>Ga0136611_10001747_pt1 | contig 15084 bp, 15 predicted proteins | sample AntDrymUQ2232306_2_FD_106645 | JGI IMG/M metagenome (GOLD analysis project Ga0136611, IMG submission 106645) | Polar desert sand microbial communities from Dry Valleys, Antarctica - metaG UQ223 (23.06) | ecosystem: Environmental > Terrestrial > Soil > Desert | place: Antarctica: Dry Valley...
CGCCGCTTCGGCGGCCTCGACTGATGGCGAACCCGCTCTACCGCGACACCGCCGTCGTGCTGCGCACGTACAAGCTCGGCGAGGCCGACCGGATCATCGTCATGCTGTCCGAGCACCACGGCAAGGTCCGCGCGGTCGCGAAAGGCGTGCGCAAGACGAAGTCGAAGTTCGGAGCACGGCTCGAGCCGTTGAGCCACGTCCGCCTGCTGCTGTACCAGGGGCGCGAGCTCGACATCGTCAGCCAGGCGGAGTCGGTCGAGACGCTCGCGCCGCTCGTGGGCGACCTCGATCACCTCACCAGCGGACTGGCGCTCGTCGAGGCCGTCGATCAGATCACGATGGAGCGCGAGCCGGCGCCGCACATCTACCGGATGCTCGTCGGTGCGCTGCGAACCGTCGCTGACCGGTCGGGTCCGCTCGTCGTCGCTGCGTTCTACTGGAAGCTGCTCGCATCGGAGGGCGTCAGCCCGGAGCTCGACGCGTGCGTCGTCTGCACGGCACCGGAGCCGCTCGTCGCCTTCGACATGGCGCACGGCGGCGTGCTCTGCCGCAACTGCCGTAGCGGCGCGCCGCTGTCGACGGAGGCGCTGGAGCTGATGCGGATGATCCTCGGCGGCCGGCTCAACGACGCGCTCGACGTCGCCGCCAGCTCCGTCACCCACGAAGTCGCCGGCCACGCCAACCGCGCCCTCGAGCACCACCTCGAGCGCCGCCTGAAGACCGTCAGCATGTTCGAGGTCGGCTGATCAGGTTCAGCGCCGTCACGTCCGACTCACAGAGCCCTCACCTCCGGCGTCCCGCACGGGCCAGAGGGCCAACCATGTTCCGGAGGCGAACGGCCCCGCACCCCGTCGAGAGCATGGGTTGGGGTTGCGTCGCTCAAACCACCGGCTCCCGTTCGGTGACCCCCTCTAGCCTCTCTGGGATGCCGGCGACCGAACTGGACCAGATCGTCAACCTGTGCAAGCGGCGCGGGTTCGTCTATCCGTCGGCGGAGATCTACGGCGGCTTCCGCTCTTCGTACGACTACGGCCCCCTCGGCTCGCTGATGCTGCGCAATGTGAAGGACGCATGGGTGCGGACGATGGTGCAGAAGCGCGACGACGTGGTGCTGATCGACGCGTCGATCCTGTCGCCGCCGCAGGTGTGGGAGGCGAGCGGGCACCTGTCGAACTTCACGGACCCGCTCGTCGACTGCACCAAGTGCAAGCAGCGCTTCCGCGAGGATCACCTCGACAACCCGACGACGTGCCCGAACTGCGGCGCGAAGGGTGCCTTCACCGAAGCTCGCGCCTTCAACCTGATGTTCAAGACGCAGGCCGGGCCGGTCGAGGGCGCCGGCACCGATGTGTACCTCCGCCCGGAGACGGCGCAGGGAATGTTCGTCAACTTCGCGAACGTCCTCCAGACGAGCCGCAAGAAGCCGCCGTTCGGGATCGCGCAGGTCGGCAAGAGCTTCCGCAACGAGATCACGCCTGGCAACTTCATCTTCCGCACCCGCGAGTTCGAGCAGATGGAGCTCGAGTTCTTCGTGCCTCCGGCGGAGGGGCCGAAGTGGTACGAGTACTGGTGCAACGCGCGCCTCGACTGGTACGTCGAGCTCGGCATGCCGCGCGAGATGCTCCGCCTCCGGCCGCACGACGCGGACGAGCTCAGCCACTACTCGGCCGGCACGAGCGACGTCGAGTTCCTGTTCCCGTGGGGCTGGGGTGAGCTCGAGGGGATCGCGCAGCGCACGGACTACGACCTGAAGCAGCACTCGCAGTTCTCGGGTCAGAAGCTCGACTTCTTCGACCAGGCGACGAACGAGCGCTACGTCCCGTACGTCGTCGAGCCGGCCGCCGGCTCGACGCGCATGATGGCCTCGTTCCTCCTCGCCGCATACGACGAGGACGTCGTCGGCGGCGAGTCGCGCACCGTGCTGCGGCTGCACCCGCGCCTCGCGCCATTCAAGGTCGCGGTGCTCCCGCTGTCGAAGAAGGAGACGCTCGCCCCGCTCGCACGCACGCTGTTCGAACAGCTCGGCGACCGGTACATGGTCGACTTCGACGACACGCAGTCGATCGGCAAGCGGTACCGCCGCCAGGACGAGATCGGGACGCCGCTGTGCGTCACGGTCGACTTCGACAGCCTCGAGGATCACGCGGTCACGATCCGCGACCGGGACTCGACCGAGCAGGTCCGCGTGCCGATCGACGAGATCGACAGCGTGATCAGCGGCCGCCTCGGCTTCTGACCCGTCGCCGGTGCTGCCGTAGGGTTCCGTCCTCCACCGTTGTCCGACTTCACACTGCAGGGAGAGCTCATGTCCAAGGTCGCCGTCCTCGCCAAGATCCGCGCCGCCGCCGGCAAGCGGGCCGAGCTCGCGAAGGCCTTCGAGGCGAACCTGCGCGAGGTCGAGAACGAGCCGGGCACCCTCACGTACATCCTCCACGAGGATGCCAAGGACGAGGACACGCTCTGGTTCTACGAGGTGTACACCGATCAGGACGCGTTCAAGGCCCACGGCAGCTCCGACTGGATGAAGGCGCTCGGCCCGACGCTCGCGCCGCTGATGGGCGGCCGGCCGGAGCTGATCTTCCTCAACCCGCTCGGCGGCAAGGGTCTCGCCTGACCCCGATCGGCGGATCAGGCGACCGTCGATGACCGCGACGTACCTCGACCGGATCCTCGCACGTCACCGCGAGGTGACGGCGCAGGACCGGCGGGACGTCGGTCACCTGCGCGATGCGGCTGCGGCGCTCGAACCGACGCGAGGCTTCGAGCGTGCGCTGCGCGACCATTCGTCGCTGTGCGTGATCAGTGAGATCAAGCGCCGCTCGCCGTCGAAGGGCGACCTTGCTGCCGGTCTCGATCCGGCGGCTCTGGCGCGCGACTACGAGCGCGGCGGCGCGAGCTGTCTGAGCGTGCTCACCGACGAGGAGTTCTTCGGCGGCTCCGCTGCCGACCTCCAGGCAGCGCAGAAGGCGGTCGCGTTGCCGGTGCTGCGCAAGGACTTCACGGTGTCGCCGCTCGACGTGCTCGACGCGCGGCTGATGGGGGCGGACTGCGTCCTTCTGATCGCATCGGCACTCGAGCCGGCGGAGCTCGCGACGCTGCATGCGCTGGCGATCGACCTCGGCCTCGACGTGCTCGTCGAGATCCACGACGAGCGCGAGCTGGACGCGGCACTCGGCGCCGGCGCGACCCTCGTCGGCGTCAACCAGCGCGATCTCGTGACGTTCCAGGTCGACCACGAGCGGGCGCTGCGGATGGCCGGCGTCATCCCGGACGGAGTCGTCAAGGTCGCCGAGAGCGGCGTTCGTGGAGCCGACGACGCCGCTGCCCTGCGTACCGCGGGGTACGACGCGGTGCTGGTGGGGGAGACGCTCGTGCGGTCGGCCGATCCGGCCGCGGAAGTCCGCAGGCTCCGCGGGGTCGACGCCGATACGGTGGCGCCGCCATGTTCGTGAAGATCTGCGGGATCACCAACGAGGACGACGCACTGCTGGCGGTCGCCATGGGCGCCGACGCACTGGGCTTCGTGTTCGCCCCGTCGCCACGCCAGATCGCGCCGCAGCGGGTGTACGACATCACCCGGCGACTCCCGCCGGAGATCCTCACCGTCGGCGTGTTCCGCGACGACCATCCAGAGCGGGTGGTCGAGACCGTCAACCGCGCCGGCTTGCGCGGCGCGCAGCTCCACGGGCACGAGACGCCGGCGATGGTCGCCGAGGTCGCAACGCACGTGCGCTGGGTGATCAAGGGGGTCGTCGCCGGCAGCGTCGACGCGCGTCATGCGGACGAGATCGGCACCGACCTCGTGCTCGTCGACGGGGCGACTCCGGGCTCGGGAAAGGTGTTCGACTGGACGATGATCGACGACCTGCCCGAGGGTCCGCGCTACATCCTCGCCGGCGGCCTCACGCCGGAGAACGTCGCGAACGCCGTGGAGCGTGGGCTCCCGTGGGGCGTCGATGTCTCGACCGGCGTCGAGAGGTCGCCCGGAAAGAAGGACGCATTGAAGGTGAAGGCATTCATCGAACGCGCGCGGGCCGCCGCGCCGGCCCACCACCTCGGACCAGACGTTCTCCCGTACGACTGGGCGGACGAAGGATGACCGCATGAACGCACCGACTGATCGCGATGCGACGCTCACACTGACTGCGGAGCCGTCCTCCACCGGCCGCTTCGGCGAGTTCGGTGGGCGCTTCGTCCCCGAGACGCTCGTTCCTGCGTGCGAGCAGCTCGAAGCGTCGTTCCGCGACGCATGGGCGGATCCGGCGTTTCGTGCCGAGCTCCATGCGATCCTGCGTGACTACGCCGGCCGACCGTCGATCCTCACCGAGTGCCACAACCTCAGCGAGCAGCTCGGGCTGCGTTTGGTGCTGAAGCGCGAGGACCTCAACCACACCGGCTCGCACAAGATCAACAACGTCCTCGGCCAGACGCTCCTCGCGAAGCGGATGGGCAAGAAGCGGATCGTCGCCGAGACCGGCGCCGGCCAGCACGGCGTCGCCAGTGCGACCGCTGCGGCGCTGATGGGTCTCGAGTGCAAGGTGTACATGGGTGCCGTCGACGTCCAGCGGCAGGCGCTCAACGTGTTCCGGATGCGGCTGCTCGGTGCCGAGGTCGAGGCGGTCGAGAGCGGGAGTCGCACGCTCAAGGATGCGGTGAACGAGGCCCTGCGCGACTGGGTCGCGTCGGTCGAGACCACGTACTACTGCCTCGGGTCGGTGATGGGCCCGCACCCGTATCCGTGGATGGTCCGCGAGTTCCACCGTGTCATCGGCGACGAGGCACGTGAGCAGTTCGCCGAGCTCGTCGGCGGCGAGCCCGCCGTGGTCGTCGCATGCGTCGGCGGCGGGTCGAACGCGATGGGCATCTTCAGCGGCTTCGTCGACGGCGGCAGCCGGCTGGTGGGCGTCGAGCCGGCGGGCGGTGCTGCCGTGGGTCGTGGCGTGCCCGGCGTCGTCCACGGGATGCGCAGCTACCTCATGCAGGACGAGCACGGACAGGTCCAGGAGGCGCAGTCGATCTCCGCAGGCCTGGATTACCCCGGTGTCGGCCCCGAGCACTCGTACCTCGCGTCGCTCGGGCGCGCGGAGTACCCGGCGGTGACGGACGCCGAGGTCGTGGAGGCGTTCCAGCTGATGGCGCGCAACGAGGGCATCATCCCTGCGTTGGAGAGCGCACACGCACTCGCGTGGATCGTTCGGGAGGCGCCGCAGCTCCAGGGCGCGACGGTGCTGATGAACCTCTCCGGTCGCGGCGACAAGGACGTGGGCCAGATGATGGAGATCCTCGGTTGATCGAGCACCCCGGGTGAGCGCATGCGGCGCTCTCGAGACGGCTCTGCGCACCCGTCGCGCCGACGGACGCAAGCTGCTCGTCCCGTACCTCACCGGCGGGTTTCCCGGCTGGCAGGACGCGGTTCGTGCCGCGGCAGCGGCAGGCGCCGATGCGATCGAGATCGGGATCCCCTTCAGCGACCCGGTGATGGACGGGCCGGTGATCCAGGAGGCGTCGCAACGTGCGCTCGACGGCGGCGCGACGCCGCTCACGATCCTCGACGAGGCGCGCACGCTCGACGTGTCGATCCCCCTCGCCGTCATGACCTACTACAACACGGTCCACCACACCGGCCATGAGCGTTTCGCGCAGCAGCTCGCCAGTGCGGGCATCGCCGCGGCGATCGTCCCGGACCTCCCGCTCGAAGAGTCGGGCCCGTGGTGCGACGCCGCGGATGCGGCGGGGATCGAGACGGTGATGCTCGCCGCGCCGACGGCGCCCGACTCGCGACTCCCGCGCATCTGCGCCCGGGCCCGCGGGTTCGTCTACTCCGTCGGGCTGCTCGGGGTGACGGGAGAGCGGTCGGCGCTCGCGTCCACTGCCGCGGCGCTCGCCGCGCGGTTGAAGTCGATCACCGACGTGCCGGTGCTCATCGGCGTCGGCGTCTCCAACGCAGAGCAGGCTGTCGAGGCGTCACGCGTCGCCGACGGCGTCGTGCAGGGCGCGTCGGTGATGCGGCGGATGCTCGAAGGTGGTGATGCCGGCGCGGATGCGGTCGGCGCCTACGTCGCTGAGGTGCGTGCGGCACTGGACGCTGCGAGTGCGGCCGCTGGGACGAGCAGATGAGCGACTGGATGAGCCGCATCGCCGAGTGCGAGCTCTGCGAGGCGGCGCAGATCACGCCGTGGTTCTTCGAGGACGAGCTCTGCTGGATCGCGGAGTGCGAGCAGTGCAGCGTGCCGATGGTGGTGTGGCGGCATCACGACCCCAACCCGCCGGACGAGGTCCGGGCGGTGCTCGTGGAACGGCTGGCGGCGGTCGTCGGCGAGCACTACGGCTATGAGTTCTACGTCGACGACAACATGCGCTCGATCCCGACGCACTATCACGCCCACGCGCGGCCGCGGGGAGGGTTCTTCGGGCACGGCTTTCGCAGAAGTTCGACGGCGCCGCCCCGATCGTGATTCGTCCCCGGACGCGACACGACCCGGATCCCTTCCGGATCCGAGTCGCACCATGTGTGTTGAGCATGAATTCCCACACCGACCGCTCTCCGTTTACCGGGCACTGCGAGAAGTGCGGGTTCCGCCGGCGCAGGTTCACCTCGCGGTGCGCCTGCAGCGGGTCACTTGGGCATGACGAACGGTTTGGTGCGCATGTCTCTCCGATGTGATTAGGACGGTCGGCGTCGGCTTGTTGCTCCCATCCCGTAAGAACGCTCAGGACGTGAGCGCTTCTCCAGCGCTGTTGGCAACCTAGCACCGACAGTGGTGTGTCCGTCAAGAGTCACATCGGGATTCTTGAAGTTCTCTTCGACGCGCGGTGGCCGCTTGTGCCGCCGCCGTCACTTCGGCGTCACGGGCTGTGGCTGCAGGGGGATCGAGCTGGGACTTCGGTGTCAAGATGTGCAGGTGACAGATGCCACGTACAGTGGCGAAGGAGACACAGGATCTTGCAGTACCCACGCCCTGACGAGCTGCTGCCGCACCGCCCCCCATTCCTGTTCGTCGACGAGATCATGTCGCTCGACGCCGGGCAGTCCGCCAGCGGGCGATGGTCGCTCATCGGCGACGAGTGGTTCTTCACGGGCCACTTCCCCGGCCGCCCGACTCTGCCGGGCGTGCTCATGTGCGAGGCGATCGCCCAGGTGGGAGCCCTCGCGGTGCTCGCCGATCCGCGGTACGCGGGGAAGCTGCCGCTGTTCGGCGGTCTCGACGGCGCGCGGTTCCGCCGTCAGGTCGGGCCCGGGGACACACTCCTGTTGGAGGTGCAGATGGGGCGCATGTCGGCACGAGCGGGCAAGGGGACCGGGCGCGCGCTGCTCGACGGCGCCGTCGCGTGCGAGTGCGAGCTCATGTTCGTCCTCGTCGACCGCTGAGCTGATCGCACGCCGCTGAGGTCGTCAGCCCGCACTGTTGACGACGTCGATCACGGCGTCGCCGTACAGCTCGAGCTTCGCCGGCCCGATGCCCTTGACCTTGGCGAGGTCCGGGATCGTCGTCGGCAGAGAGAGCGCAATTCGCTCGAGCGTCGCATCGTCGAAGACGGTGTACGCCGGCTTGCCGCTGCGAACACGGTCGCGCAGCACACGGAGCAGGTCGAACACGGCTGCGCTCGCGGGAGCGGTGCCAGCCGGTGCGGCGGCGAGCTCGCCGCGCTGCTTCCCGCCCGTCGCGACCTTGCGCCCGAACGGAAACAGGCGGCTGGCCCCTCCCGCGACGGCGGTCGCGCCGGCGTCGTCCACCGACTCGACCGACCACTCCTGGCCCTGGTCGACGATGACGAGGCCCGGCCCGGCGATCACGCTCCCTGCGACGAAGACGTCGCGCCCCGGCGTCGACGACGACGGCCGCAGCGCTGCGGCGCGTGTCACCGCAGCGGGTGCGCGCACCGCAACGTCGCGCTCGCTCGGTTCCTCCGTCAGCTCGCGGATGAACGGGCTCGGCCGGTGGGTGCAGATCGCACGGACCGTTCCGCTGGTGCGCGTGAGGGCGACATGGAACAGCCGCCGTTCCTCCTCCCCGTCGTCAGCGAGCCGGTGGGGGAACTGGTCGACGTCCGCGAGGTGAACGACGACGAACGGCCACTCCTGGCCCTTCACGCGATGGACCGTCGCGAGCGTGACCCCGGACGGGTCCGGCGGTCGCTCGAGCTCGTCGCGGAGCCATTCCGCGAACGCCCCCGGATCCGGCTGCAGCGCAGCGAGGTGGCGCAGTGCCAGCAGGTCGTCGCTCTGCGCGCTCGTGTTGGTGCCGCGTCGGTTGAGATCGAAGGACGCGAGGGTGCCGGCGAGGCCGAGATCGTCGAACACGTCCGAGAGCAGGTCGTCGGTCGTCCCCGTCGCCGCGGTCGAGCGGGCGAGGACGAGATCGGCGACGAATGCATCCACGGCCGTCGAGTCCTTGCCGTCGATGCGGGCTGCGAGCCGGTGGAGCGCAGCCATCGACCGCTGCTCCGCGACCCATGCCGCGACTCGCGGGCTGAGCGATCGTGACGGACGGCGGATCGCCTCCGCCAGATCGGACGGGTCGAGCCGACTGTCAGGCGCCGTGGCGAGGCCGAGCCACGCCAGCGCTGCGCGCACGGGCGTCCGGTTGAGGAACTCGCTCCCGGCGACACGCGCGCACCCGATGCCGGCGACGCCGAGTGCGACCTGGACCGGGACGAGCACCGCGTTGACCCGCGCCAGCACGGCGACATCGGACTTGGCGCGTCCGCTCGCCACTGCTGCTTGCACGGCGGCGACCGTCGCCGCCACCGGGTCGTCCGTCGGCACGATCTCCATCCCCGTCTCGGCGACCTTGGCTGCGCGGATCACCTTCGGCACGCGACGCGTGTTGCGACGGAGCATGCGCTCGACACGCTCGACGACGTCCGCCGGGCAGCGGTAGTTGACCTCCAGCGGATGGTCCTCGGCGGCGGGGAACAGCGAGGCGTAGTCGATGAGCCACGACGGGTCCGCGCCGTTGTAGCCGTAGATGGTCTGGTCGTCGTCGCCGACGCCGTACACGGAGCCGCCGGGCGCACCGAGGAGGCGCACGAGCAGGACGTGCGCCGGCGTGAGGTCCTGGAACTCGTCGACGAGCAGCACTCGGCACGCACGTTGTGCCGCAGCTCGCACGTCGGCATCCGTGAGGAGGAGCGAGATCGCAGCCGTGATCTGGCCGTCGAAGTCGAGCGCACTGCGGCGCGCGAGCTCCGCCTCGTAGAGCGGGAGCACCTGCGCGAGCCCGGACACGTCACCGTCGTACAGGTCCTCCACCTCCGACGCACGCCGCAGGCCGAGGCGCACGGTCGACATCGCCTCGAGCCACGGCGCGAGCGGGTCGACGTTGCGCCGCCGCGGCGACTGCACCATGTCGCCGAGGATGCGGCGGACGTCGAGCTCGTTGAGCGTCTGCACCCGTGCCGGGCGCCGAGCAAATGGTCGCGTACCGTTGACGATCGCGAGTGCGATGGAGTTCAACGTCCGTACCTGCACGCCCGGCACGTCGTCGAGACGGCTTTCCATCTCGATCTGTGCCCGCCGGTTGTACGCCACCATCGTGATCGCAGCGGGCGGAAGGAGCCATGACCCGACGAGGTGGCGGGCGCGCTCGGTGAGGACACGTGTCTTGCCCGAACCCGCCGGCGCAATGATCCGCGCGGCGCCGCCGACGGCGGTGACGGCGGCGAGCTGGTCGGGTGCGAGGTCCGCAGCGCTGACGTTCGAGAGGAACGGTCGCAGCGACCGGTGCTCGATCGCGGTCCGGTGCACGATCGCGGTGCCGCCCACGTCCGTGCGGAACTGCAGTGGTCCGCCGTCGAGCCATGCCGCAGTGCCGTCGGGCAGGGCGACATCGGCAGCGCCGGCTGACGTCGCGCCGAGCGCAACTGCTCGTTGCGCGAGCGGCCACGGCGCGCCCGACCCGGTGCCGTCGACGTTGTTCGTCCAGACGAGGTGGTGCAGCTCGTCGAGCAGGAGCTCGCCGCGAGGGCCGATTTCGTGCAGTGCGCGGTCGTCACGCTGGAGCGGCGGATCGGCGAACGGAATTCGGAGCTCGACCACGACACGCTCCCGCTGATGAGCCGAGCGACGCAGCCGGGCGACCGTCTCGGCGGGCGCGACCAGCGACGTCGCGTCGACGACGATCCGGTCTGCGTCCATCCACGGCGCCGCTGCCGGCGCATCGCCGAGGACGACCAGTCCACGGCCGAACTCCTCCGGGCCCGCCCACCTCACCAGGTCCTCGGGCAGCGGCGGCCCCGAGGAGCGTCGAGCGCTCGGCGCCGAAGGATCGAGCGGGCGGGCCACCCGCTCGGTCAGTGGCAGGGTCGCCGACTTCGGTGGAGCGGAGGTCGCGCCGGCCTGCGAGAGCTGCCAGCACTCGCGGACCTGGTCCGGGCGGTCGTGCGAGAGACCGCAGTACACGCACGAGATCGCCACCCCGTCGTTCTACCGCGGCGGTGTCACATGCTCGCGAAGCCTCAGGGTGAGCGGCCTGAGGACTCTCCTGGGACGCGGCGACGGGAGCGCCAGCGGACGAGCCGCACGGAGGGAGCGGGCGAAGCGCAGCGGAGCCCAGTCCCGACCGCTAGGAGGGTCCGATGATCAGCGTTCCGTTGTGGCCGCCGAAGCCGAAGTTGTTCGACATCGCCGGGCCGGGCTCCCACGGACGTGGCTCACCCATCACCAGGTCGATCTTCGGCTCGTGGATCGGCTCGTCGGTGTTGGCTGTCGGAGGGATGAGTCGGTTCTCCATCGAGAGCAGCACGGCGACTGCCTCGATCGCTCCCGCTGCGCCGAGCGCATGACCGGTGACACCCTTCGTCGACGTCATCGGCGGGAGATCACCGCCGAAGACCTCGGCGACCGCCTCGGCCTCGGCGGCGTCGTTGAGCGGTGTCGACGTGCCGTGCGCGTTGACCTGCGCGATGTCGCCGGGCCGCAGACCGGCGTCGTCGAGCGCGAGGCGCATGCACCGAGCTGCGCCGGCGCCGCCCGGAGACGGTGCCGTGATGTGGTGTGCGTCTGCGTTGCTCGCCGCGCCGAGGATCTCACCGAGGATGTGCGCACCGCGCGAGACGGCGTGCTCCCACTCCTCGAGGATCAGCACCGCCGCGCCTTCACCCATCACGAAGCCGTCACGCTTCACGTCGAACGGCATGCTCACGCCCGACGTGGACAGCGCTGTCATGTTCGTGAAGCCGGCGATGCCGGTCGGTGTCACACATGCCTCCGAGCCGCCGGTGGCCATCGCGTCGCAGCGACCCCATGCGATCAGCCGCGCCGCGTACCCGATCGAGTGCGTCGACGCGGCACACGCCGTGACGACCGTCTCGTTCGGCCCCTGCAGGCCGTACCGCATCGAGATCTGCGCACCGGCGGCGTTCGCCATTAGCATCGGGATGAGGAATGGCGATACGCGGCGCTCGCCCTTCTCGAGACGGATCTGCACCTGGTCCTCGAGCGTCTGCAACCCGCCGATGCCCGAGGCGAAGATCGTCCCGAACCGCTCGGGATCGACGCCGACCTCACCCGCCTGAGCGAACGCCTCGGCGGCAGCCGCAACCGCGAACTGCTCCACCCGGTCCGCCCGCCGCGCCTCCTTCGGGTTGTCGAACCATGGTGAAGGGTCCCAGTCCGCGACCATCGAGACCTTCTGATCGACGAGACCGGGACCGAGAAGCCCCTTCCAGAACGCGTCCTTGCCGATCCCGCACGGAGCGACGACCCCGTACCCGGTGACGGCGACGCGCCGTCCTCGACCGTCCATCAGAGCTCCTTCGACCTCAACGTGAGCACATCAGCGTGTGCGGTTCAGAGCTTGCCGACGACCAACTCGTACGCCTGGCCCACGGTCTCGACGCCTTCGAGGTCCTCTTCCGGGACCTCGACCCCGAACTCCTCCTCGAGCGCCATCACGAGCTCGACCAGATCCAGGCTGTCCGCGTCGAGATCGTCGCCGAACTTCGCATCGGGGACCACTGCGGACTCCTCGACGGAGAGCACCTCGACGGCGCACTTCTTGAAGCGGTTGAACAGTTCCTGATCCACGACTCTCTCCTTGATCGGGTGTGCGTCGAATCTAGTGGCCCATCCCGAGACCGCCGTCAACGGGAATCACGGCGCCCGTGATGTACGCGGCGTCCGGCGATGCGAGGAACGCGACCACGCCGGCGACCTCGTCGGGCGTCGCCATGCGCCCGAGCGGGACCGCCGCGGTGAGCTCCGCAAGTCGCTTCTCGCCGAGCGCGGCCGTCATGTCCGTCTCGACCGGCCCGGGAGCGACGACGTTGACGGTGATGCTGCGTGACCCGAGCTCGCGAGCGAGCGACCGCGCGAAGCCGACGAGGCCGGCCTTGGACGCGGCGTAGTTCGCCTGGCCGGCCGATCCGAGCAGACCGACGACCGACGACACGAGGATGATCCGCCCCGCTCGCGCCCGGAGCATCTGCTGCGCGGCGCGCTTCGACACGCGGTACGCCGCGGTGAGGTTGGTGTCGATGACGGACGTGAACGCGTCCTCGCTCATCCGCAGGAGCAGACCGTCCCGCGTCACGCCGGCATTCGAGACGAGCACCTCGACCGGGCCGAACTGCTCCTCGATGCGTGCGAACGCGGCGTCGACGCTCTCGACCGAGCGGACGTCGCACGACACGCCGAACAGGTCGTCCGGCGGCGGCGACTTGTTGTAGGTGACTGCAACACGGTCGCCGAGCGCGGCGAACCGGCGGGCGCACGCGAGGCCGATGCCGCGCGCTCCGCCCGTCACCAGGACGACGCGGCTCATCCGCCCCAGCGCAGCACGGCGCTCGCCGCGGTCATCCCGGCGCCGAACCCGACGAGCAGCACGAGATCACCCTTGTTCACCTTGCCCTTGTCGAGCGCCGCGACGAGGGCGAGCGGGATCGACGCGGAGGAGGTGTTGCCAGTGTTGTGCAGCACGGTGGCGGTGCGCTCCATCGGCACGCCGAGCCGCTCACACGCCGCCTGGATGATGCGGAGGTTCGCCTGATGCGGGACGATCAGCGCGAGGTCCTCCGCCGTGATGCCGGCGTGCTTCATCGACTTCTGCGCCGAGTCGACCATGATCCGAACGGCGCGCCGGAAGACCTCCTTGCCCTCCATCTGGATGAGGCCACCGATCTCTGAGTACAGGAACTTCTCCGCTGAACCATCGGCATCGAGATCCCATCCGAGCAGTTGCCCGTCGCCCGCGCACGCCTCGAGCACGACGGCGCCCGACCCGTCGCCGAACAGGATCGCAGTGTTGCGGTCCGTCCAGTCGGTGATGCGCGTCAGCGTGTCCGTGCCGATGCAGAGCACCTTGCTCGCACCCATCGCGATGAGGCCGTGACCGACGACGAGCGCGTACATGAAACCGGAGCACGCCGCGTTGAGGTCCATCGCGCCGCAACGCAGACCGAGCTGCGCCGCGACGCCCGGCGACGAGCCCGGCACGACACGATCAGGCGTGGTCGTCGCGAGGATCAGCGCTTCGATCTCGTTGAGCGGGACACCCGACATCTCGAGCGCCTTGCGCCCGGACTCGACGGATAGTTCCGTGGTCGTCCCACCCTTGCGCCGCTCGCGGATGCCGGTGCGCTCGACGATCCACTCGTCGTTCGTGTCGAACATCGCCTCGAGGTCCTTGTTCGTCAGGACGGTCGGCGGGAGCGCGGCGCCCCAGCCGGTGATGGTGGCGCCACGGATGCCGCCGGGTGTCGCAGGCATGTCAGACCGTTCTCAGCCAGGCGATCGGCTGGCGGTGCGTCACACGCTCGCCGTCGACCGCGATGTAGCTCTGCAGGATCCCGGCGAAGGGCGAGCGGACCTCCGTCGTGCCGATGTGGCCGATCACCGTGCCGACGCTGATGGTGCAGCCGTCCGCGAAGCCCGGCGCGGGCTCGAACACGCCGGCGCCCGGGCTGACGACGAGCCGCTCGACTGCAAAGAGGTGCTCGCCCTCGATCTGCTTCTGCGCGACCGTCGGCACGCCCTCGCACAGCCAGTCGAGCAGCTTGTCGAGGTCCTCCGGTGTCTGGACCGACAGCGTCCTCACGTTGTCGACCGTGCGCTTCGTCATCCCAGTCAGCACCCCACCGGGTCCGAGCTCGACGAACTGCGTCACTCCGCGCGCTGCGAGCGTGAGGAGGCAGTGCTTCCACCGCACAGGGCTGCTCAGCTGTGCCGAGAGCAGCGAACTCCACTCGTTGCCCTTGTCGTGCGGAGCGGCATCGACGTTGGACACGACCGGCACCTCGGTGTCGCGCGGGTTCGCCTCGGCGATCGCCTTGCGCAGCCGGTCCCGAGCGGGCGTCATGTACGGCGTGTGGAACGCGCCGGACACCGGCAGCGGCATGACCTTCTTCGCGCCGAGCTCCTTCGCAACCGAGCTCGCTGCCGACACGCCCTCCGGTGAGCCGGCGATCACGACCTGGCCGGGTGCGTTGAAGTTCGCGACCCAGACGTCGGCGTCGGCGCGCCGGCAGGCGACCTCGACGAGATCGTCGTCGAGACCGAGCACGGCAGCCATCGTCCCCGGGTTGTCGTTGCCGGCGTGATGCATCGCCTCCGACCGCTCGGCGACGAGCCGCACGCCCTCGTCGAACCCCAGCGCGCCCGTCGCGCAGAGCGCCGTGTACTCGCCGAGGCTGTGGCCGGCGCAGTAACTCGGCTCGAGACCCATCCGCTCGGTGGCGTCGAGCACGACGAGGCTCGCGACGAACGTCGTGAGCTGCGCGTTGCGCGTGTCCTTCAGCTCGTCCGCGTCGGCGTCGAGCAGCAGGCGGGCCACGTCGCGCTCCGCGACCTCCGACGCCTCGTCGACCAGTTCCCAGCTCTCGTGCTCGGCCCAGGGCCTGCCCATGCCGGGTCGTTGCGAGCCCTGGCCGGGGAACGTGAATGCAAGCATGGTGATCGTCTCCCTCGAGCCACCCTAGACGCTCCGGGGACCCCTGGACAGGCTTGCGGGTAGCCTCGCCACGTCACTCGCCCGAGTGGCGGAACGGCAGACGCGACGGACTCAAAATCCGTTGTCCGAAAGGGCGTGTGGGTTCGAGTCCCACCTCGGGCACCACTCCTTTGACCTCAGTCCAGGTTCTCGAAAC
>Ga0136611_10001748_pt1 | contig 15080 bp, 17 predicted proteins | sample AntDrymUQ2232306_2_FD_106645 | JGI IMG/M metagenome (GOLD analysis project Ga0136611, IMG submission 106645) | Polar desert sand microbial communities from Dry Valleys, Antarctica - metaG UQ223 (23.06) | ecosystem: Environmental > Terrestrial > Soil > Desert | place: Antarctica: Dry Valley...
CGGATGGCCTACGAGAATCCCCAAGGTCGGCGGGAAAACGAGCTGGCGGTGCTCGATGGCGATAGCCACGTTCCCTCGCTGCATTGGGTCGGCTATGGCGGCACCTTTCGCGGCGTGCATCTGGCTCGCGCCTTTGACGAACTGCTGGACCAGCCGGAAACGGGCGGCCGGCCGCTGGTGGTCGTGCTGGATAACGCGAGCAGCCATCACAGTCATGCCCTCCGGGACGCCCTGCCCCCGCTGATCGCCCGTGGGCTGACCCTCTTCTATCTCCCACCCGCTTCCCCCGAACTCAACGCGATTGAGCGCGTCTTCCGCGCAATCAAGCACACGCACCTGCCCGAGCGCCGCTACATCTCCCAGGAGGCCTTGCACTATGCCGTCTCCGCCGCCTTCGCGGCCTACGAAGCCGCCCGAATCGCCAAAGCTGCACACCATCCGGGTCTAGCTGCTTAGTGAGAAATTAGGTATTCGTAGGTACTTCTCAGTGATTGCGAAGAGTGAATAACCTCCACGACGCTTCTGTCATGGAGGTTTTCTTTATGGCGCTTGAGAGCATCCGCATCCGCCTTGACGAGTCCGAGTACCGGGCGCTGATTCATCTGAGCGAGTTGGAGCTACGGCCGCTTGCTGACCAGGCACGCACGGTCATTCGTGACGAGCTGCGACAGCGCGGCCTCATCCATGAGGAGGTGCCCAATGCCACGCCCGCACGGTAGGACCCACGCGATCACGATCATTCGTGCGTACGACGCAGACCCCGCCCGCGCGATCACCGCGCTGGTGAATGTACTCGAAAAATGCCAGACCGCCGGGGACAAGCCGGCGGCGGCGCGGGAGGAGGACCGCGATGCCGCGCGACCCTCAACCTAATCATACCCCACCGAGCCGGGTCCAGCGCTTGATCGAGCGAGCGAACGACCGGGACCGCGAGTATTTTCAGCGCAATCCCTCCGAAGACGCGTACATACGCCCCTACGTGCCGGGAGAATGCTTCCCTTATCACGAGCCGCGTGCAACCCATGTGATCGTGACGCGGCTCGGCCCCGGAATACGCACGCGCCGCCCGGTGTGGTTTTCCGGGGGTGATGTATGACCCCGCCGATCCTTGACCGACTCGACAATGTGAAGTCCACGAGCGACGGCTGGACCGCCGACTGTCCCGCGCACGAGAGCAAGAGCCGCACGGCGCTCCGGGTGGGCATCGGGGAGGACGGGCGCACGCTGCTTCACTGCTTCGCCGGCTGCGCGACGGAGGATATTGTCGCGGCGCTTGGCATCGAGATGCGCGACCTCTTCCCTGAGCCGCCGGGGCTGACGCTGGCGCAATATGCGGCGCTCAAGCGGCTGCCGCTCGACGAGCTCCAGCGTTACGGCCTGAGCGATGTGTCCTATATGCTGCGTGCGCCGGCCGTCCGCATCGTCTATCCAAGCGCAGATGGAAGCGCGGGCGCGGTGCGTTTCCGCATCGCCGCACGCGGTGACAAGTTCCGTTGGAAGAAGGGCACGAAGCCGCTCCTCTACGGCCTGGGCCGGCTGCGCCAATTCCGCACGCGCCGGTATGCCGTGCTGGTAGAAGGGGAGAGCGACTGTCATACCCTCTGGTCCTACGGCGAGCCGGCGCTCGGCATCCCCGGTGCGGACATGTGGAAGGAGTCACGGGACGCCCAACACTTCGAGGGCTTCGAGACAGTCTACGTGATGATCGAACCGGACAAGGGCGGAGAGAGCATGCGGACGTGGCTCGGCACGTCTGCGATCCGCGAGCGTGCCCGTCTCGTCAACCTGGGGGCGTGCAAAGACCCGTCTGGGCTGCATCTGGCAGACCCGGCCGCCTTTGCCGAACGCTGGCGCGAGGCGCTTGAACACGCGGAGCCGTGGACGGAGATCGTTCAGAACGAACGCGACCAGGCGGCGGCGGACGCCTATGCGCTGGCGCGGGATCTGCTGCATGACCCGCGGCTACTATGCCGGACAGGAGAAATGATCGCCGCGCGTGGATACACTGGTGACGTGCGTCCGGCGCTGATCGTCTATACGGCGCTTACGTCGCGCCTCATGGAGCGACCGCAGAACGTCGCCGTGGTGTCAGCCTCCGCGGCGGGCAAGAACGCGACGGTGGACGCGGCGACAGCGCTGTACCCGCCCGACGCCATCCACACCGTTACCGCTGGAAGCGCGCGGGCGCTCATCTATGACGAGGCAGACTATGAGAACCGCTACGTCATCTTCGCGGAGGCCGATTCGATCCCCGACGATGGCCCAGCCGCGTCGGCTATCCGAAGCCTGGCCGAAGATAATCAGCTGGCCTACGACGTGGTGGAGCGGGACGAAACAACAAACCGGTTTACCACGCGCCATATCCGCAAGCCGGGTCCGACCGGACTGATTACCACCAGTACGAAGAGCCTCGCTACGCAACTCGGCACGCGCGTGCTTGAGATTACCCTTTCCGATGACGCGGACCAGACGCGCGCCGTGATGCGCGCCCATGCCCGCAAGGCGCGGAAGGCAGGCGCGCAGCCGCCGGACCTCACGCCCTTCCACGCGCTGCAAACGTGGCTCAGGCTCGCGGGTGTGCGCCATGTGGACGTGCCCTATGCGGACGCGCTCGCGGAACTGGTGCCGGCCGATGCCGTGCGAATGCGGCGCGACTTCCGCCAACTCCTCACGGCGATTCAGGCGCTGGCGCTCTTGCACCAGTGCCAGCGTGAGCAGCGCGACGGCTGGATGATCGCCACGCTCGCGGACTACGAACACGCCTACGCGCTGCTTGCGCCCGTGTTCGGCGCGCTGGCGGCGGATGGACTGACGCCGGCCGTACGGGAAGTCGTGGAAGCCGTGAGGTTTGATGAAGAGGTGACGGATGCGGAGCTGGCGCAACGGTTGAAGCTGGCGAAGACGACGGTCAACTATCGCACCCTCCGCGCCCGCCGCGACGGCTGGCTGGTGAACAACGAGCATCGCCGGGGGCATCCGGCGAAGCTGGCGCGCGGCGTACCGATGCCCGATGCCACGAACGCACTCCCCTCGCCGACCGAGTTGCGTGAGGCGTACGAGCGTACGAACAAAACCAGCGAGCAAGACACCCCCTCCCCCCCTCCTGAACCTACAGAGGACAAGGAAACAAGCGATATGGGGGCGGAGTCGCGTGAGTCTGAATCTGAGGCGCAGAAGGTAAACGAACACCGAACGAATGGGCATTCGTTCACCTCGCCCATACACGAGGGGGGGAGGGGGATATATCTTCCGCCCGAAATGGATTCGTTTACTCGTACACCTCGAGGGCCGACGATACGGCGGCGGACCCGTATGCCAGCGAGCGCGCCGGCGTGCGTACGGAAGCGGAGCAGCGGCGCTACCCGCTCGTGCGCCTGCCGGATGGGAGCGCCGTAATGGGGAGGGAGTCATGGGAACGGTTCACGACAACCGCAACGCCTGAGGAACTGCTGTTCGCGCTGGACGCGCTCATCGGAGAGGGTGTGCCGGTGTGATGACGTAGGCAGCTACCTGCCCTCGCTGGCGCGTGAGGGTAGGCTACCCGTTTGGTCACGCGCCTGCGACCACGTAGGCGCGGTGTCACCCGAACTGCGCGGCGGGACCGTTGGCTCGCCTTCGCCCGGCGTGGCGCACAAAAAAGACGCAAGGCAGGTGACAGATGCGCGCGTTCAGGCGCCGGCATGACCGGCGGCGGGGACCAGCGGCGACGGCGGGGCTGCCCCTTGATGTGCGGATACCAGCCACCGCCTTGCAGGACTGGGCGCAGGCGCACGGCTGCACCGCGGGGCAGGCGAAGGCGATCATCGCGCTCGTCTGCGCCGCGACCGTTCCCACCTATGCGATGGCGGCGGGCGAGCTGGGGATCAGCGTGAACACGCTCCGTACACACCTGCGGCGCGTGCGCCTGACCAACCCGGACGTGTGGCGGGTCGTGAAGGCGCTGCGGGAGAGCCAGCTTTCGGCACGTCATACCCAGGCCGTGAAGCGGGCGCAGGCGCACACCGACCGCTACTTCCGCCTGCGGTTCTATCACGAGTATGGCTACTGGCCGAAGGAACACGGAAACCGCCAGAACAAGCCGTGACTGGTCGGCGCGATGTTATAGCCGTAGCGGATGCGCGTCTCGGAGATCTCGTAGAAGCCGAAGAACTGCTCATCTAAGTCGCGGTCACGTACCAGACGCCACACATGAGGATAGTGTAGCGAACGCTGTGAGGTGTCGAAAATAGGTCATGTCCGCGCAAGTGGTGTATGAGGCGGCCCATCGTGACATTGCCTGCTTGTGGTCAGGACGTGGACAGAACGGGCATGCGTTCCTCCTGAGGCAGGATAGGCGTGGCGGGGCCAGCTTTCGTGAGGGACTCCGCACTCATGTAGCGGCGGGCGACGGCCCATTCGTCGTGTTGCTCCGTGAGGACGGCGCCGACCAGGCGCATGATCGCGGCACGGTTGGGGAAGATGCCGACCACATCCGTCCGCCGCCGCACTTCACGGTTGAGCCGCTCCTGGGGGTTGTTGCTCCAGATCTGCCGCCAGTGCTCCGGCGGGAAGGCCGTGAAGGCGAGCAGGCTGGGACCCGCGTCGGCCAGCAGGTTCGCCGCAGCGGGAAAGCGCTCTGCCAGTTCGCCCACGATCCGCGCGTGTTGCGCCCCCACACTGGCGGCGTCGGGCTGGGCGAAGATCGAGCGCACGAGGCTGCCGACCACATCCTGCGCGGCTTTGGGCACGCGTGTCTTGAGGTTCCAGCCGAAATGGGTGCGACAGCGCTGCCACGCCGCTCCCGGCAGCCCCGCCGCAATGGCCTGGGTGAGGCCAGTATGCGCGTCAGAGATCACCGGCTGGACCCCACGCAGCCCGCGCGCCACCAGTCCGCGCACGAAGGCGGTCCAGCCGGCCCCGTCTTCGGTCGTGATCACGTCCAGGCCCAGAATCTCGCGCTGACCGTCCCCCTTCACGCCCGTCGCGACCACGGTCGCAACGTTGACAATGCGCCTGCCTTCCCGGCACTTCTGGGTGAGGGCATCGAGCCAGATATCGGTAGAGGGCCCGCCATCCAGCGGGCGGTTGCGGAACGCGGTCACGCCCTCATCGAGCGGGCGCGCCAACTCGGAGACCTGGGACTTGGAGCGACTGGCGATGCCCAACGTCTGCACCAAGTCCCGTCGCTCCGCTCCGAGACCCGCCGCGTGGAAACCCCGGCCAGGGAGCACTCCGCGATCACGGCGACCAACGCCCGTTCCGCCCGTCGCCGCGGCTCCAGCAGCCAATCGGGAAAATAATTCCCTTTGCGGAGCTTGGGAATGGCGACCTCCATGGTCCCCACCCGCGTGTCCCACCGCCGTGAGCGGTAGCCGTTCCGCGCATTCGTCCGCTCGGGCGTGCGTTCACCCGAGCCAGCGTTGCACCGCGCACGCGCCTCCCCATCCATCAGGGCCTCGGCAAAGGTACGCACCATCTCCCGCAACAGGTCGCCATCCGCCTGTTCGACCTGCTCGCGCACCCACGTCAGCGCCTCTATGCTGGGGTTCGTCCCCGTGGCTCCTCCTCATGTGAGTTCGCAGCTTCACGGCGAGGATGCCACGGTGGCCCCTCCTGCGCTCAGGGCTTCCTGCCCCTCATCCACCACCTCCCAGGACTCTAACCAGCAGCGCCACCCGCCGGCCGAACAAAGGTCATATGCAATGCTTCTTGCGTTCTCAGGCATCGGACAAACTGGTACATCCGTCGCACGGTGAGAGTGAGGAAGTATGTGCGCCCGAACGTTGCCAATCCCCAGAGCCGTGCCGCGGCCACGCACTGGCAATGGATCAGAATCCGCTACATATCCAGCACGAATAGGCCAACTGGCCGACGCGGGTGCGCGCGCGCATCGGTGACACTACAGGAAGATTTGTACAGAGAACGTTCAGCAATTGGTAGCGATATATAGTATACTTTCACTCGGCCGTACTCGACTGTAATCTGAGGTAGATGTTTGTGTCTACAACCCCCCAATGAAGAGGTCAGCCTTCTCCGCTCAGTTTCCCCTTCTCATGATCGGCCCGCTGTCGTTCGGGCTGTTGATGCCACGGCACGATCACGAGATCACAGCCTCCACTGCCGCGTCAGTCGCACTGTCGGCAAGTTCAGGCGCCGCCGGCGCGAACGTGACGCTGAGCGGGAAAGGCTTCGCCAAGTCGCAGGGCGGTCAGGTGTTCCGGAATGGCAACCCGGCCGGGATGCCGTCCGTGCAAACAGGGAAGAATGGTGCGCTGAGCGCACGTTTTGCCGTGCCGCTCGTCTCACCGGGCGCCTATTCGGTCAGCTTTACCGTCCTCGGCCAAACCGCCGCCGCGCCGTTCAAGGTTGTCGCGGCCACCATGCCCTCGCCAAGCCCGACTCTGGCCCCATCGCCCAGCCCGACTCTAACGCCATCGCCCAGTCCGACTCTAACGCCCGCGCCCAGTCCGAGCATCACGCCCGCGCCAAGTCCCACTCTGACGCCCGCGCCGTCCGGATCACGCCGTGTGGTGGGCTACTTCCCGCTCTGGCTACGTTCGAGCGGGTACACCGAGCGCGAGATTGATTTCTCTATCGTGACGACCGTCGCGCACTTCGCTGTCGTCCCGCGCGCTGATGGCTCGATTGAGATCCCGGATTGGGGACCGTTCCCGGACAGCGCCTTGATCACGGCGGCGCATACTGCCGGTGCATCCGTGGTCCTGGTGGTCGGTGGCGACCACGCCGCTGCCACGACAGGCTTTGCCGGGATGGCGGCATCACCAACCGCGCGCAAGACCTTCGTTCGCAATCTCCTTGCCCTCGTCACGACGTATGGGTACGACGGAGTGGACTTAGATTGGGAGTACCCGAAGACCGGGGACAAGGCGAACCTGACCGCGCTCGTGAGCAAGCTGCGCGCCGCGTTGGGCACGCAGCGGACCCTCTCGGTCGCCGGCCCGTACCTCGATTGGGATGGTGGCTACGACCTACCGGCACTCGTGCCGAACCTTGACTGGATCGGCGCCATGACCTACGGACTTCACGCGGCGAGTTGGGCAGATCACACGGGGCACGCGGCGGCCCTCTATGCAGGTAGCGGCACGCTGCACGCCGATGAGTTCACCGTGGACGCCAGCCGCCGCTGGTATCTCAGCAACGGCGTGCCAGCGGGAAAGCTGCTGATCGGCCTGCCCTTCTGGGGCGAACGGTTTGACGGAGCAACCGGTATCAACCAACACCTCAGTAGCAATCAGGGCGGCGCCATGGACTACCGTGAGATCGCTGGCCTCGTGAGTAACGGCTGGACGGCGAACCGGGACCCGCTTGCACAGGTACCGTTCTTGGTGCGGAGCGGCGCCCCCGGCGTGATCAGTTACGATGACCCGACATCAATCGCGGCGAAGTGCAATTATGTCGGGAGCCAGGCGCTCGGCGGCGCAATCGTCTGGCACCTGGGTAAAGATCGGCTGCCTTCCGGCCAACCGCTCCTCAGCGCAGCACGGGGATGTCGCTGACACGTCGGCAGGCCTGATCGCGCTTCCCTGCCGTGCCAGCCGCGTGCTGCCGCTACGGGATCGTGTAGACGATGCCGGTTGCGGTCACCACACCGGGGCGGCCATGCCGGCCAACCGCGCCGGGCTTGACCATGCTGATCCGCGCGGAATGCACGCCCGGCAGTCCAAACGGGGCAGCGCGGAGCGTGTTGATCGGGACAACAATTTCGCCAGAGCCGGCCCCTTCGGCATCCGTGGTGACGGAGCCGATCAAAATCGTGCCGCAGGTGGTGACCTCGTCCGAGCCGCAGTCATTGAGGAGCACCGGATACTCGCTCGACGAGCGGGCGTCCTCCACGGTCACGATCAGATGGAGGGCGTCGGGTGTGCCCTGATGATACTCTACCGTGCCGGTCACCGGACTGCCGTCACAGGGGGTAGGCGCGTCGGGTACGGTGCAGTCGTCCACGAGGACGATCTGTTCGACGGCCGCGTCGTTCTTCAAGCGGGCATCTACCAGACCCGCGGCGTCAACAAAGACAGCCCCGAGCAAGACCGCGAGCAGCAGTAACACGGTCATCATCACTCTCTTGTGATGGCCCCACACACGCGGGTCACGAAACAGATTGCTCCCGTGCGGTCCTAGAAACACCGCTGGCTTACCGCCGTCTCCGAAACTTCGAGCAGTCGCACCGCTTCCTTGCGAGCCTCATCCCACTTCACATTCGAGAGGGCCTGCGCGTCGGCCGTGCCAGCGGCATTGGGCGGCGCCAGGAGCGCACTCTCCGCCCCTCTGCGGCGCATCAGTGCGTCTTGGCAGAGTGCTCCAGTTGTGCCGCTCGCTTCGCGGGCAATCACTACGCCGGCACCTACCCCTGCTGCCGCCGCCAAGGCGACGGCGACAAACAGGAGGAGCCAGACGGACACACGCGTGCCGGAAGTACGAGTTGGGTGAACCCCAACGTCCATTGCTGCCGTGGTCATGTCTTACTCTTACCTCGGTACTTCTGGCTCCACGTTCAATCGCGTGTACCAGACCTGCGCTACAAGCCGGTTATGCCATCATTCTCGACCGCGACCCTCTTGCCAGAGGCGCGGCGCAGGACGAAGCCGACCGCCACGTACAGCGCCATCAAGACGCTTCCGAGCAAAAGGAAGTTGATGCTCGTGTTCTCCTTGAAGCTGCCCACGCCGGCCCGGGGCAACGCCGTTACCTGCCCAATGTTGCTGCCGCTTAGGCTGGACAGGCCCAGGGCTGATCCGATCGCTCCCCCACTGCCGGCAACCGGCAGACTGGAGCCAAACACGGTTCCACTAACATCTGTTGACATGATCTACACCACCTTTCGTCGTTCGGGGCTTACCCATGCTGATGGACTCGCGCTGTCTTGTCTCGGTACCCGACGGTACTGGCTGCGGGCTGTGCTGATCAAGGATTGGAAGCTGATGAAAATTTCGAGATAGGCAATGAAGATAAAGAGCGGGCTATACAGCGCCACGCGCGGGCGTCGCAGTACGATACTGACGATAATCGCCAAAATGATGATGCTTCCGTATTGCCATAAGATGGCTGAAATGATCGCCTGCCGTGAGTTAAGCGAGAGAAAACCCAGCGGTAGCTCAATCGGGAACAACACGAACAATGGCAGGAGGATGATGGCCAAGCCGTAACGCAGGATATCGAACGTTAGTAAACAGGTTGAGATGTCCAGCGCGCTTACACCAACCGGCATCCCCCACTTGTTGAAACGGAACCAGCGTAGACCGACGCGGTAGTGGCGCACGGACTCCCACCACGCACGATTCCAGCGGTACAACTGACGCCTGAATGAGACAACCGAAAACGGATCCTGTGTCCAGACGACGGCAGATGAGACATACTTTATCTTCCCCAGTCGCTTGCGATGCGCCTGGATGGTGAGGCTGAAATCCTCGGTGGACATCCGATGATCAAACTCGAGTTCCTTGAGTACGCGCGTCTTCCAGGTAGATGAACAACCTGAGGCAATCGTGATCGCGTTCATGAAACTCTGGAGCCGCTTGAAGATCATCTGCCACACGGTATAGAGGTATGTGCGGTACACGGAGATCACGTTTGTGGGGTACCAGCGCGAGCGAACCTGACCCACCGCGCACGCAACGTCCCGCTTGCGCAGCACCTTGAGGGTGTTGATCAGGAATTGTGGATCGAGCGTGGTGTCCGCATCGGCGAATGTGACATAGGTGTAGCCGGCGGGATAGATGCAGCGCGCAAGCATCAACTCTAAACCGTGTGACTTGCCAACGTTGATCGAATGCTCGATCACGTTCGCCGCTGGCAGGTACCTCCGCGCGATCGCCGCGGTCGCGTCTGTGCAGGCGTCGCAGAAGATGAAGACATCCTCACGCTGATACACATCGAGGATTGAGCGAAGCGTTGCCTCGATCACGGACTCCTCGTTGCGGGCGGCGATCAGCACCGCGGCCGTTGCCCGCGGGATGTCCACACCGCTCGCGGGCCGTACGCGACCCTTGAGGTCGTTCGCCACGGACGTGGATGATGCCCCAGGCACGACGGCCCCAATCGATCCGGAGGCGCGCGTCTCCGGGCGCCAGAGGGCGATGATCCAATGGACGGCGAGCCAGCCGAGCTGGAACAGCAGGCCGACGCAGACCTCTGCAGACCTCCCCACCGCCTGGACGGGCGCGCGTGCAGCGCGTATACCTGAGCCGGCGCTACGCGGCATACACACGCTCCTGGACCATCCCGAGTCTGGCGCGGAAGTCCGCGATCATCGCACGAAGCCCATCATCGAGGGACACGCGGGTAGACCAGCCAAGTTCCATCAGCGCGCGTGTTGTGTCCGGCAGCCGGTTGTCGTGGTCATGCGCTGGGCGGTCAACTGACTCAATCGTGCCGCGTGATCCGGTGAGCGTGATCACTCGCTCGGCGAGATCGCGTACCGTCACCTGAGTGGAGGAACCGAGGTTGTAGGCGTATGCCGGGCGACCTGTTGTCATCGCCGCGCGAAGGCCGGTTATCATGTCTGAGGCAAAGGTATGGCAGCGTGTCTGACGACCGTCGCCATGGATCCGCAGCGGACGCCCTTCCAAGGCGGCGCATACAAACGTCGGGGTGACACGCGTATCGCGCAGGTTCATGCCCGGGCCGTAGGTGTTGAAGACGCGCACCACCTTTGCGGCCACGCCATACCGCTCCGCATAGATGCCGAAGAGAGTTTCCGCGACCCGCTTTCCCTCTTCGTAGCCCTTACGCGGGCCGAGCGTGTCCACGTTGCCGGTGTACGTCTCCGCCTGTGGCGACACCTCGGGGTTCCCGTATACCTCAGCGGTGGAGGTAAGCAGCACCGGTGCGCGGTCGCGCTGGGCGATCTCCAGCACCGCCTTGCTGCCCTCGTAGCAGGTCTCCAGCATCTTGAGCGCCAGCGGCCCCAGATTGGGCACGCCCGTGGGGCAGGCGAGGTTATAGATCGCCGCAAACCGGCGGGACCGCGCGAACGTCTCAAAGGCCGGCGTCGTGATATCGAGCTGCTCGAAAAGGAAAGCCGGCTCATCAAGGAGGTAGTTCACGTCTGCCGGGTCGCTCGTGATGAAGCTATCAACGCCGGCCACGTCAAACCCATCGCGCAGCAATGATGCGCAGAGCTGGCGACCGAGAAAGCCGGCGGCGCCGGTCACAAGCACGGTCATGACGCCACCTTTATTGATGGGCGCGGCCGAAGCAGGCGGGTCACACCACTGAGCCGCTCCAAGACACCCCGCTTCGCCGGAGAGGGCGTATCGGATACCGTGCTGTTCGTGGTGTCGAGCACGCGCCAGCCGGCTGCTTCGAGCCGCCGCACCTGAACAAAACCATGGTCGGTAACAACCACGCAGAGGTCGTAGTCCGTGGGCTGAAGCGATCCCAAGTCCACGGAGTCCCGCCCGGCGAAGCGGGCAATATACGGGTCGTGGTAATCAACGATTGCCCCTTCCGCCGCAAGCTCGGCGATGAGCAGTTCGGCGGGGGAGCGCCGGGCGTCGCCGATGCCCGGCTTGTAGCTGACGCCGAGCAGCAGGATGCGCGCGCCATGGATCGGCCGGCCGCCGAGTCGGTAGACAATCCGCTCGCGGATCACACCGGCGCGGGCCTCGTGGTTCGCGATCGCCGCGCCCAGGATCGGCGCCGCCAGACCCGCATCCTGCATTGACTGGTGCAGATAGTACGGGTCCTCGGCGATGCAGTGCCCGCCGATGCCCGCGCCCGCATAGAAGGGCATGAACCCGAACGGCTTGGTCGCGGCAAGGCGCGTCACTTCACGTGCGCTGATGCCCAATTGTTCGCAGTACTGGTCAAACTCCTGGGCGAAGGTGATGTTGATGAAGCGGAACGTATTCTCCAGAATCTTCGTCGCCTCGGCCGCTTCCAGGCTGGGGGCAGACACCGCTTGGTCCACGATCTGGCTGTAGAAGAGTTGCGTAAGGAAGGCGGCGTCCTCGTCATAGCCGCTCGTCACTTTGGGCGTATTCACCAGGCTGTAGGTCGTGTTGCCGGGATCGATTCGCTCGGGTGAATAGCCGAGCGCGATCTCCCGGTTCAACTTTCGGCAGGCCGCGACGATTGGAGCCACCACGTTGCGCGTGGTGCCGGGAGCATAGGTACTCTCGAGGATCAGCAGGCGGAGGCGGCGGTCGTCTGGCAGGCTGGCGAGGACCGTATGCACCGCCGCGGTCACGACCGAGAGGTCAGGTTCCCGTCCCGCCTCTCCATCCCGTGTCGGCGTGGGGACGGCGATGATGATCACATCCACGCTGGTGAGGTCACCGACCGAGCGGATCGCCCGATACTTGCGGTGACGGTTCCCTGCCGCGCAGCGGGCAATCGTCGCATCGTTGACGTCAAAGCCCAACGTCGTAAAGCCACACTCGGCGACGCGCTGTGCGAGAGGAAAGCCGACGTACCCCTGACCAACAACGCCGACGACCGCCTGCCGGCCGTTGATCCGGTCTCGGAGCACGTGGACCTGATCCGTAACGGGCCGGCCCGCGGCGCTCAAGGCGGCGGATGTGTGCGGACGGTCCTTCGGCCTGATGCTGGTCATGACCTTTTCCTAGCTTCGCCTGTAAGACGCCGTGGGCGCGCGGAGATGAAACTGCGGCGGAGCCCCCACCCGAACGTGATACCCTCTTATGATGACGGCATCGTGTCGCCGTTCCCGCTGTCGTGATGTGGATCCGACCTGCTTACATAAAGCTAGGACGAAGTTCATCAGAGTTCTATCGGCATGTGACTGAGGTTCACTGCCATTCCTCGGCGGGCCGCCGATACCCATAATGAGTATTGCTCTCCACCAAAGATGGAGGGGATAATTGGAAAGAGGAGGCGAACAAATCTTCCGCGCGTTCTATTATTATGGTAATGGTCAACAAGAGGGCAGTAAGCTGGAACTGCACGCGTAGGAGGTCTCACAGCACGCGACCGACTCGATTGCGACCGACCGGTATTCGCGCAGTATGCCGCGTGTTTGGTGCATCGGTGAACGTCCCCAATCGGCCATCAATTAGTCATCCACCTGTGTAGTACAAGTTTGTGGTATCGCTCGCCGCACTGCCAGTACTGCCAGTAAAGAAGAGTAGATGCACAGGGTCCGAACTTGGTCGGGGCGGGCGACGTAGCCACGGCGATGGCGTCGAAGTCGGGTCGTCAGCGTGGCCTGCCAGTAAAACGTAGGAGCGATTCCAAGGCACCGGATCAACACGGTGGTTAGCGTCGCACATAAGCGACTCCCGTTACGTACATTGATCGCCTCTGGTATCGACATCGGTCGGCCGTGACGGATGAGAGAGTGATGGTCTCAATGATCGAGGCGGCGGAGACAGCCGGGAACGCGACAGTTCACGTCTTGATTGTGGAGCGCGATCACTTCTCCCGATTTGGGTTGAAGCAGATTCTCAGTGTTGGGTACGAAACGGTCGTGTCCGCTGTTGTCGGAACGGTGATCGAGGCCGAGCAGATCGCCTCTCGGAGCCCGGTGGATGTGGTGCTGGTCGGTTCCGACGTGATAGACATGGACGGAACCGAGGGAATCCGCCGGCTCCTCATCCGCTATCCCCGTGCGCACGTTGTTGTGCTCGGTCCAGAGGATGACCCGGCGGCCGTGACGACGGCAATCCGTGGCGGCGCGGACGGCTATCTGCCGCGCAGCACGCCGCAGGCGGGTCTGATTCGCGCACTGCACGCCGTGAAGCGCGGTGAGGTGGCGATGCCACGCTCACTGATGCCACTCCTCTTCAATGCGCTGCGCGTGCCGGCACGCTCGCACATTCCGGATGAGGTCTATGAACACCTCAGCCCACGAGAGCATGAGGTATTCAAAGAACTCACGCGCGGCCGGTCGAATGGGGAGATCGCCCAGCGACTGAACCTTAAGGAAAGCACGGTGAAGACCCACGTCAGTAACATCTTGCGCAAGACCGGTTTCCGCAGCCGCTTCGCATTCCACTCCTACGAAGGCTAAGCAACGGACCTCTCACATCAGGTGAAGGCGAGATCGCTCGCTCGCTAGCGCCGTTACAAGACTCGTAGGCACTCCGCGTCTGGCGCGTTCATGGCTACACTGCCGTCCGTACGGCGGCATCCAACAGCGTGCGGCCCGATCGCAATCTGGTCCGGCCATTCCCCCACCGCAGACGCGACCCAGACGTTACGGAATCACGCGAGCCGCTTCATCAGCTAAGCAGCCCGAGGTAAGTTATGCGTAGGATAGCAGAGCGCTGCGGCCCGTTTGGCAAGGGCGGTGTCCACGGCGTCGTGCAGCGCCGCGCCATCGGCGAAGCTGCGCGTGGCGAGGTCGGTGTACTTGACGTGGCGCCAGACGGGTTCGATGGTACTCAGCTTGGGGCTGTAGGGCGGCAAGAAGTACAAGGTGACGCCCGCACGGGCGAGGGCGGGTGCAGCCGCCTGGACGGCCTTACTCCGGTGGACCGAGGAGTTGTCCAGGACGATGGTGCAGGGGCGCACGCGCACGTAGTCCGGCGGCAATGCGTCCCAGGCCGCGGGCAACTGGGCCACATCCTGGCAGACGAAGTCGAGAAAGGCGGTGCTGTCCAGACGGCCCTGGCCGCTGCGGCGGCTGGCCCACACCAGCCGGGGCGCGGGGCCGGTCGTCGCCAGGGCGCCGATCATATTGACGCGGCGGCCCTGCGGCGCCTCATAGGGAACCAGCGGCCGGATGCCTTCGCGCGCCCAGGTATAGCTGGTGGGCAGCGTCGGTGCGAAGCCGCTTTCGTCCAGGTGGTACAGGTCGCGTCGGCCCACGGCCGCCTCCTGCGTCAAAACGTCAAAACCTCCAGGTCGGCCTTCGCCTGGTCCTGGAGGTCGGGAGTGGCTTTGTGCTGCACGCTACGCTTGGTGCGTTTCCAGCGGAAGCGGCGCGCCCGCAACCGCGCGGCGAGGTACTCCGGATCGACACGCACGCGCTGCGTCTCGGCCAGCCAGGCGACCAGCCGGGGCGCCGTCCACGTTTCCCCGCGGCAGGCCGCCGCGTCCAACAGCGCCTCGACCGCTTCCAGGTGCGCCACCGTCAGGGTTGGTGGGCGGCCCGGACGCGGCCGGTCGGCGAGCGC
>Ga0136611_10001749_pt1 | contig 15078 bp, 15 predicted proteins | sample AntDrymUQ2232306_2_FD_106645 | JGI IMG/M metagenome (GOLD analysis project Ga0136611, IMG submission 106645) | Polar desert sand microbial communities from Dry Valleys, Antarctica - metaG UQ223 (23.06) | ecosystem: Environmental > Terrestrial > Soil > Desert | place: Antarctica: Dry Valley...
CCATCATCCCGTGGACGTCCTCGGGGCTCGTCTCGCTGCGGACGAGGATGACCTTCTCGCCGCGCTCGTCGGCAGTGACGGCGTCGTCGGCGGTGAAGTAGACACGGCCGACCGCCGCACCGGGCGACGCGGCGAGGCCCTTCGCGATGACCTGGCCCTTGCCGGCGAACTGCGGGTGGAGGACCTGATCGAGATGCTCGGCGGCGACGCGCATCAGCGCCTCCTCACGCGAGATGCTCCACTTGGCCCTGCCCTTGCCGCTCCCCTTCGTCATCTCGACGGCCATCCGCAGCGCCGCCGCGCCGGTGCGCTTGCCGACGCGGGTCTGCAGCATCCAGAGCTTGCCCTGCTCGATGGTGAACTCGGTGTCGCACATGTCCTTGTAGTGGCGCTCGAGCCGGTCGAAGATCGCCATCAGCTCGGCGTGGATCACCGGGAACTTCGCCTTCAGCGCGTCGAGATCCTCGGTGTTGCGCATGCCGGCGACGACGTCCTCGCCCTGCGCGTTGACGAGGAAGTCGCCGTACGGCTGGTCCTCGCCCGTCGCAGCGTTGCGGGTGAAGCCGACGCCGGTCCCGCTGTTGTCGTCGCGGTTGCCGAAGACCATCGTCTGCACGTTGACCGCAGTGCCGAGGTCGTGGCTGATCCGCTCACGGACGCGGTAGGCGATCGCACGCGCGCCGTTCCAGCTGCGGAAGACGGCCTCGACGGCGCCGCGTAGCTGCTCGGTCGGGTCCAGCGGGAACGGAGCTCCGGTCACGCGCTCGACGATCCCGAGGTAGGTGTCGCACAGCTTGCGCAGCATGACCGCCGGGATCTCGGAGTCGCTCTGGATGCCGCCGGCCTTCTTCGCAGCCTCGAACTCGTGCTCGAACTCCTCGCCCGGCACGTCCTGCACGATCCGGCCGTACATCGCGATGAAGCGGCGATAGCTGTCGTACGCGAACCGGTCGTCGCCGGTGATCGCGGCGAGCCCTTCGACGCTCGCGTCGTTGAGCCCGAGGTTGAGGACGGTGTCCATCATCCCCGGCATCGAGAACTTCGCGCCGGAGCGGACGCTCACGAGCAGCGGGTCCGCGGCGTCGCCGAGGCGGCGGCCCATCGTTTTCTCGAGCTGGCGGACGTGCTGGGCGATCTCCTGATCGAGCCCTGCCGGCCATCCGCCGTGCATGTACGCACGGCAGGCGTCGGTCGAGATCGTGAATCCGGGCGGCACCGGGAGCTGCAGAACGCTCGTCATCTCGGCGAGGTTCGCGCCCTTGCCGCCGAGCAGGTCCTTGTACTCCATCGGCGGCCGACGGTGCTTGTGTGCGAAGGAGTAGACGAACTTCGTGCTCGACCCGGACGCGCCATTGCTCTTCGGCCCGTTGCTCTTCGCCGTGCTGCGGGCGGCAGCTGACTTCTTGGCGGTCTTCGGCGTCTTCTTCTGAGCGGTCGGCACGGCGATGGAGTCTAGGAGGGGCAACCCGAACCGGCCGAGTGACGGCGGGCGCGCGATGCCGGACGTCACCGCGCAGGCGACGCTGTCAGGAAATCGCGCCCTCTCGGTAGCACTTTCCTGACAGCGTTCGTCTTGTCAGCGAAGATCGGGTCCCACGTGCGGCGGGCCCGACCAGCCCCTCCGGAGCATGGGTTTGGGTTCGACTCGACCGGCCCCGCACTCCGATCGCCCGTAGCCTTCATCCAGATGGGGTCGCCGCCGCTGTTCCGGATGTTCGGGTTCCCGATCCACGTCAAGGGCGGCTTCGTCCTGTTCATGGTGCTCGTCGTCGTGGTCAACGGAGGCCCGCTCGGGTTCTGGATCGCCGGCTCTGCAGCTGCGCTGACGCTGCTGCACGAGCTCGGCCACGCGTTCGCCGCGCGAGCGACCGGCGCGAACGCCGAGATCTCGCTCGACTTCCTCGCCGGCTACGCGTCGTTCGTGCCGACGCGTCCGCTGAAGCGGTGGGAGCGCGCCGGCATCTCGATCTCGGGGCCGGCCGTTCAGATCGGGATCAGCCTCTCGATCCTCTTCGCGATGGACGTCAACCCGCTCGACCGGGACTCGTTCGCGAGCAGCCCCGCATCGCTCGCCATCTGGTGGACCGGACCGGTGATGGGGCTGTTCAACCTCATGCCCGTGCTGCCGCTCGACGGCGGGCACATCGCGATGGCCGGACTCGACCGGATCCTGCCGGGCCGTGCACAGAAGGTGATGGTCTGGTTCAGCATCCTGCTCACCGGCGCGATCGGCGTGTGGGTCGTGCTGACGCCGGACCTGCGCGGGTTCATGCTGCTCGTGATCCTCCCGCTGATGGTCCAGATCCAGATGCTCGGCAATCGCTCCGGTCCGGTGACGTCGCAGCAGTCGCGATCGACCGTCGGCGAGGCGGCGGCGTGGCAGCGCGGCGACCTCTCCCAGCTCCCCGACGGCCACGTGCCGTCACCGTGGTACCGGGCGCTGCAGCAGCTCGACCAGGGTCATCCCGAGGTCGCTCGCGACGTGCTCCTCGCCGACTTCGGCGAGCGCGGCCTGCCGGACTGGACACCGCCCGACGCCGCGCCGGACGAGGCGCTGCGGCAGCTCGTCGGGCTCCTCCCGCGACCACTCCCCCATGGCCGCCTCTACAGCGACCTCGTCCTCGCGCACATCCTGCTCCGCCTCGGCGAACCCGAGCTCGCGGCGAAGTATGCGGCGGAGACGTACTCACGCACGCCCTCGACCGACCCTGCGCTCGTCGTCGCACGCGCTGCGGGTGCGCTCGGCGACACCGAGACCGCCGTCGGCTGGCTCCGCGCTGCGTTCGACGCCGGCACGAACATGCACGGACTCGAGGTCACCGTGGACCATGCGCCCGAGCTCACGTCGATGCGCGACGACCCGCGCTTCCTCCAGCTCCGCGCCCGTCTCGACGGGTAGGTCAGGTCAGGTCGCGTCCGCCGCGGTGCGCTTGATCTTGGCGAGTGCGCGGGTGCCGGCGACGGTCGTGTAGGTGCCGATCTCGACACCGTCGCGGACGACTGGGTCGCCGGGCCGCGCTCCGACGGGCGCGTCGACGACACGCAACACTCTCGGCGCGCTCGCGCCCCTGCTGTCCATCCGCTCGACGAGCTCCTGACCCGGGTAGCAGCCCTTGGTGAGGCTGACGGCCGCGTCGATCACGCCGGTCTCCGCCGGGATCGTCTCGCTCGGCACGATCTCGGCGCCCATCGCCGGCCACCCCGCCTCCACGCGTGCAGCGAGGAGGTCGTCCCTTGTTCCGGCTGCGATGCCGGCGGGCGGCACCACGTCAGCGCCGAGGAGATCGACGCCGCGGCCCCACGACGCGACGCCGCCCTCCATCGCAGGGCCGCGCACGGCGACGCATCGCCAGTCGAGCGGCTCGATCTCCGCCTTCACACGGATCTTGAACCGGTTCAGCCGCGCGGTCATCACGTCACCGAAGCCGGCATCCGTGTCGAGCACGTACTCCGTGTCACCGGTGCGCCACACCCGCAGCAGGACGTCGATCTTGCCCGTCGGCTGGAGCAGGAAGGCCCACCTGCTGTCACCGACTGCGAGCGGCCGGAGGTCCTGCGAGAGCTGCGAGTGCAGGTACGTCTCCGCGTCCGGACCGTGCACCCGCACGACGTCACGAGCGACGTCCACCCAGAATCCGATCCCGCGCGTGCCGTCCATTCTCACCATTGTGCCGTACCGCGACGTGGGATCGCACACCGCTGCCTCACGTGCTCGTTGTGCTCGCCGGGGAGGTTGTCCCTGAAGGTGTTGGCGGTTGCGGCTGGGGTTGACCATCCGAGTGCGCCGTGGGGACGGTGGTGATTGTAGAAGTGGATGAACGCGCCGTAGAGCTCGGTGCGCTCGGCGTCGGAGGTCCAGGCGCGGATGTATGCCCATTCCTCGAGCAGGATCCGATGGAACCGTTCGACCTTGCCGTTGGTCTGGGGCCGGTACGGGCGGGTCTTCTTCACCGTCGTTCCGGTCTTGGCGCAGGCGGCATGCCACTTGCGTGACTTGTAGCAAGCGCCGTTGTCGGTGATGACGCGTTCGCAGACGATGCCGTGCAGCGCGAACCAGGCTGCGGCGCGCTGCCAGAACGCGGCGACGGTGATGCGTTGTTCGTCGAGATGGATCTCGGAGTAGACGAGCCGGGTGCGGTCGTCGAGCGCGGTGTGGATGTACCGGTAGCCGGCCTTGGTGCGCGAGTGATGATCGGCGTTGCCGCGCCCGTGAAGCTGCCAGCCGCCTCCGGCGGGGATCCCGGCGATCTTCTTGATGTCGACATGGATCAGCTCACCAGGGCGATCACGCTGATCGCGGACCACCGGCTCGTGGTTGGTTGCGCGGTCACCGCGATCGAGCCGACCGCACCCGGCCTGGTTCAAGATGTTCTGCACTGTTGATGGTGCGAGGCGTGTCTCGAGCGCGATCCGGTCCGCGCCCCACCGGCGCTTGTTGCGCAGATGCAGCACACGCCGACGAAGTGCACGCTTGACACGGTTCGGTGATCGGTGCGGTCTCACGACGACCCGGACATCGTGAAACTCGTCGTGCGGAGGCTGCAGCACGCGCAACAGCCGTCCGTCGGCAATGCGCTCCTCGGCGCGATCGACGGGTTGATCGAGGCGAGGGACAGGGCGCGGTCCGCCGGCGACGACTGGTGACGCAGCGCTGATCGACGTGTCGGCGGCGTCAGCGTCGTCGACTGACGCACGCTCGTAGCGGGCCACGGCAACGTGCCAGAGTGACGGGATGCCGGAGCTCGACCGGGTCGCGGAGAAGACGTCGACGGCGCTGCGCGGGACACTCGGCCGGATGACGCGGCTCGTGCGCGGACTGGCGGTCATCGCACTGGTGGTCGGTGCGGCGACGTACGCGACGCTGCTGTGGGTCACCGAGGGCGACGAGTGGGTGCTGCTCGGGCTGGTCATCTGCGCCGTTCCGTTGATCGCGGCGCTGCTCGCGTTCTGGCGGCTGTCGAGCACGCTGAAGGTCGCGCCGAAGGCTCTCGATGACCTGCGGACCGTCCTCCGCGACCGTCAGGCGACGGCGAAGATGGGGCCGCTGTTCGACCACGACACGCAGCAGCCGCTCGGCACGTCGGCGCGCAGCATGAGCGGCATCCGCGCCGAGCTCAGCACACGTCGCAAGGAGCTGCCGGCGCTGTTCTCGACGGTGCAGGCGCTCGTCACCGTGCCGGGCCTCGCCGCGATCGCCGTGGTCGGGACCCTGGTGCTCGGGATGATCGGCACGATCATGCTGATCGTCGGCCTCCTCGACTGACAGCATCATCCCGGCCATCCGGTGTCAGGGGCGGAGCCCCCGGTGGGTGCTGCTCTTCGGGCGGGCGTACGTTGCGGAACATCACGAGGAGCAGCGCGTCGTAGGCGAACTTGAGCGACCCGGCGATGATCAGCGGCCAACCGAACGTGCTGCGGTCGAGCATCCAACCCGCGGCGAGCGGTGGCAACGCGGAGGCGAGGCTGCGCGGCACTGCGGTGACGCTCGCCGCGGCTGCGCGCTCCGGGGGGCTCACCACCGCCATCACGTAGGAGTTGCGCGCCGGCACGTCCATCGCCGACAACAGGCTGCGCAGCACGAGGAACGTCACAGCGAGCGGCAGGTTCGGCATCAGCGCCGCCAGCACCAGGAAGACGTTCGCGGGCATGTGGGTGAACACCATCGTGCGGATGAGGCCGATGCGACGAGCGACGCGAGCGGAGACGAACGCCGAGAACGCGGAGCAGACGCCCGTCCAGAACAGCAACGCTCCCGCGGCGCCGATCGACAGGTCGAAGCGGCGGAACAGCCACAGCGCGAGCAGCGACTGCACGACGAAGCCGCCGCCGAACGCGTCGAGGCTGAACACGAACGCGAGCCGGTGGGCGATGCGGCGGGATGGTCCGAGCGCAACGGCGGGCGCCGCGTCGGCGGGCTCGATGGCCGGCGACAGCGACCGATAGAGCAGGAGGACCGCCACGCCGGCGACTGCGTACATCACGAACAGGCCACGCAGCGCGTCGCGTGACCCGACAGTCGTCCGATCGGCGAGCCCCTCCGGCACCCCCGCCGCGAGGGATCCGAGTGCGCCGAAGAGGCTGCCGACGAACGCGTACCGGGCGAACATCGACGTCCGCTCCCGGTCCGCGACCGTCAGCGGGAGGAGCGACTGCTCCATCGGGAGGAAGACGCTCACGTCGCCGCTCGTCGGGTTCATCGTGCCGAGGACGCCGACCACGAGCAGCACAGCGAACACCGTCGTCGACGTGTACACGGCGCCCGTTGCGACCATGACGACCGCGCCCGCCGACATGATCGTGCGGCGCGCGACGTGGTGGCCGCGCAGGCCGACCAGCAGCGTCACTGCCGCGGAGCCGAGCAGCATCCCGGTGACGAGGACGCCGATCTTCGCCGCGCTCCAGCCGAGCAGCGTGAGGTACCCGGCGAGCGCCACCGACACGGCGCCGTCGACGAACCCGCGGATCCCGCGCGTCGCCACGAGCACCCGACCGTCGCGGCGGAGATCCGCGCCGGCCACGCCGCTCAGGCGATCGTTCCCTCAGCGACGCGCTTCGCCGTCATCCGGCGTGCCGCCGGCACGGCTGCGAGAAGCGCTGCGGCCTTGTTGCGGCACTCCAGGTCCTCCTCGTCGGGGATCGAGTCGGCGACGATGCCTGCACCGGCCTGGAACGACGCGCCGTGCGGGCCGACGAACATCGTCCGGATCGCGATCGCGGTGTCGAGGTTGCCGCTGAAGTCGATGTAGCCCACCACGCCCGCGTACGGTCCGCGCTTCACAGGCTCGAGCTCGTCGATGATCTCCATCGCGCGCACCTTGGGCGCACCGCTGACCGTGCCGGCTGGCAACGTCGCGCGGAGCACGTCGATCGGCGTCTTTCCGTCGACGAGCTCCCCCGTCACTTGTGACGTGAGGTGCATCACGTGGCTGTACTTCTCGAGCGTCATCAGCTCGTCGACGTGGACCGTGCCGAAGCGGGCGATGCGACCGACGTCGTTGCGCGCGAGGTCGACCAGCATGATGTGCTCGGCGACCTCTTTCGGGTTCTCCTTCAGCTCGCCCGCCATCCGCCGATCGTCCTCGTCGTTGCGGCCTCGGCGGCGCGTCCCCGCGATCGGGCGACTGATCACCTTGGTGCCGAGCACCTGCACCATCGGCTCCGGCGAGCTGCCGACGATCGTGATGTCCGGGTGACGGAGGAAGTACATGTACGGGCTCGGGTTCACCTGCCGGAGCACCCGGTAGAAGTCGAACGGGTCGGCGTCGAGCTGGATGTCGTACCGCTGCGCGAGCACGACCTGGAAGATGTCGCCGGCGAGGATGTGCTCCTTCGCCACCTCCACCGCGCGCTGGTACATCCCGCCGCCCATCGTGCTGCGAACGTCCGGCACCGCCTCGTCCTTCTCCGGCGGCGCGACCGCGACGTACGCGAGCGGGCGGGCCAAGTCGGCGACGGCGCGCTCGACGCGAAGCGTCGCGGCGTCGTACGCGTCGTCGAGCGCATCGTCGTCGAGACCCAGCACCGGCACGCTCTCGATGAGGTAGACCCGCTGGCGCCAGTGATCGAACGCAGCGAGCGAACCGATGACGCTCATCACCGCGTCCGGCAGGTTGCGATCGTCGTGCGGCACGTCGGGCAGCCGCTCCACCTCGCGCACGACGTCATAGCCGAGGAAGCCCATGACCCCGCCCTGCAGCGGAGGGAGATCGGGGATGATCGGCGCGCGGTACTCGCGCAGCAGCGCATCGAGCGCCGCGAGGATTCCGCGGTCCGTCGGCACTGACGCCGGGATGTCGCCGTCGACGTGCACGGTCCCGCCACGCAGCTCCAGCGTCGCGACCGGATCGCGCCCGACGAAGCTGAACCGGCTCCAGCGCTCGCCGTGCTCGACCGACTCGAGCAGGAAGCCCGTGCCGTCGCCGACGAGCTTCGCGTACGCCGCGACCGGCGTCTCGAGGTCCGCCAGCAGCTCGGTCCACACGGGGACGACCGTGTGCTCGCGCGCGAGCGCACGGAACTCCTCCCGCCCCGGCTTCATCGCGAGCTCGGTCACCTGCGGTACGCCTCGAATGTCGGCGCTGTCAGTCGTGTGAGCCCGATCGGGCGCGCCGGCCTGACAGCGTTCGCCACGACTGCACTCACTCCACGCCGAAGCGGCGGAAGAAGCAACTGCGCGCGCCGGTGTGGCACGCGCCCTTGCCCTCCTGCACGACCTTGAACAGCAGCACGTCCGAGTCGCAGTCGTACCACGCCTCGCTGACGTACTGCCCGCCCCCGCTGGTGTCGCCCTTGCGCCACACCTCCTGCCGGCTGCGGCTCCAGTAGACCATGCGCCCCTCGTCGAGCGTCATCCGCAACGTCTCGGCGTTCATCCACGCGACCATCAGCACGTCACCGTTCTCGACGTCCTGGGCGATCGCCGGCACGAGACCGTTGGCGTCGTACTTCACTCCTTCGAGCTGCTCCTGCGTCGCGCTGATCGATGTCCCGTTCACAGGTAGAGACCCGTACTCGCCTCGATGCGGCTCGCGGCCACGGCGTGGATGTCGCGCTCGCGCAGCATGATGTAGTCGTTGCCGCCGACCTCGACCTCGTACCGGTCGTCGGGGCTGAACAGAACCTGGTCGCCGACCTCGGCACTGCGCACGTTCTGACCGAGCGCGACCACCTCCGCCCATACGAGGCGCTTGGAGATCTGCGCCGTCGCCGGGATCAGGATCCCTCCGGACGAGCGGCGCTCACCGTCCTTCTCCGGGATCCGCACGAGCAGCCGGTCCGCCAGCATTTTGATCGGCAGCTTCTCGTCCGGGGCCACCATGAGAACCTACCGCCACCCCAACCCGAGCGATTTGCGCCCATCGTCGTCACGCTCACAGCACCGCTGAGGTACTGAAGGCGTGACGACGAGTGCACGATCGTCGTTTTCCGAGACCGCCGTGCGGATGTCCCTCATTGTGTGGGATGGATGCCGACCTCGCCCTGCTCGATCTTGCCGACACGCAGCACCAGCTCATACGACGTCCCGACGTCACACGGGCAGGCGTGACACCACGGCACTGGAACCGCCTCGTGCAACGAGGCGAGTGGGTGAGGATCTGCCCGGACGTGTGGCGCCACGCGCTGACGCCCGAGACCTGGCAGCTGCGTGCTCGTGCGGGACTCCTCTACCTCGGGCGTGACGCAGCGCTGTTCGCTGTGACGTCGGCTGCCTGGTGGGCTTTGGACGTGCCGCCGCCGACCACCGTCGAGTTCGTCGTCCCGCGGGGTCGACGGCACCTCACGAACGAGTTGGTGATCCACACCACTGCGCACTGGGACACATCGGACCTCCTCCGCCGCGACGGCGTGCGCCTCACCTCCGCGACGAGGACGATCATCGACATGGCCGGAGCGGGCTGCAGCGCCAAGGTCGTGAAGGACGCCATCGACAGCGGCGTGCGCCTCGGCCGCACGACATACCCCCGACTGGTGCAGCGGATGCACGAGCTGGAGGGCGCATGCCTGCCAGGCGTACGACTCCTTCGCGCGCTCCTGCTCGACTCGAGCGGCGAGAGCACGCTCGAGCGCGCCTTCCTGAAGCTCCTGCGAACCCACTCGCTCCCTCGGCCGAAGTGCCAAGTGGTGCAACGCTCGGAGCTCGACTCCCGCGTCATCCGTGTCGACTTCGAGTATCCGGAGCATTCACTGGTCGTCGAGGTGTCGGCCCGGTTGGGTCACGTTTCCGATCGGGAGCGCCAGAAGGACGCACGGCGCCGCAATCCGCTTCAGCACGCAGGCCTCATCGTGCTCGAGGATGTCGGCGGTCGTGAACTGAGGTACTGAAGGCATGACCACGACGACGGAGCGGGCTGCGGCCGCTACGCGACTGCGGCGTCGATCCTCGTCATCACGTCGGGGGTCAGCAGCGCGAGGACGTCGATGGCGGCGAAGTTCTCGGTCACCTGACTGGCGCGACTCGCCCCGGTGATCACGGTCGAGACGTTGGGGTTCGCCGCGCACCACGCGATCGACAGCTGCGCGAGCGAGCAGCCGAGCTCCTCCGCGATGGGCTTCAGGCTCTCGACCTTGGCGAGCGCGCTCTTGTCGGTGAGTCGAGGCGCGAGCCAGCCGTAGCCCTCGAGCGCAGCGCGGGAGTCGTCCGGGATCCCCGCCTGGTACTTCCCCGTCAGCAGGCCGCTCGCGAGCGGGCTCCAGATCGTCGTGCCGAGCCCGATGTCCTCGTACAGCCGCGCGTACTCCACGTCGACCTTGTCGCGCGTCAGCAGGTTGTACTGCGGCTGCTCCATCACCGGCTTGTGGAGGTGGTGCTTGTCGGCGATGTGCCACGCCGCACGGATCTCGTCAGCGGTCCACTCGCTCGTGCCCCAGTACAGCGCCTTGCCGGACGACACGATGTCGCTCATCGCCCACACTGTCTCCTCGATCGGCGTCGCCGGGTCGGCGCGGTGGCAGAAGATCAGGTCGAGGAAGTCCATCCGCATGCGGTCGAGCGACTCGTCGATCGCCTGCATCAGGTACTTGCGGTTGAGCGTGTTGCGCATGTTGCGGACGTTGCCGTGGATGCCCCAGAAGTACTTCGAGCTCACGGTGAAGCTGTGTCGCGGCCAGCCGAGCGCCTCGATGACGCGGCCCATGATCGCCTCGCTCTCGCCGCCTGCGTACGACTCCGCATTGTCGAAGAAGTTGCACCCGGCGTCGTACGCCGTCTGCATGCACTCCATCGCAAGGTCGTCGTTCAGCTGAGTGTCGAACGTGACCCACGAGCCGAATGACAAGACGGACACCTGCAGTCCGCTCCGGCCGAGTCGGCGGTACTGCATCTTCGAGGGCGTCGAGCTCATTCCGGCGACCCTACGTCGGCGGCTCGTTCAGCGCCTGACCGTGACCCCCGCGGCGCTCATCGCCGTCTTGGCCTCGGCGATGGTGTGCTCGCCGAAGTGGAAGATCGACGCCGCGAGGACTCCCGTCGCATGTCCGACGACCACGCCCGCCGCGAGGTGGTCGAGCGTGCCGACACCACCCGACGCGATGACCGGCACCGACACCGAGTCCGCGACAGTCGACGTCAGGTCGAGGTCGAAGCCCTCCCGTGTCCCATCGCGGTCCATCGACGTCAGCAGGATCTCGCCTGCGCCCAGCTCGACTGCTTGCGCCGCCCATTCGACTGCGTCGATGCCGGTCGGCGTCCGGCCGCCGTGGAGAAACACCTCGAAGCCGTCGCCGTCCCCCCTCCGCTTCGCGTCGATCGCGCACACGACGCACTGAACGCCGAACTCGGCGGCGATCTCCGAGATCAGCTCCGGGCACTCGACGGCCGCCGTGTTGACGCTCACCTTGTCGGCGCCGGCCCGCAGCATCGCCCTCGCGTCGTCGACGGAACGGATCCCGCCGCCGACGGTGAACGGGATGAACACCTCCTCCGCCGTGCGGCGGACCACGTCGATCATCGTCGCCCGACCGTCGCTCGACGCGGTGATGTCGAGGAACACCAGCTCGTCGGCGCCGTCGCGGTCGTACTTGGCCGCCAACTCCACGGGGTCGCCGGCGTCTCGCAGTTCGACGAAGTTGATCCCCTTCACGACACGACCGTTCGTCACGTCGAGGCACGGGATCACTCGCGCGACTCTCATCGCGCACGCACCGCGTCGAGCGCCTCAGCAATCGTGAACCGGCCCTCGTAGAGCGCCTTGCCGCTGATCACGCCGGCGATGCCGGGAACCGACACGAGCGTGCGGATGTCGTCGAGTGTCGCGACGCCGCCGCTCGCGATGACCGGCACGTCCGTCGCACTCGCTGCGGCGGAGAGGCCGTCGATGTCGGGTCCGCTGAGCATGCCGTCGCGCCCGATGTCGGTGATGACGAAGACCGCGGCGTCGGGGAACCAGCCGAGTGCGTCGGCGAGACGGACACCGCTCGCCTCGGTCCAGCCGTGCACCGACAGCTCGCCCTCGCGATGGTCGAGACCCACCGCCACCGGCACGATCGCCGCCGCCGCTCTCACGATCGACGGATCGCTGACGGCGGCCGAGCCCATGACCACCCTGGCGACTCCTGCACGCGCGAGCTGCTCCGCGTCAGCCGCGCCGCGCACGCCTCCGCCGGTTTGGACGTGCGCACCGCCCGCCACCGCGCGCGCGATCGCGCCCACGACGGCCCGGTTCTCGGGCGACCCGGTGCGTGCAGCATCCAGGTCGACGACGTGGATCCACTTCGCGCCCGCCGCTGCGAACGACTCGGCGACGGCGACCGGATCGTCGCCGTACGCGACCTCGCGGTCGTAGTCGCCCTGCGTCAGTCGGACGACGCGACCACCGCGGAGGTCGATCGCCGGGTAGAGCTCGACGGCTGTCATCGTGCAGGCGCAGTGGCCGCGTCGTGCGCGGCGACCGTGACGAAGTTCGCGAGGAGCGCGAGTCCGGCGTCGCCCGACTTCTCCGGGTGGAACTGCGTCGCGAACACGTTGTCCTGACGGAACGCCGCGTTCACCGTCGCGCCGTACGCGCACGTCGCCGCCACGACGGCGTCAACGGCGGGGACACCGTGCAAGGAGTGCACGAAATACACCCATGCCTGATCGCCGAGCCCGGCGAACATCGGGTCGTCGACGTGTCCCACTGCTGGACGGAGGCGGTTCCACTGCATCTGCGGTCGCGGCAGGTCGGTGCCGAGCCAGCGGATCGTGCCGGAGATGACCCCGAGGCCCCGGGCGGACTCGTCCTCCTCGCTCGAGTCGAACAGCATCTGCATGCCGACGCAGATCCCGAGGAACGGCCGCCCCGACTCGACCGCCGCCAGCGCCGGCTCCTCGAGCTGCGCGGCGCGCAGCGCGTCCATGCACGCTCCGAACGCGCCGACACCCGGCAGGACCACGCCGGCCGCGTCGCGGATCAGGCCGGCGTCGGCCGTCAGCCGAGCATCGGCACCCGAGCGTTCCAGCGCCTTCTGCGCCGACCGCAGATTGCCGATCCCGTAGTCGAGCACCGCGATCAAGGGGCGGGCGTCGTCGCTCACGAGACGGCTCCCGCATTCTGGGCGGGATCGTTGTCAGCAGGTGCGAAGAACCCCGCCCAGAAGCCGGAATGAGAAGAAAGCCGCCCAGAAGCCCGCGCGCTCACAGCATGCCTTTCGTGCTCGGGAGCGAGGTGCTCTCGATGCGCACCGCGTCGCGCAGGCAGCGGCCGAGACCCTTGAAGCAGGCCTCGACGATGTGGTGGACGTTGCGGCCGCGCCGCAACGTCACGTGGAGCGTGATGCCCGCCGAGGTCGCGAGTGACGCGATCGCGTGCTCGGTGAGCGACGGATCGAACGCCGGGTTGCCGAGCGGGAGGCACTCCGGCAGCTCGACGTCCCAAAACACGAACGGCCGGCCGGACAGGTCGAGCGCGACCTCGACGAGCGCCTCGTCGAGCGGGTACATGCCGCTCGCGAACCGGCGGACGCCCACCTTGTCGCCGAGCGCCTCGCGCAGGGCCTCGCCGAGCGTGATCGCGACGTCCTCGATCGTGTGGTGCGTGTCGATGTGGAGGTCGCCCGTCGCAGCGATGCGCAGGTCGAACCCGCCGTGCTTCGCGACCTGCTCGAGCATGTGGTCGTAGAAGGGGATGCCGGTCGAGACCTCGGCGAGGCCGGTGCCGTCGAGGTCGAGCGACAACTCGATCTCGGTTTCCTTCGTGTTGCGGCTTCGCGTCGCGATACGGGACATCAGACGACCTCCGCCAGAGCATCGAGGAACACGGTGTTCTCCTCTGCGGTGCCGACGGTGACACGCAGACAGTCGTCGAGGCGAGGCCACGAGGAGCAGTCGCGCACGAGCACACCGCGCTCGAGGAGAGCCTGCCAGACGTCACGCCCCGCCCGTTCGCGTGGCCGGAAGAGGATGAAGTTCGCGCCACTCGGGACGTGGTCGATCGGCAGCAGATCGAAGCACGCGGCGATGCGGTTGCGCTCGGCGACGATCGTGGCGACGCGCTCCTCCATCTCGTCGGTGAAGCGGATTGCCAGCCGGCCGCCGATCTGCTTCGCTGCGTCCAGGTGATACGGGAGGACGACCTTGTCGAGCTCGGCGACGAGCCACGTCGGCCCGACGAGGTATCCGAGTCGGGCCGCAGCCATCGACCACGTCTTCGAGAACGTGCGCGTCACGACGAGCGGGCGGCTGTCGTCGACGAGCGACATCGCCGACCAGGGCGCGAACTGCGCGTACGCCTCGTCGACGACGAGCAGCCCCGGCACTGCGTGGAGGACCGCCCGCACGTTCGCCTCCGGCTCCACCAGCCCCGTCGGGTTGTTGGGCGAGCAGAGGAACGTCACCATCGGCCGTGCCGACTCGATGGCGTCGATCGACGCGTCGAGGTCGAGCGTGAAGTCGTCACGCCGCGACGTCTCGACGACGGTTGCGCCCGTGACACGGGCGATCTGCCCGTGCATCTGGTACGTCGGTTCGAACGTCGCGACCGTGCGGCCGGGACCGGCGTACGCGAGCAGCAGCGTCTGCAGCACCTCGTTCGATCCGTTCGCGACGAACACCTGATCCGGGCTCACCCCGTGGATCGCCGCGATGGCCTCTCGCAGCGCAGTCGCCGAACGATCCGGGTAGCGGTTCCACGCGACGCGCGACAACTCTGCCGCGAACGCATCACGCCACGCCGCGGGCGGCTCGGCCGGCGACTCGTTGGTGTTCAGGCGGATGCGCACGTCGACCTGCGGCGAGTGGTAGCCCTCGAGCCTGCGCAGGTCGTCGCGTACGGGCACCGGAATCACCCGGGGCACGCTACCGACGACGTCGTGCGGCGATGCTGCGCTTTCGGCACGGTGCAGGTCATGCGTCGGCAGACTGCAGCATGAGCGCCACCGCCGCAGCCGAGCTCGCCGTCACCGCTGATCATGTCGAGCGCTATCGGGAGCGACTGGCCGATCTCGCGCGGCCGCTGCAGGGCGGCAACAACGACGACGCCGTTGCCGCGATCTTCGAGGCCGAGCGCGCCCTGCGAACGGCGCACCGCCAACTCGATCGGGCAGCACGACTTCTCGGTCACTGATCGGGTGCGTCCAGTTGCTTGCTCACGCGGTTCGAGGTCA
>Ga0136611_10001750_pt1 | contig 15076 bp, 13 predicted proteins | sample AntDrymUQ2232306_2_FD_106645 | JGI IMG/M metagenome (GOLD analysis project Ga0136611, IMG submission 106645) | Polar desert sand microbial communities from Dry Valleys, Antarctica - metaG UQ223 (23.06) | ecosystem: Environmental > Terrestrial > Soil > Desert | place: Antarctica: Dry Valley...
AGCAGCGTCTCCTGAGGCGCGTACGCCACCGACGAGAGCGCGTCGGAGGAGAAGACGGCCAGCGCCTTGCGCTTGGTCAGCCGCTCGTGCATCTCCTGGTCGCTGTGGATCGGCGCGCCGATCAGCAGCCGCCGCAGCCGCGCGAGTCGCCCGCCCGGCCGCTCGATGTCCAGCGTCGCCTCGAGGTGCCCCTCCTCGTCGCGCCGGAAGCCCTTGAAGGGCCGCGCGACGCGGTACACGGCGTTCCCGCCGCGCCCCTTGCGCACCTGCTCCCGCACGAACCGCTGATGGGGAGGGACGTAGGCACGCGCCGATGCATCCTCGGGTTTGCGCGGTTCCGGTTCAGCAGTCACGGTGTACTCCGTCCATCGCGCTCGGTCGCGATGTCCTACGTCGGTTGCTACGCTGCTCGACGACGCCGGCCGGGGGTCGTTCACCAAGAGTACGTTCGGCACGCGCGCCGGCCGGCCGGCCCGACGCGTCGATCGCACTCGACGACGCGCGCGCCCCTCACGAGGATACGCCAGCCGTCACGATCAGCATGCACGCCTACGTTCCAATGTCAATATTAATCGAGCGGAATGGCGCACGATCACGCGTCGGCGAGGCGGTAACCGACCCCCGGCTCGGTCAGGATGTAGCGCGGCTTGGACGGGTCCGGTTCCAGTTTACGCCGCAGCTGCCCCACGAACACGTGCAGGTACGGCCGCGCGTCGGCATACTCCGGTCCCCAAACCTCGCGCAGCAGCGCCGTGTGGGTCACCAGCTTGCCGACGTGAGTCAACAAGTACTGGAGCATCGCGTACTCCTTCGGCGTCAGGTGGACCGAGCGGCCGGCCACCGTCACCTCGCGGCGCTCGAGGTCCATGCGGAGGTCGCCGTGCTCGATCGCGGCCTGCCCGGACGGCCGCCCGCCGCCCGCCCGGCGCAGCGAGGCGCGCATCCTCGCCAGCAGCTCGCCCACGCCGAACGGCTTGGTGAGGTAGTCGTCGGCGCCCAGGTCTAGCGCCTCGATCTTGGTGCGCTCCTCCCCGTGCGCCGACAGCACGATGATCGGCACGTCGAGCTTGCGTTCTTCGCGGATCGCGCGCGTCACGTCCAGGCCGCTGCCATCCGGCAGGATCAGGTCGAGCAGCACCACGTCGGGGCGGCGGCGGTCGAGCAGCTCGAGCCCCTCCGCCGCCGTCGTCGCGACGATCGGCTCGTACCCGTGGCCGGCGAGGATCGAGCGCAGGGCGCGGATGATCTCCGGCTCGTCGTCCACGATCAGCACGCGCGCGCCGCTCACGTTCTCCCCGCATACGCGAGCCGCGTGGCAGATGGCGGCCCCTCGGCGTCCAGACCGGCCGGGATCTGGTCGCGCGGCAGCTCGAAGACGAACCGCGCTCCGGGCGACTCAACCGGCCCGGCGCCCGCCTCGACCCAGATCCGGCCGCCGTGCCCCTCGATCAAGCCACGACTGACCGCCAGCCCGAGCCCCGAGCCGCGCGTAGCGCCGCGCGTCTCGAGCCGATAGAACTTGTCGAAGATCCGCTCGCGCTTGTCCGGCGGGATACCCGTCCCGCGATCCTCGACCTCCACCCGCACGCCACCGGCCGTCTCGCGCACCGCGACCGCGAGCGGCGCGCCAAGCGGCGTGTACTTGCTCGCGTTCTCGATCAAATTCGTCACCACCTGATCGACCATCAGGTAGTCGAGCGCGACCGGCGGCACGTCGTCGGGGATCGTCAACTTGACCGCGCGTCCCTTGAGCGACGGCCCGAGACGGGCGACGACCTCGCGAACCAGCTCGCCGAGGTCGTACCACTCTCGATTTGGGCGGAGGGCGCCGCCCTCGATCCGCGACATGTCGAGCAGGTTCGCCACGAGGCGATTCAGCCGATCCGCCTCGCGGTCGATCGCCGCCGCGAAGCCATCGCGATCCTCGTCGCTCCAGGCAACGTCGTGCTGGAGCAAGCTCTCGGCCGAGGCCTTGATCGCGGCCAGCGGCGTGCGCAGGTCGTGCGAAACTGAGTTGAGCAGCGCCGTCCGCAGCTCGTCGGTCCGGCGCAGGATCTCGGCGCGGTTGGCCTCCTCGCGCAAGGTCTCCCGTTCGAGCGCCACCGCGACTCGATCCGCGACCGTCGCCAGCAGGCGCGTCTCGTCGTCCGCGAAGCCGTCACGCCGCCCGAGGAGCCTCAACATGCCCAATGCTTGGTCGTCGCGTCGCAGCGGGAAGTTTGCCACCGGCGCGCGGCCGTGCCGCGCGCCCTCGACCCGGTCGTTCGGCTTGCCCGCGCCGGAGCGCAGCACGACCCAGCGTCCGGCCCGTCCGCTCTGGCGGGACGGCTGGAACACGCGCCCAACCGGCGCCGAGTCGAGCGCGCCGTCGCACGCGCCGACCGCGACGCGCAGGTGCAGCCCCCCGCCCGCGTCGCTGGTGGCGATCACGGCCCCGGCCAGGCCAAACTCGCGCACCAGGCGCTCCGCGACGTCCCGGAGCCCGCGGTCGAGATCGTTCCCGCCGAGCGCCCGCCCGATGTCGTACAGGAACGTGGCCGTGCTCGCCTGACGGTTCGCCTGCTCGCGTCGCGCCCGCTCGCGCGCGGCCAGGTTGCTGGTGACCGCCGCGACCACCAGGAAGCTGAGCAGCGAGATCCACTCGTCGGGATCCTGGATCGAGAAGGTGAAGCGCGGCTGTACGAAGCAAAAATCGTAGGTCAGGAATGCCGCGACCGCCGCGCCGAGCGCGTTCCACCAGCCCCACGTCACGGCGCAGAAGAGCACCACCAGCAGGTACAGCACGGCCAGGTTGGCGGTCGGCAGGGCCAGTTGAATCAGCGCGATGAGCGCCGTGATGAGGGCGGTGCCCAGCAGCAGGCCACCGATCGGCACGAGCTCGGCCTGCCTCGGATGCAGCACACGCCCCAGCAGCTCGGATCCCATACGCGCATAGTGTAGCGCCAGATTGGATGCCCCCATCCCCCGGCCCCTTCCACCTCGCATGGGGGAAGGGGAGACCGGCCGACGTGCTCCCCCTCTCCCGCGTCAGGGAGAGGGGGGCGGGGGGTGAGGGCACCCCATCAAACCGGGTACCATAGCCCCGACTCCAGCGCCGGAGGGTTGTCGCCGTGAAGATCAAGGAGATCCGCGCCGCCGCGATCGACGTCGCGCCGCGCCCGACCACGAAGCCCCGCGTCCCGAGCCAGCCGAACGAGGGCTTCGGCGCCATCATGTCGCGCTATCCGGACATCAAGCGCGCCGACTGGTCGCATCCCTGGGGTCGCACCGCCTGCGTCGTGACGGCCGAGGACGGCACGTTCGGGCTCGGCGTCACCGTCCACGGCGGCCCGGTCGAGCAGATCATCAACGGGCACTTCGCGCAGGTGCTGGTGGGCCAGGACTGCATGGCGACCGAGAAGGCGTGGGACGTCATGCGGCGGGTGTCCGCGCCGTACGGGAGCGGCGGCCTCGCGAGCTACGCGATCAGCGCCGTCGACAACGCCCTCTGGGATCTGAAGGGCAAGCTCCTGAAGCGACCGGTCTACGAGCTGCTCGGCGGCCCCCAGAAGGAGAGCATCCCCTGCTACGCCAGCAACACCGATATCTCGTACGGTACCGAGCACAGCATCGCCTGGTTCCTGGAGCTCGGGTTCAAGGCGGTCAAGCTGTTTGTGCGCACCGGCCCCGAGGCCGGCATCGCCGGGCTGCGCCAGACGGAGGAGCTGGTCGCGCGCACCCGCGAGCAGGTCGGCCCGGACGTCGAGCTGATGCTCGATGCCTGGATGTCGCTCAACGTCGAGTACGCGGTGCGGCTGATGGAGGCGCTCAAGCCGTACCGGGTTAAGTGGCTCGAAGACTACCTGCTGCCCGACGACATGGAGGGCTACCAGCGCGTGCGCCAGCGGCTGCCGGGCGCGACGCTGGCGACCGGCGAGCACTGGTACACGATCCACCCGTTTGCGCTGGCCGCCAGCCAGGGGCTCGTCGATATCTTCCAGCCCGACATCGCCTGGGTCGGCGGCATGACGGCATCGGTCCGGATCTGCCACATCGCCGAGGCGCACGGCCTGACCTACATCGGCCACGCCGGCATGAACTACCCATACGGGCAACACCTGGCGATGGCGATGCCGGTGATCCCGATGGGCGAGCGCTCGGAGGGCGTCGCGCCGCCCGGCGTGCCGCTCGAGGAGATGGTGGCCCTGCCTGGCACCGTGCCCATCAAGAACGGCCACGTGCGCCCGACCGACGCGCCCGGCTTCGGCCTCGAAGTGACCACCGAGTGGCTCGAGAGCCGCTCGCTCTAGGACATCGGCCGACCGCGACGGTGTCACGCTGGTAGCGTGGCACCGTCAGTTCGCATGTCATCCTGAGGAAGGCGGAGCCTGACGAAGGATCTCGTCTCTGGACTGTTCGGAGTCGGTCTGTCCGTAGATCCTTCGCTTCGCTCAAGATGACAGATTCGTAGAACACACTCCCGTCGGCTCCGCGTCAGCGACGAACCGCCCACCGGCGCCACGACCACGGTCCGCTCGTCGTCCGCGCCCCCAAACTACTGCCCGACCGTCACTCGGTGCAGGCGGTTGTCGTGCAAGCTCGCGATGTACAACTCGCCTGCCTCGTCCTCGCCGAACGAGCTCATCTGGAGGTTACTGTCCAGCAGCTCGACCATCCGCCACGCGCCCGGCGTCGGCTCGTCCAGCGACCAGAGCTTGCCGGTGCAGAAGTCGCCGAACAGGTACAGCCCCGCAAGCTGGGGGAACCGGCTACCTCGGTACACGTAGCCGCCCGTGACCGAGCAGCCGCCGTCGCGCCCGTACTCCCCGACCGGCATCACGTACGCCGCCGTGTCGCACGACCGGCCTTGCGGGAAGCAGTGCATCCCCTCCATGAGCGGCCAGCCGTAGTTCTCGCCGCCGCGGCTGTCCGAGCGCTGGACGTGGACCTCCTCGTAGGCGTTCTGGCCCACGTCGGCGATCCACAAATCCTTCGTGGCGCGGTCGAACGAGTAACGCCACGGATTGCGCAGGCCGGTCGCCCAGATTTCCGGCCGCGTGTCGGACGACCCCACGAACGGGTTGTCGGCCGGGATGCCGTACGGGTCGCCACTATCCAGGTCGATGCGCAGCATCTTGCCGAGCAACGCCTGGCGGTTCTGGCCGTTGCCGTAGCGGTCGCCGGCGCCGCCCCCGTCGCCCATCCCGATCCAGAGGTAGCCGTCCGGCCCGAACACGACGTTTCCGCCGTTGTGGTTCGCCGCCGGCTGGTCGATCGCGAGGATCGGCCGCACCGTCGACGGGTCCGCCTGGCTTCCGTCTCCGGACACGCGGAACTCGACGATCGCCGTGTCGCCATTCCGGTCGGTGTAGTTCACCACGAACCGGCCATTCTCGGCGTACTTCGGGTGAAACGCCAGCCCGAGCAGCCCCTGCTCGCTCCCGCTCGACCCGACCCGGTCGCGGATGTCCAGGAACGGCGCCGGGCTCGCCTGGCCGTCGCGCAGCACGACGATCCGCCCCGGCTTCTCGACCACGAACAGCCGCCCGCTCCCGTCGCCCGCGTGGGTCGCATAGACCGGCCGGTCGAGCTGGGCCGGCAGCGGATCGAGCACGATCCGGAGCGCAGCCGGATCGACCGCCTGCCGCGGCGCCGTGGCCGAAGCCGCCGCCTGACCGGCGGGGGCCTGCGCGACGGCGGGGGCCTGCGCCACGGGAGCCGGCGCGACGGGAGCCGGCGCGACGGGAGCCGGCGCGCTCGATGCCTGTCCGGTCGTCGGCGTCACCGCCGCGCTCGACTCGACTCGCTTCGTCTCGGCGGGCGCAGCCCCGGCCGGCCTGTTCGCCGCGCCCTGCGAACAGGCCGCGAGCAGCACCGGCACGACGAGCGCCGCGCGACAGAAGAACGATCTCACGGACTCGGTGCGCATGCCGACCTCGGAATCTTCGTGGCCTACCCTCGGATCGTGTACCACGCCCGCCGGCCGATGCGCACCGATTTCGGTCGCCCGGTGGTTGCGGAGAACCCCTCCCCCGGCCCCTCCCCGAGACGGGGAGGGGAGCGCCGTCAGTCTCGAGGCCGGGAGGCGAAGCCCTCTCCCGCCTCGGGGGAGGGTTAGGTGGGGGTGCCCTACGTCCCGCCCGTCGCCGACAGCGCGTGTGGCGTGTTCGTCGTCACCATGTCCACGCCCGCCGCCACCGCTTGCGCCAGCCGCGCCTCCCACGCCGGCGTGCCCGCGTCGAGCGTCCACACGTCCACGAGGTAGCCCGCCGCATGGAACAGCGGCACCAGGTCGCTCAGGCCGTCCGCGAGCATCCGCTCGAACGTCTCCAGCCGCACGTGGGCCTCTCTCGCGCCCGGCACCAGCCGCAAGAGGCCACCCAGACGGTCCTTCAGGTAGTCCGTCGTCGGGCCGCGCCGCTCTCGACTGAGAATGTGCTGGTCCAGGTAGCCGTACGCCCCGACCACGCCCGGCACGAGCTCCCGGTCGCGGACGTCGGCCACCCAATCGAGGTAGAAGAACGGGTTGAAGCCGGTCGGCAGCGTCGGATCGACCGCGAGCAATCGACGCAGGTTCCAGTCGGCTTGCCCGCCGAACACGATTCGGTCGCGGATCGGCTCGACCAGCCGCACCAGCTCCTCGACGCGCGGCCAGGGCCACGGCTCGAAGTCCTTCATGTCCAATTCAACGATCGGCGGTGCCGGGATCGACCGGAACAGCTCGACCACCTCGCTCAAGAGCGGCGGCCGATGCTCGGTGATCGCTCCGCGCCACCGGAAGCGCAGCTCGCGAGACTCGGCCAGCGTACAGTCACGCACGCGGCCCTTACCGGTCGTGTCGTGATCCAAGATGTCGTCGTGGGTGACGAGGAAATCCCGGTCGGCCAGCATCCCGAGGTCGATTTCGGCCCGCGCGACCGGCGCCCGCAGGCACTCCTCCAGCGCGGCTAGCGAGTTCGACGGGTGCTCGCCGCTCCACAGGCAGCGATGCACCTTCATGAGCACGGTCCGTCCGTCCGGCGCCCGCAGTAGCGACGCGGGGTGGGGGCTTGCTGGCACGGTCATGGTGTCACCTCGGGGATGGCCACGTCGCGGAGTCGGTCGGCCATTCCGGCCAGGTACTCGACGATGAGGCGGGCGCCCGCGCCGTCCGGATCGAGGTCCGGATTGTAGATGGCGACCGACCAGCCGACGCAGCCCGGCGTCGCCAGCGCGGCGTCCGTCATGCTCGCCAGGTGCTCCCACGACAGCCCGCCCGGTTGCGGGTAGTCAACCGCGGCGAACGCATCCGTCGAGAGCACGTCCAGATCGACGTGCAGCCACCACGCCGGTGCAGCCTCCCCGACCAACTCGGCCGCGTGCCGAGCCACGTCGCGCGGCCCGCGCACGATGACCTCGACATCGGAGTGGATCGGGACGGTGCCCCGCAGCGACAGGACGCCGTCCCGCGCGAGCGTGGCGTCGTCGCGCGGCCCGAGCAGCCGGACCTGGCTCGGCGAGAGCAGCGGCATCAGCTCGCGGAGGCCGGCGGGCAGCCCAGCGGCCGGCAGACCCAGCGCGAGGTACAACTCCGAGTCCGCCGCTTCGCCGCTGAGCGACTCATGCGGCGGATAGCCGTCCTCGTGGCCGTCGATCATGAGCAGGCCCACGCCGCCGTACCGATCGCGCGCGGCGGCGAGTGCCCCGAGCATGACCGGACAGTCGCCGCCGACCACGAGCGGCCGCTCGCCGGACGCGTACGCGGCCCCGACCGCCTCGCGAATGGAGCCCGTCGTCCGAACCAGCGCCTCCTCCGCCAACAAACCAGACCGCGCACTCCGCTCCGCCCGCAACGCCCCGACATCGATGTCACCCACATCGACCACCGAACGTCCACGGAGGCGCTCGGTAAGGCATTCCACTAACCCGGCGCGCCGGAGCGCCGCCGGCGCCAATGCTACGCCGCCCGACCCGCCCGCCGAGTTGAAGGGCGCGCCAATCACCCGAATGCCCACACTCACCCCTTCGCAACCTTCGGCCGCCCCGAGGCCCTACGCCAGGCGCTCGCCGCCGTCGGGCTCGAACAGGTGCAGGCGGGCCAGGTCCAGGCGCAGGCCGACACGGTCGCCGGCCTTGACCGCCAGCCCGATCGGCGCGAGCGCCTGGAGCGAGCCGCCCCTGAGCGAGCCACCTCCGAGCCGCACGTCCACGATCTGCTCGCGCCCCATCGGCTCGACCAGCGACACCTCGCCCGTCGCCAGCCCGTCCGCGCGACCATCGCCACCCGACGCCGACCCATCCGCGCCGCCGCCGACCGACCGAATCTCGATATGCTCCGGCCGGATGCCCAGCGTCACCGGATGCGCCGCCCCGTTCGCCGGCAGCCGCGCCGCGACCTCCAACGAGAGCGGCAGCTCGATGCCGCCCGCCCGTGCCACCATCGCCCCGTCCCGGCGCGCAAGCTCGGCCGGCAAAATGTTCATCGGCGGGTTGCCGATGAACTCGGCCACGAACAGGTTGGCCGGCCGCTCGTACAGCTCCTCCGGCGTGCCCCACGCGGCCAGCTTGCCGTTCGACATCAGGGCCACGCGGTCGGCCATCGTCAGCGCCTCGAGCTGGTCGTGGGTCACGAAGATCGACGTGATGCCGAGATCCTTCTGTAGCCGCTTGATCTCGCCGCGCATCGCGTGGCGCAATCGCGCGTCCAGGTTCGACAGCGGCTCGTCCAGCAGCAGGATGTCCGGCTTCTTCACCAGCGCCCGCGCCAGCGCCACCCGCTGCTGCTGGCCGCCCGAAAGCTGGGCCGGACGGCGCGCCAGCAGCTCGGCCACCTGGACCTGCTCGGCGGCGGCGCGCACCCGCCGCGACCGCTCCTCGCGCCCGACGCCCTTGCGCAGCTCGAGCGGGAATCCGATATTCTGCTCCACCGTCATGTGCGGGTACAGCGCGTAGTTCTGGAACACCATCCCGATGCCCCGGTCGCGCGGCAGGAGCTGATCGACGCGCCGCTCGCCGAAGTGGATCGTGCCGGCGGTCGGCCGGTAGATGCCCGCGATCATCAGCAGCGTCGTGGTCTTGCCGCAGCCGGACGGCCCGAGCAGCGCGATGAACTCGCCGCTCTGGATGTGCAGATCGAGGGCGTCCACGGCCGTGACGGCCCCGAACCGCCGCGTCAGCCCATCCAGCCGTACGTCCACTACCGACCTCCAGCATGGGCCAGGTACATGACGCCGTCGGGGGCAGGTACGTCATCCTGAGCGCAGCGAAGGATCTCCCATCGCAGCCGTTCCGATCCGGGAGATCCTTCGCTGCGCTCAGGATGACATAGACGATGACGCCCTGCCGCTTGTCTCATCCCTTCACTCCGCCGCCGTAGATCTTCATCAGGTGCTCCTGGGCGAACACAAACAGCACGATCACCGGCGCGACGTAATACAAGCCGACCGCCGTCAGCATCCCGTAGTCCACGAAGCGGCCCTCGCCCAGCATCGACCGCACGAGCTGGCTCAGCGTCGCCTGCGTGCCGCTCGGCATGAAGATGAACGGCAGCAGGAACTCGTTCCAGCCGGTCACGAACGCCAGCAGCCCGAGCGCGAGCAGGCCCGGCCGCACCAGCGGCATCACGATCCGCCACCACGTCGTGATCCTCCCGGCGCCGTCCACCAGCGCCGCCATTTCCAGCTCCCAGGGCACCGTGTCGAAGAACCCCTTCATGATCCAGATCCCCAGCGGCAGCTCGAACGCCGCCTTCACCAAGATCACGCCGAGTAATTGGTCGTACAGCCCGAGCTGGCGCAGCACGATGAAGGTCGCGATCAGCAGCGTCACGCTCGGGAACGCGTGCAGCAGCAGCACGCCGCCAAGGAACGTGCGGCGTCCCGGAAAGTTGAGCCGCGACAGCGCGTAGCCGGCCATCGACGACACCAGCAGCACCACCAGCGCCGTGCTCAGCGAGAACACCAGCGTGTTGATCGTCAGCGGGATGATCGGCGGCTTGTTGCGGAGTTGATCGACCGTCTCAGGCGCCCACAGGAATCGCCAGTTCTCCAATGTGAACGCGCCGACCGGCCGCAGCCCCTCGACGCGCGGGAAGAACGACGAGTAGAACAGCCAGCCGTAGAGAATCACGATCGGCAGCGTGAACAGCACCAGCACGACGTACGGCACCAGGCTGCCGAGCGAGAACCGACCGACCGTCTCGCGGCTCATGTGATCTCGATCCGCGGCTCGGCGACGAGGTCGTTGAAGCGGAAGACCCGCAGCAGCACGAAGCTGATCGCCAGCCCCATCACCACCAGCACCGCCGCCAGCGCCGACCCGAACCCGAACTCCAGGTTCCCATAGTACGAGCTGAGCGCCGTGTGGAACGCCCAGAGGCTCCACACCTCGGTGCCATACAGGCCCGGCCCGCCGTTCGTGGTGAGCAAGATGTACTCGTACGACGCGAACAGGCTCATCGTCTGGTACGTCAGCACGAACAGGATCGGCCACTTCAGCAGCGGCAGCGTGATCCGCCGCACGATCTGCCACGCGCTCGCCCCATCGACCCGCGCCGCCCGGAACAGTTCCTCCGGGATGCTCTGGATCGCGCTCGTGAACACCAGCATGCCCATGCTCGCGCCCACGAACCCGTTGATCAAGATGACGATCAGCCACGGGTCGGACGCCAGCCAGAAGCGCGGCGCGACCCCGAACGGCTCGACGAGCTGATTGATGACCCCGAACGGCGCGTCGGCGGCGGCCCAGGTCCACATCAGCGCGTACACCACCGACGGCGAGATGCGCGGCAGGAGCCAGAGCGACCGCACCAGGCCGCCGGCCTTGGGCTCGACGTGGGTGCTCAGCAAGGCCACGCCGAGCCCGACGAGCACGTTGAACGCCAGGGTGACGGCCACGTAGAAGAGCGTGTTCCCGAGGATCAGCAGCGTGAACCGGCCGCGCACGATCCGCTCGTAGTTGTCCAAGCCGACCCACTGCCAGCGCGAGAGCCCGGTCGCGGTCGCCATGTCGGTGAGCGACATGCCAAGCGTGATGAGCACGGGCGCGAGGAAGAAGAGCGTCACCATCACGAACGCCGGCGCCATGAAGAACAGCGCGGTAGCATGCCCGCGCCACCACGCCGGCTGCCCGTCGCTCCGCGCACCCGCCGCCGCCGCCGCTGGCCCCGCCTGCGCCGCGCCGCGCCCGACTACCGCCATGTCGCTCCCGTTGTTCCCCCTCACCCCCGGCCCCTCTCCCTCGCGGGGGAGAGGGGAGCACGGTCGGTTCGTCTCCCCCTCTGCCGCGTCAGGGAGAGGGGCCGGGGGTGAGGGCCGCCCCACTCTACCGCGTGATCACGTCATCCTTGAGCTGCGCCTTGAGCTCATCGACCGCCACGTCGGCCGCCTGCTTTGGCGGCATCTGGCCTGCCTGGACCGCCGAGAGCAGCCGGAACAGCACCTCGTCGTACGAGCCGTACTTCGGGTGGTTCGGGATGAACGTGGTGTACTCCGACATGTACCCCGTCGCCAGCAGGAACTTGTCCTTCTGGTAGGTCGGATCCTGCTCCTGCGTCTTCAAGATTGCCAGGTGGGCGCTCTCGACCGAGTGTTTCGAGTTGAGCGCCGGCGTCGTCGCGTGCGCAAGCAGCCGGAAGGCCAGCTCCTGGTTCTTGCTGCCGGCCGTCACCATGTACACCAGCGGGTGCGACAGAGTCACCGGCTTTCCGCCCCTGGCCGCGCTCGGGATCAGCATGAACCCGACGTCGTCCCACTGCTGCTGCTCGGGCACCTTGTAGACCTTCTGCCACTCGGCCCAGGTCCAGGTGCCGGCGTTGTAGAACATGACCTTGCCCGCCGTGACCGTCTCGTGCCACTGGCGGAAGTCGGAGCCGAGGAAGTTCTCCGGCGTGATCTTGTGCGTCTTGACCGCGTCGAAGTGCAGCTGGAAGTGCTTCTCCAGCGCGTCCCGCACCAGCACGAGCTTGCCGGACTCTTTGTCCTGCATCTCGCCGCCGTTCTGGTAGTAGAACATGTAGTGGTCGTGGCCGCGCGTTGGGCGATGGTACCAGCCCTTGCCGGACTCCACGACGCCCTTCGAGACCGCCTCCTTGGCCGTCTCAACGAGGTCCGGCATCGCCCACTCGCCCTTCCTGACGGCGTCCGGCAGCCCGTCGATCATCTCCTTCGGCCACCCGAGCTTCGCGAGCAGATCCCTGCGGTAGTACATCGGGCGCGCTTCGGTGTCCTGGGGGATCGCGTACGTCTTGCCCCGGTACTGCACCGACGGCCAGAGCGTCGGGTACACGTCGGCGAACTGCTGCTCGTACTTCTTGAGCAGCGGGTCGAGCTCGACGATGTAGCCCGCCGACGACCACGGCGCGAGATCCTCGTGGCCGGCCAGGACGATGTCCGGCCCTTGCTTCGCCTCGGCGGCGAGGGTGAACTTCTGCTTGAAGTCCGCCCACCCGCCGCCGCTCTCGAACGACGCCTCGACCTGGACCCGATCCTGGGAGCCCTGCCCTTCGAGCTCCTTATTGAGCGTCTCGGCGGCGGCGACCAGATTGTCGCGGCGGTAGAACGACGGCGCGTCGGGGCCGATCGTCCAGGCCACGACCTTGACGACGTTGCCGCCGGACACGGCCGCCGAGGTCTTCGCCTCCACGACGGGCGTCGCGGTCGCGGCCGGCGCGGCGGGCTTGGCATCAGCGGCCGGCTTGGCGGGATCGGCCGGCTTGGCCGCCGCCGGCGCGGAGGTCGCGGCGCCCGGGGCGGCGGGCGCGGCAGGCTTGCTCTCGGTCGGCTTGGCGGGATCGGCGGGCTTGGCCGGCGCCGCCGAGGGCACCGGCTGCGTCGAGCAGGCGGCGGCAAGCACGGAGGCCGAGCCGGCCATCAACAGCAGCAGTCGTCGTCGCCGCAATCGCATCGAGGTTCCCTCCCTGGATCGAGCATGCCCATGATGGCCTATGCCGTGAGCCGCGCACGCCCGGGACCGCGTCCCGCCCGTGCGCTCGCCCCTGATCATCCGGCGGGGCGCCCCGGCCTCAGCCCCACGTCGGCCCAACGTCGGCAGCATGGGCGGCTCGGGCGTTCCTTGCGCAGCGAACGGTCGCGCGCCACAATGCCGGCCGAGGGCGCCCGCGCAACCGTCCAAATCCACTATAGCGCCCTCGGGCGAGTATGCAAGAGCGCCCCGTTAACACTTCCGATTCGGAAGCACCCGCCCGCCCGATGTCCCCCGAGGATCCGCATGCCGCCTCGGCGCCTGAGCGCGCGACCTCGGACGCCCAAAGCGCGGCGAGCAGCGACCATCCGCGCCCGCGCCCGACCGCCCCGACTCGGCCCGTGACGGTCGGGCATCGCGGCGCGAGCGCCCTCGCGCCCGAGAACACCCTCCGCGCGTTCGCCGTCGGCATCGAGCACGGCCTGGACTTCGCCGAGCTCGACGTCCACCTGGACCGCGACGGCCAGCTGGTGGTGATCCACGATGCCGACCTGTCTCGGGTTGCCGGGCGCCCCCCGCGGGTGGGTGATCTCACCGCCGACGAGCTGGCGCGGATCGACGTGGGCGACGGGGAGGGCGTCCCGCGCCTCGCGGACGTATTCGATCTGGTGCGCGGGCGGCTCGGCATCTACGTCGAGCTGAAGGGCGCCGGCACCGGCGCGGCGCTCGGCCGACTGGTGCGCTCGGGTGCCACGTCGGCGCCGGCGAGCGTCGCGTCGCCGGCGACGCCGAGCGCCGCGTCGGGCGTCGACATCATCGCCGGCTCGTTCGTGCCCGCTCTCGTCGACGAGCTACGCGCCGTCGCGCCCGAAGTGCCGCGCAGCGTCCTCTTCGCGCGCACCCCGCTCGAAGAGATGATCGCGACCTGTCGCCGCCTCGACGCCACCTACGCGCACCCCTGCTTCCGCCCCATCGACCGCGAGATGATCGACGCCCTCCACGCGGCCGGCCTGCTGGTCATGACCCCGCACACAAACGACCCCGCCGAGGCCCGCCACTTCACCTCGCTCGGCGTCGACGTCATCGCCTCCGACGATCCCCGCATCCTCGCGCCCCTGAAGCGACCATAGCTGAGGGGCCATCGGCCATTACCCACCGAAACGCTCGAGCTGGAGTTGCACGACTGTGGATCGCAATGACAAACATTTGAAGCTCGGCATCAAGTGGACTGCCTCCCTTCGCATGGAAAGGGGCGAGGAAGGCGACCGCGAGTGAGCTTCACCATCACTCACCATGCCGCTTCCGAACTGCAGCGGCGGCGCATCCCGTCCCACGTCCTCGACCCCGTCCTCGAGAGGCCGGAGCAGATCGTCGCGGCCCACGGCGGGCTGCTCGCCTACCAGTCGCGGGTCGAGGTGCGTGGCCGCACGTTCCTCCTCCGCGCCATCGTCGATGAATCTGCTGCGCCGAAGCGCGTCGTGACGGTATACCTCACGAGCAAGATCGCGAAGTACTGGAGCCCGAGATGAAGATCACCTACGATCCTTCGGTGGACGTGCTGCGGATCGTCCTCAGCTCCGCTCCGATCGAAGAGAGCGACGAGGACAAGCCGGGCGTCATTCTCGACTACGATGCCGCCGGCAACATCGTCGGCATCGAGGTGCTCGCCGCGTCTACCCGCATGGAAGACCCGCGCTCCGTCGAGTACGCCGTCGCCGGCTGACGTGTCCGGTGCCGCCGGCGACCTCCGCATCATCGCGCGCGGGGACGCGGACTACCCGACCCACATAGCGCGGCGACTCGGCCCGCATGCGCCCGCGCACCTGACCGTCCTCGGCGACCCGAGCGTGCCGCTCCGCGCCGATGTGGCCTTCTTCTGCTCCGTCCGCTGCCCCGGCGCCCAGATCGTCGCCGCCTACGACGCGATCCGCCGCCTGCGCGACGCCGGCGCCGTCGTGGCCGGCGGCTTCCACGGCCCGATGGAGCGCGAGTGCCTGGATCTACTCCTGCGCGGCCGAGGCCCCACCCTCGTCTGCTCGGCGCGGAGCCTCGAACGCATCCGCGTGCCCGCCGAGTGGCGACCGGCGCTTGACGCCGGCAAACTGCTGCTCGTCTCGCCGTTCGCCGGCCCGCCGCGCCACCAGAACCGAGCCGACGCCCACGAGCGCAACCGCGTCGTCGCCGCCCTCGCCGACCG
>Ga0136611_10001751_pt1 | contig 15071 bp, 15 predicted proteins | sample AntDrymUQ2232306_2_FD_106645 | JGI IMG/M metagenome (GOLD analysis project Ga0136611, IMG submission 106645) | Polar desert sand microbial communities from Dry Valleys, Antarctica - metaG UQ223 (23.06) | ecosystem: Environmental > Terrestrial > Soil > Desert | place: Antarctica: Dry Valley...
ATGGTCGAGGAGCTGTTCCACGACACCCATCCCGACACCTGCCCCGACGATCCGTCGCTGCGCCAGGATCACCTCCAGGCGCTCGCACTGATCGCGCTGGTGGAGAACCACACGACCGGCGAGACGTCCGGCGGTGGACGGCCGGACGTGATCGTCGTGGTCGACGAGACGACGCTGCAGTTCGGACCGCACACGAACACGATCCTCGACTGGGGTGACCCCGACACTGCGCTGCCGGTCGAGACGCTGCGCCGGATGGCGTGCCTCGCGAACATCGTCCCGGTCGTGCTCAACGGTGCCGGCATCGCGCTCGATGTCGGCCGCGATGCCGGCTGGCGACACGGGCGCAACGCCGTGCGCTGCGGGCGATGTACCCGTCATGTCGGATCCCCGGCTGCCGGGTGCCGTTCGAGCAATGCACCATCCACCACATCCGCTACTGGGAACACGGCGGCACGACCGACATGAACAACATGGTCCCGCTGTGCTCCAAGCACCACCACGCCGCCCACGAAGGCGGCTGGCAACTCACACCCCACCCGCACACCTTCACGCTGACCATCACCCGCCCCGACGGCTCGATCGAGACCACCGGCCCCCCACGAGCCAGGGGAGGATGACCCGCTGACAGCGTGCTGCCAGTTGGCGGAACGAGCGACGGCGGGGGCCGGCGCCCCGCGCAGGCGCGGCGTCCGGCCACGTGTCAGATGTCCGGCGCGACGCGTTGGGGTGAGTGTGGCGCGCTCGCGCGCCCCGATCTGCGAGGTGCCGCGGCGCGGGCTTGCGCGCCCGATGCGCGGGGCGTTGCGGCGCTGGCTCGCGCGCTCGATGCGCAGGGCGACGCGCACTCGCGCGCCCCGATGCGCCTGGGCGGCTTCGGCCGCCCGGGTCAGGCGAGGCCGAGCCAGATCGGCAGGTCGCCGAGCGACTTCAGCTCGACGAAGAGCTCGTTGTGCTCGACGTGCTCGAGGTCCCAGAGCAGGTGGTACGGCACGTGGACCCCGTGGCCGCCGAGCGCCATCACCGGGAGGATGTCGCTGCGCACGCTGTTGCCGACCATCAGGAAACGGTCTGGCTCGACCTTCAGCCGGCCGAGCAGGCGGAGGTACGTCTCCGAGTCCTTCTCGAGCACGATCTCGAGCTCCTCGAAGTGATGCGCGAGGCCGCTCGTCTCGATCTTGTGCGTCTGGTGGACGAGGTCGCCCTTCGTGATCAGCACGAGCCGGTATGCGGCGCCTACCGTGGCGAGCACCTCGGGCACGTGCGGCAGCATGTGGACCGGCTCCTCGAGCTGCGCCCGCGCCATCTCGATCAGCTCGGCGAGGACGTCGGTCGGGACGCTGCCGCTGGAGATCGTGATCGCCGCCTCGACCATCGAGATCGCGAACGACTTCACCCCGTAGCCGAACGTGTTGAGGTTCTTGCGCTCGGTCGCGGTCAGAGCGGCCTTCACGTCGATTCCGTTCGGCGCGTACGACGACACGAGTTCGACGAAGCGCAGCTCGTTCGCGCGGAACCCGTCCTCGCTCTCCCACAGCGTGTCGTCGGCGTCGAAGCCGATGATGTCGAATTGCTTCGACACCGTCACGGCTGGCGGTGCAGCGCGTTGAGGTAGTTGTAGACCGTGATGCGGCTGACACCCATCGCGTCGGCGACGTCCTCCACGGCGCGCCGCAGCGTGAATGCGCCGCGCTCGTCGAGCAGGCGGATCGCACGCTGCTTGTCCTCCCGCGACAGCTGCGGGAGTCGTGCGCCGAGCTCGCGCTCGACGGACTCGATCAGCCGGTCGAGCGCGCCGTGCAGCGGCGCCATCCGCACGACCGCGACCTCCGTCCCGTCCCACTTCAGCGGGAGGTCTCCGGGCTCGCGGCTCTCGAGCGGCAGCAGCTGCGCACCGAGCGACTCGATGATCGGCTTGACGGCCAGCACCAGCGGATGCCGCGGAAGTCGCTTCACAGCGGCGTCGCCGGGCCGCCGGCGACGCTCCTGCACCGCTCGGCGAACACCGTGACGTGCGTGGCGCCGTTCGCGAACGCGGCACCGAACACCGCAGCGGCGACCTCGCCGACTCGCTCCGGGTCGACACGGCAGGCGGACCCGAACGGGCCGAACTCGACCTCGAGGCCGAGCGCTTCGACCGCGGCGACCGCCGACAGCACGTGCCGGCCGGGCTGACCCTCCACGAACGGCTCGATCGTGAACTCGAGGGTCAGCATCGCCCGGATCGTACTCGCCGCCTCTTCCTCGGCCTCCGGAGCAGTCCCAGGGCCGCTGCCGGCGCTCGGGTCAGCGGGCGGCGGCGCCCATCACGCGCTCGAGCTCCTGCGAGCGGCTGATGCACGACTGGCCGGCGGCACCGAACGACTCGTTCAGCCGGGTCAGCGCGTTGCGGAACGTCGTGTTCCAGTCGTTCTCGAACTGGTCACGGGCGGGGCCGGTCCAGGTCGTCCCGCTCAGCGCGCTCGTGACCGTGCTGATCACCCCGTCGATGCTGGTGATCTGGCTCTTCAGGCTCCTGCCCAGGTCGGCGAGTTGCTGTGGGTTCGCTCCGTACATCGTGCTCATGGATCCTCCTCGGTGTCGTGGTGACACCCTCAATGACGTACATCGAGATGGCGCATTCGGAAAACGCGGAGCAGAAAGTTCAGCGGACGCCGAGGAACGGACCGAGCAGCGCGAGGCCGTCCGGGAGGAACGGCCGCTTCCGCACGAGCGTCGGCAGTGCGGCCGGCTCGACCCACTCGGCCTCGATCACTTCACCGTCGGTGAACGTCAACGCAGCGGCGGTGACGATCCGGTAGCACCGTCCGAGCACCGCCAGCTCCGCGTCCTCGTACGAGCCGGCTCCGATCTGCTCGGGCACGACGTCGTCGACGCCGATCTCCTCGGCGATCTCTCGGCGCACCGCCTCGTCCCACGACTCGCCGGCGGCGACGACGCCGCCGACGGCGATGTCCCACCGGCCGGGCCAGATGTCCTTCGTCTCGCTGCGCCGGTGGATCAGCAACGCTCCGTCCGGCCGGAACACGGCGACGTAGACGGCGCGGTGGAGCAGGCGCTCGCGGCGCATCACGCTGCGCGGGACGGTCCGGAGGACGACGTCGTGCCGGTCGACGACATCGACCTGCTCCTCGGGACCGGCGTCCGGTGACGGCGGTGCGTCGCCCATCGGAGGTGACTTAGCATCCGCCCATGACGACGGAGACATTGCGCGAGGAAGCACGCGAGCTGCAGGACGACCTGGTCGCGCTGCGGCGCACGCTCCATCAGTGGCCCGAGCTCGGCAACCACCTGCCGATCACGCGCGAGAACGTCCTCGGCGCGCTCGAGGGCCTGCCGCTCGACATCACGCTGCACGAGACCACGAGCGGCATCGCCGGGGTGCTCACCGGCGGCAAGCCGGGCCCGACCGTGCTGCTGCGCGGCGACATGGACGCGCTGCAGATGCCGGAGGACTCCGGCGTCGACTTCTCCTCGAAGGTCGCCAACACGATGCATGCGTGCGGGCACGACACGCACACGGCGATGCTCGTCGGCGCGGCTCGTCTGCTCGCCACACGCAAGGACGAGATCCCCGGTCGGGTGCTGTTCATGTTCCAGCCCGGCGAGGAGGGCCACCACGGCGCCAGGTTCATGCTCGACGAGGGGCTGCTCGACGTCGGTCCGCATGGACTCGACGGCAGTGCGTCGCCGGTCGATGCAGCCTTCGCGCTGCACATCACCTCGTCGGCGCCGGTCGGCGTCGTGACCACGCGCCCCGGCCCCGTGATGGCGTCGAGCGACCGCATGCTGATCACGGTGATCGGGCGCGGCGGTCATGCGAGCGAGCCGCACCGTGCGCTCGACCCGATCCCGATCGCGTGCGAGATCGTGCAGGCGCTCCAGATGATGGTGACGCGCCGGATCGACGCCTTCGACCCGTCGATCATCACTGTCGGCCGGATCACCGCCGGCACGACGAACAACGTGATCCCCGAGCGGGCGGAGATCGAGGGCACGATTCGCGCCGTCAGCGAGAAGACGCGCCAGAAGGTCCACGACGGCGTCCGTCGCGTCGCCGAGGGCATCGCCGCCGCGCACGAGGCGACGGTCGAGGTCGAGATCCCGCTCGGCTATCCCGTGACGAAGAACAGCGACACGTTCACCGAGTTCGCGATGGACGTGGCGGCGGACGCGATCGGCAAGGAGCGCGTGATCCGGCTGCCGAATCCGGTGATGGGCGCCGAGGACTTCAGCTACGTGATCGACCGGATCCCCGGCACGATGATGTTCCTCGGTGGGACGCCGGCCGATCGCAACCCGGCCACTGCCGCGCCGAACCACTCGAACCGCGTGTACTTCGACGAGTCGGCGATGATCGACGGTACGGCGCTCTACGCCGCGGTCGCGCTCCGCCACCTCGGCCTGGAGTAGCCCGGGGCGATCGTCAGGAGTCGCCGTCGTCGCCGCGGTCGCGCTCCGCCACCTCGGCCTGGAGTAGCCCGCGCCGGGCGGGCCGAGGCCGGCGCGTCAGGAGTCGCTGTCGGCGCCGTGGAGGATCACTTCCCCGTCGAGCCAGCGCGCCGTCAGCCGCAGCGTGACGAGCTCGAACGGGCGCAGCGTCAGGACGACGATGCCGTCGAGCGCCTCGGTCGTCCCCAGAGGTTCCTCGAGCAGGTTGCAGCGCGCCGCGCCGGTGATCGGCTCGCGCATGCTCACCGTCACGTCGGAGCGGTCACCGAGCGCCTCGTAGAGACGGACGACGAGGTCGCCGCTGCCGTCGTCGGCGAGCTTCACCGCGCTCAGCTGCACGCCCGGGTGATCGACCGTGATCACACCGAGGTTCTCTGTGTCAGCGCACAGAACAGCAGTCGGTCTGTGCGCTGACACAGAAGCCTCGATGACGCGCAGCGGCATGTTCAGCGCCTCCGCCTCCGCGAGCACCTCGTGCAGGCCGGCGCCGTGCGGGAGGATCGACAGTGTCACGCGGTGGCGACCGCGATCGGCCGTCGGGTCCGGGTAGCGGGCGGCGCGCAGCAGCGAGACGCGGATGCCGCCGTCGAAGACGCTGTGCCCGTAGCGGCCGTCGTTGAGCACGGCGACGCCGAACGACGGCTCGGAGAGGTCGACGTAGCGGTGCGCGCAGACCTCGAACTTCGCGGCGTCCCACGGGCTGCTCGGATGCGTCGGGCGGCGGACGTTGCCGAACTGGATGTCGCATGTCGCGAACTCGGCACGTACGTCGAGCGGGACGAACATCGACAGCAGCGGCTCGTCCTCCTGCCAGTCGACGTCGAGTTCGATGTCGATGCGCGAGCTGCCGGCGCGCAGCGTGATGGTCTGTGTCAGCGTCGACGCACGCTCCACGCCAAAGGTCCGGGTGACGCGCAGCGACGCGCGCAGCGGGCCGCTCTCGAAGAGCTGCGCAGTGCCGCCGCGGATCGGCCGGCCGAGGCCGCGCGTCCAGGACTCGATGTCCCACGCGTCGTCGTACTCCACCGGGAGGTCGGGCGCCAGCTCCAGCGTCACCACCTGCTCGGCCGGCAGCAGCTCCCGCGCGCGCTGCACGTCGATGATCGAGGTGATCGTGCCGTCGGTGTCCCACTGCACGCACACGCGCCCGTTGCACATCGTGTGCTCCGTCGTCACGACGCGTTCGTCCGACGGCACGGCAGCGAGCGGCGCGAGCGCGCTGCCGGCGACCTCCACCATCGCCGCTTCGCCGCCGACGTCGATCACCTCCCGGCGCGCGTGCGTCGACGCGTTCGCGACGGATGCGCCGCCGAGCGTCAGCTGCTCGAGCACGTCGGCGATCAGCTCCTTCAGCCGCGCGGCGACCCGCTCGTGCGTCGCCGCCGCGTCTGCGTGGACCCACGCGATCGACGAGCCGGGGATGATGTCGTGGAACTGCTGGACCAGGACGTCCTTCCACAGGAGGTCGATCTCCTCCGCCACGTCCGCCGGAATGGCTCCGACGTGTGCCCACCACAGCTCGAGCTCGCGGAACAGGCGCTCGCACAGCCGGTTGCCGACCTTGGTCCGTGCTTGGCTCGTCAGTGTGCCGCGGTGCATCTCGAAGTAGAGCTCGCCGCGCCATATGGGCACACGCGCGCCGCCGGCGACCTCGCCTTCGACATGCTCGAAGAAGTCGGCGGCCGTGCCGAGCGTCAGCCGCGGCACCCCGTCGAGGTCGGCCATCCGGTGCGCGCGCTCGAGCATCTCACGAGTCGGGCCGCCCCCGCCGTTGCCGTAGCCGTAGGGCATCAGCGCCCACTCGCTCCACCCGGCGTCGCGGAAGTTCGACTCGCTGAAGCGCATCTCGGCGGGCTCGACCTCGGCGTGGTACGTGTCGACCGGCGGGAAGTGCGTGAGCACCTGCGTACCGTCGAGGCCCTCCCACCAGAACGTGTTGTGCGGGAAGCGGTTCTGCTTGTTCCAGCTGAGCTTCTGCGTCACGAAGCGGGTGCAGCCGCCGGCGGCGAAGATCTGCGGCAGCGACGCCGGATAGCCGAACACGTCGGGGATCCACATCTCGGTGCAGCGCATGCCGAATCGGCTCTCGAAGTAGCGCTGCCCGTGGACGAGCTGGCGGACGATGCTCTCGCCGCTCGGCAGGTTCATGTCGGCCTCGACCCACATGCCGCCGACCGGCACGAATCGACCCGCGGCGACCTGCGCCCGGATCCGCTCGAACAGCTCCGGATAGAGGCGCTCCATCCAGTCGTACTGCACCGCCTGAGAACACGTGAAGACGTACGACGGGTCGTCCTCCATCAGCCGCACCGCCGACGCGAACGTGCGCGCGCACTTGCGGATCGTCTCGCGAATCGGCCACAGCCACGCGGTGTCGATGTGAGCGTGGCCGACGCCGACGACGCGCAGCGAAGTCGACCGCGCGGGTGAGTCGAGCGCCGGCCGGAGGCGTGCGCGCGCCCCAGCAGCGGACGCCGGCACAGCGCGCATGTCGATCCCGTTCAGCGTGGCTTCGACGTCGCGGAGCAGGCGATGCCGGCGCGAGTCGTCGAGCGGCAGCGCGCGCATCAGCCCGAACAGCACCTCGATGTCGAGCAGCAGCGCATACACGTCCTCGTCGCGCAGCGCGAGCTCGGCGGTGCGCAGTCGGTAGAGCGGCTGGTCGCCTGCGGTGTCGAACGAGCCGAGCGGGGAGGGGTGGAACGCGGGGAACGCCGGATTCGACGCGGCCTCGACGACGAGCGTCAGCGGTCCCGCCGGCGCCTTCGGCAGCGGCACCGCGGTCCGGCGCGGATGGACGCCCTGCAGCGCGCCTTCCTCGGTCCACACGAGGCCCTCCGCCTGGAAGCCGGCGCCGTTGCGGTGGAAGCCGAGGTCGATCACGGCCTCGAGCTGCGGACCCGCCCACGAGTCGGGCACGTCGCCGCGCAGCCGGAACCACGTCGTGCCCCATGGCCGGCTCCATTGCCCGCCGACGGGGAAGGGCCGGTACTCCTGCTGCATCGCCTTCGCGTACGACACCGGCTCGCCCGGCACGTCCCACGCCTCCGCCGCGAGCGGCAGGCGATGCGTGTACATCGCCGGCAGCAACCGCTGCCACAGCTCGCGCTCGATGCGCGCCTCGACGAGGACCCGGTCGTCGTGCACGGAGACGTTTTAGTGGAATGCGGACGTCGACTCCGCCCGCCTGCCAGTCCGCGCCGCGCATTGAACCGCCGTTCTGAGGGGGTCGCGAGACAATCGCGGCCGGCAGCGCGGCCGACGACGGCGAGACGCTGTCCTGAGCGCGAGGAGGGGCACCATGGCTGACGCAGTCGAGTGGATCCGAGGGATGTATCGAGCCTTTGCGGAGGGGGACATGGGCACGGTCCTTGCCGCGCTCGATCCGGAGATCGAGTGGCAGCAGGCCGAGCACGGGACGTTCTGGCCCGGCGCGGGCTTCATCGGACCGGACGCGGTCGTGCAGGGCGTGTTCATGCGCATCCCGGAGACGTTCGGGGACACGTTCCGCATCGACATCGAGCGGATGCACGGCAGCGGCGACACCGTCATCATGGAGGGCCGTTACGTCGGGACCGTCACGGCCACCGGCAAGGACCTGTCGGCACAAGTGGTGCACGTGTGGGATCTCCGCGACGACAAGGTCGTGAAGTTTCAGCAGTACACCGACTCGTGGCAGTTCGCCGAGGTGACGGGCATCGCGCCGGTCACTGCGTCGATCAGCGCCTGACAGGAACGCGCCGCGCACCGCCTACGGTGCGCGGCGTGAGTCGGACGACCGTCGCACAGTCGCTCGACGCGCTGCGCGCGGTGGCGGACGATCTCTGGGACCCCTGCATGGGGATGTCGCGCCTGGCACCTGGTGTGAACCCGGGTGTCGATCTCTCCGCGCTCGACCTGCACCCAGTCCGTGAGACGGCGCTCGGCGCGATCCTCGATCTGCGTGACGGTCGCACGGACCGCGCGCTCACTGCGATCCGCAGCGTCCTCGCGCATCAACGCGAGCTGTGCGACGAGCCGTGGTCGGGCACCTTCAAGCTCACGGCCGAGGAGCCGCCGCCTCCACCCGACCCGGTTGAGTGGGTGCACTACGACCCGAACTGGCGCCAGTTCATCGGCTGCACGCTGGCGTGCGCGCTCGAGCTCCACGGGCCGTCGCTCGACTCGTCGATCACCTCGTCGATGGAGTCGGCGATCGGAGGCGCGGTGCACGGCGAGCCGGCGGGACGGATCCCCGCTTGGTACACGAACCCGAAGCTGATGCATGCGTGGTTGACCGCATGGCTGGGCGCACGATCGGGCGACGCCGGCCTGGTCACGGCGGGAGAGGCGATCGGCGCCGAGGTGGTCCGGCGCGTCGAGCGGTACGGGGACGTCGACGAGTACAGTTCGCCGACGTACGACGGCGTCGACCTGTTCGCACTCGCGCTCTGGCAGCGGTTCGCTCCGTCGCCATGGTTCGCGGAGCACGGTGAGCGGATCAGCCGCATCGTCGGCGCACGCGTCGCCACGCTCTACCACCCAGGCCTCGCCGCGATCTGCGGGCCGTACATCCGCGCGTACGGGATCTCGCTCGACCGCTACGTGTCGCTCACCGGGCAGTTCCTCGTGCTCGCGGGCGCGGACGAAACACGGGTTCTGCCGCCCGTCCTCGACGCGCACACGGACCACGTCCACGACCTGTGGTTCCTCCCGCTGTTCGACGAGCTGTCGTCGGCGGTCGTCCCGCACCTCGAGCTTCGCGAGGTGGACACCGAGCGGCGGCACGAGCAGCGCTTCGGCCCCGTCGTCGCGACCAGCAACCTCGACGCCACGTGCGCGATGGGCGCCGAGCGGGGGCGTGTGCACGAGTTCGCGCGGGATCAGTACGTCCCGTTCTCCGTCCACTTCGACGACGGCGGGACGACGCGCTCGCTCGCGGTCCTCCTTCCGGAGTCGACGGCGACTGCGGACTGCGAGCTCGTTGCGCCACGCGAGGCGACCATCGCACTGACCGGTCGCGCCGACACGACGGCGATGACGTTGCTCGCGGGTGAGCCACCGACGATCCACGGGCACGTGATCGAGCTCGGGCGGCTACGGATGGAGCTGTCATCGCCGCCGACCGACGTGACCGTGCGACTCGCCTCGACCGGCTCGCTGGTCGAGCTGACGTGGGCGCAGCCCCGAGCTTCGGCGATGGTGCGTCTTCGCCGCTGATCGTGTTCGACGGGCGCGGAGCGGGTAGGGAACGCTCATGGTGCTGAACAAGAGAGAACGAGAGCGACTGCCCGCGACCCTGGAGCGATCGCCGACGCACGCGCAGGAGATCTACATGCACACGCTGGAGGCAGCGGAGAAGACGCACGGCGACGGAGAAGCGGCGCATCGCATCGCGCTCGCGTCGCTCAAGCACTCCTTCGAGAAGGTGGGTGACCACTGGGAGCCGAAGGACGACAAAGGCCCGAGCGACGCCCAGGACGCACAGCGCGGTCCCGCAGCGCGCAGGAGCAGGACGAACACGGCCGGCGGCGTCGATGCCTTCGCGACGAAGGCACATCTCCTCGAGGTGGCCGCCCGGCTCGAGGTTCGCGGGCGTACGCGGATGACGAAGCCGGAGCTGGTCGACGCGATCGACAAGGCGAACCGCAGCGAGTCGGCGAAGTCGCTGCGCGAGGAGCAACGTTCCTGAGTGACGCCTGACCTCAGTTGGGTCGGATCAGTCGCGCCGGATCAGTCGAGCCGGATCAGCGCGGAACGTATGTCCCGAGGGTGCCACAGCAGCCCATCCGTCGCTCGTCACCGGGCGGCGCGAGGCGATGGATCGACGCGGCGGCGAGGTGCGTCGGGTCGCCGCTGCCGAGCGCGGCGAGTTGCTCGCCGGTGGCGGCCGATGCGCGGGCCGGGCCGTCGGCCCACACCGAGCCGAAGCGATCCAAGTGCGGGCGGACGATGCGCGCCGCAGCGTGATGGAACTGCGTGAGCGCAGCGGGGCCGCCATTGCGCAGGTCGAGGAACGCCGTGACCGCCGCGTCCCGCCGGGCTCGCGCCGCTGTATCGGATCCGTTCGTGGTCTGCTCGCCGGCAGGAAGCGTGGCCGCTTCGGCGTAACGAGCGGGATCGGCGAGCACCTCGGAAGGGAGCGTGATCACCATGTCGCCGGCCTCGGGCAGGCCGGCGTTCTGCATCAGCACGTAGATCTCGAGCCCGCCGTCGTTGACGAGACGATGGATCGTGCCTGGCGTGAACCAGACGAACGCGCCCGGCTCGAGTGGCACCTCCGCATAGCCCGCTGCCGTGAGGGTCTGGACATGCCCGCGCCCACCGACCACCGCATACGCCTCGGTGCACAGCGTATGGAGATGCGGCGTCCCGCCTGCCAGTCCGTCGGGCGCCTCGGTGTCGTACACGCGCAGGTGCGAGACGCCGATCGCGCCGGGGAACGGAGGGAGCTCAGGCACTCCAGCGATCCCACTCGGCGGCGCATCGGCCCGCGTCCCACACATCGTCGTGGACGACGACGCGGTAGCGGAATGCGAGCGGCGTGTTCGCCGGCACGTCCAACGCCGCGTCCCAGAGGAATGCCGCGTTCAGGAAGTTCGCCCACCCCTCGTCGCCGTACGTCGCCGCCCGAGTCGACCCGTACCACGGCACGGCAGCGCGCGGGTTCGACGGGTGGTCGAGGATCAACACGCCGGCCTCGCCGCCGTCGACGCTCCCGCTCAGGTCGCACCAGTTCGACGGCACGCCGAGCACGCGCTCGTGCGTCGACCCGTCGGCGAGCATCAACCGGGTGTCGGTCCAGTCGCCGCGACCGCGCAGCGAGAGCCCGCCGTAGCCGCCCCACGTCGTGAACTCGGTGCGGTCGAGCACCACGTCGACCTCCGGCGTCAGCGTCACCGACCAGTCGATCGCGTACGCGTCTGCCACGCCGAGGTCGACGTGGGTGAGCGAGCGCTCGTCGACCATCACGACCGTCGTACGGTCCGGACGGATCCAGTGCACCGTCGTCGGGCCGACGTGGCGCAGCACGCCGTATTCGTCGTACTCCTCCCAGAAGTTCTCGCCGTTGACGAGCTTGATCGTGAACCAGAGGCCGTGGTGCCACGGATGGTCCTCTGGCGCGTCGCGGGTGAGGATCGACCCTGACGGCGACGTCAGCGGATGGACGTTCGGGCGCTTGCGATGGTCGGCGTTGTAGGTCCACAGCGAGCTCATGGCAGCCATCCTCGGTACAGCGGGTGATCGGGCGGGAGCGGCAGCGCGACGTCGGCGCCGGAGCGGGCGGAGGAGTACAGCGCGGTGATCAGCTCCAACGAAGCACGTGCGTCGGCCAGCGTCACGGGGAGGTCTGTGCCGGCGTCGAGCGCGTCGGCGTAGCGCTCGAACTGCCCCCACCATCCCTCCGGACGCGCGTCCCATCCGTCGACCACCGCGCCGACCTTCGCGTCGGCTGCCTCATCGTCGGGAGTGATCGCCCACGGGTCCGCCGAGGACTCGTATGCGGACGTGCCGCTCTCCGCGCTGAACCCGGCGAAGTGGAAGCGGTGCCGGCTGATCTCCGCCGGCGAACCGAGCGTCGCCGAGACGGTCGCGAGCGATCCGTCGGTCATCTCCATCGAGATCGCTGCGCAGTCCTCGACCTCGATCGGGTTCACGCGTGTCGACGTCCGGCAGAACACCTTCGCCGGCGCGCCGGCGACGTACGTCAGCATGTCCATCGCGTGGATCGCCTGGCTGAGCAGCACGCCGCCGAGCTCGGTCGCCCAGCGGCCGCGCCACGGGACGGCGTAGTAGTCGGCGCGTCGCCGCCATGCGACCTCGACCGTGGACGTGTAGAGCGTTCCGGCGGCGCCTGCGTCGACGAGCGCGCGCACCTTTTGCAGCCCGTTGCCCCAGCGGTACTGGAAGATCGGCATGATCCGCCCGGGCGACTCCGCCTCGATCGCTGCCAGATGGTCGACATCGGCGAGCGAGGCGACGAGCGGCTTTTCGCACACGACCTGCTTGCCGGCACGCAGCGAACGGCTGATCTGGTCGAGGTGCAGCGACGGCGGCGTGCAGAGGTCGACGATGTCGATGTCGTCGCGCGCCAGCACCTCGTCGAACGTCAGCGCGTCGGCGCCGATCTGCGACGCCGCCTCCTGCGCCTTCGAGTGGTCGATGTCGCACACCGCGGCGACAGTGAAGCGGTCCTTCATCCGCCGCCACGACCAGACGTGCATCGCGCCGATGCCGAGCCCGACGACGGCCACCCTGCGCGGCTCAGCCACGTGCATCTCGCTTTGCTGCCGCGAGCACGACGCGGTCGGCGCGCTGCTTGTAGTGCTCGTCGAGCGGCCAGCAGCCGGACACCAGGCCGTTGCGCGGCGCCGTCGTGCAGTCGCTGAAGGTCCGGCACAGCCGCCGTCCGTCGAGCGGCCGCTCGGCGAGCACGTCGGCGGGCAGGTCGTGGTAGCTGAGCGCCATCCGTCCCACGCCGACGAGGCTCGCACCGCCGTCCGCGACGAGCGCGGATGCCACGTGCGGCACCCACTCCTGCAGGTACGTCAGCCCAGTCGCAACGAACGTCACCGCCGGGCGCGCCCGCGCCAGCTCGGCGCACGCGGCGAGCAGCCGGGCGACGCCGACGAGCGGGTCCTCAGGCGGCTGGTAGCCGTCCGACGGAGGGAAGTACGCCGGACGCTGCACGTGCGGCGAGTAGTACGGGCTGCCGGCGGTGACGCAGACCAGGTCGAGGCCGAGCAGGTCGATCAGCGCGAGCGGCTCGTCGAACCCGAACGTGCCGGACGACTCCGGCTCACCGACGCCGGTGGCGCCCGGCCGGTGCGGCGCCACGTCGAACACGCTGAGCCGCACGGCGACGTGCATGCCGGTGTCGCGCACGCGGTCGAGCACGGTGCGCAGCAGCCGGCTGCGCCCCTCGAGGTCGCCGCCGTGGCGACCCTCGCGCCGTTGCCCGGACAGGAGCTCGTGGAGGAGGTAGCCGTGGCACGCCTTCACGTCGACGAAGTCGAACCCGGCCGCCTGTGCGAGCGCAGCTGCCGCCACATAGTCGTCGGCGATCGCATCGAGCTCGTCGTCGGTGAGCACCGGCCCGCTGCGGCGGGCGTCGAGCAGCGGCTCGTCTCGCGCCGGGCGAGGCGTCAGCGACCAGCGACCGGAGTGCGTCAGCTGCAGCCCCGTCACCTGCTCCGGCGAGAGCAGCGCGCGGAGCTCCGCAAGATCGCCCGCCGATGTCGGCCCCATGCAGAGCTGGTGCGGGTTCGCGCGACCGTCGGACCGCACGGCGAACGCCTCGCCGCCCCACACGAGGCCTGCGCCGCTCGTGCCGAAGCGCGACCAACGCCGTCGGACGAGGTCGGTCGGGCGGCCGTCGTCGGTGCCATCCCACCCCTCCATCGGAAGGATCGCGAAGCGGTTGGTGCACGTGCGTCCGGCGACGTCGATCGGCGCCCTCAGCGCGTCCAGGACGGGTGGGTCGGCGAACGGCAGGTCGACGCCGAGGGATGCGACGTGCGCGAGGAATCGTTCTGCGTCCGACAGCCGCTTGACCTGCACGTGACGGCTCATCGGATGCCGAGTCGCTCCGCTGCGTCCAGCAGCAGCTCGCGCTCCCAGGCCGGCCGGCGCGGAACTCCGTTGGGCGTCGCATCACCGGCGATCCACCCGCGCAGCCGGAGGAACAGCGCCGCGTCGTGGCGGTACGCCGGGACCGGCGGGCGGAACGCGATGTTGCCGAGGTGCTGGAGACGGTCGTTCAGCTCGAAGAACGCAGGGTCGCCAGCTGCCCACATCCGGTCGCGCTGCGCGAAGAGCTCCGGCGCGAACGTCGACAGCCCGAGCAGGTAGTCGCTGCCGTACATCACCATGTCGATCGCGAGGTCGTTGCCGGTGAAGACGTGGAAGTCGGGGCGGACCTCGTCGCGGATGCGAAGCCGCTCCCACTCCAGATCACGCCGCAGCGATGAGTGCTTCGCCCCGACGCATGCACTGATGCCGAGCACTGCGCGATAGGTGTCGAGATCCCAGATCGACCCGGCTGGATTGAACACCGGTGAGAGCTCGAAGCCGATGAACCGGTCGACGACTGCGGCGACGCGCTCGTATGCCGACATCACCGACCCGGCTGCGGTGCCCGACGCTGCGGCCGACGGCACGATCACCGGCATTCCGCCGTGTTCGGCGACCGCTACTGCACCGGACGCATCGAACGCGCCGGCGACGAAGCGCTGCCCGCCGAGCAGCGACCGCGTCCGTGCGAGGACCTCCTGCTTCGTCGACTCGTCGAGGAGGTGCACGTACCCGGTGTCCATGTTGACCGCAGGGATCAGGCCGGTATCAGCCGTCCGGCAGACGTGTGCCTCGAAGCCCGGCCAGTCGATCGACCCGGCGTCGGTGAACGGCAGCAGGATCGCCGACATCCCTGTGATCGTGCGGCCGGGCCGGAGGAGATCGAGCGGTCCGATCGCGCCGACGCTAATGGGTGGTCTCGGAGCGAAGGGTACGGTGACGGCGATGACGGTTGAACGTGTGGATCCGACGGCCGACGCGACGGCCGGACCGCTCACGGGAGTGCGTGTGCTCGACCTCACCCGCGTGCTCGCCGGGCCGCACTGCACGCGGATGTTGTGCGACAT
>Ga0136611_10001752_pt1 | contig 15071 bp, 17 predicted proteins | sample AntDrymUQ2232306_2_FD_106645 | JGI IMG/M metagenome (GOLD analysis project Ga0136611, IMG submission 106645) | Polar desert sand microbial communities from Dry Valleys, Antarctica - metaG UQ223 (23.06) | ecosystem: Environmental > Terrestrial > Soil > Desert | place: Antarctica: Dry Valley...
GATGAGCCGGCGCTTTGCCGCCGTGTTGAGCGCGGACATCAGGGTTGCGTGGACGCGCCGGACCGAGGCGTCGGTCAGGCGACGGGTGCCGCTCGAAGGCTGGCGGGCGGCCAGCAGGCGGGTGAACATCGGCGAGCCCTTCGCGGTCGTGCCAAGCTCCCGCAGGGCGGCGTACAGCCCCTCGACATCCTCGACCGACAGCTCGCCCATGCGCACGTGCCCGAGCCCAGGGGCTAGATAGAGGCGGACGTGCGCCTCGTACGAGCGTCGGGTCGTCGGACGCAGCCCGCTCTTGCCGGCGAGCCAGCGCGCCAAGTAGGCGCCCAATGTCTCTGTGCTCACACTCAGGTGCGTGCGCTTGTTGACGCGGTCGAGCAGGTCGACAAGCGCTTGCTGCGCGTCGCGCTTCGTGGAGAACCCGCCGTTGCGTGCCAAGTGGCGGGTGCCGTCCGGTCCAGCGGGAAGTTCAGCCTTGTAGTACCAGCTGCCGTGACCGGACTTCTTGAGCTTCGGACACTCGGAGCCCAAACGCCGGCCAGCCGCATCAGAGCAGCCGCACCGCTTGAAGACCGACCCCGCCATGACGCTTCCTCACCTCCTGGTGATCGACCCAGCATGTCGATCGGGCGGCGTTTCCGACACGCCTGGCGGCGGATCTGGGGACAGTCCCAGCAGCTCCAACAGCGGCGCGCTGGGCACCTTGATCTGATGACCGAGCCTGAGCAAAGGAGTTGGCCACACGCCCTGGCGCACGAGCTGGTACGCGACGGTGCGGCCGATGCCGAGCATCCTTGCCGCGGTGACCAGGTCCACGACGGCTGGGAGCTGGCGGATCTCCGGTGGCGGCTGCCTCATCGTCGGAGGGTGAACAGGTCAAGGCGACGCGCCCGCTCGGACGTGTCGACCCGGATTGGTCGGTCACTGTTGATGAATAGTGCCTGCACTTCGTCATCGGTCGCGTCGATGACGGTAAGGCCTGCGACATCCCGGACCGCACCAGCAGCGTGCGACAGGCACATTGCTGCCTTGTCGCCGGCTCCATCCCGGACCGTCACGGTCGCTCGCTCGGTACACAGGTGCGCGGACCGAGCGGCAGCGGCACCGCCGGACCGGCCGCAGGACGGGCACCAGCTCGACCCGGCGGAGGCCGTCAGCCCGGTTCCGAGGCAGCGGCTGCAGACTGGCCATGGAATGCCGCACGCGCCGTCCGGCAGGCTGGCCCGGAGGATTTCTGCGGCGACGGTCGTCAGTTCCTGTCGGCCCCGCTCGAGGAGCCGAGCGGCTTGGTCGAGATGGGTCTCGGCTTCGGCGAGCTGTGCTCGGCGGGACCCGACATCCCGACCCATCTGCGCAGCCTCCTCGAGCGCGGCACAGGCCGCCTCGACCATCTGGCGCAGCAGGCACAGCGCACTGCCAGACCGGTCTGTCCGCGGCGCGGAGGAGTCTCCGGACGTCATCGCGCGTACGCCTTTCCGGCCTCAGGCGCGACGGATCCAGCGCGCTCCTCGGTGTCGCCGGCTCCGGTGCGGGCGGGCTGGAAGCCCTTGGACAGCAGCGACAGGGCGACCTCGTCGGCGATGAGCTCGATCATCGACCGACGCCGGCCTTCGTCGGTCTCGAAGGTGCTCTGCCGCAGCCGGCCGGTCACGACCACGCGATCGCCCTTGCCAAGGTTCCGAGCGACGCTGTCCGCAGTTCGCCGCCAGGCCGAGCAGCGGAGGAAGAGCGCCCCGCCGTCGCGCCACTCGCCGGAGGAAGGGTCCTTGACCCGTGACGTCGAAGCCACGGTGAAGGTCGCCATTGGCACCCCCGCGCTGGTCTGGCGAAGATCGGGATCGGCCGTCAGGTTTCCGACTACGGTTGTTGTCGTCTCGTTGCTCACGTCCGCCTCCTCGGCGCTCGGGGCGCCGATCAGGCGCCCGACATGGCAACACTGACGCGACTTGTTGCCCGAGCGATTGCCCGACGAGTTGCCCCGGAAGGAGCCGTTTCTGGGCTGCACTTCGTCGCCTCAGCCACGTCAGTTCCCCCGGGCAGCCAGCGGGCCCGGACGCGCTCAACATGCCAGTGGCGAGGAGGCCGCGATCGCCGACGGGGTCCGATCGTCGTGCGCGGGCGCGGGCAACACTTTGGGCAACACTTTGGGCAACAACCAGCAGCAGGCTTCTTCCGTGCGCCGTGCTCTTGTCTCGATCCTCTGCCCGGAGTTGTCCACAGGTGTCCCGCAGGGCCTTGACCGCAGCCTCGGCAGGGTCGAGGCTGCGGACGAGACGGCTGACCCCAGCCGCCTCCGGCTCGCTCGGAGGTCATTGTTCGGCTTGCGCCGTCGACCCTCCAGAAGGGCCGCCTACGCGGGCGTCTTCGGCAGCCCGCCCAGGCGATCGGGGGGGACAGCCGTGAGTAGACCCAGCAGACGCCTACTCGCGCCGATCTTGGCGATCACGGTGACGGCCCTCCTCATCGCGGCATGCACAGGTAACAACCGCGATGCCTCGCCCACGCCGTCCGCGACCGCTCCCAGTAGTTCTGCTCCCGTCACCTCGACACCCACGCCGACGGAGCGCGAGCGTGTGCTGGATCAGTACGCCGGCTTCTTCCAAGCCCTGCCTCAGGCCTCGAGGATGCCCGAGGCGCCGCGCAACGATCTGCTAGCGACGTACCTCAGCGGCTCGGCGTACCGCAAGACCGTGGAGACGCTCAGTTCGCAGGCGGCGTTCGACAAGGTCGTCTATGGCGAGGTGGTGTTGCACCCCGAGGTGACCTCGATCGACACGTCGACCGCCGTCGTCAGGGACTGCCAGGACACCAGCAACTCCGGCGTCAAGGACCGCAAGACCGGTCGCAAGGACACGAAGGGCATCCCGCGGGCGCTGGTTGTCGCCGACCTCAGGACCGACGGCGGTACCTGGAAGATCGTCAGGATCGACTACCGGGGCGCGAGATGCTGAACCGCGTCCTGTTCCTGGTCGCCGGCACGGTGCTGACCTTCACCGTCGGCAACGGAGCCGGCGCAGACGAGCACGACCCGCCGATCGTCGTGACGAGTGGTGACGGCATCGGGATCGACACATCGGTGGCAGCCCCCAACTCGGGCGGTTCGTCGGGTAACACCATTCCTGTCTCGACGGGCTCGGGGCCGTCATGCACCTACACGCCGGACACCAGCAACCATTCGTCCGGCATCCCGGAGTGGGAGCAGAAGAACCCGCACGCCGGGGAGCAGGGCGCCTGGTTCTTCCGGCAGTGCACCGACGGCTCGTTCAGTGTGCTCTGGATCCCGTCGGGCAACTCACCGCCGGGGATCCCGCAGGTGACGCCTGGCCAGCTGGCGGCACAGGCCGCGAACTACCTACCACTGCCGGCTCCACACGTCCTTCACAGTCCCGATCGTTCCGAGGGCCGTCCGCAGACCGTTGTCGGGCTCGAAACGTGGCTCTGGGTCTCGTCCGCGAGCTTCTCCTCCCTGGACCAGACGACGAGTGCTGGTGGAGTCACGGCCACCGTGACCGCTCGCCCGGTCTCGACCGTGTGGGCGACGGGCAGCGTGGATGCGCCGGGAGTTGAGTGCGACGGCCCGGGCGTGCCGTACGACGTGCGGCGCACGCCGTCGGAGCAGTCGACGTATTGCTCCACCACGTACGCCCGCTCGAGTGCCGGCCAGGCGCGGACAGGCCCCGAGCAGAACGACCGGTTCTTCGTCGGCAGCGCGACCACCGTCTGGCGGGTCAGCTGGACGGGGACCGGCGGTGCGACCGGCTCACTTCCCGACCTTCGACGATCCACTCCATTCCGCCTCGCGGTGGCTGAGCTTCAGGCGGTGAACCGATGACGACCGACCTCGGACGATCCTCTCCCAACGGTGGTGTGCCCACGGCTTCGTACGACGTGCGCCGAACTGCCCCGCCGTCCGGCCCGGCGGCCCCGCGCCTGGTGTCACCGGGGCGTCGTCGCCGACCGGCGATTTGGGCACTCGGACTCGCACTCGTCTCGGGCGGAGGCGCGGTCGCTGCCGCCACCACGATGGCCGCCGGCGACAGGATGCCCGTTCTGACCGTGGTGCGTTCGGTGGATGCCGGCACGACGATCACCGCAGCCGATCTCGGCGAGGCCCGTGTCGCCGAGGACCCGCAGCTTCAGCCCATCCCGACTCCACAGCGCGAAACGGTGATCGGCCAGGTCGCTGGAGTCGATCTGCGGCCCGGAACGCTGCTGACGCGGACCCAGCTGACACCCCTCGCGATACCCGCTGCCGGTCAGGCGCTGGTCGGACTGGCGCTGGAGCCCGGAAAGCTGCCGGCCCGCCGCCTACAGCGAGGCGACCGCGTTCTCGCCGTGCTCACACCGGGGGATGCCTCGGCCACACCGTCTTCGACGGGTCAGGCGGGAGCGGACTCGACCACCCGCTCCGCCGAGGTGGTGTCGTCCGGAACGGCCAGCCCTGACGGAAGGATTGTCGTCGACGTGGTCGTGGCCGAGGCCGAGGCGGCCGGCCTGGCGGCTGATGCGGCTGCCGGGAGCGTCAGTCTCGTCTTGCTCCCACGGGGGAGTGATCGCTCGTGACGCTCATCATGCTGGCCTCTGCGAAGGGTTCTCCCGGTGTGACCACGACGGCGTTGGCGCTGGCCTCCGTCTGGCCACGACCGGTGATGCTCGCGGAGTGCGACCCGGCCGGTGGAGACATCCTCGCCGGCTTCCTGCGGGCCGGCGCCACAACGTCAGGCGGTCTTCTCGACGTGGCCTTGGCGGCGCGGCGTGGGCTGACGCCCGACGACGTCGTACGCCGGTGCGTGAGCCTGACCGACGGCGGCAGGGTGCTGTTACTGCCCGGGTTGACCGATCCCGGTCACGTCGGCACCGTCGTCCCCTCGTGGCCGCGCATCGTCTCTGCCTTCCGCGATCTTGGTCAGGCCAACCCTGCGTACGACGTGCTGGCCGACAGCGGCCGCCTTGGCGCGCCGTGGCCCACCGACTTGGTCGCTGTCGCCGACATCGTGCTCCTCGTCCTGCGTCCCACGCTCCCGCAGGTGCACAGCGCCAAGCACCAGATGGCCCAGATCCGACGCCTGCGTGACGACCCCATGGCCGAGATCGGGCTCGTCCTGGTTGGCGAGGCGCCCTACAGCCGCACTGAAGTGGAAGCCGCGCTTGGAGCACCGGTCGTCGGCGCCGTAGCGCTCGACCCGCGCGCGGCAGAAGCACTTTCGGGCGGTTCGGCACGGGGACGCTGGTTCGACCGCTCCCCGCTGGTCCGCTCGGTCAGCCAGCTTGCGGCGAACGTCGCCGAGCACCGGACGACGGCGGCCGTGTCGTGACCTCCGAAACCACGCACGGACCCGCCGCGCTCAATCTGTCCGTCATCGACCCCGAGGCCAGGAAGCCGGTCGAAGCCAGGGCTGACGTTGACTACGGCGTGGTTCGGCGGCTCCGCCGGCAGGTGGCCGAACGGCTGGCCGACAAGCTTGTCGCCTTGCGCGTCGGGCGACGGGTCGACGTGCATCCTGAGGACCGGGGAATGCTCGCTCGCGCACTTATCGACGACGCCGTCGCCGACTGGGTCAACCAGCGCGTGCGCGATCACGAACCTGCACCATCACCGGCGGAGGAGGATGCCACTACGGCCGCCGTCTTCGCGGCCCTGTTCGGGCTGGGACGACTGCAAGAGTGGGTCACCGACCCCCAAGTCGAGAACATCGACGTCAATGGATGCGACGAGGTGTGGATCTCCTATGCCGGGGGGCGGCTGGTCCGGGCACCCGCGGTCGCCGACTCCGACGACGAGCTGATCGAGATGGTCCAGTCCTTCGCCGCCTACCTCGGTCAGACCACGCGAGAGTTCTCCTCCGCGAGGCCCCTGCTCAACCTGCGACTGCCTGACGGCGCACGGCTGTCGGCCTGGATGGCCGTCACCCCCCGACCCGGCCTGACCATCCGTCGTCACCGGCTGACCGACATCGGTCTCGACGACCTGCAGGCGCTCGGCACCATCGACACAGGGCTGGCCGCGTTCCTGCGAGCGGCGGTTCACGCCCGCAAGAGCATCGTCGTCACCGGTGGCGTGAACGCAGGCAAGACCACTCTGGTCCGGGCCCTGGCCAACGAGTTCGACCCTCACGAGCGGCTGGTGGTTATCGAGAAGGAGTATGAGCTGGCCCTCGATCGGCTTCCTGAGCGCCATCACCAGGTCGTCTGCATGGAGTCTCGCGACGCCAATGCCGAGGGCTCTGGGGAGGTGGCGTTGGCCACCCTGGTCGTCCACGCACTACGGATGAACCCGCGGCGGATCATCGTCGGAGAGGTCCGCGGGGACGAGCTCATCCCGATGCTCACCGCGATGGGCTCGGGCAACGACGGTTCGCTATGTACTCTGCACGCGAACTCGGCTCATGCTGCGTTCACACGTATGGCCGCGATCGGGCTGTCCAGCCCGCAGAAGCTGCCGACGGAGGCCACCCATCTGCTCGCTGCCGATGCGGTCGATTTCGTCGTGCACCTGCAACTGGTCGATGACACGGCCCGAGGTGGGACAAGGGAGCGGTTCGTAGCCACCGTTCTGGAGGTGACGGGGATCGGCGAGAACGGCCGGATCTCCACCAATGCCGTCTACCGCGCCGGCCCGGACGGGCGCGCGGTTCCAGGTACCGCAGTCGCCTGCCTCGACGATCTGATGCGGGCTGGGTTCGATCCCGGCTTCCTTGAGGCTCCCGCTGGCTGGTGGGAGTCGCGAGCTAGCACCGCGAGCATGGGATCAGAACGGTGACGACCGTGGCGGCACTCGGAGGTGCCACGGCTGCCCTCGGGCTGGTGCTCGTGGTCGTAGGAGTCATCGGAAGCCCGGACGACGCATCGACCCGGCGACCGCCGCGTTTGACGTCCCAGCTTCGGGGACTGGACTATCGAAGCCTTGCCCTGCCGGTCGCCCTGCCGCTCGTGACATTGGCACTGACAGGGTGGCCGGTGGCCGCGCTGATCGCGTTGGTCGCCGCCTTCGGTCTGCCGAGGATGCTCAGCGGGCGCCGCGCCGGGGGTGCGCGTATAGATCGCCTGCAGTCGCTCGCCGACTGGACCCGCCGGCTCGGTGACGTTCTTGCGGCAGGCTCGGGGATCGAGCAGGCCATCGAGTCCAGCCTCGGCGGCGCACCGGCGCCGATCTCACGCGAGGTCGCAAATCTCGTCGCGCGGATCCGTGCCCGCCAGCCCATCGACCAGGCGCTGCGCGAGTTCGCTGACGAGCTCGCCGATCCCACGAGCGACCTGGTGGCTGCCGCTCTGCTACTCGCTGTCGACCGACGGGGCCGCGGGCTGGCCCGCCTGCTCGCGGCTCTCGCGACGACCGTTGAGGCCGAGGTCGCGATGCGCCGCAGCGTGGAGGCCGACCGGGCGACCCCGCGAACGACCGCGCGCTGGGTCGTCTACATCACCCTCGCCGTGGTCGGCGGGTTGCTGATCTTCGACCGCGACTACTTGGAGCCGTTCGGCAGCCCGGCCGGGCAGCTCGTCCTCGCCATCATCGGGGCACTCTTCGCTGCGTCGTTCGCATGGATGCACCGGCTCACGTCGGGTAGCCCCGGACGACGGTTCCTTCCAGAGGAGGCTCGTGCATGAACCTCTTGCCCGTGGCGGCGGTCGGAGGAGCGGCCTGCGGACTCGGTGCCCTCGTCGCCGTACGGGAGTTTCTGCCAGAGCGGCCGGACCTGGCCCGAGCACTTGCACGCCTTGACGAACCCACATTCTCCGCTCCGCCGCCAGCCGCACCACTGGGGACCGCCTCGATGGACCAGCTGCAGCGGTGGCTCGCTGGTCGAATGGCCGGGGTGCCGGTTCCATCGGCGGACCTGCGGCTTCTTTGCCGGTCTGTCGAGGCGCATCTGACGAGCAAGGTGGCGTTCGCCCTGCTTGGGCTCCTTCTGCCTGCGGCAGTCCTGACTGTTCTGACGCTCTTCGGACCAGGGTTGCCCCTGGCCGTGCCCGTCGTCGTGTCCCTTGCAAGCGCTGCGGCCTTCTTCTTCGTTCCCGATCTCGTTCTACGCGGCCGGGCAGATGACGCGCGGGCGGAGTTCCGACAAGCCGTCGGCGCCTACCTGGAACTGGTGGCTCTGGAACGGGCGGCGGACGGCGGGCCAGCCGACTCACTGGAGCGCGCCGCCGTGGTTGGGCGCGGCTGGGCGTTCACCCGCATCTCCGACACTCTTGCCCGGGCCCGGCTGGTCGGGGTGCCGCCATGGAGGGCCCTCGCCGACTTTGCCGAGGAGATCGGCGCAGACGACCTGCGTGACCTTGCCGACATCGTTGCTCTCGCGGGCGAAGACGGAGCTGCGATCTACGACACCCTCGCCGCCAAGGCCGCCTCACTGCGCGCACGGTCGCTCGCCGAAGCCGAGGCAACGTCGAACGCCGCGTCGGAGAAGCTCACCCTCCCGGCGGTCGGCCTCGGACTGGCCTTCCTGCTCCTCGTCTGCTACCCGGCACTCGCCAGGGTCCTGATCTGAACCCACCCAAGAAGGAGTTGCTCCCCAATGTTGAAGCTGACCTATCTGATGGTGCTCAGCCTTCTCGCCTCGAAGGTTCGAGATGCCCGATCCGAGCGAGGCTCGCTCACCCTGGAGCAGGTCGCGATCGCCGCGGGTCTGCTCGCGATTGCCATCGCGGCAGTCGCTGTGATCGGCACGACCGTGGTGAAGTACACGAACCTGCTGAACTGACCGATGGTCTTCTCGCCATTTCGGCACGACCGGGGTTCGGCCACTCTCCAGCTGGTCGCGGTATTTCCGGCGTTCCTGCTGACCGTTCTGCTTGTCGTGCAGGCGGCGCTGGTCTGGCACGCCCGCAACATCGCGGAGGCGGCTGCGCAAGAGGGGTTGCGCGACGCGAGACTGTACGACGGATCGAGCGCTGCCGGTCAAGCCCGGACGCGGTCCTTCCTCGCGCAGACCGCAGGTGACCTCTTCACCGTCACCACGGTCGCGGTCGAGCGTGACAACGAGCAGGCACGCGTTGAGGTTCGCGGGCGGGCGCTCTCCCTGCTGCCCGGCGTGACACCCCGCGTTGACGCAGCGGCGGCCGGACCTGTCGAGCGCTTTGTCCCGGGGCCATGATCCGTCGCCGACCGGATGACGGTCGCCACCGGAATGCCTCGGCCGGTTCGGCGACTTTGGAGCTCGTCGCACTCACCCCAGCCCTGCTGGCGCTCGTCATGCTCACTATCGCCGCTGGTCGCCTCACCCACTCGGAAGCGCTTGTCGATGGGGCCGCCCGCGACGCTGCTCGGGCAGCCTCACTCGAGCGATCCGTCGAGTCCGCACGCGACGCGGCCGAGGACGCGGTCGCGGCTTCGCTCGGCGATCACAGCGTGACCTGCCGCTCAATGCGTGTTGACGTCACTGGTGACTACTCGACGCCCGTGGGAACGCCCGCGTCGGTCCGAGTGGTGGTCGGCTGTCGGGTTGCCCTGTCCGACGTCGCGCTGCCCGGCCTTCCCGGAGCCAAGACGCTGCGTGCCGAATACACGTCCGTGATCGACACGTATCGAGGCCGGTGATCGCCGTGGACCGTGACGACCGAGGATCGCTCACGCTGTTCGCCGTCGTTCTCGCGCTGGGTCTGCTCGCCATGACCGGCCTCGTCGTCGATGGCGGAGCCAAACTGACCGCCCAACGCCGCGCCAACCATCTCGCCGAGCAGGCGGCCCGTGCAGGTGCGCAAGCGGTCGACGTCGCCGCGCTACGGGCCGGTCTGAATGTGAAGCTCACCCCGCCGGCCGCGAGCTCGGCTGCTCAGCGCTACCTGGTCGAGGCAGGCCAGCCGACCGGGCACGTCGTCGTGCGCGGTGACTCCATCGAGGTGACCGTCACCCGACACCAGCGGACAGCGATTCTCGGTCTGGTGGGCATCCACAGGTTCGACGTAAAAGGCCACGGCTCGGCGCGGCTGCTCGTCGGCGTCCAGGAGGTACGGCCATGACCGCTACGCGACGTGTCTCACCCCGAGCCGGTTCGTCTCCTGGGCAACCGAACGCTCAGCACGAAAGACTGCGCGACGTGTGTCGAGCCGTCGCCGCGATCGCGGTGCTCGGGACCACCGTCGTAGGTTTACCGCTTCTCTTGTTGCGGTTCGCCGGCTCGCCGCTGCCATCCAGCTTCCCGTCATTGACCCAGGTCGGTGACCGGCTGCTCCAGCCGGACTCCGGCCAGCTCCTGCTGTCAGTGCTGCTGTGGATCGCCTGGCTCGGCTGGGCTTGCTTCACGGCCAGCGTGATCGCCGAGGTAGCGGCCCAGCTGCGCAACCACGCGACGCCGCGACTGCCGGGCCTCGGCTCGGTTCAGCAGCTGGTGGGCGGTCTGGTTGCCGCAGCCATCCTCGTTCTGCCCAGTCACCCGGTGACCTTCGCCGACGCAGCTCCTCAAGTCGGGATTGCGTCCTCGGAGCAGGCACCGTCGCTGGTTGCCCCATCCATCGTCGTCCTGCCTCCTCCTGCTGCAGCTCAGGTGAGCAGGACCGCGAGCAAGATGTACGTCGTTCAACCGCCGCGCCACGGTCATCGGGACAGCCTGTGGTCTATCGCCGAACGCCATCTCGGCGACCCGCTCCGCTGGCGGGAGATCGCCGAACTCAACCGCGGCCACCTCCAACGGGACGGACGGCGGCTGGAGGACCCGCACTGGATCTATCCGGGCTGGCGCCTGCTGATGCCGGCCGATGCGACCGGGTTGCGGGCACCGGAACAGCCACCTTCACCACCGCCTACTGCCGACACGGGTCAGGACTCCGAGACTCTGCCGGTACCGAAGGTCACACCGGATCCCGCCTCCAACCACGTGCCGGGTCTCCCGGGTCAAGCGCCGTCAGTCACCCAAGGGGAGCCGGCACCGGTCACGGAGCCCCCACCTTCCCGCAGCGAGGACGCCGCTGGCCGCGACCGGAGGGGGCAGGACGATGGTGTGCCGATGGCCGCGCTCTTTGGAGGCGGAGGTGGACTGCTCGCCGCCGGCTTCCTGGTGGCGCTTGCGCGCCTGCGCATTCGCCAGCGGCGACGTCGACCCACCGGCGGCCGGATGCCTCGCCCCACCCCCGAGCTCGTGAAGCACGAGGTTCACCTCCGGGTGCTGGCCGAAACCGACGACCGTGAGTTCCTCGACCTCGCGCTGCGCTCGCTCTCTTTCCTGCGATCGCAGGAGTCCGCGGGCCAACCGACACGTCACCCGCCCGAGATTCACGCGGCACGGCTCACTCCGGATGCCCTCGAGCTGTTCCTGCCAAGTCCCGACACCGATCCTCCGCCGCCCTACACAGCATCCAGCGGCGGACATATCTGGTCCGTCGCGAAGACCAGCGACCTGCCCGTCACCAGTTCGAACGCCGGAGACGTGCTCGCGCCCTATCCGGCGCTTGTCCCGATCGGTCGAGACGAGGACGGTCTCGTCTTGATCGACCTCGAGGGCGTGGGCAGCGTCGCGATCACGGGCGACCCAGGGCACGTACGTCAGATGCTGCACTGGGTCGCCGCGGAGCTGGCACTGGGAGGCTGGTCGGACTACGTCCACGCCACCGGTCTAGGACTGCCCCAGGCACTGCACCGTCTCGACCCAGAACGTCTGGACGTAGCGGACGTGCTCGACGAGAAGCTCCTTGCCAGCCTCGAGCACCGTGCCTTCCGCGACGTCTTGTCGAGTCGGTCGTCGGGGGCCGGTGAGGCGATCATGCCTGAGCTTCTGCTTATGGCGCGCCCGCCGGGCAACGAACAGGCGATTCGTCTCCGCGAGATCACCGGTCAGGGGCAACGGACCGGAATCGGAGTGCTGGTCGCCGGCGACTGGTCCCAGGCTGCATGGACCTTGAACGTCACGGCGGACGGCCACGTAACTGTTCCAGGCTTCGACTGCACCGTGCTCGTGAACCGGTTGGATGACGCTGCACGTCAGGTGCTGGCCGCGCTGTTAGCGAGCGCGGAGCAGCCCGCCGAAGGACCCGCTCGACCCGAGCAGCCTGGTGAGACATCGGCAGAAGTGCCGATGGGTGCCGGCCCCACGGACAGCGAATCCGACCTGGTCGAGCAGGCGGCGTTTGTCCCAGGCCGTCCGCTCGACCATCTCGACGAGACTGTCGCGGCTTGGTTCGACGACAGCCGGACAGACGTCGCGCGGGTCAAGATTATGGGCACCGTGCGTGTGACCGCACCAGGCACGATCGAGCCAAACCGCGTGACCGTGTGCAAGGAGCTGATCACCTACATGGCCACACACGGGAAGACCGTCGAGGACCCGGCGCAGTTCGACGTCGCGCTCTGGCCCGAACACGCAGTCCGGGTGAAGACGCGGACTCAGGCGATCGTACGAGCAAGGGCCTGGCTCGGAGACGATGCTCATGGCGAACCGCGTCTTTCCGTGGGTCATGGCGGTGAGGTCCATCTCGGCCCGAGCGTCCTGCTCGACTGGGATATCTTCGAGCAGTTGGCCCGGCGCGGCATGGCAGCCGGTCCCGCCGGCGCCGAGGATTTCGCGACTGCTCTGCGGCTGGTTCGCGGAAAGCCCTTCCAGAACCTCCCGGCGCATCGCTATGCCTGGGTCGCCGAGACCTTCCTCGAGCACGACATCCCTGTCGCCGTGGTCGACGTTGCCCTCAAGCTCGCAGAACTCAGGCGACACGCCGGAGATCTCATCGGAGCCCGAGAAGCCGCTCGTACGGCGCAGCTGGCGGACCGGTATGACGAGCGCCCCTGGCGAGACCTGCTCGAATCCGAGCACGCACTCGGTAACACCAGCTCCGTTCGGTCCCTTGTGTCCGATCTCATGACAACCCTCGAACTTGAGGTTGAGGACGAGCTTGACCCAGAGACGAACGACGTAATCTCCCGGGTCTTGCCGCGCCGACGCACTGCGTCCTGACCGCCTCGCAGAGCCGCCGAGCTGCTTGAACCTCGACCATTCGTAGCGTTGTGAGGTGGCAAGCAGGCTGGGGCTCCAGGCCGGAGGGATCGCTACCGCCGACCAGCACAGATGCTTTGTGTTGTTGGACTCTCCGAGCCGAAACAGAATCCGCTGGCAGAGTTCGGCGGGCCGAGACCTGATCGTGCAACTCGAACTCACGGAGGTGATCGGCAGGTCCGAGTCTGCTTCCTTGCGACCCGAAGATATCGCTGCTAGCTCCCTCTCGTCACGCTGTGACTGCGCGTGGCCCAACGGTGGGTATCAGCTGTTCGTATAGCGCCCCGTCACTGGGCACTTCACCGGGCGGGGCTTACGGGACATCCTTGCGTCGTCGCGGATCAGTGGCTGGTCGCCGGCATCGGGGTCTCCAGTTGGGGTTCCTGCTACGGGTGATGGCTCGCAGCAGCCGGTGGACTAGATAACTCAGTGAGAGTGGGCGCCGACGGTGAAGCGTTCGCGTCGGTGTTGGGGTTGTTCGATTTCGTCGAGGACGGCGACGGCGAGGTCTTCCATGGAGATGTAGGACTGGCCGGCGGGGTCGATGAGTAGTTCGTCGTGCCCCATTGCGTAGTTGCCGGTGCGTAGTCCGGGCTGGGTCAGCGCTGAGGGGCTGAGGTAGGTCCAGTCCGCGCGGGTTTCGTTGCGGCACAGGAGCAATTGGTCGATGGCGGTCTTGGCCAATGCCCGGATGGCGGTGGGTACCCAGGTGGGGTCGTCGGCGACGTACTGTCCGTCGCCGCCCGGAACGAGCAGGCTCCCGGCACCGCCGACCATGAGGAATCGAACGCCTGCAGCCGCGTGGGCGTCCAGCAGGGCCCGGGTGACTGCGGCGGCCTGGTCTTGGTGGCCCAGGGCGGCTCGTGTGGCGCCGACGCCGATGTCGTGACCGCGTACGAGCTGGGTGACGGCGCTGGCGTCTGTGGCGTCGACATCGGCCGATGTGAGCGGTGTGACGTGATGTCTACGGCGTAGCGCTTCGGCCACGATGCGGCTTCCGACGTTCCCGGATGCTCCGATGACGGCGATCTTCATGACATGGTCCCTTCGGTGGAGGTGTTGGAGGGCGATGGGGTGCGGGGTGGGTGGCTGGCGCCGGTTGTTGCCGCCGCGGTCGCGTCCGAGGCGGCAGCTGGCCCGCGACGACAGCAAGCAGCGCGAGGCCGAAGCCGAATGTCCCGACGCTGGTCAGCTTCTCGCCGAGGACGATCCAGCCGAGCGCGGTCGCAACGACCGGGGACAGGAGAGACAAGAACGAGACGGAGACGACGGGTAGCAGCCCGATGCCGCGGAACCACAAGACGTACGCGAGGAGAGCGCCGACCAGCCCGAGCCAGAGGTAGCCGCCGGCGGCGGTCACGCTCAGACGCGGCGGGAGGCCCTCAACGGCCAGGGCGATCGGGAACAGGAACAGTCCACCTGCGCTCAGCTGCCACCCGGCGAACGGGACAACACCGACGGGGCGGCCCCATTTTCGGGTCAGGACAATCCCGGCACTCATCGATGCTGTGCCGCCGAGCCCGGCGAGGATCCCCCACCCGTCCAGTCGCGCGCCAGGTTGGAGCACCATGAGGGCGACTCCGACGACGCCGGCCACCGCCCAGGCCAGCCGCCAACGGGTAGGCCGCTCGCGCAGCAGGAGGAACGCCAGGCCCGACACCGCCAACGGTGAGACCGCTCCCAGCGTCGCGGCAACACCACCGGGCAGGCGGTACGCCGCGACGAACAGCAACGCGAAGAATGCACCAATGTTGAGCACTCCCAGCACCGCCGCTCGCCACCACCAGTTCCCGTGCGGCCGCACCCGGCCGATCGCGACGGCGATCAGCCCGGCCGGAAGGGCTCGCAACAGCCCTGACACCAATGGGTGGTCCGGTGGGAGCCACTGCGAGGTGACCAGGTACGTCGTGCCCCAGGTGACCGGGGCAATCGCCGTGACAGCAGTGCGGGCCAAGAGGCTGCTGGTCGGGGTTTCGCTCATAATGCTTCCTCAACGTTGAAAAATTGAACGCTAAGGAGTCTAGGTCAAGTGATACCTTTAAGCCAAACATTTCAACGTCGAGGAGTGTGATGGACGACAGCGTGGACCGCGTCCTGGCACAGTGGCGAACGGCTCGCCCGGACCTCGACCCGTCACCGATGGGCGTGATCGGC
>Ga0136611_10001753_pt1 | contig 15063 bp, 13 predicted proteins | sample AntDrymUQ2232306_2_FD_106645 | JGI IMG/M metagenome (GOLD analysis project Ga0136611, IMG submission 106645) | Polar desert sand microbial communities from Dry Valleys, Antarctica - metaG UQ223 (23.06) | ecosystem: Environmental > Terrestrial > Soil > Desert | place: Antarctica: Dry Valley...
CCCTCTATCCGCGTGAGGGACTTTTGGAGGTGCCCATGGGGAACGATCGGTTGCGCGCAGCCATCGGGACGGCTGGGCTCGGCATCGAGGATGTCGCGGCCAGGCTCGAGGTGGATCCCAAGACCGTGGAATCCGCGGGACGTCCTTCGTGCGACGACAAGATCGGGACTTCAGCAATCCCGATCTGTTGCCACGCAAGGGTATCTTCGCGTTGCGCCACGCTCACCCAGCCGAGAACATCGGTGGATCGAGGTTTAGCATCGTTCCCATGCGGACATTGCGCACGCCTAAAGAGCGTTTCAGTGACTTGCCGGATTTCGGCTACGAGATCCACTATGCCGAGGTCCCAGACGGTGACGGGGCAAGTCTGCGCATGGCGTACGTCGCCATAGGACGCGACGACGAGGCACCTGTTGTACTGCTCCATGGAGAACTTTCGTGGTCGTTCCTCTACCGGTCGGTGATCCCGCCACTCGTCGACGCGGGACTGCGGGTGGTTGCCCCCGACCTGGTCGGCTTCGGCCGGTCTGACAAGCCGACCGAACAGACTGACCACACGTACGCGAGGCATGTCGAGTGGGTGCGTGCCTTGCTCTTCGACGTGCTCGACCTGAGGGACGTGACCCTGGTCGGTCAGGACTGGGGCGGGCTGATCGGCCTGCGACTCGCAGCGGAGCATCCCGCTCGGTTCGCCCGGATCGTCGCGTCCAACACGGGGCTGCCCACCGGCGACCAGCAGCTCCCGGAAGTGTGGTGGGAGTTTCGGCGAGCTGTGGAGCGGACTGAGATGCTCGACATCGGCCGGCTCGTCGCCAACGGGTGCATCACGGCTATGTCTGTGCAGACTCGTGCGGCCTACGACGCGCCATTCCCGGACGAGACCTACAAGGCTGGACCGCGAGTCATGCCGACGCTGGTCCCCACTCGCCAGGACGATCCCGCGGCGGCTGCCAACAGGCGGGCCTGGGCGGCGTTGTCGTCCTGGGATAAGCCCTTTCTAGTCGCCTTCAGCGACGGCGATCCGATCACCGGGCCGATGGCAGCGGTCCTGCGCCGGGCGGTCCCAGGTGCAAGCGGCATCGACCACGCGGTGATCGAGGGGGCCGGACACTTCCTCCAGGAGGATGCCGGCCAACGCCTAGGCGAGGTCGTCGCGGGCTTCGTCAGACGATCTCCCATTCGTAGGAGAACTTGACGACTTTCAGGATGATCGAAGTCTCTACGTCTTCGATGCCCTGGATGGATCCCAGCCGGTCGATCAGGAACTCCAGCAGGTGCTCCTGATCGGTGAAGAACGCTTCCACCATGATGTCGTATCGGCCCGCCGACATCCCGACGTAGCGAACCTCGGGCAGGCCGCGCAGGCGGTCACTCACGGCGTGGATCGCGGTGAGCTCCAGCGAGACGCCGATGATGGCCGACAGGTTCATGCCGACGGCTGCCGGCGTCGGCACCGCAACGATGTTCATCATGCCTTCGTCGAGAAGGTTCGCGATTCTCTTGCGGACAGTCGTCTCGGTGACGTCGAGCGAGCGAGCGATCTCTGTGTTGGCCATCCGGCCGTCGCGCTGGAGGATCTTGATGATCCGGCGATCAAGATCATCGATCGCATGGTGGCGGCTGGGCGACGCGGCCCGGGGCGCGGTGGCAGTCGCTGCCTCGTCGTGACGGCGAGTCGTCATGTCCATCCCCAGAGTCGAATATCGGTGATCTGGTCGTCGTAATCATCGAGATAGAGCATATTACTGCCACAGAGACTTGACCTTCGACCCGAGGCACGGGACGGTAGGTGCTGTCGACATACCGCCAAACCCGGGAGCCCTCGATGGTTCATCGCGTCGCAGGCCAGCAGGAATCGTCGGCGCCAGGCGTCTTCTCCCGGCAGGCGTCCGGCCTTATCCGGGTCGGCAGCTCGATCGACGTCTTCATCTACAACATCGGCCTGGTCTCGGTCGGAATCGCCATTGCGTTCAACCAACTTTACGGACCAAGCCTCTATCCAGGGGCTCAACCGTGGGTGTCCACGCTACTGGCCGCCCTCGGGATGCTCGCGGTCGCCACGACGTTCTACTTCTGGTCCGTCGTCTTCCCCCGGTCGGGCGGGGTCTACGTCTTCTTGTCCCGCACGATCCACCCTGGCGCGGCGTTCGTCCTGTCGCTGATCGAGACCGTGATCCTGCTGTACTACGCCGCGCTGGCCAGCTCGCTGATCGTCCAGGTCGGGTTCTCGTCATTCCTGTCCACGGTCGGCCTCGTGGCCGGCAACTCGACGCTCGAGAGCTGGGGTACCTCGGTAGCGACTCCGACGGGGGTCTTCTGGCTCGGGACCCTCATCCTGGTCGCCGCCGGTGCCCTGCTCGCCTCGGGAACCCGGCGCTACTTCTCCCTCCAGCGCATCCTGTTCGGCGTGGCGGTCTTCGGCACTCTGGTCATCGTGCTGGCGCTGCTCTTCGGCTCCCGGGAGAACTTCCAGGCGAACCTCAACGAGCTGACCGGGCTGAACTACGACGAGGTGATCACCACGGCCAAGGACGGCGGTTACGTGGCCTCGGGGTTCAGCTTCAGCGAGAGCTTGAAGTTCATGATCTGGCCGCTCCTGCCGCTGCTCGGCGCCGTGCAGTCGGTGGGCATCGGCGGCGAGGTGAAGAAGGTCCAGCGCTCTCAGCTCTTGGGGATGCTGGGGGCGGTCATCGCCTCGGGCCTCGTGATCGGCCTGGTCGCGATCCTCTCCGACCGGGCGTTCGGCTACGACTTCCAGGGCGCCATCGCCTACAACGCGCTCACCGGAGCCGCGGAGGGCAGCACCGCCACGACGCCGTACTTCACCGTACTGGCAGGCATCCTGACCTCGAACGTCGTTCTCGCTGTGATCATCATGGCCGCGTTCGTGGCCTGGATCTGGTTCTGGATCCCGGCCGAGCTGGCCTACACCACCCGAAGCATGATCGCGTGGTCGTTCGACCGGATTGCACCCGACCGTCTGGGCTGGGTGAGCGAGCGGTTCCACACCCCAATCGTGGCGATCGGCACCTCGACGGCCGGCTCCATCGTGTTCATGTGGTTCATCGCCTACAAGGCGGTTGCGTTCCTCACCCTGATCGAAGTCCTGCTCGTCGTCTGGGGGACGGTGATGGCATCGGCGATCGTCTTCCCCCGGTTGCGCAGGCAGTTCTTCGACGCCTCGCCCGCGAAGCGCATCACCCTCGGCGGCGTTCCGGTCATGGCGATCAGCGGGGCACTCAGCGTGCTGTTCATGGCCGCGATGATTTACCTGCTCTGGAACGACCCGATCGCCGCCGGGCCGCTCGTCACGCTGAGCAGCGTCTCGAAGGAGTTCTGGATCGTCCTAGCAACCGTGCTGGTCGGAGTGGGCTGGTACGCGGCGGCCAGGCTGTACCGGCGTCGCCAGGGCATCGACCTCGATCTGGCGTTTCGTCAGATCCCGATCGAGTGACGCCAGTGACGGTCGGTTGGACGGAGCTGCATGATGAGGCGCTGGACATCGTCGAGACCGCCGCGAATGCCGGAGTGACCCTCCGGGTGGTGGGCAGCACCGGCATCCGGTTGCACTGTCCCGCCGCGGAAGCACTCATGCTTCAGGTCGGCCGACAGGCCAAGGACATCGACTTCGTCGTCCCCAAGAAGGACCGCATGGGGATGCGCCAGTGTCTGGAGGACCGCGGGTACGTCGTTGACCGCGACCTTCTCGTCGCGATGGAGGGAATGCGGTACTCATTCGTTGACCCGCATGCAGGGATCGAGCTCGACGTCTTCGTGGAGAGTCTTCAGTTCAACCACACCATCGAGGTCCGGGACAGGCTGGACAGGCACCCGGTCGCCCTCTCGCCCGACGACCTGCTGCTTGCGAAGCTCCAGATCGTCAAGGCGACCCCGACCGACCTCTCCGACGCCGCCATCCTTCTCGGCACCCACCCGGTCACTGCATCGGGCGCTGGTCCCGAGGAGCTGGACGCCACCTACCTGGCGGGAGTGCTGGCCGGCGACTGGGGCTTCCACCACACGGCCGTGACCAACATGGCCAAGATCGCCGACGCCACCAACGACGCCTCTGATCTCGGCGCCGAGACCAATCGAGTCATTCTCGACCGTCTCGATGCGCTAGCGACAGCCATCGATTCCGCACCGAAGTCCCGGCGGTGGCGCCTTCGCGCCCGCGTCGGCGAGAGGATTCAGTGGTGGCAGGACGTCGACGAGCGGGAAGCCACCTACTGATGCCACTCTTCCGCAGATCCGCCCAACCGCATCGCGAAGGAACGACGCTGTTCTTCGCCTCGGACCTCCACGGTTCCGAGGTCTGCTTCAAGAAGTTCGTCAATGCGGCGGCGTTCTACAAGGCCGACGTCCTCGTCCTTGGGGGCGACATCAGCGGAAAGATCGTGATTCCCGTGGTCGACGCCGGCAACGGCACGTACCGGGCGCGGATGCACGGACAGGACACGATCATCTCGGGGACCGAGGTCGAGGCCTTCGAGAAGCGCGCATGGGACGGCGGCTTGTACACCCGGCGGATGAGCCCCGACGAGTACGCCCATTACGCCGATCACCCGGAGGCCGTGGAGGATCTGTTCTCCGAGGTCGTCGTCTCCACCGTCAAGCGGTGGATCGACTACGCCCGGGACCGGCTCGCCGGAACTGGCATCACCATCCTCAACGCCCCCGGAAACGATGACCCCTTCATCATCGACGACGTCCTGCGCGAGTACGGCGGCGACACCTTCCGCTTCGTCGAGGGGCAGATCGTGGAGGTCGCCCCAGGCCACGAGATGCTCAGCACGGGCGCCACCAACAAGACACCGTGGAACACACATCGTGAGTACTCCGAGGACGAGATCGCGCAGCGCGTCTCCCGGATGACGTCAAGGCTGGAGAACCCGGCGAGCGCCATCTTCAACATTCATGTCCCGCCCTACGACTCGCGCATCGACACTGCGCCCCTGCTCGAGGAGGACCTTTCGGTGAAGACGTCAGCCGGCGCCCAGCTCACGACGCCCGTCGGCTCGACGGCCGTACGCCGTGCCATCGAGGACGTCCAGCCGCTGCTCAGTCTGCACGGGCACATCCATGAGTCCGGCGGATCCGTGCGGCTGGGAAAGACGCTGTCCATCAACTCGGGATCTGAGTACGGCGAGGGAGTCCTGCGCGGTGTCCTCGTCACCGTCGGAGACGGCCAGATCTTGCGTCATCAAGCTGTCACCGGTTAGCCCCACCTCATCTGGAGTGCCCATGACCGACTTGTCTGCCCTGAAGCGGAAACTCGCCGACGAAGGCGTCCGCTACCTATTCGGCGCCTACACCGACCTCCACGGCGTGCCAAAATCCAAGTGCGTCCCGATCGATCACCTTGAGGACATGGCCGCAGGCTCCGAGCTGTACACGGTCGGCGCACTCGACGGGATGGGTGAGCTCGGGCCGAACGAGGACGAGTGCGTCGGCATCCCGGACCTGTCAGCGCTGACCGTCCTGCCCTGGGACAAGCGCTACGCCATCGCCCCGGCCAACCTGTCCCTGCACGACGAGCCCTACAGCCACGACTTCCGCCACCTGTTGCAGCGCCAGGTCGCCGAGGCGGACGCGATGGGGTACCGCTGCAACATGGGTGTCGAGCCTGAGCTCTACGTTCTGCGTCGCGAGGGCGACGACTGGGTTCCGTGGATCACCGAGGACGTCGTCAACACCCCAACTCGTGGGTACGACCTCGAGACCACCATGCTCGCCGACCCGTTCCTCGAGCCCATGGTCGAATACATGAACGAACTCGGGTGGGACGTCTACTCCTTCGACCACGAAGGCGGCGACGGACAGTACGAGTTCGACTTCGCGTACACCGACGTGCTCGCCATGACTGACCGGATGCTCATCTTCCGGCTCATGGCCAAGCACGTGGCCCGTTCTCTGGGGTGCATCGCCAGCTTCATGCCCAAGCCGACCCAGACTTCGTTCGGTTCCGGAGCACACCTCAACCTCAGTCTGGCCGACAAGGACACCGGTCGGAACCTGTTCGAGAAGCAGACGATGGGCGAGAACAGCCAAGGGCTGATCCCCGTCGAGGACGGCTATGACGACCTCACCTACCACTTCACGGCCGGAGTGCTCGAGCACGCCGACGCGCTAACCGCGGTGCTCGCTCCGACGGTCAACTCCTACAAGCGGCTCCTCCCCCGCGGGTTGATGAACGAGATCTCCTGGGCTCCGGTCTATCGGGCCTACGGCCACAACAACCGAACGCTGATGCTTCGCCTGCCGGTGAACCGACGATGCTTGGAGGTCCGTATCGCGGATAGTGCCGCCAACCTCTACCTCGGCACGGCGCTCGTGCTGGCAGCGGGACTTGACGGCGTGCGGCGAAAGCTCAAGCCAGGCGACCCCGTCAACATCGACACCTACACCGTCAACGACCGCGACCTCCGGTCGGCCGGCATTCACCGGCTGCCATCCACCCTCGGCGAGGCGATCGCCGAGTTCGAGTCCAGCGAGTTCGCCCTGAGTGTCTTGGGCGACGAGCTCCACGCGACGTACGTGAACGTCAAGAAGGCCGAGTGGCTTGAGTACAACACCGTGGTCAGCGGCTGGGAACGCGACCGCTACCTGCAGCTCTGGTAACGCCCACACACCGGACGGAGACACCATCCCGTGGTCAACGCAACTTCGCGCTCACCCGACGACACCTGGACTGACCGGGATGCCGCCAATGAACTGGCCCTGTCTCGCCTCACCGGGGCCGAGCCGGTCCTCGTGGACGTGCTGCCCGCCATCGAGGTCGTCCCGGGAATGACGCCGGACACCATCTTGACTTCCGGCGCCCCGATGCCGTGGGGCGACTACTACGGAGGTCAGCGCACGGCAGTCATCGGCGCCGCCCTGTACGAAGGTCTCGCCCGGGACGAGAAGGAGGCAGACGCCAAGCTGTCCGACGGGCGGATCGCCCTGGCTGCTAACCATGATCACGGGTGCGTTGGCTCCGTCGCCGGCGTCTGCACCGCGTCCATGCCGGTGTTCGTGGTGGAGAACACCGTCGACGGCAAACGGGCGTTCTGTACCTTCTACGAAGGCGAGTCTCGGCGACGGCTGAACTACGGGGTCTACGACGACGACGTCGCCCGTCGCTTGAAGTTCCTCGAGCTCGAGCTCGCGCCCATTCTGCAAGCTGCCGTCCGTCGAGCCGGCGGGATTGCTCTCAAGCCGATCATCGGACGAGCATTGCGCATGGGCGACGAGCTGCACAGTCGCAACACAGCCGCAACCACCCTGTTCACGCGCGAGCTCACCCCGCACTTCGTGGACCTCGCCGGCGAAGGACAAGCGTCCAGCGTGCACACGGCATTGCAGTTCCTGGGAGCCAGCGACTACTTCTTCCTGCGCCTCGCCATGGCAGCGTCCAAGGCATCCGCCGATGCCGCCCGCGATGTCCCTGGATCCAGTCTGGTCACGGCGATGACGATCAGCTGCCGGAACTTCGCCATCCGGGTCTCAGGGATGGGCGACCAATGGTTCCTCGGGCCACCGCCAGAGGTGAGCTGCAAACTCTTCGACGGCTACACCGACGACGACATCCAATGGATCGGCGGCGAGAGTCACATCACCGAGACCGCCGGGCTCGGCGGCTTCGCCCAAGCGTGCGCGTTCGGCCTCCAGGCCTACCAAGGCGGGACCGCCACGCACATGGCCGAGATGAACGAGGCGATGTACCACATCACGCTGGGCGAGCATCCCGACTATCGGATCCCATTCTTCGGCTTCCGCGGGACCCCAGTCGGCATCGACATCTTCAAGGTGCTGGAGACGGGCGTGAAGCCGGTCATCGACGGCGGACTCGCCGGTAAAGACGGCGGCCAGATCGGAGCCGGCATCCTGCGCGCACCGATCGAATGCTTCACCGAAGCAGCTGATGCCTTCCGCCAGCGGTATCCCTCCTAGACAGAACAGACGATGCATCGGGTGACGCGGGACAAGACCACCTTGTTCTTCGACCCGGGCGCGACACCGATCGCCGAGGTCGACCCCGGAGAGCGGTTCATCGTCGAGACCGCGGACTCGCTCTGCGGGATAGTCAAGGAGGACGCACCGCAAGGCATGCACATCGACGACGTCATCTCCCGGCTGGGTGGTGCGTGCCCGGTCACCGGGCCGATCCACGTTCGGGGCGCCGCGGCTGGTGAAGCCCTGCTGGTCACGATCCACCGTGTCGATGCCTACCCCACGCAGGGGCAGGCATGGACCGGAATTTTCGCCGGCTTTGGGGCGCTCAGTCACGAGGCCTTCGGATTGCAAGAGCCGCTGACTCCGCAGACCCGGCTGCTGCCGTACGACAGCTCGGCGACGTACTTCGAGCGTGCCGATGGGTCGCCCATCGCCCTGCCGATGCAGCCGTTCCTGGGCACCGTGGGCGTCGCTCCACGGTTGGAACGGCGGATGTCGTTCTCCCAGTCGCCGGAGTACCTCGGCGATGTCGACCTTCCACCGCTCACGGGGGGTGCGTCGCTGGTCCTGCCGGTCAACATCCCGGGTGCCGGGGTTGCCTTCGGAGATGCCCATGCCGCTCAAGGCGACGGGGAGATCACCGGTGCCGCTGTCGAAATCGAGGCTGAGGTGGAGGTGACCTGCACACCGATGACCCGTGACGAGGCCGGATTCGTCACCCTCCCGCAGCTCAATACCAAGACCACAATCGGATCGATTGCCGGGTTCCAGGGCACCGACCTCACGGCATGCGCCAGAGCAGCATACGTGGATCTTGTGAACCGACTGGTTCTCTACCACGGCTTCACCCAGCCGGAGGCATATCTGCTGCTGGGTCAGGTCGGACGACTTCGCATCGGGAACATGATCGATCCGTTCTACTCCGTCCTCGCCACGATCGACAGGGCGTACGTCGAATGATCGATCACAAGGATTTTCGTACCGGCCAGCGGACGCTCCTGCTCGACGCGATCGTTCACACGCCGGTCCGCGTCGCGTACACCGACCTGGGGCGCGGAGATCCCGTGCTGCTCCTTCACGGGATCCCGACTTGGTCCTATCTCTACGCCGACGTGATACCCATCCTGTCGCGTAGCCACCGTGTGATCGCCCCTGACCTCCTCGGCCACGGTTGGTCTGACCGACGGGACTGCTTCGACCGCTCCTTGACCACCCAGGCGCGCATGGTCTTGCGTCTCATGGACAAGCTGGAGATCGAACGGGCATCGGTCGTGGGGCACGACACCGGCGGTGGCGTTGCGCAGATCTTGGCGGTTGAGCACCCCGACCGGTTGCACAAACTGGTCCTCACGAACGCGGTCGCTTACGACTCGTGGCCGATCGACGACATGATCGCGCTGGGTGATCCGACATGGCAGAGTCGCACGGCTGCTGAAGTGGCAGCCTTTCTAGACGAGGGGTTAGCTGACGGTCTCTCGCGTTCCCACCGACTGACTCCCCAGTGGAGGCAAGCCATTCTCGCCCCCTACCAGGACGAGGAAGGAAAACTTAGCATCATCCGCTGCGCGGCTGCGCTCAACACCAACCACACCACGGCTCTCGTCGACCGGCTGAACACCGTCGTCGCCCCTACGCTCGTCATCTGGGGAGTTGATGATCCATGGCAGAAGATCGGCGACGCTGACCGGCTCGTGGCCGACATCCCCGGGGCCCGACTTGCACGGATCAGCAACGCCTCCCACTGGCTGCCGCACGACGCATCGGCTGAGTTCACCGAAGAAGTGGGTCGCTTTCTTTCCTGATCGGCTGCGGCGGCCACGATCGCCGAACGCTGCGAAAGCACGGCGACCGCGCCTGCGTGGCGTGCCATAGGTGCAGCGCGCGGCTGCGTTCGGGCGGCGGCGATGTGTAACTGTCAACGACGGTCCAAAGATTACCCCCTCGCGGCGCGAGGTTCTCCCGGGTCTCGTGGAACTTGAGGTGGCGGTCCCCCGCCTGACACCGCCCTTGCGGTAGATGTTGGGCGTCCGCCAAAGACGACCCAAGAGACAGGGGACCGCTGTGAGCAAGACCTAGCCGGTCGAAGGCAATCCGGCTTCGGCCCTCTAACACTGGGCGGCCGCGTCGTTGATGCGTGCACCCGGCGCGTCACGGCCGGGTGATATGTGTCCACAGGGTGATTCGAGCCCCTTCTGCAGGTGCTCGATCGTCGGGACTCTCGAGCGCCGCTCGGCTTGAGCAGGCAGGGGGTGAGCCTCTCTCGGAGTGCTGTGAACGCGATCACCGTCGTGGAGGACGAGGTACGCGAGCTCGTCCGCCGCCGTGGCCTCGATACCCGGCTGCCGACCCGGCTGCGGTGCGCCGGTTGGTTGGTGCAGGAGGGTGATGACCGACTACGACGAGCGCAGCGTCACCGGGACGCTGCCCCAGCTGGTCGACACGGGGTCCGTCGCGCGGACCGTGTTCGACGCGGTAGCCGGGTTCGGGCCGTTGCAGAAGTACCTCGACGACCCCACGGTCGAGGAGATTTGGATCAAGGACCCACTGACCGCCATGTCGGGCAGGTGCCGTGGCAGCATCTGTCGCTGTCGTCGCCCACGCCTTCGAGGTTCACGCCAGGTCGTCACCGGGGCGCCGGGGTTGTGGCGGTGCTTCCCCGGCCGCGTGGCCGGCGTGCTCGCCTTCGGCCTCGTTCTCGCCGCGTGCAGCGGTAGCGCACCCGGGGTTGACGCCTCCTCCGGGCCGTCAGCGACGACGAGTGCGAGCGCAACCACGACTGCGACCGCGAGTGCCGCGGTCGACGCGCTGCTGCGTGAGCGCGGGTTCACCGGTGCGGTCCTCGTGCGACGCGGCGGGGAAGTGTTGGTGCGGCGCGGCTACGGTCAGGCTGACGGCGCACTCGGCAGCGCGAACACGCCGAGCACGAGGTTCCGCATCGGGTCGGTCACCAAGCAGTTCACCGCTGCAGCGGTCTTGGTGCTGGCCGCGCGGGGCAAGGTGGGACTGGAGGACAGAGCCTGCCGTTACCTGCCCCGCTGTCCCGGTGCGTGGTCGACGATCAGCGTGCGACACCTGTTGACGCACCAGTCGGGCCTACCGGAGTTCCTCGATCTCCCCGGTTTCGACGCGATGCGGCCCTCTACCCCGGCGGACACCTTGGCCGATCTGCGGCGGGTGCCGCTGGACTTCGCTCCTGGCACCAGCTTCAGCTACAGCAACTCGGGATACATCGCACTCGGCCTGGTCATCGAGCAGGCTTCCGGCGTGGACTACGAGACGTTCCTTCGGGACAGCTTCTTCGCACCATTGGGAATGTCCGACAGCGGCTACGAGCACAGCGGCGACGTCGCCACCGTCGGGTATCGGGATCCCGATCACGTCGCAGACCCTCTCGACATGTCGGTTCCCTTCGCCGCGGGCGGCCTTTTCTCCACCGTGGACGACCTGGCCCGATGGGACACTACCCTCGCCGGTGACGACATCCTCCCGCAGGACCAGATCGCCCAGCTCTGGAAGCCCGAAGTCACCAACACCGACGTCGTCGGGTTCGCCTACGGGTTCGGCGAGTACGTCGGGCGCGTCGATGGCGGCCGCCTCGTGATCCATGACGGCGGCATCAACGGCTTTCGGTCCGTCCTTGCGCGGTGGCCCGATGAGGGGCATCTTGTGGTTCTTCTGTCCAACCACGAGGACACCCCCGACCTGCGCGCTCTGGCCCAGGACGTTGCCGCGGTCGAGTAGGGGTGCAATGAACGCCACGACATCCAGTGGTTTCACAGGGCCGGTGCCGCACGCGCTGTCATCTGCAGATCCGGTATCACCACGCTCTGTGCCTGTTGGACTTTCGTCCAGCGGCAAAAGGGCCTCAGGCGCCGGCCACGTCATTGCCGCGGCGTGGGTGCGCCCCCTGATGCGGAGGATGGAAACGATGGATGGAACCGAGGTCGTTCGGTGGCCGAATGGCCGTTCGCTCGCTATCTGCCAGTGGGGCGTCCCGGACGGTGTGCCGGTGTTCTTCTTGCACGGGACATTGGGTGGTCGGCTGCTTCGCCACGCCGCCGGCGAGTACGAACGCCACAACTTGCGCGTCATCACCTACGACCGGCCAGGCTTCGGTCGATCAACTCGCCACCAGGGAAGAGTCGTGGCGGACGGCGCGGCAGACGTGGCCCTGATCGCGGATCAGCTCGGAGTCGGGAGATTCGGCGTGGTGGGGGTGTCGGGTGGAGGTCCCTACGCCCTCGCGGTCGCCGCTCTCCTGCCCGAACGGGTCACGAGGTGCGCCACCATCGTCACCGGCGCACCGTTGGATGCCGAGGGCCTGGACTTCTTCGCCGACATGGACCCGCAACGCCGAGAGGACTGGCAAAGGATCATCGCCGGCGGGGAGGCCTACCTGCTCGAGGACTACCAGCACACGCTGGCCTGGTTGGACGAGTTTGAGGTCCAGGGGGCAGCGGATAGCTCGACAGAAGACCATGACCTGGTAGTCGCCGCCTTCCGTGACGCCCTCGCGGCTGGCCCCTACGGGCTAGTGGACGACTGCCTGGCCGAACTGCAGCCCTATGGCTTCAACCTCTGCGACGTAGTCGCGCCCACTCGGATGATGCTCGCCCGAGACGCCACCAGCGTCCCGGCAAACTACGGCAGATGGCTGCTGGCGCACCTGCCGAACGCCGAACTGGAGTGGGTCGAAGGCGGGCACTTCGGCCCACGGGATGAGCAGGAGGAGCAGCTCTTCGCCTGGGCTGGGCAGGAGAGCGAGACCTGACTCGGCTTGTGTCGCCCGGGCGAGCCTGACCTGGCCGAATCGGCTAGGAAACCAGGGAGGGCTTCCCCGTGACGCCCGCTGCGCGTTGGCCTCCCGCTGCGCCTCGGTGCAGGCTTGGCACCTGCAGCCGTGCTTCCGGTAGGTGGAGATGGTGCCGTGAGCGAGATCGGTGCGGCCAGCGACAAGCTCGGCCCGAGCGGCCCTAACCTCGCTCGGGTAGGTCGCCCAGGCGGCCCGGCACTTTTCGCACCGGCAGCCGTGCCAGTCGTAGGCGACGCGGGTTTCGTGCTGGAACGGCACGCGCGGACCGTATCCCGTCGCACCGCGTAGCATCCGACATTGTCGTGCACGCATCGAGGGTCTACTCGGTAATCCTCCGCGATCTCGCCAGTGCCTGCAGGCCTGACCGGCTGGCTCCGACACCGCCACCCCCAGACTTCGGACCTCTGTGTTCGATCGCTCTTAGGTGTGGATGAGTGCGCCGGTGTCCTGGTGCAGCGTGATCGACCTGCATCTGCGCTCGGCTATGCCGCGAACCCCTGCGTCAGTCGGCCATTGATCTCCCCAAAAACGGGTTGCGGCATACGCCGATGTTGCTGTGCCCCGGGTGGGCTCGTGTTGTCCCGCCGGAGCACGAAACCTTCTGGCCTGACACCTCGGGGACTGACGTGATCATCGCGGTTGACGGGACGGCCGTCGAGTGGGCGCCGGTCGCTTGAAGTGCTTCGTGGGTGGGACGTCTACCCGGTCCCGCAGGCATGTCCGGTAGTCCTCCAACGACGAGCGTGCGGTGGAAACAGGTGATGCCTGTGTCGCTACCCGTCAGGTGCTTCGATGGAGCCATGACCAGTCACGATGAGGGCGTGCGCGTGGCCAGCGCCACCCGCGAGATTGCGGCCGCCGCCGCGACGATCTTTGAGCTAATTGCCGACCCGACTCAACAGCCTCGCTGGGACGGCAACGACAACTTGGCGGAGGCACCCGGCGGGCAGCGAGTCTGCGCCCTCGGAGAAGTGTTCACCATGATGACCACGAAAGGCAACATCCGGGAGAACCACGTCGTCGAGTTCGACGAGGGCCGCCGCATTGCGTGGAGACCTGCCGAACCGGGCCAGGAACCGCTAGGGCACCTTTGGCGATGGGTGCTCGAGCCGATCGACTCGTCACATACGCGCGTCACGCACACCTACGACTGGACCCGGTTGACTGACGAGCAACGCTTCCCACGTGCCCGGGCGACCACGGCCGACAAGCTTCAGGCCTCGCTGAGCCGACTCGCAGCGCTCGCGGCATACGAGTGACGCAGGTTTCCTTGGGGCACACGCCTTGCGGCAGATTAGCGCACCGGGAACGTGCCGACGTCGGGGCGGAGGGCGCCGGTAGCAATTTCCCTCACAAGAAGGTGCCCGGGACATACTGAGGCGATGGAGAAGCTCACCAGCAAGCAGATCCTCGACGCCGGTCTCGACGACTGGCGGAAGCTCGCCCAGGCCCTCCACGCGCGGTTCTGCACCCGCGATTTTGTCACGGGCGTCAAGTTCGTCAACGCCGTCGCCGAGGCCGCCGAGCGAGCTAACCACCATCCGGACGTGAAGCTGACGTACCCGTTTGTGGACGTGAAGCTGATCAGCCACGACGTCTCCCAGGTCATCCAGCGCGACATCGACCTCGCCCGGCTGATCAGCGAGATCGCCCGCGAGCAGGGGATCGGCACGGAGCCGAGCGCCGTTACCGAACTCGAACTCGCGCTGGACACTGCAGACTTCGCCGCTGCCGGACCCTTCTGGGCCGCGTTGCTTACCAGGAGTCCCGACTCAGTCATGGGCGACGACGTTGTTGATCCCAGTGGGCGGGTGCCCTTGCTCTGGTTCCAGCACACCGACGCACACGAGACTCCGCGTCAGCGCTTCCACATTGACGTGTGGGTGCCGCACGACCTCGCCGAGCAGCGCATCGCGGCCGCGGTCGCCGCGGGTGGGCAAGTGGTAGACGACAAGGAGGCCCCGTCGTTCGTCGTCCTGGCCGACCCCGAGGGCAACAAGGCCTGCGTCTGCACTTGCCTCGACCGTTGAGACCCTGAGAAGGCGAAACCCTTGGCAACCCTGTGGGGCTCAAGAAGGTCGGCCGCAGGCGGATGAAGGTCAGGCCGCGCGCCGGTATTCGTTGATCAATCCACCGAGTATCTCCTTGCGGGTGACCGGGGCGTCACCTGCAGGAGCGACACGGAGTGCGAGTTCGTGGCCCGCGGGCGGGCGCTGATTGAGCGACCGGTGCGGCCGATGACTGTTGTAGTGCTCCAGGTACTCGGCGAGGACGGCTCGTAGGTGCCGCCGACCGACGATTAGGAGCCGGTC
>Ga0136611_10001754_pt1 | contig 15059 bp, 11 predicted proteins | sample AntDrymUQ2232306_2_FD_106645 | JGI IMG/M metagenome (GOLD analysis project Ga0136611, IMG submission 106645) | Polar desert sand microbial communities from Dry Valleys, Antarctica - metaG UQ223 (23.06) | ecosystem: Environmental > Terrestrial > Soil > Desert | place: Antarctica: Dry Valley...
CGGTGCGACCTCCGGCCCGGGTCCGTGCTGGAGGAGCGGACTTCAGGCAGAGAGCTCGTTGCGGCCCTTGCGACGGCGGCCGGCGAGGATGGCGCGGCCGGCGCGGCTGCGCATGCGCAGCCGGAAGCCGTGGGTCTTGGCACGACGGCGGTTGTTCGGCTGGAAGGTGCGCTTGCTCACGACGGGGGCTCGCTCTCGAGTGGCCAGGGACGGCATGCCTGCTGCGCTCCCGGCAGGTCCCGGGAGGGTGTGCTCCGACCGCTGGCAGTGCACAGCTGGCGGTCGGCGCGGGCACAGACGGCTTGTACGGTACGGACCGCCGGAGGGGGGGTCAAACACGCTGGCCGCGACGCGCCGCAGCACCTTGGCCAACCGGCAGATAATCTTGGGTGAAGCCTTGTCGTCCACTGGGTGCTGCTGTTAGCGTCCTCGCCGCCGGACTCCCCCCGCTGTGGACAGTCCCCGTGGTGCTGCCTCGGTCCGTTCCCCGGTGTAGGCAGCGCCCTTCCCAGAAGGCGGATGCTCGGCCCGGTCCCGCGCCACCCAGCAGTGCCTTCAGCGTCTCCACAGGCTGTGGACAGCGGTGTGGACATCTCTGCGTCCTCCCGGCAGGGTAGTCGTGCCGGCCCCGCGGGGACCGTCCGCACGACGTCCCGTCCGGGCCGTCCGTCCTGCCGAGCCGAGGGAAGCGCGTGACCGACCTCCAACCCGGCGACCAGCCCGGCGTCCCGTCCACCGCGGGAGCCGGCGACCGTCCCGCCGACAGCGCCCGGGGCGATGTGTCGCTCGACGCCGTCTGGACCCAGGCAGTCGCCGGTCTGGCCGATGGCGTGCTGTCGCCGCAGCACCGCGCGTGGGTCGGGCTCACCCGACCGCTCGGCCTCGTCGAGGACACGGCGCTGCTCGCCGCGCCGAACGAGTTCGCCAAGGAGGTGCTCGACAGCCGCCTCCGTCCGGTGATCGCGCAGGCGCTGTCCGCGGCGTACGGCCGCGAGATCTCGGTGGCCGTGACCGTCCAGCCGCCCCCCGCCGAGAGCTCCGACGGCACCGGTGACCGGTCGACCGGCGCGGAGGACGACCGCGAGACCTACTCCGGCGCCTTCGGTGACCCGTGGCGCGGCGCGCACGACGATCCGGCGTTCGACCCGTCGTACGGCCGGGCCCGCGACGAGCCGGACAGCTACGACGACGGCAGCGGCAGCAACCTGCGCCGGCTGCCCGGTCCGGACCAGCCGGCGTTCGGCGCCACGCCAGGGCGGGCGCCGGCCGAGCCGGCCCGCCTCAACCCGAAGTACGCCTTCGACACGTTCGTCATCGGGGCGTCCAACCGGTTCGCGCACGCGGCCGCCGTCGCCGTCGCCGAAGCCCCTGCCAAGGCGTACAACCCGCTGTTCGTCTACGGCGAGAGCGGGCTCGGCAAGACCCACCTGCTGCACGCCATCGGGCACTACGCGCAGCACCTGTTCGCCGGCGCGCGGGTCCGCTACGTGAGCTCCGAGGAGTTCACCAACGACTTCATCAACTCGATCCGCGACGGCAAGGCGGAGACGTTCCGCAGGCGCTACCGCGACGTCGACATCCTGCTCGTCGACGACATCCAGTTCCTCGAGCACAAGGAGGGGACGCAGGAGGAGTTCTTCCATACCTTCAACACCCTCCACAACGCCAACAAGCAGATCGTCATCAGCTCCGACCGGCCACCCAAGCAGCTGTCGACCCTGGAGGATCGGCTCCGCACCCGCTTCGAGTGGGGACTGATCACCGACGTCCAGCCGCCCGACCTCGAGACCCGCATCGCGATCCTGCGCAAGAAGGCCGCCCAGGACCGGTTGGCAGCGCCGCCGGACGTACTGGAGTTCATCGCCTCCAAGATCTCGCGCAACATCCGTGAGCTCGAGGGTGCGCTCATCCGGGTGACGGCGTTCGCCTCGCTCAACCGCCAGCTCGTCGACCTGTCGCTGGCCGAGGTGGTCCTCAAGGACCTCATCCCGGCCGACGGTGGTCCGGAGATCACCGGGGCCACGATCATGGCCGCCACCGCGGAGTACTTCGGCCTCACGATGGAGGACCTGTGCGGCTCCTCCCGCTCCCGGATGCTCGTCACGGCCCGACAGATCGCGATGTACCTGTGCCGCGAGCTGACGGACCTGTCGCTGCCCAAGATCGGGCAGATGTTCGGCGGCCGCGACCACACCACGGTGATCCACGCCGACCGCAAGATCCGGGCCCAGATGCCGGAGCGCCGGGCGACCTACAACCAGGTCGCCGAGCTGACCAACCGCATCAAGACCCGCTCGCGCCAACCGTGACCCGCCTGCGCTGCGTGATCACCGTCACGCCATCCCTGCACAGTGTGGGGACAACCCTGTGGACAACTGGGGACAACGCCGCCGGTGTCGGTGGACGATCCGGGACGGATGCCGTGTCATCCCCAGCCGTCCACGTCACCGTCGTCCGACGTCCACACGTCACCCACACCGCGCCGCGCCGCACGACCTGCGGGAACGCCGTTCGTCCACAGAGCCGCAGGGTCCTACGACCACGACGAGTTCTTCCCCCTCAGGACCTCACCCCCGGGTTCTGGGGCTGGGCGATCTGTGGACAGCCCGCATCTGGCACTGTCTGCTCCACCACCCGCCCAGAGGCCGCCGTCCCGGACGCCGACCTCGACGCGGGCCTTGACGCAACAACGACCGACCTTGGGAGAAGTGAGCACGCATGGAGCTGAGGGTCGAGCGCGACGCGCTGGCGGACGCCGTGGTCTGGACCGCCCGGTCGCTGCCGGCCCGGCCGCCCATGCAGGTGCTGCTCGGGCTCCTGCTCGAGATCGGCACGGACGAGGCCGGCCAGACCGGCCTGGAGATCAGCGGGTTCGACTACGAGGTGAGCTCCCGCGTGCGGCTCGAGGCCACCTCCGACACCCCCGGCAAGGTCCTCGTGCCCGGTCGCCTCCTGTCGGAGATCGTGCGCTCGCTGCCGCCGCAGCCTGTGGACCTGCGGCTCGAGGGCACCCGCGTCGTGCTCACCTGCGGCCCGGCGCGCTTCACGCTGCCCACCCTCCCGGTGGAGGACTACCCCTCGCTCCCGCCGATGCCCGAGACGGCCGGCACCCTCGGCTCCGACGTCTTCGCGGCCGCCGTCGCCCAGGTCGCGCTCGCCGCGGGCCGGGACGACACGCTCCCGGTGCTGACCGGTGTGCGGTTCGAGATCGAGGGAGACACGCTGACGCTCGCCGCGACCGACCGGTACCGGCTGGCGGTGCGGACGCTGCCGTGGCGCCCGGTCGAGTCGGAGATGTCCACGACCGCGCTCGTCCCGGCGCGGACCTTGGCCGACACCGCAAAGGCGCTGAGCTCCGGACCGGAGATCACCCTGGCGCTGTCGCGGGCCGGCTCGTCGGAGGGGATGATCGGCTTCGAGGGCGCGGGCCGGCGTACCACCTCCCGGCTGCTCGAGGGTGAGTTCCCGAAGTACCGCTCGCTGCTGCCGAGCGAGAGCACGGCGGTGGCGGAGGTCCAGACCGGTCCCCTCGTCGAGGCGGTGAAGCGCGTCGCCCTGGTCGCCGCCCGCAACGCACCGGTCCGACTCGGCTTCTCGGCCGACGGGGTGGTGCTCGAGGCCGGTGGCGCCGACGACGCGCAGGCCAGCGAGCAGCTCGAGTGCTCGTGGCAGGGCTCGGGGAGCGGTGAGCCGTTCCAGATCGCGTTCAACCCGCAGTACCTGCTCGACGGCCTCGGTGCGGTCGACAGTGACACGACGACGCTGTCGTTCACCGGCCCCACGCGACCGGCGGTCCTCACCGGCAAGCGAGACGCCGACGAGACCGGGGTGGCGGACTACCGCTACCTGCTCATGCCGGTGCGCCTGTCGGGCTGAGCCCCTGCTCAGGCTGGGCTCGCGTGGGGCGGCGGGCGCACGGACCTGGCGTCAGTTCCGCTGGTGCAGCGCCTGCTCGGCCCGCCCGAGGACGCTCCCGTACACCGCGGGCGAGAAGATCATCACCACCACGCGGTCACGGCGGTCGCGGCTCGCTGGCGGCAGCGCTCCCAAGGCGGGCACCCAGCCTGGTACGAGGCGGCGTAGACGACCAGGCCCCACCCGAGGCCCCGCAGCTCCGGGCCCATCACCCGAGGGAGCAGGGTGTACGCCGCACCCGCGGCGGCCCCGAAGCCGAGGTGGGCGACAAGACCGAGCGCCCGCCCCATGGTCGCAGCGGGACGCGAGCCCGAGGCGAGTTGCCCCACCTGCTCGCTGATGGCCTGCGGCGGTGGGTAGCCGAGCCGACCGGCCCGGTCCGCCGCGAGCATCACGCCGCTCATGGCGACGGTGCCCGCGACCCCCGCCCCGGCGCCGAGTCGCACGCGGCGCAGCAGCGGTCGAGCGCGTGGTTCCACGTGGAACACCCCCCTTGGAGTCGGCACCCGCCAGGCACCCGGCGCGGTCGGCGCAGCCGTGATGCCCGTAACGCCCTGGGGGTACGCCCGGACTGCGGAGTCGCGGGGTGGACCCCTGTGGTGGAGTGGCCGCCAGACGCGAGGTAGAGGAGACGCCGATGGGCACGCTGGGCATGGTCGGACTGGGCCGCATGGGCGGCAACATGGCGGAGCGGCTGCGCCAGGCAGGCCACACCGTCGTCGGCTACGACCGGTCGGAGTCGAGCGGCCGCCACGTCGACAGCCTGGCCACGCTCGTCCAGGCGCTCGAGGCGCCGCGCGTGGTCTGGGTCATGGTCCCGGCGGGCGAGCCGACGTACGACACGATCGACGCTCTGCAGGAGCTGCTCTCCCCCGGTGACGTCATCGTGGACGGTGGCAACTCGCGCTACACCGACGACCAGCGGCAGGCCGCGGACCTCGAGCCGCACGGCATCGGCTTCGTCGACTGCGGCGTTTCGGGCGGGGTGTGGGGGCTGACCGAGGGCTACGCCCTGATGTGCGGCGGGTCGAAGGACGACGTCGCGCTCGTCCAGCCCTTCTTCGACGCGCTGAAGCCCGCGGGCGACTCGGGCTTCGTGCACGCCGGCGGGGTGGGCGCCGGCCACTTCGCGAAGATGGTCCACAACGGCATCGAGTACGGCCTCATGCAGGCGTACGCCGAGGGCTGGGAGCTCATGATGGCCACCGACGTCGTCTCCGACGTCCCGGCCGTCATCTCCAGCTGGCAGCAGGGCACGGTGATCCGGTCCTGGCTGCTCGACCTCATGGTCAACGCGCTGAGCGAGGACGACGACCTGTCCGGGCTGCGTGGCTACGCCGAGGACTCCGGCGAGGGCCGGTGGACCGTCGAGGCGGCCGTCGACCACGCCGTCCCGCTGCCGGTCATCACGGCGGCGCTGTTCGCCCGGTTCGCCTCCCGCCAGGACGACCCGCCGGCCATGAAGATGATCGCCGCGCTGCGCAACCAGTTCGGTGGTCATGCGGTGACCGCCAAGGCGGGCGAGGTCGAGAAGGGCGCCGACGCTCCGGGTGCCGACGCCGACGCGCCGAGCTCCGAGCCCGGGGACGTGGCCCAGGGTCTGGCGCTCGGCAAGCCGGGCACGCCTCCGGACGCCTGAGGCGTGCACGTCAGCCACCTGTCGCTCACCGACTTCAGGTCATGGGCGTCCCTCGAGCTCGAGCTCGCTCCCGGCTCGACGGCGCTGGTCGGGGCCAACGGGCAGGGCAAGACCAATCTCGTCGAGGCGCTGGGCTACGTGGCGACGCTCGGCTCGCACCGGGTGTCGGCCGACCTCCCGCTGGTGCGCGCGGGAGCTGACCGGGCCGTCGTCCGGACCCGGGTCGAGCGGGACGAGCGGGCCACGCTCGTGGAGCTCGAGCTCAACCCGGGAAAGGCCAACCGGGCCCGGATCAACCGCAGCACAGTGCCCCGCGCCCGGGAGGTGCTGGGCATCCTGCGCACCGTGCTGTTCGCGCCGGAGGACCTCTCGCTCGTCCGCGGTGACCCGTCGGAGCGCCGTCGCTTCCTCGACGACCTGCTCGTGTCGAGTGCGCCCCGCTACGCCGGCGTCCGCTCCGACTACGACCGGGTGCTCAAGCAGCGCAACGCCCTGCTCAAGACCGCCTTCCTCGCCCGGCGGTCCGGTGGCGGCGACATGCGCACCCTGGACGTCTGGGACGCCCACCTGGCGCGCTGTGGCGCCGAGCTGCTGGCCGCCCGCCTCGCGCTGGTGGCCGCGCTCCGGCCGCGTGTGGCGACGGCCTACCGTGCGGTGGCGGTCGGCGGGGAGGGCAGTCGCGGCGCCACCGAGCTGGAGTACCGCTGCTCGCTGGGAGACGCGCTGCCGGTGGAGGGCGAGCGGCCCTCCCAGGACCGCGACCTCCTGGCGGCGGCGCTGCTGTCCGAGCTGGCCCGGGTGCGGCCGCAGGAGGTGGAGCGGGGGGTGAGCCTCGTGGGGCCGCACCGTGACGACCTCGTGCTCGGGTTGTCCGGGTTGCCGGTCAGGGGCTACGCGTCCCACGGTGAGTCCTGGTCCTTCGCCCTGGCGCTGCGCCTGGCGTCGTACGAGCTGCTGCGGGCCGACGGGGGCGAGCCGGTGCTCGTGCTGGACGACGTCTTCGCCGAGCTCGACGCGGGTCGTCGGGACCGGCTGGCCGAGCTGGTCGCCGGCGCGGAGCAGGTCCTCGTGACGGCGGCCGTGGCGGCGGCCGTTCCGGAGTCGCTGGCCGGCAGCCGCTACGACGTGCACGACGGGACGGTGACGCGTGTCCGGTGACGAGGACGTTCCACGTGGAACGGGTAGTCCGCAGGGTGCCGGTGGCGACGTTCCACGTGGACCCGATGACCTGAAGGGACCTGACCTGGTCCGGGCGGCACTGGCGCAGGCCCGGGCGGCGGCTCGGGCGAAGGGTCTGTCACCCGGCGCGCCCCGGCGTCGCCGGGGGGTGCCGACGACGCGCTCCGGCTCGGGACCGGACGCACGAGACCCGGTCCGGTTCGGCGACATGATCTCGCGCCTGGTGGCCGAGCGGGGATGGGCCGAGACGACGACCGCCGCCGGCGTGCTCGCCAACTGGGACCGCCTCGTGGGACCGGAGATCGCGGACCACTGCCAGCCCGTCTCGTTGACCGACGGAGAGCTGGTCCTCGTCGCGGAGTCCTCGGCGTGGGCGACCCAGCTGCGACTGCTCACCCGGACCCTGACGACCCGGCTGGCCGAGCAGGTCGGTCCTGGCGTCGTCCGCAGCATCGTCGTGCGAGGGCCGGCGCAGGCGGACTGGCGCAAGGGCCCGCGCCGGGTTCAGGGTCGCGGCCCGCGGGACACCTACGGCTGAGCCGCACTGGCGCGGATCCGGACGTCCTGCGGCGCTCTCTGCCGCTGAGCCGGGATCCCTCGGCCCCCCCACGCGAACCGGGTGCCGACGCGCCAGCGGGCGCCTGAGGGCCGTTCTCGCCAGGACCGTCGCTCGTGGAGGGTATGCTCGCCGTCGACGCACCCCACCGGGGCCGGCTGCCCTGACGGGAATCTGCGGGCCTCGACCAGAACGACGACCCGCCACGACGACCGCCTGCCCCGCTCATGCCCAGGACGTGCGCTGCGTCCGACGGCCGCCGTGGCGCGCGCCCTGATCCGCCGCCCGCGGCGGGAGGAAGCGGAGTGAGCCGCATGCCCGACCTGCCCGAGGACGACGACGCCACGCCGGAAGAGAGCGTCCCCGACACGGTGCCGGACGCGCTGGTCCAGGCGTACAGCGCCTCCTCCATCACCGTCCTCGAGGGCCTCGAGGCGGTGCGCAAGCGCCCCGGCATGTACATCGGCTCCACGGGTGAGCGCGGGTTGCACCACCTGGTCTACGAGGTGGTCGACAACGCCGTCGACGAAGCCCTCGCCGGCTACTGCGACACCATCACCGTCACCCTGCTCGGCGACGGCGGGGTCCGGGTCCAGGACAACGGCCGCGGCATCCCGGTGGATCTGCACCCGGTCGAGAAGCGACCGGCCGTCGAGGTCGTGCTCACCACGCTGCACGCCGGTGGCAAGTTCGACGGCGAGTCCTACGCCGTCTCCGGCGGTCTGCACGGCGTCGGCGCCGCGGTGGTCAACGCGCTGTCGAGCCGTATGGAGATCGAGATCCGGCGTGACGGCTCGGTCTTCACCCAGACCTACCTGCGCTCGGTGCCCGGCCCGCTCGTGACGGGCGCCGACACCGACGAGACCGGCAGCACGGTCGCGTTCTGGGCCGATGCCGAGATTTTCACCGAGACCACGACCTACTCCCGGGAGACACTGCACCGGCGCCTGCAGGAGATGGCCTTCCTCAGCAAGGGGCTCGCGATCACGCTGCGGGACGAGCGGACCGACCTGACCGGTGGCGACGTCGCCGAGGAGCGCTTCCACTACCCCGGTGGTCTCGAGGACTACGTCCGCCACCTCAACCACACGAAGTCGCCGGTCCACCCGACGGTCATCGGCTTCAACGACGAGAGCACCAGCGGCATGCGCATGTCGGTCGAGGTGGCGATGCAGTGGAACGACTCCTATGCCGAGTCGGTCCACACGTTCGCCAACACGATCAACACCGCCGAGGGCGGCACGCACGAGGAGGGCTTTCGTACGGCGCTGACCACGACGTTCAACGACTGGGCGCGCAGCAAGGGGCACCTCAAGGAGAAGGACACCAATCTCGAGGGGTCGGACATCCGCGAGGGCCTGACCGCGATCATCAGCCTCAAGCTCGCCGACCCTCAGTTCGAGGGCCAGACCAAGACCAAGCTCGGCAACTCCGAGGCCAAGACCTTCGTCCAGAAGGCCACCCGCGAGTGGCTCAAGGACTGGTTCGACCGCAACCCGACCGACGGCAAGATGATCGTCATGAAGGCCACGCAGGCTGCACGGGCGAGGCTCGCCGCTCGCCAGGCCCGTGAGCTGACTCGCCGCAAAGGACTGCTCGAGTCCTCCTCGCTGCCCGGCAAGCTCGCTGACTGCCAGTCGACCGACCCGCGCGAGTCCGAGATCTACGTCGTCGAGGGCGACTCGGCCGGCGGCTCCGCCAAGGGCGGGCGCGACTCGAAGTTCCAGGCGATCCTGCCGATCCGCGGGAAGATCCTCAACGTCGAGAAGGCCCGCATCGACCGGGTGCTCAACAACAACGAGGTCCAGGCGATGATCACCGCCCTGGGCTGCGGGATCCACGAGGAGTTCGACGCGTCCAAGCTGAGGTACCACAAGGTGGTCCTCATGGCCGACGCCGACGTCGACGGCCAGCACATCCGCACCCTGCTGCTGACGCTGCTGTTCCGCTTCATGCGGCCGCTCGTCGAGGCCGGCTACGTCTACCTCGCCCAGCCGCCGCTGTACAAGATCAAGTGGAACGGCGGCGAGATCATGTACGCCTACTCCGACCGCGAGCGGGACGGTCTCATCGAGGCCGGGAAGGCAGCGGGCAAGAAGCTGCCCAAGTCCGGGGAGGCCGTGCAGCGCTTCAAGGGACTCGGCGAGATGAACGCCGACGAGCTGTGGTCCACCACGATGGATCCCGCGCAGCGGGTGCTGCTCCAGGTGACCCTGGACGACGCGGCGACGGCCGACGAGCTGTTCTCCACGCTCATGGGGGAGGACGTCGAGGCGCGCCGCTCGTTCATCCAGCGCAACGCGCGCGACGTCCGCTTCCTGGACATCTGATGGGCGTTCCACGTGGAACCACGCCAGCGCCTGCGACAGTGAGGGCCTCCCGATGACCGACGTTCTGCCTCCGCCGCCGCCCGCGCGGGACCGCGTCGAGCCGGTCGGCATCGAAGTCGAGATGCAGCGGTCCTACCTCGATTACGCGATGTCGGTCATCGTCGGCCGCGCCCTGCCGGACGTCCGGGACGGCCTCAAGCCGGTCCACCGCCGGGTGCTCTACGCGATGTACGACGGCGGCTACCGCCCCGACCGCGGCTACTTCAAGTGCGCCCGCGTCGTCGGGGACGTGATGGGCAACTACCACCCCCACGGCGACAGCTCGATCTACGACACCGTCGTCCGGCTCGCGCAGCCCTGGTCGCTGCGCTACCCACTCGTCGACGGCAACGGCAACTTCGGCTCGCCGGGCAACGACCCGGCGGCTGCCATGAGGTACACCGAGTGCCGCCTCGCGCCGCTCGCGATGGAGATGCTGCGCGAGATCGACCAGGAGACCGTCGACTTCACGCCCAACTACGACGGTCGCTCGCAGGAGCCGACGATCCTGCCCAGCCGGATCCCCAACCTGCTCGTCAACGGCTCCTCCGGCATCGCGGTCGGCATGGCGACCAACATCCCGCCGCACAACCTGCGCGAGGTGGCGCAGGGGGTCCAGTGGTTCCTCGACCATCCCGACGCCGGTGACGACGCGCTGCTCGAGGCGCTGCTCGAGCGGATCCAGGGGCCCGACTTCCCGACCGGCAGCCTCATCGTCGGCCGCGACGGCATCAGCGAGGCCTACCGCACCGGGCGCGGCTCCGTGCGCATGCGCGCCGTCGTCGAGGTGGACGAGGACGCCAAGGGACGCACCATCCTGGTCGTCAGCGAGCTGCCGTACCAGGTCAACCCCGACAACCTCGCCGAGGCCATCGCCGACCTGGTGCGCGACGGCAAGATCGCCGGCATCGCCGACGTCCGCGACGAGGGCAGCCAGCGCCTCGGCCAGCGGCTCGTCATCGTGCTCAAGCGCGACGCCATCGCGAAGGTGGTCCTCAACAACCTCTACAAGCACACCCAGCTGCAGTACACCTTCGGCTGCAACATGCTCGCCATCGTCGACGGCGTGCCCAAGACGCTGCGGCTCGACGAGTTCGTCCGCTACTACGTCGCCCACCAGGTCGACGTCATCGTTCGGCGCACCCGCTACCAGCTGCGGGTCGCCGAGGAGCGCGCCCACATCCTGCGCGCTCTCGGTAAGGCGCTCGACCGGCTCGACGACGTCATCGCGCTGATCCGCGCATCGGAGAGCGCCGACGCCGCGCTGAGCCAGCTGATGGACCTGCTCGACATCGACGAGCTGCAGGCCCGGGCCATCCTCGACATGCAGCTGCGCCGGCTCGCTGCCCTGGAGCGCCAGCGCATCCTCGACGAGCTTGCCGAGAAGGAGCGCCTCATCGCCGACCTCCAGGCGATCCTGGCCGACCCGGCCCGCCAGCGGCGGATCATCGGCGAGGAGCTCGGCGAGATCGTCGAGCGCTACGGCGACGAGCGACGCACCCGCATCGTGGCGTTCGAGGGCGACATGAGCGCCGAGGACCTCATCGCGCAGGAGGACGTCGTCGTCACGGTGACGCGCGGCGGCTACGCCAAGCGCACCAAGACCGACCTCTACCGCTCGCAGCGGCGTGGCGGCCGAGGGGTGCAGGGCGCGAGCCTGAAGCAGGACGACATCGTCGAGCGCTTCTTCGTCACGACGACCCACCACTGGCTGCTGTTCTTCACCGACAAGGGGCGCGTCTACCGGGCGAAGGCCCACGAGCTGCCGGAGGCCAACCGCAACGGCCGCGGCCAGCACGTCGCGAACATCCTCGCCTTCCAGCCGGATGAGCGGATCGCGCAGGTCATCGCCCTGCGCGACTACACCGTTGCGCCGTACCTCGTGCTCGCCACCCGCAAGGGACTGGTGAAGAAGACGTCGCTGCCGGAGTACGACAACGGTCGTTCCAGCGGGCTCATCGCGCTCAACCTGCGTGAGGACGACGAGCTCATCGCCGCTGCGCTGATCAGCGCAGCGGACGACCTGCTGCTGGTGAGCAAGAAGGCGCTGTCGATCCGCTTCCGGGCCGACGACGAGGCGCTGCGCCCGATGGGCCGCGCGACCTCCGGCGTCATGGGCATTCGGCTGCGCGACGGCGACGAGCTGCTGGCCATGCAGGTCGCCCGCGCCGATGAGACGGAGGACGACGCCGCGCTGCTCGTGGTCACCGACGGCGGCTTCGGCAAGCGCACGCGACTGTCGGAGTACAAGCGGCAGGGCCGAGGCGGCCAGGGCGTGCTCACCGCCCGCATCGAGGAGAAGCGGGGACAGCTGGTCGGCGCCCTCACCGTCGGGGACGCCGACGAGATCTTCGCGATCACCAGTGCGGGCGTCGTCATCCGCATGTCGGTGGAGCCGCTGCGCTACCTGTCCCGACCCACCGGAGGCGTCAAGCTGGTGGCCCTGGACAAGGGTGCGAGCGTGGTCGCAGTGGCCCACAACGGCGAGGCGGCGGCGGACATCGCCGCGGATGAGCTCGAGACCGCCGGTGTCGTCGAGTCGGGCACGGTGGAGGACCCTGGCAGTGGGCAGGACGCTGAGAGCACTCCGGAGCCGGGGAGCGCCGAGGGCGAGCAGATGATCGACGAGGCTGTGCAGACCGAGGACGAGGAGGGACCGGCATGACCGCGCCCCAGGCACGTGAGACCGACCAGAAGCCGGCAAGCGCGCCTGACGGCGAGACGACTGCGGTCGCCCCGCGTCCCACGCCCCGGGCCTCGGACGAGACGACCGCAGCGCCCGACGACGACGGCAAGGTGCGTCGCCCGGGTCCGCCCCGGCCGGGCTCGGCGCGGACGTCGACCCGGTCCGGTGCGGACCGGACTGCTGCCGCGCGGACCGCGCCGAAGGCCCCAGCCAAGGCGCCTGCCGGCAAGACGCGGAAGGCCCGGCTGGCCCTCAAGCGGATCGACCCCTGGTCGGTCTTCCTGTTCTCGCTGCTCGCCTCCGTGTTCGCCGGCATCGCGCTGGTGGTGGCGGTGTTCGCCCTGTTCACCGTCCTCCAGGCGATGGGGGTCGTGACGTCGGTCAACGAGCTCGTCACCGAGGTGACCGGTGACGGACCGCCCCTGCTGACCACAAGCCGCCTCGTCCTCGGGGCGTCCGTGCTGGCGACGGCCAATGTCGTGCTGCTGACGCTGCTGGCGACGCTCGGCGCCCTGCTCTACAACGTCTGCGCCTCGTTCACCGGTGGCATCGAGCTCACCCTGGGGGAGCGGGACGGCTGACCCTCGAGACCGCGGCCGAGCACCGGAGTGGTGTAGTCTCGCCGCTCGTGTCCTCGCACTGCCGGGGCCTGTAGCTCAGCTGGTTAGAGCGCATCCCTGATAAGGATGAGGCCGGAGGTTCAAGTCCTCCCAGGCCCACCCCCGGACCCCTCGCGGACCCGGCGATCGTTCGTCGAAGGAGTGCTGTGCGCCGTCCTGTCGTCCTCGCCGTCGTCCTTGCTGCCCTCGCGGCGGTCGTGCGACGCGCCACCCGTTCGGGCCAGGCCGAGAAGGACGTCTGGACCGAGGCGACGGCGCCGCCGGACCTGCGCTAGTCCGCTGCACCACCGAGGGGCCATAGCTCAACTGGCAGAGCACCGCCTTTGCAAGGCGGGGGTTCGGGGTTCGAGTCCCCGTGGCTCCACCCCGCGAGACCCGGCAGCGAGACCTACCGCATGCCGCTCAGCGCGATGTGGCGATGTGGGCATCTTGCCCTTCTTTCGGTGCCCCGTACGGCGGCTGCCTCTCACGCCCCTCGTACCGCACAATGGACCCCGGGTGGGGGATCGACGTGCCGGCGGGGCAACGGCGGGCCACGACCCGCAGGTGTCGCGGTGGGGGGCAGATGTCGGACGGCGGAGCCGGTCACCCTGTGTCTGCTCAGGCGCTGCACGCACCGGAGGGCAGTCACCGGGTGCCTGCGTCGCCCGCAGCCGACGCTCACCCGGGGCCCGAGTCCGCGGCATCCGGTCCGGCAGCGTCTACTCCGGCATCGTCTATTCCGGCAGGACCGCTCCCAGCGGCATCCGCTCCGGTGGGGGCGCGGACAGCAGGTCCCACCTCAGCGGGGTCCGACCCGGCGGCGCCTGTCCGCGACGACCGCCCCCACGTGCCCGACGACTCCGAGCTGCACGTGCTGCTGCGGCTTGCCGAGCGACTCCTCGCGGCCCCCGACGCGGTGCAGGCCGGCGTGGAGCTCCTCGACGCGATGGTCGGCAGCTACGGCTTCCCGCGGGCCGTCCTGCTGGCGGCCCCCGAGGGCAGGCTGCCCGTGCTCGCCAGCCACGGGGTGACCTCCGCCGCGACCCCACCCGGTCGCTGCGACAGCCCCGCGGTCGCCCACGCCGTCCAGGGCGGGACGCCGGTCCTGCTGCCGCGCGTGTTCGCCGGCGACGAGCCGTGGCTGACCCGGCTGCTTCCCGAGGGCGCAGACCTGCTCGTGGTGCCGGTCGTCGCCGGCGGCCGCCAGTTCGGTGCCCTGGTCCTGCAGCTGCCCGTCCTCCGGGAGCCCGCGTGGCACACCTCGATCACCCCGGCGCTCGAGCGAGCGGCGGCGTGCCTCGCCCGCTCCCTGCGGACGCTCTGGCGCGTGGAGCACCTCGAGCGACTGGCGGCGACCGACGATCTCACCATGATCGCCAATCGGCGGTCGTTCACCAGCTCGCTGGAGCGCGAGCTCGCGCGGTCGGCCCGCAGCGGCGAGCCGGTGAGCCTGGTCATCCTCGACCTCGACGGCTTCAAGGCCGTGAACGACCTGCACGGCCACCCGGCGGGTGACGAGGCGCTGCGCAACGTCGCTGCGGCCCTCACGATCGTGTGCCGGGACCTCGACACCCCGGCGCGGTACGGCGGCGAGGAGTTCGCCGTGATCCTGCCCGACTGCGGAGCGGCCCAGGGCCTTGAGATCGCGGAGCGGCTCCGCGCGGCGGTCCGAGCGGCACCCGCGGTGACGACGCTGACGGCGAGCGCCGGCGTGGCGACCTTCCCGCAGCACGGCCGGGACGTCGACACCCTGGTCCTGGCGGCCGACGATGCGTTGCTCGCCGCGAAGCGCGGTGGCCGGAACCGCAGCGTGCAGGCGCGCCCGGCCGGCGATCTCAGCGTGGCCGACGCCGTCCTGCGGCTCGACCACCTCCCGACCGCCGCCCAGTGCCGGAGCTGACCGGGTCAGAACGGGATGCCGCTGGTGTCGTCGGTGCCGGGGTCGCTCGTGTTGCTGAGCCAGGTCCACTGGGTCGCTGGGAGCTGTTGGTCGGCGGGGAGCCAGGGTGGGTGGTCGTCGGGTCCGGTGGGAGTGAGCTGAGCCTGATCGGTGGCGTGGAGGGCGGCCGCGTCGGGCAGTGTCGTCGGTGGCCGGTGGGGTCGGGGTCCGGCC
>Ga0136611_10001755_pt1 | contig 15056 bp, 14 predicted proteins | sample AntDrymUQ2232306_2_FD_106645 | JGI IMG/M metagenome (GOLD analysis project Ga0136611, IMG submission 106645) | Polar desert sand microbial communities from Dry Valleys, Antarctica - metaG UQ223 (23.06) | ecosystem: Environmental > Terrestrial > Soil > Desert | place: Antarctica: Dry Valley...
CCGAAGGAACCGAAGGAACCGAAAGCGCTGAAGGAACCGAAGCAGGGGAAAAGGCCAAAGCGGGCGAAGCAGGACAGGCGCGCGCCGATCACTGCACCGGCGCCCGTGGTGCCTGATACCCTCGCGGTGGACACCCCGCTACTCGCGAAGATCGTGAAGCGGGCGCGCACGAAGCGTCCGCCCCCCGTCCCGCCTGGCCATCCGCCAGCACCGCCGCGCCCGCCGCGGAAGCGGCGCCGCGACGACACGAACGACGGGGACGCGTGATCGCTCGCGCAGGACGAGGAAATCGAGCTGCTTGCCATACCGCCGCGCGGGCGCGCCGCGGTGTGACGCTGCGACTCGTACTGCTCGGTGTTGTTGCAGTCGCTGCCGCCGCAGGCTGCATCCGGCTTGGCCTCTGGCAGCTCGATCGACTTGCGCAGCGTCGGGCTCAGAACGCGCTCATCCGTTCCCGCACCGACGGCGCATCGGTCGACGTGCGCGAGATCAGGAGCATCGACACCACGGCGAGTCACTGGCGTCGCGTGTCGATCCGCGGCGTCGCCGACTACGACGCGGAGATGCTGCATGCGACGCGATCGCAGAACGGATCACCCGGCGTGTATCTGCTGACGCCGGTGCGGCCGCTGGACGGCGCTTACGGGGACACCGCAGTGCTCCTGCTGCGCGGCTATGTCTCCGCACCGGACGGGCGCACCATCGACTGGGCGAAAGCACGTGAAGCGGATACGGTGGCGTTCGAGGCGCTCGTCACCTCATTTCAGCCAGCGCAGCCCGGCAACGTGCGCATGCCATCAGCGCCACGCGCCGTGCGCCTGCTCGACCGTGACACGCTGTCGGCGATGATCGGTCGCCCGCTCGCGCCCTTCGTATTGCTCGTACTTGGCGACACGCTGGTGCGTGATATCACGAAACCGACGCGCATTCCTCCACCGTCGCTCGGCGAAGGGGCGCACCAGTCGTACGCGTTTCAATGGTTCAGCTTTGCGCTCGTCGCGTTGGGCGGCTTTGGCGCATTCGTGGTCGCCGACCTGAAGAAAGCACAATCCTATGATGTCGACAACGAATCGCCGGTGTGATTCGTGATGCGCCCGCTGGGCGATCACTGTATCCAGCGGCACATCGTGAAGTGTTGGAGTTGCATGTGCGACTCGTCGGTATCAATCGTGCATCGTCTGTCGGCACACGAGGTGGAGCACGCGAAATCATCCCGACGGAGGAATCGATGGATAAGATGGATAACAGAACCGGCGACAACATCGGCCCGGACCGCGGCACTGTGGCAGGCGCTACCGGTGGGGCGGGCGGAGCGGTTGCTGGCGCGGCGATCGGCTCGCTCGCAGGCCCCATCGGTACGATCATCGGCGGACTCGCGGGTGCAGTAGGCGGCTGGTGGGCTGGCAAGGCTGTCGTCGATTCGCCGTCCTTCACCACGGACGACGACGATTACTACCAGAACCATCACTCGAGCAACTACAGCTCGCTCAACGCGGCAGACCGTTCAACGTCGACCCCGTCGTACAACGACGTGCGGCCGGCGTACCAGCTTGGCCATCTCGCCGGTGTGAACCCGGACTATTCGAGCCGTGGATTCGACGACGTGGAGCCGCATCTCTCGAGCGCGTACGGAACGTCCGGCCAGAGCAACTGGAATGACGTCCGTCAGTACGCGAACGACGGCTGGAACCGCGGACGTGACGTCGGCACGCAGCGCCTCGGCTCCACGGGCATGGGCAGCGAGCGGACGGCGTTCGACGGTAGCAGCACGAACAATACGCTCGGTGAGCATGGCCGCGACTTGCGTAACAGCGCAGGCGATCTCGCCGACCGCGCGGCGGATTCGATCGACGATCTCAAGGATCGTGTGGACGGAAACCCGGCCAGCCGTCCCGGCCGTGACTCCACCGACCGCCCGAATCGCTAGTTCGGCGCGAGTGGTTGATCGAGTACCAGCGAAGCGCCCGGCGAGATCATCGCCGGGCGCTTCGTCGTTCCCGTCAGTCGTGCGACTCAGTCTCCGATGCCGTAATACTCGCGATACCACGCGACGAAGTTGCGCACGCCCGTCTCGATGGGTGTCTTGGGTGCAAAGCCCACGTCTGCCACCAGCGCTTCGACATTGGCGTACGTCGCAGGAACGTCACCCGGCTGCAGGTCGAGAAAGCGCTTCTCCGCCGTGCGGCCGAGCGCTTCCTCGAGCGTGCCGATCAGGTGCATCAGCTCCACCGGATTGTTGTTGCCGATGTTGTAGAGCCGGTACGGCGCCTTGCTCGTCGCGGGATCCGGACGGTCGCTGTCCCAGTCGGCATTCGGCGATGCCGTGTGATCGCTCGTGCGAATCACACCCTCGACGATGTCGTCGACGTAGGTGAAATCCCGGAGCATGCGACCGTGGTTGAACACGTCGATCGGCTTGCCTTCGAGGATCGCCTTGGTGAACAGGAACATCGCCATGTCCGGTCGGCCCCACGGGCCATACACGGTGAAGAAGCGCAGGCCAGTGGTCGGCAGCCGATAGAGATGGCTGTAGGTGTGCGCCATCAACTCGTTCGCCTTCTTCGTGGCGGCGTACAGCGACACCGGATGGTCGACGTTCTGGTGCACGGAGAACGGCATCGCGGTGTTGGCACCGTACACACTCGATGACGACGCGTACGTGAGGTGCTTCACCTCGTTGTGCCGGCATCCCTCGAGGATGTGCAGGAAGCCCACGAGGTTGCTCTCGATATACGCGTGCGGGTGCGTCAGCGAGTAGCGCACGCCTGCCTGCGCCGCGAGGTGAATCACCCGGTCGAATCGATGCTCCCCGAACAGGCGCTCGACGGCGGCACGGTCACCGAGCTCACCACGCACGAGATGGAACCCGGCGTGCCTTCCGAGGCGCGCCGCACGGGCCTCCTTGAGCGTCGGATCGTAGTAGTCGTTGACACTGTCGAAGCCCACGATTGCGTCACCGCGCGCCAGGAGCCGCTCACTCGTGTGGTAGCCGATGAATCCGGCCGCGCCGGTAACCAGAATTTTCGCCATGCAGATTCTCAGGGAGCCGGATGGCCCGGGTGGCCAGCCTCACGTGCTGTGGACGAATGTAGTGGGGCTTTCGCCACGCGCTGCAGCACGACGACGGCCGCCATGATGCAGGCACCGCCGGCGAGCATGCCGGTGCCCGCAGGCTGCGAGAGCAGCAGCACACCGAGCAGGGTCGTCCAGAATGGTTCGACCGTGGAGGTGATGGCGGTACGCACCGGGCCGATCTGCGAGAGCCCTGCCAGGAAGCCGATGAAGGCGAAAGTCGAAAGCACGCCCTGCAGGATGCTCGCACCGAGCGCGATCAGGTTCAGCCTGTCGCCTAATGCGCCCGTGGCAAGCGACCACGCCAGGAAGCAGATCCCAGCACCCACGGACATCGCGAGCGCAACGTCCGCGGGCGATCTGCGCTGCTGCAGCGCGCCGAGCACCGGGATGTACAGCGCATACAGGAGGGCAGCAGCGAGGGCAAGCGCGACGCCGGTTGGATGCAGGCTACCGGCGTCCGGCGCACCCACCATCGCGACGATTCCACCCACCGCCAGCAGCAGCGCCACGATGCGGGCGCCGGTGAGTCGCTCGATGCCACGCATGGCCGTCAGCAGTGTCACCCACACCGGGAATGTGTAGAAGAGGAAGCTCGCTGTCGCCGCGGGGATCCAGCGCAGCGCGAGCAACGCGAGTGTGGCGACTGCCGCCTGGCCGCCGCCCGCGACGAGCAGCGTGCGTGGATGGTACCATGGCCGGACACCGCCGTCGCGCGGCCCTGCGCCGCCCGAAGCACGATGCCGCGACGCGTATGCAAGCAGCAGGAGCGCCGAGACCCCGTAGCGCCACGACTGCACCCCCTCGAGGCGCGCGCCGTTCTCCAGCGCAATCACGGTAAGCGGCCCCAGGCTGCCGAAGCAGCACGCGCTCAGCACGACGAACAGCGTCGCGCGCGTCGTCCGGCCGCGAACGCTGGAATCGCCGGTCAGCGTCAATTCAGTAGTCGCCCGCTGAGCATCAGGTACGCCATGCTGAAGTAGATCATGATCGCCGATACGTCCACCAGCGTCGCAACGAATGGCGCCGATGCGCTCGCGGGGTCGAACCCCAGTCGCCTGAGCACGAAGGGCAGCATCGAGCCGGTGATCGAACCGAACGTCACGATGCCCACCAGCGAGATCCCGACGGCGATCGCGATGCGCGTCGAGTACTGGCCATAGTCGTACAGCCCCATCGCCTGCCAGGCCATGATGCGAGCCACCGACAGCGTGCCGAGCAGCAGACCGAGAATGAACCCGGCCGGCAGTTCGCGCAGCACGATGCGCCACCAATCGCCGAGCCGAACCTCTCCGAGCGCCATCGCGCGGATGATGAGCGACGTCGCCTGGGAACCCGAGTTGCCACCGGAACTCATCACGAGCGGGATGAACTGCGCGAGCATCGGGACGCCGGCGATCTCCCCCTCATAGTTCGCCATCGCCGACGCCGTGAGCATCTCGCCGACGGCGAGTACGGCGAGCCAGCCACCGCGCTTGCGCACGTTCTGCCACAGGCCGATCTGCATGTACGGCTCTTCGAGCGCTTCCATGCCGCCGAACTTCTGCGCGTCCTCCGTACCCTCTTCCTGGATGACGTCGATGACGTCGTCGACCGTCACGACGCCAAGCAACCGCCGGTCCTCGTCCACGACGGGAAGCGTGACAAGGTCGTAGTTGGAGATGAGCTGCGACACTTCTTCCTGCAGCGTGTTCGGCGAGACGGTCACCACCTCGCTCCAGGCGAGGTCGGCGATTCGCGCACCCTCCGGCGCGGCAAGCAGCTCGTTGAGCGAGAGCACGCCGCGCACGCGCCCGAGAATGTCGGTCGTGTAAATCGCGTACATCGCCTCCCGACGTCCGGCGCGTGCCATCGCACGCACGGAACTGAGAGCGGCCTCGACGTCGAGGTCCTCATTCACCGACACGAACTCGGTGGTCATGAGACCACCCGCCGTATCCGGTTCGTAGGCCAGCAGCCGCTCGGTCTCGGCCTTTTCCGCAGGCTCGAGTTCCGAGAGGATCTCGTCCGCCGTCTCCTCGTCGAGCTCCTCGAGCGCGTCCGCGCGCTCGTCGGGATTCATCTCGGCGACGATCGACGCCGCCTCGCGCGCCGTCAGCTCCTCGAGAAACTGCGTGCGGAGATCCTCGTCGAGATACTCCAGCACCTCGGCCGCGCGCTCCTTGCCGAGCGCCGCGAAAAACGCGCGTACCGATGCCTCCGGCAGCGCCTCCGCAACGTCGGCGAGGTCGGCCGGATGCATCTCCTCGGTCTGCGGACCAAGGCTCTCCGGTGCCTCCTCGAGCAGCTCGAGGAGATCCGGAACCAGCAGCGCCGCGAGCGGGCGTTTTTCGTTGGATTGGGGTGTCATCGTCCGGGTCCCCTCCCGGGGCGTGACCGTTCGGCGGGAACGGCCGGCTCCGCGCGGCGAGTGAGCTGTCCGGGACGCGGGGGCCCCGGATTCTTTGTGGCGATTGCGGGGGGCAAGTTAGTGCTCGCGCCCGGCAGGTAAAAGCCTCGCTCGGCGATTCACGCGAGGGGCAGCATGCGGCCCTGCTCGACGTGAAACGCGGTCACCCGAACGCCCGCCGCATCGAGCGCGCGGTCCAGCGCGCCGCGGTCGAGGGCACCCTCCACTTCCAGCACCGCGCCCGCCATCGTGACCTCGGCGCTCATTACGCCGGGCACACCGCCAAGCGCCGTCCAGACTGCGCGCACGGCATGCACGGCGACGAGCCCCTCGAGTTCGAGACGCACGCGACTCCGGGATTTCAGCATCGGTTCACCTCCTCGGATCGATCGTCGCGATGCATCTTACGCGGATCTTAGTGGCATCGCCGCACAAACCCTCGTCCACCCGAATGCCACGCGTCGCATTTCTCGGTCTCGGCGCCATCGGCGCACCCATGGCCAGGCATCTGGCCCACCCGGAGTACGACCTCGTCGTGTGGAATCGCACCGCGAGCCGTGCCACGGAGTTCGTCGCCGCAAACGCCGGTGCGCGCGCGCTGGCTACACCGGCCGAGGCGGCGCGTGACCGCGACATCGTCATCACCTGCTTGCCCGTGTCGAGTGACGTCGCGTCACTGCTCGACGGTCCGGCCGGTCTGCTGCACGCGATGGAGAGCGGCTCCGTGCTGGTGGATTGCACGTCGGGCGATCCGGCCACATCGCAGCGCATCGCCGCACGACTCGCGGAGCGCGGCGTCGGGTTTCTCGACGCGCCGGTGTCGGGCGGTGTCACCGGTGCGGTGCAGGGTGCGCTGACCGTCATGGTGGGAGGCGAGACAGCGCTGCTGGCGCGTGTCCGGCCGGTGCTGGAGTGTTTCGGCACGCGCATCGTACACTGCGGCGACATCGGCACCGGCGATGCGCTCAAGGCCGTGAACAACGCGATGCTCGCGATGCACATCTGGGGACTCGCCGAAGGGCTCGTGGCGCTCGAGAAGGCCGGCGTGCGGAGTGACATCGCGCTCGACGTGATCAACGCATCGAGCGGACGCTCGAACAGCAGCATGAACCTGTTTCCCGAACGCGTGCTCTCGCGCGCCTTCCCTCGCACCTTCCGGCTTGCGCTGCTGGACAAGGACGTCGGCATCGCGGCCGGCATCGCGCGCGACCAGCGTGTTGCATCGCCGCTGCTGCAACTCACGGCGGAGCTTTTCCGCATGGCGCACGACGAACTGGGCGAAGCGGCCGATCACGTCGAGGCCGTGCGCGTGGTGGAGCGCATCGGCGGCGCGCAGATTGGCGTAGCCGCGGTCGCACCGAACGGAGCGACGTCCGCATGACGCATGAGACCATGAGCACGGGTGCCATCCGCGCTGCATTCCCGTCACTCGCGCGGCTCGAGTCCGGCGTGCCCGTCGCGTACTTCGACGGGCCGGGTGGCACGCAGGTGCCACGCATCGTCGCCGACACGATGACGGAGTACCTGTTGCACCACAACGCGAACACGCACTGGGTGTACCCCACCAGCGCGGAGACCGATGCGCTGCTCGCGGGTGCGCGCGAGACGCTGGCCGACTTCCTCGGTGCATCGGCGGGAGAGATCTCGTTCGGCGCCAACATGACGACGATTCTCTTTCACATCGCGCGCGCGATCGGGCGGTCCCTGGAGCCTGGCGACGAGGTCATCGTCACGGAGCTCGACCATCACGCCAACATCGCGCCGTGGCAGGCACTCGCCCGCGAGCGTGGCGCGGTGTTGCGGTGGCTCCCGCTCGATCTCGCCACGTATCGTCACGAGGAGGGCGCCTTCGAGCGCCTGCTTTCCCCGCGCACGAAGGTCGTGGCGCTCGGCGCCGCGTCGAACATCGTCGGTACCATCACCGACGTCGCGCCGATGGTCGCGATGGCACGCAGCGCAGGCGCGATCACCGTCGTGGATGCCGTGCACTACGCGCCGCACTCGTTGGTGGACGCACGCGCGATCGGCGCGGATTTCATTCTCTGCAGTGCGTACAAGTTCTACGGCCCGCACATCGGTGTCTGCTACGGGCGGCACGACGCGACAGCCGCGCTCGACCTGCCACGACTCGAGCCCGCCCCGGACTTCGTGCCGGAGTGCCTGGAGACCGGTACGCAGAATCACGAGGGCATCGTGGGCGCTGCCGCGGCGGTGGATTTTCTCGCATCGATGGGCGGGGATATCGGCTCACGCCGCGCGCGACTCGGAACCGCGTTCGATGCGTTGCACGACCGCGGCGAATCCTTGCTCGCTTCGCTCTGGCAGGGGCTCGCCTCGATCGACGGCGTGGCGCTGTACGGGCCGGAGCCCGGCACCCCCCGTTCGCCAACCGTGTCATTTCGCCTGCGCGGGCACACGTCGGAAGCAGTGGCGAGACATCTCGCGCCACGCGGCGTGTACGTGTCGAATGGCGACTTCTACGCCCTCACGGTCGCACGTCGGCTCGGCCTCGAGAGCGAAGGGCTCGTGCGGGCGGGGTGCTCGTGCTACACCACCGCGGACGAGATCGCGCGGTTGGTCGACGGCGTGCGGGCACTCGCGTTGGGGCGCGCGTGAGCTCGTTGCGCGCCGCGCAGCGTGCGCTGGCGGTGCGCGTGTTGGCGCTCGCGCTGCTGGTTGGATGCGACCGAACGGCGCCTGCGGCGGGGAACGCACCTCCGGCCGCGGAGTTTCTCGTTGCGGCCGGTGACTCCACCTACTGGGTGCGCAGCGGTCCCGAGGGCATTCGCGTACGGAGCGCGCCGATCCTGCTCACGCGCGTCGACGGTCAGTACTACGAAGTGTACATCTCGGAGGAAGGTCTCGACTACGCCGATGCATCGTTCGGCATCGCCCGTCTCTGGTCGCGCAACCTGCTGCGCGGCGATTCCCTCGCGCTCTTCCAGGACAGCACCGTGATGCAGCAGGCGACCATCTGGAAGCGTGCGCACCCGCGGGAGCAGCCGATCGATCCGGACGACGACGAGATGTCGAACGAGCCGCATACGATCGTGGCGGAGGAGATCGAGATCGCGGACGTGCATGGCCAGTGGCTGACGTTCTCGCACTTGCTCGATGTCGACACTGAAACGGGCGGCCTGCATCGTCATGCGGGACGCCGGGCCGTGGTGGATGTGCGCACGGCTCGGGAGGCCACGCTCGTGGGGCTCTTCGGCGCCGCGGAGGCCGCGCGCCTCGTCGAGGCCGGCCGAACTTCGTTGGCACGGCTGGTGGACTCCATCCGCTCGGCGGGAGACGATCGGGCGGAGATTGCGCGCGAAACGCTCGACTCCTTCCGCTTCGACTCCACCAGCTTCGCGATCGCGGATATCTCGCGGGCGCCCGCGGTGGCGTTCATGGTGCCGGGCACCGGAATCGACGGGGAGGCGCTCGCGCTGCACCTGCCGGCGATCGGCGTCGCCGCGCCGGCGTGGTGGGCGACGGTCGAGCCCACGCTTCCGGTCTGGAAGAACGACTCCAGCGATGTCCGGTGGGAACGCGCCGGCTACCGCGTGTCGGCGGCGCCATCATCTGACGGAGAGCAGCTCTCGCTCGTCCTCTCCGCAACGAGTCCCGGGCGGGAGCGGGCATGGCCGATCGCGGTGGTTGCCGCGCCAGCGTACCAGCTGATCGCGCTCGATGCGCCCGCGGTGGATGCGACGACACGTGCGGCGCTCGCGCGTGCCTTCGACCTGTCCACGTCACTCGACGGTCTCTCGCAGAGCGTCAGTCGCCGGCGCATGGTTCGTCGTTCAGGATGGCGTTGGCAGCTCACGCGATCGCCGCAATTGCCACACTCGCAGCACTCGCAGGCGCCGCGCACCAGTGGCGCGGCGCTCACACGCTCAAGGACCTTCACTCGATGAGACGGACCGCTGTAACCCTTGCCGCGACTGTAGCCGCCCTGCTGTTGACCGCCTGTACCACGCTCGGAGGACGCGAACCGCTCGTCTCCGACCGGCCCGATTTCACGGAAAGCAGCACGCTCATCGCTCCGGGGCGCGTGCAAGTGGAGTCCGGGATCACGATCTCGGAGGAAGCCGACCAGCGTGACATCTCGTACGGCGAAGTCTTCGGACGCATCGGACTCACCGACCGTCTCGAACTGCGCGTCGTCCCGAACTCGTACACGACCGTCAAGGCTCCTGGCGGCGCCGCCTCCGTGAGCGGCCGTGAAGATCCCGTGCTCGGTGTGAAGATCGGACTGCTCGGCGCGAGTGAATCCCCGTCGTTGCGGCCGCAGCTCGCGCTCATCGCGGGCACCTCATTGCCGTTGGGATCCCGCGAGTTCCGTGCGCCGCACCTCCAGCCGGAGGCGAAACTGCTGGCCTCATGGCCGCTCAACGATCGCGTCTCGTTCGCGTCGAACCTCAACTACAGCCGACCGCACGACGGCCTGCGGAGCTACGACGAGTATTCGGCGAGCGGGTCGTTCGCCTTCACCCTCACGGAGCGCGTCGGGTTCTACACCGAGGGATACGCGTTCGCACCGCAGGACGGCTCCGACATGCTGCGCAAGTACGCGAACGCCGGCAGCACGCTGCTGCTGAGCCCTGACCTGCAGCTCGATGCGCGCGTCGGCATCGGGCCGTCCACGAAGCGCGGCGACTATTTCTTCGGCGTTGGAGTGGTTCGCCGCTGGTGACCGACGCAACGGGGAAGGCGGATACGTACGCTGCACTCCGCATCCCGAACTTCCGACGCTACATCATCGCGCTTTTCACGCTGACCCTGGGCATCCAGATTCAGGGCACCGTGGTCGGCTGGCAGATCTACGATCTCACCCGCGATCCGCTCGCGCTCGGTCTCATCGGGCTCGCCGAAGCACTGCCGGCGATCAGCATGTCGCTCTTCGCCGGCCACGTGGCTGATTCGCACGATCGCCGTCGCATCGCGTTGTGCGCGTTGGCGGTGCTCGTCGCGTGCTCCGTCGCGCTCTGGGCGCTCGCGCATCCTGCACCATTAGGCGATCCACTGCCGATGAAGGCGCGCGTCTCCGCGATCTATGGCGTGATCATCGTGAGCGGGGTGGCGCGCGCATTTCTCCAGCCGGCGAGGCAGGCGCTGAGCGCGGAGCTCGTGCCGCGGGCCCTGTTCAGCAATTCGGTCACCTGGCGCAGCGGAAGCTGGCAGCTCGCCGCGGTGCTCGGCCCCGCTATCGGCGGCGTCCTCTACGCGATCGGCGGCACGACGCTCGGCTATGCGGCCGATGTGCTGTTCATGATCGTTGCGACGGCCGTGCTGTCGAGTGTGCGTCATCGCTCGCCCGTTCGAAGCATCGAAGGTCGCGAGCCGATCGGCGTGTCGCTCACGAGCGGACTGCGCTTCGTGTTCGGTGAGCCCATTCTGCTCAGCGCGCTCGTGCTCGATCTCTTCTCTGTGCTGTTCGGCGGCGCGACGGCGCTGCTGCCCGTGTTTGCCGCGGAGATCCTGCATACGGGCCCGGCCGGACTCGGCATGCTGCGCGCAGCGCCTGCGCTGGGTGCGGTGCTCACCAGCGTTGCCCTCACGCGCTGGCCACCGTTCAAGCACACCGGTCCCGTACTGCTCTATGCGGTCGCGGGCTTCGGCGCGTGCATGATCGGTTTCGGATTGAGCCGCCATCTGGTGCTCTCGCTCGTGTTGCTCGCCGCGAGCGGTGCGTTCGACATGGTGAGTGTCGTGATCCGCAGCCTGATGCTGCAGATGCGCACCCCGGAAACTCTGCTCGGGCGCGTGTCGTCGGTAAACCAGATCTTCATCGGTTCGTCGAACGAGATCGGCGCGTTCGAAAGCGGCGCGATGGCGAAAGCATTCGGCGCGGTCCCGAGTGTCGTGTTCGGCGGAATCGCGACGCTTGGTGTGGTGGCGGTCGTGGCGTGGCGGGTGCCGATGCTGCGAAAACTGCGGGAATTACGCGTCGAGAGCTGACGACTCGATAGTGTCCGCGGTGTAACAGCCTCAGTCGTCAGTTCTCAGTCAACGGCAGCTGTATTTCCAGTCCATCGCGCGCGACTTGTGTGCGAGCGAACACCTGTTGCGCCTCGCCTTCCAGCTCGTGCGCGTCGCGCGAATAGCGCGCGGAAATGTGCGTGAGCACGAGACGTCGTGCGCCCGCGCGACGCGCCACGTCCGCCGCTTCGCGCGCCGTGCTGTGCGCCGTTTCCACCGCGCGTGCTGCTTCGTCGTCGGCGAATGTTGCTTCGTGGATCAGGAGGTCGGCGTCGTGCGCGAATTCGACCGTTGCGTCGCAGGGGCGTGTGTCGCCGGTGACCACGATACGCCGGCCGCGTCGGCGCTCACCCACGAGGGTCTCCGGCGCAATCGTGCGTCCGTCCTCCAGTGTCACCGACTCCCCGCGATGGATGCGCCCCCAGAGCGGACCCTCGGGGATGCCGAGGGAGCGCGCAAGCTCCGGATCGAAGCGTCCGAGGCGTTCTTCCTCGACGACCGCGTATCCGATCGACACGCCGCCGTGATGCTCGACCGGGAACGTGTCGATGCGGTAGTCGCCGCGTTTGATCGACGCCGTCGCCTCGAGCTCGGTAATCGTGATGGGGAAGGTGGTGCGCTCTCCACCCAAGCTGATGCACTGGCGCAACGTTCTGGCGGACCCAGCCGGTCCCCAGAGCCGTAGCGGCTCAGCCCGTCCGCCCAGCTGGAGGGTGCGAACGAGCCCGGTAAGGCCCAGAATGTGGTCGGAATGGGTGTGCGTAAAGAAGAGGTCGCCAAAGGCGAAGGAGACCCCGTAGCGCATCATCTGCCGCTGCGTCCCCTCCCCGCAATCGACCAGCATTGTCTCACCTTCCCGAATGACGGCAAGTGAGCTCACGCCACGTTCGACCGTTGGCCGGGACGCGGCCGTTCCGAGAAATCGCACGAGAAGCGGCATCGCGGAGAATATAGGGGAGTGACGGCAGCGGCCTCGTAAGCAACGGCCCCTCCCTTGCGTTAACGTCGTCTCGCAAGGCTGGAGCGTCTCAAGTCGTGTTGCCATTATCACTTCGGTGGCAAGCGGTCCGAGGCTTGCAGAATACCAGCAATGTGACGCCGCGTGACGAGGACCGCGGACGGCAGCCACCGTCCCGATTCCCGCCCACGCCTCTGACTAGTACTTCCGGAAGGCCGGGGGGCGTATGACCGGAAAGAGCCGACGCGGTTTCGCGTCGATGGATCCCGCACGGCAGCGGGAGATCGCCAGCAAGGGTGGACGTGCTGCCCATGAAAAGGGCACCGCACACGAGTGGTCGTCCGACGAAGCGCGCGAAGCGGGACGCAAGGGTGGCGTCACGGTAAGCCGCGATCGGGCCCACATGGCCGCCATCGGCCGTGAAGGAGGCGAGTCGCGCAGTGCGGCGGCCCGTCAAGCGCGCCAGTCTCGCGTCTCCGAGCGCGAAGTCCCGATGTCGGTATCCCGCGACGGCATGTCGGATGGACGTGGCCAGCAGCCGCGCGCAGCCGATCGCAGCCGCTCCGATGTCAGCCGTGCCGATACCGTCCGCGACGAGGCCGATTTTCAGGCCTGATCACTACGGGGCTACTTTGCCAGCTCCGTGACAGTCCATTCGCTTTTGCACCAGCGCGAGCCTCCCGGACAATCGTCTTGGAGGCTCGCGGCGTTTCATCCCGGTCTACAGGGGGCACGCCATCGGCTGGCGCTGACTGCGGACATCAGCGGTATCGCTGCAGCAGCGCGGCGTGCTTCGCCTGATCGATGTTGCGGCCACTGACGATCGCCACCACCGGCCCCTCGAGCGCCGTGATCTTTCGGTGACGCAACGCGGCAACCGTAACCGCACCAGCACCTTCCACGGTCAGGCCATCGGTGCGGGAGAGCCAGGCGATGGTCTCGCCCAATTCCTCCTCCGAAACGAGGACCAGGTCATCGGCGCACTGCTGTCCGATGTGCAGCGCGTCGTCGTCGATCTGCCCCGCGAGGCCATCGGCGAGCGTCGGGGTCACCGCCGTGTGCACGACATGCCCCGCGCGCACGCTGTGCGTCATCGCCGCCGTCTCGACGCTCTGCGCGCCCACGACACGCATCTGTGGCGCTTCGTGACGGAGCACCGCGCCCATGCCGCCCAGCAACCCGCCACCGCCGGTGCATATCACCACTGTGCGTGCGTCGGGATGCTGCGCCAACACTTCGAGAGCCACGGTGCCCTGACCTGCGAGCAACTCGAGGCCGAGACAGGGATTGATGAAGCGCACGCCGTCACGCTCGGCGTGCGCCTTCGCACGCACCATCGCCTCGTCGTAGTCCGGCGCGTCGTCGTTTACCGTCGCACCGAGTGCGCGGATGCCATCCTTCTTCACTTGCGGCGCCGTACGGGGAACGTAGAGGAACGCCGGCGCGCCGAAGGCTCGCGCGGCATGCGCGACGCCAAGTCCGTGATTTCCCGCACTCGATGCGACCACCCCCTTCGCGTGTTCCTCGGGCGTCATGCCCGCCAACACGTTGTACGCGCCGCGGATCTTGAAAGAACCCGTCGGATTCTCGAGCTCACACTTGTAGAACACCTCGACGCCGAGCATCGCGGAGAGGGCATCGGCTCGCAGCGTGCGGCTCGGTGCAAGCACCGAACGCAACCGCTCGGCAGCAGTGTGCACCGCTGAGACTGCAGGAAGGATCTTCGGATCCAGCATTCTTGATGGCATCACGAAGGGTAAACGGCTGCGGAAAGGCGGGATATCCACATGCATCGACGAGCGGCCGGGCAGCGGCATTCCTAGCCGACGGCGTCGATGTACCCCTTCACGTCGAATTTGTACTTGGCCCGGGCAGTGACCATCGGCCGAATCCCGCCCCATACGGGCTTGTTCCCCCAGGGCCGATCCCAGAGCCCCAGGCACCACATGATGCCACCCACGCTGTTCGGGTCCCGTCCGTCGAGCGCCCACTTGTCGTTGAGGTGAAACATCGTGGCTCGCGCCGCCTCGTAGTCCGGCGTCCAGAGCAGCAGTGTCTTGCCCCAGAGCATGCGTGGGTAATTGTGGATGATGCCCGTCCGCACCAGCTGTCGCTGCGCGGCGTTCCAGAGCGCGTCGTGCGTGTCTCCGCGCTCGAGGGTCTCCATGTCGTAGTGCACCGGGCGCTCGTCGCTCACGTGCTCCTGCATCGTGCGCTGGATCCAGTCGGGCAGTGCGGAAAGACGGTCGAACTCACGCGTTCGCACGCACCAGTTGTACGCAAGCTCACGCCAGGTCGTGATCTGCTGCACGAACGGATCGACCTGCTCCGGCGCGACACCGCTGCCTCGCGCCGCACGCACGACATGCGCCGACGCGACCTGGCCGTAATGCAGGTACGGTGACAGTCTGCTGGTCCCGTCGGCGTCGCTTGCCTCGTTGCGTCGGTCCGCGTAGGCCGGCAGGACATGCTCGACGAACCTTGCGAGCCGCTGTTCCGCGGCGTCGGATCCGCCGGTGATGCCCGCGACAATCGGTACGTCGTGATCGATCTCGCACGTGGCAACAGTGCGCGCGATGTCGGCATCGCTCATCGAACCCACGTCGAGCGGCGGGGTGCCCATCGTGTCGAGCAACGACGTGCGAAGTGAAGCGCTGAGGCGCGCGC
>Ga0136611_10001756_pt1 | contig 15050 bp, 18 predicted proteins | sample AntDrymUQ2232306_2_FD_106645 | JGI IMG/M metagenome (GOLD analysis project Ga0136611, IMG submission 106645) | Polar desert sand microbial communities from Dry Valleys, Antarctica - metaG UQ223 (23.06) | ecosystem: Environmental > Terrestrial > Soil > Desert | place: Antarctica: Dry Valley...
GGGCATTGACTTTTTCATGTTCGCTACCGAACATATAGGGTGACCTGTACCTTATAAAACCCGGGCCCTGCCGCGATTATTCGGCTCGGCCACACGATCGAGCCGTTTTACGCCCAATGCCGCGATGACCTTTTCCGACGAAGCCAAACAAAACCAGTTGCTCGCCGCCTTGCCCGATGCTGAGTGGCAGCGCTGGCAGCCGCAACTCGAATGGGTCGGGCTGACGCTTGGCCAGGTGCTCTACGAGTCGGGCTCCACTCTCGGCCATGTCTATTTTCCGACCACCGCCATCGTCTCGCTGCTGTACGTCCTGGAAAACGGCGCATCGGCTGAAATCGCCGTGGTCGGAAATGAAGGCGTGATCGGGATTTCGCTCTTCATGGGGGGTGAAACCACACCCAGCCGCGCCGTCGTGCAAAGCGCCGGCAATGGCTTTCGGCTCAAGGCGCAGGCCATCAAGGATGAGTTCAAGCGCGCGCCGGTGCTGCACCTGCTGCTGCGCTACACCCAGGCGCTGATCACGCAAATGGCGCAGACCGCCGTGTGCAACCGCCACCATTCGCTCGATCAGCAACTGTGCCGCTGGCTGCTGCTCAGCCTGGACCGGCTGCGGGGCAACGAGCTGGTCATGACGCAGGAGTTGATTGCCAACATGCTCGGCGTGCGGCGCGAAGGCGTCAACGAGAGTGCGCTCAATCTGCAAAAAGCCGGGCTGATCAGCTACTCGCGCGGGCGCATCACCGTGCTAAACCGCCCGGGCCTGGAAAAGCGAACCTGCGAGTGCTACGCGGTGGTCAAAACCGAGTACAGCCGCCTGCTGCCGCCCAAGCTGGCGACCTGAGCGACCGACCCGGCGCCGCTACACCGCCGCCAGCGCCTGCTCCAGGTCGGCCAGCAGATCGTCGATGTGCTCGATGCCGACGGACAGGCGCACCATGTCCTCGCGCACGCCGGCCTTGGCGAGTTCGGCGGCGTTCAGCTGGCGGTGCGTCGTCGATGCCGGGTGGCAGGCCAGCGACTTCGCGTCGCCAATGTTGACCAGCCGCGTGAACAGCTGCAGCGCGTCCTGAAAGCGGCCGCCGGCAGCCATCGCATCGGCCGCCGACTTGACCCCGAAGCTGACGATGCCCGACGCCTTGCCGCCCAGGTATTTTTGCGCCAGCGCATGGTCGCGGTGCTCGGGCAGCCCGGCGTAAGTGACCCAGGCGACCTTCGGATGGTTCTTGAGGAAATATGCGATAGCAAGGGCGTTTTCGCAGATGCGGTCCATTCGCAGCGCCAGCGTTTCGATGCCCTGCAGGATCTGGAAGGCGGCCAGCGCGCTCAGCGCGGCGCCCATGTTGCGCAGCGGCACGACACGCGCACGGCCGATGTAGGCGGCGGCGCCCAGCGCCTCGGTGTACACCACGCCGTGGTAGCTCACGTCGGGCTCGTTGAGCCGGCGAAAGCGCGCCTTGTGCTCGGCCCAGGGGAATTTGCCGCTGTCGACGATCACGCCGCCCAGCGTCGTGCCGTGGCCGCCAAGGTATTTGGTCAGTGCATGCACGACGATGTCGGCGCCGTGCTCGAACGGACGGCACAGGTAGGGGCTGCAGACGGTGTTGTCGACGATCAGCGGAACGCCGGCCGAATGCGCCACGCCGGCCAGCGCAGCGATGTCGGTCACATTGCCCAGCGGATTGCCGACCGATTCGCAAAACACCGCCTTGGTGCGCGCGTCGATCAGCGGCGCAAAAGCCGCCGGGTCGTGCGGGTCTGCGAAGCGCACCTCGATGCCCATTTGCGGAAAGGTGTGGGCGAACAGGTTGTAGGTGCCGCCATACAGCGCCGACGACGCGACGATGTTGTCGCCGGCCTCGGTAATCGTCTGGATGGCATAAGCGATCGCCGCCATGCCCGAGGCTACGGCCAGCGCGCCGATGCCGCCTTCAAGGGCCGCCATGCGCCCTTCGAGCACGGCGTTGGTCGGGTTCATGATGCGGCTGTAGATGTTGCCGGCCACCTTCAGGTCGAACAGGTCGGCGCCATGCTGGGTGTTGTCGAAGGCGTAGGCGACGGTCTGGTAGATCGGCACCGCGACGGCTTTGGTGGTCGGATCGGGCGTGTAGCCGCCGTGGACGGCGATGGTTTCGATTTTCATGAAATTGCTCCTTTTTTAATAGCTGTCTGCGCTCGTCCCGCTTGCGCTTGAGGCATATTTGATGCATAAAAAGCGCAGCCTGCTCGAACAATTGAATTTACACCGATCAGGCCCGCCGCTATATTCTCGACGAACAAAGGAGCCGGTATGGAGACATTGGCAGTGGGTTGTGGCGCCGGGTTTTCGGGCGACCGCGTCGATGCCGCCGAACCGGTGGTGCGCACGCTGATCGAGCGCGGCGGCCCGGCGGCGCTGATCTTCGAGAACCTGGCCGAGCGCACGCTGGCGACGCAGCAGTTGGCCAAGCGGGCCAATCCCCAATTGGGCTACGAGCCGCTGCTGGCGCTCGAACTGCGGCCGGTGCTGGCCGACTGCCTGGCGCACGGCATCGTCATCGTCGGCAACTTCGGCGCGGCCAATCCGGATGGCGCCGCGCAGCTTATTCGCCAGCTGGCACTCGATCTGGGACTGGTAGCGCCGCGCATCGCCGTGGTGCGCGGCGACGACCTGTCCGACGCCGGCGGACGCGCGCTGGTGCGAAGTCATCTGCCCGACTTCGACGACGCCCGTTTCGTCTGCGCCAATGTCTACCAGGGCGCTTTCGAGATCGCCGCCGCCATTCGCGCGGGCGCCCAGATCGTCGTCACCGGCCGCGTCGCCGACCCTTCGCTGGTGCTCGGCCCGGCCGTCGCCCATTTCGGCTGGCCCGCCGACCACTGGGACGCGCTGGCCGGTGCCACCATGGCCGGGCACTTGCTCGAATGCGGCGCGCAGGTCAGCGGCGGCTACTTCGCCGACCCCGGCCTGAAGGACGTTCCCGATTTGCACGACGTCGGTTTTCCGATCGCCGAAATCGCCGGCGACGGCAGCTGCATCGTCGGCAAGGCGGCGCGCACCGGCGGCCTGGTCGACGAACGCACCGTCAAAGAGCAGCTGCTGTATGAGCTGCATGACCCCGCCGCCTACATCACGCCCGACGTCGTCGCCGACATCAGCGACTGCAGTGTGACCCGCGTCGGCGCCGACCGCGTGCGGCTTGCGGGCGTGCGCGGCCACCCCCGCACGCCGACGCTCAAGGCGAATGTCTTTTTCGATGGCGGCTGGTTCGGCGAAGGCGAGATTTCCTATGCCGGCCCGAACGCCGAAGCGCGGGCGCGGCTGGCCATGGACGTGATGCAAAAACGCATGGGCCGGCAATTCCCGCTGCTGCCGCTGCGCTTCGACCTGATCGGCGTGACCAGCATCCTGGGCGACGACGGCAACCGCATGCTGCAGGCCGCGTCCACCGGCCAGGCGACGGACATTCGCCTGCGTGTCGCCGGGCGGCACCAAGAGCAAAAGGTCATCGACTGCCTGCTGCGCGAACTCACGGCGCTGTGGACCGGCGGCCCCGCCGGTGGCGGCGGCGTACGGGTCGCCCGGCGCCAGCGGCTGTCGCTGCAGTCGTGCCTGATCGCGCGCGAGCGGGTTCCGGCCTCGTTCGACTTCGCCGCCTGATCCACCAAACAATGGGGAAAGCAAGATGCAGGAAAAAACGCTGTACCAACTGGCGCATGCGCGCACCGGCGACAAGGGCAACAAGGTCAACATCAGCCTGATCGCCTACCGCGCCGAGGACTATCCGCAACTCGTGGAACAGGTCACCGAGGCGCGCGTTCGCACCCACTTCGCCCACCGCAAGCCGACGCAGGTCACGCGCTACCTGCTGCCAAAGCTGGCGGCGATGAATTTCGTGCTTGACGACGTGCTCGACGGCGGCGTGAACGATTCGCTGAACCTCGACATGCACGGCAAGGCGCTGTCGTTTCATTTGCTGACGCTGACGGTGAGCGCCGCCGCCCCGGTGGCAAGCGCCGCGGGCGCGGCCAGCCGCGAGGCCGCGTGACGAAGCGCGCCTTCATCATCAACGCTTTCGGCTTGGCGCTTTGCACTTGAGAGCGGTCAGCCTATTGCCGGCACCGAAATGCCTGGATCGCTAAAATCCAGCATCGGACGACGCGGTTGCTTGCGAAGCTTTCAAGGCTCAAACTCCATGAAGACACTTTTTTCCCACGACGCGGCGCGCCTGCTGGCTGCCACGCTGGCGCTGGGCGCCGCGGCCATGCTGGCAGGCTGCGGTGCGCAGGCGGCGCCCGAATCGACCTTCGTGCTGCTCGACGGCAGCAAAAAAACCACGGCGGATCTGAAGGGTAAAGTCACGCTGGTGAACTTCTGGGCGACCAGCTGCGTGACCTGCGTCGCGGAAATGCCCAAGTTGATTGCCACCTACAACAAATATCAGGCCAAAGGCTACGACACCGTGGCCGTCGCCATGCGCTACGACCCGCCGAGCTATGTCGTCAACTACGCCGAAACCCGCCAGCTGCCGTTTAAGGTCGCCATCGACAACACCGGCGCCGCCGCGAAAGCGTGGGGCGACGTGCAGCTCACGCCGACGACTTTTCTGGTCAACAAGCGCGGCCAGATTGTCAAGCAGTATGTCGGCGAGCCCGATTTTGCGGCGCTGCACCAGCTGATCGAAAAACTGCTCGCCGAAACCTGAAGTGTCGGCTTGCGCCACGCAAAAAGGGCCGGTTTCGTGATGAAACCGGCCCTTTGCGCTCATGCAGCGGGCGTGAGCAGCTACTGATTCAATAGCAAACCCTGCCCGCGATGATTACGGCTACTTGTTTTGGAATGCGTCGTGGCAGGCCTTGCAGCTGTCGGAGGTGGCGGCGTAAGCGGTTTTCAGCGCATCGAGGTTGCCGGTCTTGGCGGCGGCATCGAGCTTCACCGTCTCGGCGATCATCTTGTCGGCGCTTTCCTTGAACTTGACCTGTTCGGTCCAGATTTCGGGCTTGGCCTTGGTGTTGCCGCCCTTGTCGGTTCCAGGCATGAACGCAGGCCAGGGAAGGTGGGCCATTTGCGCGACGACGGCGGCGTTCTCGGCAGCCGCCTTGGCATCGAACGGCACCTTGCCACCGGCCATGGGACCCAGGCGGCCGTAAAAATGCGTTCCCATGACAAACATCGCGCTCTGGCGGTATTTGATGGCGTCTTCCCGTTTGGCGAACTGGGCAGAGGCTGGAGCGGCCAGGGTCGTCAACGTGGCTGCGGCAGCGATGAAAGTCAAAATTTTCATGGGTTTCCTTGGGGTTTTTAGGAGCAGTCGTCAACGGCATGGCCGCAAGGCCTGTTGCCATTCCGATCGAGTTGGGCCGGTCCGGGTAAGTTCCGCCCGAACGCAAGCTCTACGGGAAAGCACCAACGCTGGGGCGCAGCCATCGGCGCTTCGGCGGGTATTCTCGTCGCCTGAATACACACTCATCGAGGATCAGCATGGACGACCGCACAACCCTGACCCGGGTCCGCGTCTGGGACTTGCCGACACGTATTTTTCACTGGGCGCTGGCCGCTGGCGTCATCGCCCTTGGCATCACCGGCACGGTCGGCAGCTTCAATGTCATGGTCTGGCACTTCCGCCTGGGCTATGCGGTGCTGGCGCTGCTGCTGTTCCGCCTGGTCTGGGGACTGGTCGGCGGGCGCTGGTCGCGTTTCGCCGCTTTCCTCTATTCGCCGCGCACCGTCATCGACTACCTGCGGGGAAATGGCAAGCCGGCGCATGCTGTCGGCCACAGTCCGATCGGCGCCGGCTCGGTCTTCGCCATGCTCGCGCTGCTGATCGCCCAGGTCGCCAGCGGCCTGGTCGGCAACGACGAGGCCGCCGGCCCGCTGGCGCGCTTCGTCTCGAACGCGACTGTCAGCTTGGCGAGCAACTACCACGCGAACATCGGCAAATGGCTGCTGCTGGTGCTCGTCGCGCTGCACATCGCCGCCATCGTTTACTACCTGCTGCGCAAGAACAACCTGGTCGGCGCGATGCTGCACGGCGACAAGGAAATGGTCGCGGCGGTGCCCTCGTCGCGCGACGACGCCGCGTCGCGCACCGGCGCGCTACTGGTGCTGATCGCCTGCGGCGGTGTCGCCTACTGGATTTCCACGCTGGACGCGGTTGCGGGCTGAGCCCGGGCTGCCAACCATCCACCTTATGCCGCGCCCTTTCATCGAGTTCATCCGCCCTGTATCGACCGAAGAACTGGCAACCACGCGCCAGATTTTCATCGAGTACGCCGGGCAGCTCGGCATCGACCTGGGCTTCCAGAATTTCGATGCCGAACTGGCTGATTTGCCTGGTGAATACAACGCGCCGGCCGGCGCGCTGCTGCTGGCGCTGGTCGATGGCGAAGTCGCCGGCTGCTGCGGGCTGCGCGCCCTCGATTCAGTTGATTATCCGAACGCCGCCGAAATGAAGCGTCTTTATGTGAAAAAACCGTTCCGCGGTTTCGGCCTGGGCCGCCAGCTGGCCGAGGCGGCGCTCGACGCGGCGCGAGCGGCGGGCTACCGCAGCGTGCTGCTCGACACGCTTGACGACATGGAGTCGGCGCGCGCGCTTTATACCGGATTGGGCTTCGAGGAAATTCCGCCCTACTACCACAACCCGGTTCCGGGCGCGCACTACCTGAAAACCGACCTGTAGCCCGAGTTTTGAAGTAAAAATGCCGCCAGAGCAGGCGGGACAACCGTTAACAGCTATTGATTCAATAGCAGACCGATTGCCCCGGCGCGTCAGCCCTTGGCCTGCGCGAGCATCGTGTCGGCGTCGCTAACCTCGAACTTGCCCGGCCCTCCGACGTTCAGGCTCGCCACCTTGCCGTCCTTTACCAGCATCGAATAGCGGTTGCTGCGAACGCCCATGCCGCGCGCGTTCAGGTCGAGCGTCAGGCCGCAGGCCTGGGCGAAGGCGCCGCTGCCGTCGGCCAGCATGCGCACCTTGCCGGCGGTTTTCTGCTCGCGCCCCCACGCGCCCATGACGAAGGCGTCGTTCACGCTTACACACCAGACTTCGTCGACGCCGGCGGCTTTGATATCGGCGAATTTTTCGACGTAGCCGGGTACATGCCTGGCCGAGCAAGTCGGTGTGAACGCGCCGGGAACGGCGAACAGCGCAATGGTCTTGCCGGCGCTGGCCTTGGCCACATCGACCGGATTCGGGCCGATGCTGCAGCCATTGCCTTCCACTTCGACAAATTCCATCAATGTGAGCGCGGGAAGGGTGTCGCCTAGTTTGATCATGAAAGCTCCGGGTTGGGGGTAAAAAAACGACTTTACCAGCAGTGGCCGGGATGCGTTACGACGTCAAAAGCCAAAGACATTCAACGCGGAGGGGGAGGAGGACGCGGAGGACGCGGAGTTTAAGCTGCGTAAGAAATGAACACGGCGATTGGCCGGCCAGTCTGCCGCCAAACGCGGCCGGGCGCATGCGCCCGTACGACTGCCCTTGCTGCTCATAATCGGCGATGGGCCGACCCGACGATTCCCGCCATCCCAACGCTTTCACGCCGCCGCCAGCGTGCAAGCGCCTGATCCTGTGCGCCGACGACTTCGCGTCCAGCGCGTCGGCCTCGGAAGGTATCGCCACGCTGGCCCGCGCCGGCCGCGTCAGCGCCACCAGCGCCATGGTGCTGTCGCCGCGCTGGGCGAACGACGCCAGCCTGCTGCGCGAGTTGCGCGGGCGCATCGACGTCGGCCTGCACCTGGACTGGACCAGCGACTTTGCGCGGGGCGCCGGCCATGGCGTGTCGCTGGCGCGCGCAATGGTCAGGGCGGCGCTGGGCGGCTTCGAGCCGGTCGTCACGCGAACGGTGATCGAGCGCCAGCTCGACGCCTTCGAGGCAGTGTGGAAAGCCGCGCCCGACCATATCGACGGCCACCAGCATGTCCAGCAGTTCGCCGGCATCCGCGAAGCGCTGGTGGCTGCCGTGAAAGCCCGTTACGCTATTGATAACAGAGCATACTTTCGTTTGTCCACCAGCGCGGAAGCCGATAAAAGCTTCAAGATGCGGGTCATGTCCGGCTTCGGCGCGGCCCGGTTCGCGGCGCTGGCGGCAGCGGCGGGAATCGGCTGCGCGCCGGCTTTGGCGGGCGTCTACGATTTCGGCGGCGACGGCCGGCGCTATGCCGGGCTGATGGACCGCTGGCTGTCCGACGCGCCGGAAGGCGCCATCATCATGTGCCACCCGGCAAAGCGCGCCGAGGCCGGCGACCCGATCGGCGAGGCGCGCGTCCGGGAATACGCATGCCTGGCCGGCGACGCTTTTTCCGGCTCGCTTGCGCGCGCCGGCGTCACCCTTTCGCGGGGGGCGCAGATACACTTCCCGGTTTGACCGAACAACGCAAATCCCGGCTCGCGCTGGCCGTACTTTTCCTGCTCCTGCTCACGTTGGCGGCGCTGCGTCCGCTGGCCGTTCCCGACGAGGGCCGCTACGGCGAAATCGGCCGCTGGATGCTGCAAAGCGGCGACTGGCTGACGCCCCGGCTCAACGGCTTTCCGTTTTTTCACAAGCCGCCGCTGCTGTACTGGCTGGAAGCGGCCAGCCTGGCCGTTTTCGGCGTCAACGCCTGGCGCCGGCGCTGCACGCCAGCGAGACGATTGCGCGGCGCGCGGTCTGGATGCTCGGCACCAGCCTGACATTTCTGCTCGGCGGGCAATATGTGAACCACGACATGCTGGTGGCGGCCTCGATCAACATTGCGATCCGGTGCTTCGCGCTGGCTTTCATGCATGGCGAGTCAAGACGCCGACAGGCCCGACGCGGCATTGGCGCGCTGGGGTTTCGTCGCCTGTGCGCTCGGCCTGCTGTCCAAGGGCCTGATCGGCGTTGCGCTGCCCGGCCTGGTGTTGCTCATCTGGCTGGGCTGGACGCGGCAGCTGAAAAAAGTGCGTCGCCTGCCCTGGGTGTCGGGGCTGCTGCTGTTCGCGCTGATCGCGCTGCCCTGGTTCTGGTACACCGAACAGAAGTTTCCCGGCATGCTGGACTACATGTTCGGCAAGCACCAGGTCAGCCGCTTCAGCACCACGCTTTTCAACAATGCCCAGCCTTGGTGGTTTTACGGGCTGTGCCTGCCGGTGCTGCTGTTCCCCTGGGTATTTTTTGTGTTCAATCAGGCGATTGCGCAGGCGCGGCGGGCGCAGACAGCTACTGATTCAATAGCAAACGCCTGGCCGGCGCTGTGCTGGATCTGGGTGCTCGCCATCACCTGCTTCTTTTCGATTCCAAGCTCGAAGATCATCGGTTACGCGTTTCCGGCAATGGCGCCGCTGGCGCTGCTGGCTGCGGCACCACCAAGCCCAGGTTGCGCGCCTCATTGAGGGCGGGCATGACGCACGAAATCGACGGAGTCAGATGGGCGCGGGAAATCATTCGTCGATCATGCCAAAAAAGCGGTGCGAAACAAAGCCCGCCCAAGCCCTGTCAAGGCTTGCGGCGGGCTTGGACAGTCTTCGTGAAGGATTCGCGCTCAGGCGGACTTGCTCAGGCACTCTTTCATGAAACCCTTGCGCTCGTCGCCTTTTTTGCCTTTGGCTTCGACATTGCAGGACTTCATTTTCCCCTGCTGCGCGACTTGCGGCGACATCTCCTTTTTGGCGCTCAGGCACTCTTTCATGAACATCTTTCGCGCATCGCCCTTTTTGTCGGCGGCGTCCTTGTTGCAGACGGTCATCTTGCTTTGCTGCGCGGATTTGGCCGGCGTGTCGGCGGCATGCGCGGCGGACAGGCCAAGCGACAGGGCGAAAAGAGCGGCGGTCAGGGACAAAAGCTTTTTCATGATGACTCCAAAATTAAGCGGTTCGGGCAGTGAATTCCGGCCGGAATTCGAGTGCCTAACGCGGCTTCGTCAGGATCGGATGACCGGGTATCCACCGGCTGCCGGCGGCCACCGTAAGGCCGGCGGCTTGACCGTAAAATCCGCCGATGCAATCGATCAAGAAAGACCTGCTTGCCGCCCTGGCCGCCGCGCTCGAACAACTGGCGCCCGGCGCCGGCGACAAGGCGGCTTTCGAGTCGCCCAAGGTTGCTGGTCATGGCGATTTCGCCTGCACCGCGGCGATGCAGCTGGCCAAGCCGCTCAAGCAGAACCCGCGCCAAGCGGCCGAAAACCTGCGCGCCCGGCTGCTGCAGGCGCCGGCCTTCGAGCGCTGGGTCGATGCGGTCGAGATCGCCGGGCCGGGGTTCATCAACATCCGGCTCAAGCCCGCCGCCAAGCAGCAGACCGTTCATGAAGTGCTGCGGGCGGGCGCCGCTTTCGGAACGCAGTTGTCGTGCCGCGACCAGCCCAGGATGATCGTCGAGTTCGTCTCGGCCAACCCGACCGGCCCGCTGCACGTCGGCCATGGCAGGCAGGCGGCGCTCGGCGACGCGATCTGCAATTTGTATAAAACCCAGGGCGCACAGGTTTACCGCGAGTTTTATTACAACGACGCCGGCGCGCAGATCCATACGCTGGCGACCAGCACCCAGGCGCGCGCCAGGGGCCTGGCGCCGGGCGACGCCGGCTGGCCCGATCCGGCCTACAACGGCGAGTACATCGCCGACATCGCCGAAGATTTTCTGGCGCGCAAGACCGTCCGGTCCGACGACCGGGAATTCACCGCGTCGGGCGACGCGGGCGATATCGAATCGATCCGCCAGTTCGCCGTGGCGTACCTGCGGCGCGAGCAGGACCTGGATCTGCGGGCTTTTTCCGTCAGCTTCGACAACTACTACCTTGAATCGAGCCTGTACGACTCGGGCCGGGTCGAGGCCGCGGTCCAGCGGCTGAAGGACGCCGGCAAAACCTACGAGGCCGACGGCGCGCTTTGGCTCGAATCGACCGACTATGGCGACGACAAAGACCGCGTCATGAAAAAAAGCGACGGCTCCTATACCTACTTCGTTCCGGACGTGGCGTATCACCTGGCCAAGTGGGAGCGCGGCTACACCCGTGCCGTGAACATCCAGGGCATGGACCACCACGGCACCATTGCCCGGGTGCGCGCCGGGCTGCAGGCGGCCGGCGTCGGCATTGCGCCGGGTTACCCCGACTATGTGCTGCACACCATGGTGCGGGTGGTCAAGAACGGTGAAGAGGTGAAGATTTCCAAGCGCGCCGGCAGCTACGTGACGCTGCGAGACCTGATCGAATGGACCAGCGCCGACGCGGTTCGCTTTTTTCTGCTCAGTCGCAAGCCGGACACCGAATACATCTTCGACATCGACCTGGCGCTCGCCAGGAACAATGAAAACCCGGTGTACTACGTGCAGTATGCGCACGCCCGCATCTGCTCGATTCTCGCGGCCTGGGGCGGCGACGAAGGCCGGCTCGCAAACGTTGATCTGTCGCCGCTGACGAGCCCCCAGGCGCAAGGGCTGATGCTGCTGCTCGCCCGCTACCCGGACATGCTTTGCCACGCCTCAGCCGGTTTCGCGCCGCACGACGTCGCTTTTTACCTGCGCGAGCTGGCGGCCTGCTACCACAGCTATTACGACGCCGAGCGGATTCTGGTTGACGACGAAGCGCTTAAACTGGCGCGCCTGGCGCTGGTCGCCGCCACCGCGCAGGTGTTGCACAATGGCCTGGCGGTGCTGGGAGTTGGCGCGCCGCGCAAAATGTGAAAAAGCATGAAGCACTTCAGACAAACGCCGCGACGCCCTCAGCCGGCGCATCAAGCCATGAACCCTCAACTACGACAACGCGGCGGTACCTTGCTGGGCCTGATCATCGGCACGCTGGTCGGCCTCGGAATCGCGCTGGCGGTTGCGGTTTACGTCACCAAGGTGCCGGTGCCGTTCATGAACAAGGGCCTGCCCCGTGGCTCCGACAACGATGCCGCCGAAGCGAAGAAAAACCGCGACTGGAATCCGAATGCGCCGCTGGCCGGCAAAAATCCGGCAAAGCCTCCCCCCGCCCCGGCGCCGGTGGTGCCCGCCGAAATAGCGCCCGAACCTGAGCCGCCAGCCGCCAGCACCGTGCCCGACCCGGCAAATCCGCCGCCGGGCGGCCGGCCGGCGGTGGCGGAACGTAGCGTCAAACCGCCAAAGACGCCCGCTTCCGCCACACCGGCACCGGCACCGGCGCCCGCGCCCGCAATAGCCGCCAAAACTGCCAGGCCGGTCGCGCCGGCCGATCCGCTGGGCGACCTGGCCCGGGCGCGGTCCGAGGAGTCGCCACCGGCCACTTCCGACCCGTTCAGCTATTTCATCCAGGCCGGCGCCTACCGCACGCCCGAAGACGCCGAGCAGCAGCGCGCCCGGCTGCTGCTGCTGGGCATGCAGGCGCGTGTCACCGAGCGCGAGCAGGCAGGGCGGACGGTCTACCGCGTGCGCGTCGGGCCGTTCGACAGGAAGGACGACGCTGACAAGGTCAAGGACCGGCTGGACAACAACTCGATCGAAACCGCGCTGGTCCGGGTGCAGCGCTGAACTTTTTCGGCCGGGGCCGTCAAACCCTTGCCATGCAAACCGATACCAGGAACCAGGAGAAAACTGATGCAACGACGTGAATTTTCGCTTTCGGCCGCTTCGATGGCCGCCGCGTCTCTTGGCGCGGCCGCCCTTCCGGGACTGGCGCTGGCGCAGGCGAAAGGCTTTCAGAACGGCAGCGACTACCTCACCATCGCCAAGCCGGCACCGACCGAGGCGCCCGCCGGCCAGATCGAGGTGGTCGAATTCTTCTGGTACAACTGCCAGCACTGCAACGCCTTTGAGCCGATGTTCGACGCGTGGACCAAAAAAGTCGGCAAGGATGTTCAGGTGCGCCGCGCGCCGGTCGCTTTCCGTGCCGATTTTGAACCGCAGCAGCGGCTGTATTTCGTGATCGAAAGCCTGGGCAAGGTCGATGAGCTGCACAAAAAAGTGTTCAACGCGATCCATGTCGAAAAGCAGACTTTGGCGACGGTCGACCAGATTGCCGCCTGGATCGAGAAGCAGGGCGTGCCGAAAGCCAAATTCACCGAGTTGTACAACTCATTCGCCGTCAGCACCAAGGCGCGCAAGGCGACGCAGCTGCAGGACGCCTATGCGGTCGACGGCGTTCCCGCCCTCGGGATCGCCGGGCGCTATTTCACCTCGGGTACCCAGGCCAAGACGCCCGAGCGTTCGTTGCAGGTCACCGACTTCCTGATCGAGCAGTCGCGCCACGCGATGGGCGCAATGGGCAAAACCGGCAAGACCGGCAAGACCTGACGCTGGCGATTCAAGGGCATCCGCGCCAACCGGCACGGTTTTTTGCGCGCTTTTCCGCAGCGACGTTTGCACCAGCGCCAGACATTCGCGCGTTTCCCGCGGTTGGCGTGGCTACAATGGCAAAACCATTTTGCAGCAAGATTCGTGCCTCATGAAACCCTCATTTCCTTCGTTGATCCTGCTTGCCGCGCTAGCGGCCGGCGGCGCATTGGGTGCGGCGCCGGCGGCGGCCGAAAGCGGCGACCGCGACAAGCCGATGAACGCCGAAGCGGACGCGCTGCGCTATGACGACCTGCGGCAGACCAGCGTCTTTACCGGCAATGTCGTCATCACCAAGGGCACCACGATCATCCGCGGCGCCAAAGTCGATGTCAGCCAGGATCCTGAGGGCTACCAGATGGCGATTTCCATCGCCGCGCCCGGCAAGCTCGCCTACTTCCGCAAAAAGCGTGACGGCGTCGATGAATACATCGAGGGCGAAGGCGAGCGGATCGAATACGACAGCCGCGCCGACCTGGTGAAGTTCATCAAGCGCGCCGTGGTGCGCCGCTACAAGGGCGCGACGCTGAGCGACGAGACGACCGGCGCGCTCATCACCTACGACAACACCACCGACGTGTTCAGCGTCGATGGCGGCGCGCAGAACCGCAGCGCCGGCAATCCTGGCGGCCGCATCCGGGCGATTTTGTCTCCGCGCGTTGCCGCTTCGGCGCCGGCGGCAGGCCCGGCGGCGGCGTCCGCGGCCGGTCCGGTGCTGCGCCCCAGCAATGCCATTGGCGGCGGTACCGGCCAGAAAGCGCCTTGACTCGATGAACGCAGCGATTGAGTCGCCGCAGCCCGCTTCGGCGGTTCGCAGCGCAACGCCCAGCCGCTTGGTCGCGCAGGGACTGCAAAAATCCTACGGCAGCCGCAAGGTAGTGCAAGATGTCTCGCTGTCGGTACAAAAAGGCGAGGTCGTCGGCCTGCTGGGACCCAACGGCGCTGGCAAAACCACATCGTTCTACATGATCGTCGGGCTGGTGCGCGCCGACGCTGGCGAAATCTCCATCGACGGCGAGCCGGTCGAGCGCATGCCGATCCACCTGCGCGCCCGCCTGGGCCTGAGCTACCTGCCGCAGGAGGCGTCGATTTTCCGCCGGCTCAGCGTGCAGGAAAATGTCCGCGCGGTGCTTGAGCTGCAACGCGGCCCGTCGGGCAGGCCGCTGGCCAAGGCGGATCTGGAGGCGCGGCTCGACGCGCTGCTGAAGGACTTGCGCGTCGACCATCTGCGTGACTCGCCGGCGCCGTCGCTCTCGGGCGGCGAACGCCGACGCGTCGAAATCGCCCGCGCCCTGGCAACGCAGCCGCGCTTTATTTTGCTCGACGAACCCTTCGCCGGTATCGACCCGATCGCCGTGATCGAAATTCAGCGCATCATCGGTTTTCTGAAGTCGCGCGGCATCGGCATTTTGATCACCGACCATAACGTGCGCGAAACCCTGGGCATCTGCGACCACGCCTACATCATCAACGACGGCCACGTTCTGGCCAGCGGGACGCCGGCCGAAATCGTCGCCAACGCAGATGTTCGCCGCGTGTACCTGGGCGAACACTTCAGGATGTGATGGCCCCCACGCTTTTCACTTCGTGTAATGCGCTGCCCCCCGAGGGGGCCGCCCCGCCTGCAGTCCGGCGAAGCCGGTCCTGCGGCCGGTACTGGCACGGGCGGGAATGCATTTCCGGATCAAGGTCACCGCCTGCGGTGAGCAGCGAACCACAGGCAGCGGGGCGCTTGAGGGTTCCTACCCTTCCCCGCCCGTGCCAGTACCAGCCGCGGAACTGGCTTTGCCAGGCCGCAGGCGGGGCGGCCCCCTCGGGGGGCAGCGAAC
>Ga0136611_10001757_pt1 | contig 15048 bp, 12 predicted proteins | sample AntDrymUQ2232306_2_FD_106645 | JGI IMG/M metagenome (GOLD analysis project Ga0136611, IMG submission 106645) | Polar desert sand microbial communities from Dry Valleys, Antarctica - metaG UQ223 (23.06) | ecosystem: Environmental > Terrestrial > Soil > Desert | place: Antarctica: Dry Valley...
CACCCAGCTGGCCTCCCTCTTCGGCACCTGGCGCGCCCGCGGCCTCGACCCGCTCACCGCCTGCCGCCGCTTGCTCCTCGATCAGGCCACTCCCCTACCAGCCCGAACAGTTACGCGCCGGGGCTGAACGCTTACGCCTCGGATTGTCCGGCGTATACTTGGGTGCGTGCTCATCGGACGTAGGGGACAAGCGTGGACCTCTGGGTCGCGGAGTTGACGCACGTCGTCGATCTCCTGGTGTACTGTGCCATCCTCGGCGGGTGCGTCGCGGCGGCCTGCATGCGGCCGATAGCAGGTACGTTCGATCGGCTCCTGCTTTGGTGGGCCGCGTTGCTTCGCTCTCGCGGCCTGTTCCGCGTCGCGGATCTTCCGAGCGAGCAGCGCCGCCTCGATCTGCTCAGGATCGCATGCACGACGCTCGTGGGCGCCCAGTTCGCGCGCAACCTCGCGTCGGGGGCCGGCGGGGGACTGGACGGAACGCCGCTGGCAATGGGGGCGCAGTCGGTCGGACTGCTGCTGGCCGTGCTCGCGCTCGCGGGAATCGCGGCTCCGCTCGTCACGCTCATGCTGGCAGTCCTGCTCAATGTGATCGTGGACGGCCTCAGCAATTCGCCCAGCCTCGGGTCCATGGTGCTCTCGATGCTCCTGGCCGCGCTCGCGCTCGCCCCCGTGGGCCGCGCGTATTCGATCGACGCCTCGCTCATGCGTCGGGGAGGCCCGCTCGGGCGCTTCGTACGACGCATGTACGCCGTCTGGGGCCCGTTGAGCGTGCAACGCGCGACGCTGATACGTTCGCTCGCATTCCTGCTGTACGGCCTCGTTGCGCTGCATTCGGGGCTTTCGCATCTGCGCGAAGACGGATGGACGAGCGGCTCGATGACCGCGTGGCTGCTGGCCGCTCCGACGACCAACTCGCTCGCCGCCAGCCTCGCGGACGGTCTGTACCGCGCGGCGCCCACCGCGTATTCGCTGCTCACGCGGTGCGCTACCTACCTCATGCTGGTCTGGTATGTGGGGCTCATCCCGCTGGTGCTCCTCGGCCGCCCGACGCGATGGTGGGCGATCGTGTGGGGTGGCGGGTTTTTCGTGTTCTCGATCGTGGTGCTGCCCCTACGAACATTGGGCGCGTACGAGCTGCTCCTCTGGGCGCTGCTCTTCTGGGATCGGCCCTTCTGGTCGCGGCCCGGGCTGGGGCTCCCGCATGGGCAGGTCGCGGCCGGCGGCACGCGCGACACGCCCACGAGGAGGCGCGCGCGGCGGCCGCGGCCTCCCGGTCGGTCGGCGCGCGCGTCGGCACGGTCGACTCGTTCACCGTCGCGTTCCGCGCCCTCATGCTGAGCGCCGTCGTGCTCGCGAGCGCGTACGCTCTCAGGCTACCGGCCGTGGCCGGGGTGGCCGCCTTCGATTCCTTGGCTCGTGTTTCGGCGGGGGTCGTGGGGCGCGCGACGCTGGCGTACGGGCTGGGGGCGGTCAACGTCTTCAACAAGGAAGACCTGCTCACCAACAGGTTCTCCCTCCAGGCCTGGTGGGGCGATGGCACGGAGCGGGTCGCGGGCTTCGCGGAGATCACGCCCTACTTGTCCGCCACCGAGCAACACACACTGACGGCGCTGCAGCAGCGGCGAGCGGCGCACGGCAGATACTGCGACGAGCCGTTCGTCCGAGATTATTTCGCGCCGCTGGGCTGGCGGCACGCCGAGCCCATCCTTCGGGACGCGCTCGACCGACCCTTGTATCTTCACACCGTCTTCACCTACGTCCAATGGCCGACGGCAGCCGACCTCGCCGCGTTCCGCTACGTTCCGGTCGAGGCTCGGCCGGTGTGCGAAGTCGTCGTCGATGCGGAGACGGCCGAGCCGTTCCTGACGGTCTATAGCGAGTATGGGACCGACCTCATGAATGGCGGCGTGGAACTGCCGTTCCAGGCCCGAGCCGACGTCATGCCGCTCCTCGGTCGGTTTCCCTGCTCCGCGGAGGCGAGGCGGGCGCGGCATTGGCTCGAGCAGCTCGAGGATGGGCGCCCGCGCGACGCGGCGCTGCTCGCGACCCTGGACGCGGCGATGGACGCGCCCCACACGCTGTCGCCGGCCGAGTGCTTCGCCCTTGTCGAAGCGGCCGGTGCTTCGCGCGATCTCGACTGGCGCGCGTCGAATCTTCCGCCCGCCGACCAGCCGTGCGATGCCGATCTGGGTGTGGCCAACGAGATCTACAGTCGCGTCCTGACCGGCCCGCGGCGCGATGCTGTGCTGCCGTACCTCAACGGGGCCGTGGTCGCGCACGCGCGGGGCGATTACCAGTCATGTCTGCTCGCTGCATCCGAGGTGCGGCGAACCTACCGTCGTGACCTCGGCATCGCCGGGCTGACAACGGAGGCGCCGCCGTTGCTGCCCGGCAGCGACTTGCCGTTTCGAGTCCGGCCCGAGGCGATGCCCCTGCTTGAGCGATTCCCGTGCGAGGCGGAGGCTCGCCGCGTGGCCTGGTGGGTGGCAGATCCGGGGGTCGAAGCGTCCGGTAGGACGTCGTCGGAGCTCCTGGCAAGCCTCGGGCGGGCAGGGGCCACCGATCCGCTCGAATGTCTCGACCGAGTAGAGTCAGCGGTCACCGTTTACGGGCTCGATTGGCTTCGCGCGGATTCGCCGCCGCCCACTGCCTCGTGCGACGCCGACCTCGCGCTGGCAACCTTCTATGTCGACACGGTTCTTGACGATCGGCAACGGGAGGTCGCGCGCGCGGCCCTCACCAACGCCGTGGCGGCGCACGAGCGAGGATCGGGCACCGAATGTATGCTGGCCGCCGCGAGCGTCCGCCAGGAGTTCCTGGTCGACGTCGGGGCCCGCGCGCCGAGTCGAGCGTCATCGGAGTCGATGGTCCGTGTTGCCAACGTCCCGTTTCCGGTGCGCCGGGACGCGGCGCCGCTCCTGGCCCGCTTTCCGTGCATGGCCGAGGCGCAACGGATCGCGTGGTGGGCCGACCGCCCGGATCGGCCCGAACGCGCGAGCGTCATGCAGGCGGTAGACCCGATCCTCCGAGGCGCCGATGGTGTCGATGCGAGCGCCTGCCTCGGGACGATTCGGTCCGTGCTGGAGAGCCTCGATCTCGACTGGCGCGTGGACCACGCACCTCCAGCCTGGGCGCCGTGCGACGCGGACATAGCGCTGGCAGCCGCCTACGTCGATACAGCCTTCGACCGAACCCTCGGAACGACGGCGAAGCGGCACTTCTCCGTGGCCCTCACCGCGATGCAGCAGGGCGACAATGCGCTGTGCTTGCGCGCGACGGCGGCAGTTCGTCGGCTGTACTGGCAACGCATCGGCGCCCCGATAGTACGCGCGGGCGCGACGGCGCGCAGACCTTGACAGGTCGGTTCTCTTTCTCGGACAACCTCGATCCATGCGAAGTTCTCGGCCGGCGCGCACCGAAACGGCGGTCGTCCCTGCTCCGCCGCCTTCGCGCTTCGTGAAACGCCGCCGACCATGACCGACGGCTCGCCGCAGCGGGAGCTCGCCACCGCCATCGCGGTCCTGCTCGCCTGCTTCCTTACCGCGCAACTCCCGGGCGTCGTGCGTCGGCTCGATCCGCTGCTCGCGGGGCTCGCGAGCTGGCTGCGTCGCCGAGGCATATTCGCGGCCCACAGCGTTCGGGTCGAGCAGCGGCGCCTGGATATCCTCCGCATCGTGCTTGGTGTGATGGTGACCTGCCGCACCGTCGGAAACTTCGGCTCGGCGCTCGCCGGCGGCGATCCGCTCACGATCCAGATGACCGGAGTCGCGTTCGCCCTCGCGCTCGCGCTACTGCTCGGCCTGGCGACGCCGGTGGTCGGCATCATCACGATGCTGCTCACCAGCCTCGTGTTCGACATCCGGACCGGCACGGGGACGCTCAGCTCGGCGGTCTTGGCGATGAACCTCATGGTGTTCACGTTCGCACCGGCCGGACGGAGCCTATCGATCGACGCCGTGCTGCTGCGGCGCACGGATCTCGTCGGTCGGGTGTGGGGACGACTGTACGGGGCGGTCGGGCCACTCACGCTCGACCGCTCGGTCGTTGCCAAGTTCTGCCTGCTCGTCGCCTACGCCTCGATCAACCTTTCGTCGAGCTTGATGCACTTCGCGACCGAGACGTGGCTGAGCGGCTTCGCGATCTCGTGGGTCCTCGCCGATCCGACCATGGCGCCGAGCGTGTATCCCATCTCCCACTGGCTGTATGAACGGTCGCCGTCCGCGTATGTGGGCCTGACGAGTGCGATGACGTACGGCATCCTCGTGTTCCAGTTCGGCCTCCTCCCGCTCGTGCTCTTCGGGCGTTGGACGCGCTTCATCGGGACATTCCTCGAATTCGGCTTCGTGGCCGGGTCCACGTTCATGCTGAACCTCCAGATGCTGGGCACGTATCAGATCGTGTCGCTGGCACTCCTCTTCTGGAGCCGGTGGCGGCTGAACGACGCCGGCCGCGACGCCGTACACGTGCTGTACGACCATCGGCATAGGCCCAGTCGTCGCGTGGTCGCCGCGGTGCGCGCGCTCGACGTCTTCGACGTCGTGGATGCGCGACCGCTGAGTGCCGATTCCGACGCGGGTCGCATGGCCGCCTGGGGTACGGCCGAGGGCGGCGGTCGCCAGCTTCGCCTGGTCGGCATCGGGGCCGACCGACGCGGCCGCAGCGGGTACGACGCGCTGGTGCTGCTCGCCGGCCGTGTCTTCCTGCTGCTGCCGTTCTGGCCGATCCTCGCGGCCGTCCGAGCGATTCGGCGGCTCGTCGCGGCCCAGAGGTCGCACCGGTCAGAGCCGGCCGCGAGCGTGGCGCGCGCGTGGGCTGGCAGCGTGAAGGACGACGCGACGCTCGCGCGGGATGACGCGTCCGATGGGGCCACGACGGCGCGCCCGGCGCGCCCGCTCGGCCCGGCGGGACCTGGCATTGGTCTCACCGGCATGACGCCGGCGTTCCGTGCGTTCTTCCTGGCCTTCGCGATCTTGTTCCTCGCGTTCGTGCCCAGGATGCTCCAGCCGACCGGCGCGCCGGGGATCGCCCTCACTCCGCCACCTTTCCACCCGAGCAATTCCGTCACGCTGGTGCGCCTTGCCGAGCTCTCGCGCGCTACGTTCGGCCAATCGACCCTGCTATTCGGGATGACGCCGGTGAACGCCTTCAACTTCCCGCCGCGCTCCGGCGAGGGCGAATTGATCACGCTGTCGCTCGCCGATGGCGATCGGGAGCGCCGGCTCATGGCCGTGCCGGCGTCGGGCGGGCCGCTGGTGGTCTCCGACATCCTCCACTACCAGACCATCGCCTGGTGGACCTCGCAGTCCGACCGAGACGAGTTCTGCATCGTGCCGGATACCCTGACGCGCCTGGTGGCGCTCCCCGGCGTGTACGCCGCGATCGACCGCGCCGGGCGAGATCGCGGGCCGGTGGTCGCGGACTACTCGCGCTACGTGATCCCGTCGATGGCGGACTTCCGCGACCGTCGCTACGTCCCCTTGCAGCCGACCCTCGCCTGCCGCGTCACCCTCGACGTTGGCGAAGGGGGCTCGTCGCGCGTCACGGGCGTGGAGCACGTGCGCGCCGGGCTGCACGCCCGACTCGCACGCGCCGGGATCACCCGACCGGTCCGGGCCGACGCGGTGCCGCTCCTGCAACGATATCCGTGCCGCGCGGAGATCGACCGCCTTGCCTTCTGGATCGACCGCGAAGATGCACCTCCGCACGATCGGACCACGGCAGATCGCGTGCGGCGGGTTGCCGGCGCCGGCTCCTGGAGCTCGCTACTTGCGTGCGTGGGCGACGTCGAACAGGCACTGAGTGGCATCGACCTGGATTGGCGCGACGATCATCTCCCGCCCGCGTCCGCGCCGTGCGACGTGGACCTTGCCCTCGCGGTCGCCCATTACGACCGCGCGCTCGACGACGCGCTGCGCGCCACGGCTCGCCCCGACCTCGACCGGATGGTGGCCGCGTTCCAGGCGGACAATCGACGCGCGTGCCTGCTCGCGGCGGCGGCCGTCCGTCGCGTCTACTTCGAGGCCCTCACCGAGCCGCACCCGCCGAGTTGAGCCGGTCGATCTGCACGCTGCCGGCACTAGCGCGAGGGCCGGATGGCCGGGGTGCGCAGCTCGGGCGCGAGGTGGACGGGCCAGATGCCGAAGCCGACGATCCGGGGCGGGATCGAGCGCAGCCCCGGCAGGCGCATGAACGCCGGCGGCTCGAGCGCCTCGGCCGACGTGAGCGCCCGCTCGATCACGAGCCGCTGGATCTGGCCCTGGAGCGCCTGGATGGCGCGGGTCGGCCACTCGCGGCGGCGCTGCACCGCCGCGAGATCGCCGAGGCGCAGGCGGCCGGCGCGCAGCGGCCCCGCCAGCACGTTGGCCGCGACGATGGCATCCTGGATCGCGTAGTTGATGCCGACGCCGCCGACCGGCGACATGACGTGCGCGGCGTCCCCGATCACCAGCAGGCCCGGCTTGTACCAGCGCGGCACGCGGCTCGACTCCACCGAGAGCAGCGCCGCCTGCTTCCAATCGCGGAGCGCGTCGACGCGATCGGCCAGCTCCGGCACCAGCTCGGCGATGGCGCGCCGGAACGCGGGCAGGCCGGCGTCGTGGATCGCCTTGTAGCCGCCCTTGGCGATCAAGTAGGCGATCTGCCACTCGTCGCCCCGGTTGAGGATCACGCTGAGGTGGCCGTTGGCGATGCGCCCCAGCGCGTCCTCGGCATCGCCGGACCGGCGCGGCAGCCGGAACCAGAGGACGTCCATCGGCGGCGCGGTCTTGATGGGCTCGAAGCCGGCCAGGCGACGCACGCGCGAGAAGCGCCCGTCCGCGCCGATGACCAGGGGCGCCCGCAGCTCGTGGAGGCCATCCTTGGCGCGGTACTGCACGCCGCGCACGACCGTCCCGCCGCCCCGCTCGGTGGTCATGCCGCTCCGCTCGGGCGGCTCCTCGATGAGGCCCTGGACGTTGGCGCCCATGACGAGGCGGAACGTGGGGTAGCGCGCACCCTCGGCGGCCAGGAAATCCAGGAAGCGCGCCTGGGGCATGAAGGTGATGTACGGGTACTTCGTGGCGAGCCCCTCCAGGCTGGCGAGCTGGATCGGGCCGCTCGGCGCGAGGAGCGTCAGGCTGTCGATCTTGGTGTGCGGGATCTCGAGCAGGCGGTCGGCGAGGCCGAGCTCGTCCATCAGCTCCATCGTGGAAGGGTGGATCGTATCCCCGCGGAAGTCGCGCTCGAAGTCGGCGTGCTCCTCGAGCAGGGCGACATGTACGCCGGCCCGCGCGAGCAGCAGGGCGAGCACCATGCCGGCCGGCCCCCCGCCGACGATGCAACAATGGGCGTCATATGCCTGCGTGGTCATGCGTCCCTCCCCGGCCTGCCGGCCATGCGTGCGCGGCATGAGGCCGGCTCAAGTTTAATCCGATGGCACGCCCGCGCTCGCGGAGGCCGCCCGAGCGAGCCCATGCGGCCCCGCCGGACGCCGCGCGGGGTCTTCCAGACCATGCGGACCGGCGGGGATCGACGCCGAGGCGAGCCGCGTCGGGACGCGGGGACTTCCCTTCCCGGCGCGGAGGGGGCATCATGGTGCCGACGTCACGGTCAACCGACCGTGCGGGCATCGGATGGCGCGGCGGGGGTGACGATGGACCGGGGTGGCTTCGGGATGCGGCTGCGACCGCTGGGGATCGGCGACGTGCTGGACGAGACGTTCCGCCTGTGGCGGCGCCACTTCCTTGCCTTCGTCGTCACGATGGCGGTGGTCGTCGCGCCGGCCGCCTTGCTGGGGATCCTCATCCAGCTGGTGGTCGGCGTCAACCCGAATTTCGGGAACTTTGACCGCATGTCGCAAGAAACCCTGCTCGGGCTCGGCATCGTCGCGGTCGTGGCCGCGGTCATCTTCGGCATCGTCGCGGGCATCGTGTATCTCTTCGCCACCATCGCGGTCGTCCATCTGGCGTCGAACGCGGTCTTGGGGCAGCCCGTCGATGTCCGCGAGGCGTACCGCTACGCGACCGGACGCTCCGGCGCGGTGGTGCTCACGTCGCTCCTGATCGGCCTGGCGGTCGGGCTGCTCGTCGTGACCTGCATCGGGATCCCGGTCGCGGTGTGGCTGGGGCTGGGGTGGTCGGTCGCGATGCCGGCGATCGTGATCGAGCGCCTGGGCGCGATCGACGGGATGCGGCGCAGCTGGGATCTGGTCCGAGGGCATCGGTGGCGGCTGCTGGTCGTCTTCGTCCTGATGGGCCTGATCTCGTACATTTTGGTGAGCCTGCCGGGCGCGCTCGCGACGTTCGTGGTGCTCCCGGCGATGCTGTTCGCCAGCGACAATCCCGCGCTGCTGGCCCTCGCGAACGCGTTCAATACGCTCATGAGCGCGGTGGGCCAGGCGCTGTTCGGGAGCCTTGGCCTGATCGTGGGGACGCTGGTGTACTACGATCTGCTCGTGCGCAACGAAGCCTTCGATCTTCGGCAGCGCACCCGGGCCCTGCCAGCGACCGAGGCACCAGCAGGTGGCGACTCGCCGTACGGTGGGTCGTATGGCACGCCCTACGGCGGGGCGTACGAGTCGCCGCCGGAGAGTACCCCGTCCTACGTGAGCGCCCCGACTGACCGGGCGGACATCCACGAGCCCGACGTCCGCGCGACCGACGAACCCGGCCCACCCGGCACGAGCCGCCCGCTGTCGCCGCCGGAACGCTGACGACATGCGATGGTCGGCCACCGAGTCGTGCTCCCGGCCGCGCACAGATCCCGCCCGACTCGGCATGGGCCGAGCGTGATGGGGGAGCCCGGCACCCCTGCATGGCCGCGACCACTCGGTGTCGGCTCGGTCCTGGACGCGACGTTCTCGCTCTGCCATCGACTTGCTCGGGCGTGCATTTTGATGCTGTCGCTCCTACTCAGCCTTGGTGTCGCGGATGATGTCATTGCGTCGAACGTCGCTATCGCACGCGCCCACCCCTTCGCCGCGCCGATGCCGGCCGACGTATGGGCGCAGGACGACGTGCGGGCGCTAGATCGCATGCGGGCGCAGGGAGACGGCGACGACTCGCCGACGGTGGCAACACCGGAGCAGCTTGCGGCGCTGCGCGAGGTGCTGGCGCGGTCGGAGTTCGGGGCGGCGGCCGGGCGGGGCATGCTGGATGGGCTCCTCGATCCGGTGCGGGCGGTGCTGCGTCGGGTGGTCGGCGAGATCCTCCTCTTCATCCTGCGCCTGCTCGGCGGTGGGGCGGGCGAGCCGATCGCCTGGGGCGTCGTCGCCGTCGGGGCGGTGGTGGTGGCCGGGGCGGCGCTGGTGGTGTGGCGGTTCCTGCGCGGGACGGTCGCTGCGGACGACGAGCTGGCCGCGACGGCCCTCGTCCGCACGCTGCGCGCCGACGAGGAGCTGGCCCGCGCCCGAGAACTGGCCCAGGCCGGCGACCTCCGCGCGGCGGTCCACCACCGCTACCTGGCCGTCCTGCGTAGGCTCGATGAGCGTGGCGTGCTGCGCTTCGAGCGGTCGCTGACGAACCGCGAGCTGCTGCCGAAGGTGCCGTCGGACGCGGCGGTTGGCGCGCCGCTGGCGCCGCTGGTGGCGCAGTTCGACCGGCTCTGGTACGGCCAATCGACGTGCTCGCGCGAGGAGTACGAGCAGTTCGCGCAGCTGGCGAACCGGGTGTGGGAGGCGGCGGCGTGAGGCGGTGCGCCAGCCACGTCCGCGAGATGGCATCCGCGAAGCGAGGCATCGCGCCGATCGTGGAGAGCGCGGCGTGAGGCGGCGGCTGACCGTCCTCGGCGTGCTGGCGGGCCTGCTGCTGGTGGCGTTCCTGCTCGTGCCGCCGAGCGGCGAGCGGCTGCCGGACCTGACCGTCTACTCGGCGGACCCGAGCGGCGGGAAGGCGCTGCGCCTCTGGCTCGACCGCGTCGGCTACGAGACGGCGACCCTGGAGGATCCCAATTTCGAGGTGCCCGACGACGCCGGCACGCTGCTGCTGCTCGCGCCGTCGCGGTCGGTGACGACGGCGCAGGCGGCCGAACTGGAAGGCTGGGTGAGACGGGGCGGCCGGCTGGTGGTGGTCGCCGAGACTCGCGCGGCGGACGCGATCCTCGGGCGCTTCGGGCTGCGGGTATCGACCCTGACGGAGACGGTCCAGTCGGCCGTGGCGTTGGAGGCCGGCGTGCTGGACCCAGCCATCGAGACGGTCGAGGTACGGGCCGACAGCCGGCTGATCGTGAACGCGCCGGCGACGCGTATCCTGGGCGACGGGCCGGACGGCGAGCGGGTGTTCGGGGCGCGCGTCCGCGCCGGGGCCGGCGAGGTCGTCGCCCTCTCGACGCCGTACGCGCTGAGCAACGAGGCGCTGCGCCGCGAGGAGAACGCGCGGCTGGCGCTCTCGCTGGTCGGACCGGCCGATCTGGGCACGGTCGTCTTCGACGAGCTCCACCACGGCTACGGCGTGGCCGGCGCGCGCCCGCTGTTCTCGCTGCTGGTGGACTACTCGTGGGGCCGGGCCGCGCTACTGGCCGGCCTGCTGGCGTTCGCGTACCTGGCGATCGGCGGCCGGCGCTTCGGCCGCGCACGTCCCGTGACGGTGACGCGCGGGCGCTCGCTCGGGGAGTACGTGACGTCGCTGGCGAGCCTGTACCGGGCGGGCGGCAAGCGCGCGTTCGCGGCAGCCCACTTCGAGCGCCGGCTGCGCCGCGAGCTGGCGCGCGCGGTCGGGCTGCCGGGCGACGCGACCGACGAGCAGATCGAAGCGCGGGCGCGTACACTCGGGCGCGACCCGACCGACGCGCTGCGCGTGCTGCGCGCGTTGCGAACGGGCACAGCGCCGCGCGAGTCGGCCATGCTGGCGCTCGTCCACGAGGCCGAGCGGGCGAGGGTCGCACTGTCCCGGCCGGCGCGCGCGCATGCGTAAGGCACAGAGGTGGCGCGGGTGCTGCGATGATCGGCGGCGACGTGCCGAACGAAAAATTGAGAACACGAGGCTAATGGCGATGGCGAGAAAGTCGCTGCATAGAGTAGCGTGCATTGGCATTGACCCGTCCACATGTCTGTCATCCCGAAGCGCAGCGAGGGATCTCTCGCTGACGAGATTGGGAACGAGAGATCCCTCGCAGGCTCGGGATGACCTGGAAACCTGGCCGGCTTCGTACGGGTTCGGCCATCGAATCACCATTGCCGACATCTGCCGCCGTGCCTGTCCAACGAGCGCCTCATTCGGGCGGAGCTCATGACTGAGACGGCCGACCGACTGCCAACCAGTGGACCGCCGACCGACCGTCCGCCGCTGATCGGGCCGCTCTCCCGGCTGGCACGCGCGTACGCCGACGCCCGCGAGCAGGCGGCTCGTGCGATCGTCGGGCAGGACGAGACGTTCGAGCTGCTGTTCGCGGCGCTGGTGGCGGGCGGCCACGTGCTGCTGGAGGGCGTGCCGGGGACCGCCAAGACGCTGCTGGCGCAGACGCTGGCGCGGCTGGTGTCGGGGCAGTTCCGGCGCATCCAGATCACGCCCGACCTGATGCCGTCGGACGTGGTCGGCACGACGGTCTTCGACATGCAAGGCGGCGAGTTCCGCCCGCGCCTGGGGCCGGTCTTCTGCAACGTGCTGCTCGCGGACGAGATCAACCGCGCGCCGGCCAAGACCCAGTCGGCGCTGCTGGAGGCGATGGAGGAGCACCAGGTGACGATCGACGGCACGGCGCACCGGCTGCCGGAGCCGTTCATCGTGGTCGCGACGCAGAACCCGGTCGAGTACGAGGGGACGTACCCGCTGCCGGAGGCCCAGCTCGACCGCTTCATGTTCAAGCTGCTGGTGGGGTACGGCGCGGCCGAGGTGGAGCGCGAGGTAGTACGGCGGCACCTCGCGGGCTTCGAGCGGACGCGGCTGGATCGGGCCGGCATGGAGCCGACGCTCGGGCCGACCGATCTGCTGGCCTGCCGCGCCGACCTGGGCAGCGTGACGGTCGAGCCGGACGTGCTGGCGTACATTGTGGCCATCGCACGGGCGACGCGGCAGGCGGTTGACTTGCAGCTGGGGAGCAGCATCCGGGGGCCGCTGGGGCTGTCGCTCGGGGCGCGGGCGCTGGCGGCGCTGCGCGGGCGGTCGTACGTGACGCCGGACGACGTCAAGGAGCTGGTCGGGCCGGCGCTGCGGCACCGAATAGTGTTGAAGCCGGACGCCGAGATCGAGGGGCTGACGGCCGACGACGTGCTGGGGCGGATCGTGGCGGGCGTCGAGGTGCCGCGCTGAGGCGCCTGCCCGTGCTGCTGCCAACTGGACGCCTGTTCGGGCTGGCATTGGCGGCGCTGATGCCGTGGGCGCTGTCGGAGTGGCTGCCGGGGCTGGAGGTGCTCACCCCACTGCTGCTGATGGTCCTGGTCGGGCTGTGCGTGGTGGACGCACGGCGGACGGCGGCGCCTGCGAGGCTGGAGGTGGGGCGGGATCTCGCAGACCGGCTGTCGCTGGGGGTGGCGAACGCGGTCGCGCTGGTGGTCCTCAATCGCGGGCCGAGGGCAGTCCGTTTCCGAGTGCGCGACGAGTACCCGCCCGAGTTCGCCGGGAGCGCGACGATCCTCGACGGCGCGGCGCGGCCGGGCGAAACGGCGCGGCTGCGCTACGAGGTGACGCCGCCCCGGCGCGGCGATTACCCGTTCGGGCGGGTGGTGGTGCGCTACGCGAGCGCGCTCGGGCTGTTCGTCCGCCAGCACGGCTACCCGTGCGAGCGGGGCGTGCGGGTGTACCCGAACCTGCGCGACCTCCAGCGCTACGAGCTGCTGGTGCGGCGCGGGCTCCAGGTGGACGCGGGGACGCGGGCGGCGCGGCGGTTCGGGCCGGGCACGGAGTTCGAGCGGCTGCGCGAATACGTGCCGGACGATGAGTTCCGGCGCATCAACTGGAAGGCGACGGCGCGGCGGGGCATCCCGATCAGCGCGGAGTACGAGACCGAGCGCAGCCAGAACGTGGTGGTGCTGCTGGACGCGGGGCGGCTGATGGGCGCGCTCGCGGACAACCTGACCAAACTCGACCACGCCCTGAACGCGGGACTGCTGCTGGCCTACGCGGCGAGCCGGCGCGGCGACCGAGTGGGGATGCTGGCGTACGCGGATCGGGTGCGGTCGTTCCTGCCGCCCCGGCGGGGCCGGCGGGCGTTCCTGTCGATCCTGGAGCTGCTGTACCGGCTGGACCCGGAGCTGACCGAGAGCGACCACGCGCGGGCGTTTGGCTACATTGCGGGGCGGAACCTAAAACGGTCGCTGCTGGTGCTGTTCACGGACGTGGCCGACCCGGACGCGTCGCGGGCGCTGATTGCACACCTGGGTCGGGCGTCCCGGCACCACGTGACGGCGCTGGTGACGGTGTCGGACCCGTCGGTGACGGGGCCGGCCGAGCGCGAGCCGCGCGACGCTCGCGAGCTGTACGAGAAGGTGGTGGCGCAGCGGCTGCTCGACGAGCGGCGGCAGGTGCTCGCGACGCTGGAGGGGCGCGGGGTGATCACGCTGGACCTGCCGGCAGACCGTGTATCCGCGCAGGTGGTCGCGACGTACTTGGAGCTGAAGGCGCGCGGCCGGATCTAACACGGGAGGGATCGGCGGTGCGGCGGTGACCTGGCTGCTGCGCGATCGTGAGCCGGAGTCGGCGGGTGGAGGAACCGTCAACCGTCCCGAGGGCGGTATGATCGTTGGAGACGACGGCTGGAGGGCCGAGATGGTCGTGGCGCGGCGGCGGGCGCTGACCCTGGCGGAGTTCCTCGCGCTACCCGAGGATGAGCCCGCCCTCGAATACGAGCAGGGGATGGTGACGCAGAAGGTGTCTCCGAAGGGTCGGCACAGTACGCTCCAATGGTCGGCCGCACAGGTCGTGAATCTCTACTCAATTCCGCGCAAGCTCGCGCATGCTTTCCCGGAAGCACGGGTGACGTTTAGCGGCAAGTCGTACGTTCCCGACATGTCGGTCTTCACGTGGGAGCGCATCCCGACGGATGAACAGGGCTACGTCCTGGACGACTTCCTCATAGCGCCCGACATCGCGGTCGAGATCGCGTCACCGGGGCAGGGTCGGCAGAAGCTGCTCGATCGGTGTCGCTGGTACGTCGAGAACGGGGTGCGGGTGGCGCTGCTGGTAGATCCGCGGCGGTTCACCGTGACCGAGCTGCGCCCGGGCGCGGAGCCTCGGGTCTACCGTCGCGGTCAGAAGATCGACCTGGACGACGTGATCGCCGGCTTCGCGCTCAGCCTGGACGAGCTGTTCGGGGCGCTACGAGTTCGCTGAGCGGCCGACTGGCTCTCCATCTCGGCGCGGATGTGGCATCCTCCCAGCGGTTCTCGCGGCCGTCATCGCACGAGGCAGGCGAATCGGTGGCACAGGCATGAGCGCGCGGGATGCGCATTGGGAGGCAAGATGAAGGTCGTACGCATGAGCGACGTCCCCGAGGAGGCCGCGACGAGCGCGCTCTTCACCGGCGGCGAAGTTAGCCGCCAGGCGCCCTTCGAGGCGGACGAGCTCTCGAACTTCAACTTCGGAATCGTGAGCTTCAGCGCCGGCTCGCGCAACAAGCTCCACCGGCACACGAGCGACCAACTCTTGATCGTGACCGAGGGCACGGGCATCGTCGCGACCGAGAGCGAGGAGCGCACGGTGTCGGCCGGCGACGTGATCCTGATCCCGGCCGGCGAGAACCATTGGCACGGCGCGCCCGGCAGCACGCCGATGGCGCACATCACGCTCCAGGCGAAGGGCAGCACGACCACCCAGGTCGAGGAGTAGCCTCGCGAGAGGCCGCGCTAGGCGAGCTGGCTCTTCTTGTACTCGACGAACATGCGCTGATAGCGCGCGTGGACGGATTGGTAGCGGGCCTTGATGGCCTGGTTGTCCGGCTGCGCGAGCCACGCGGCCATCAGGTCGCGCAGCTGCTGGCTGAGCTTCTCCATCTCGGGTGTCTGGTCGTCCATGCTCGTCCTCTAGGAAGATCCGGCGCTCGGAGGCGCCGATGCGTCGATCACGGCGGGATGCCGAGCGGGGTCGGCGGGGGCGCGGTCGGGAGCGCCGCCGGCGGCTCGTATGGTTGGATCTGGGGCGG
>Ga0136611_10001758_pt1 | contig 15044 bp, 14 predicted proteins | sample AntDrymUQ2232306_2_FD_106645 | JGI IMG/M metagenome (GOLD analysis project Ga0136611, IMG submission 106645) | Polar desert sand microbial communities from Dry Valleys, Antarctica - metaG UQ223 (23.06) | ecosystem: Environmental > Terrestrial > Soil > Desert | place: Antarctica: Dry Valley...
GTAGTTGAAACTGGTTGAATAGAATCAACCGTTTACAACTTTTGGTTTTTCAATTTGGAAAAACCCCATTTGATAACTCGTTTGTTTTCAACAACCGCATTTTTCAACTACTGATTCGCATATTAGAAGAATATGTTGGGATCAAATACGGCGATAGCAGTTTTGCTGGCACCGCTTTAATCATTTTTACGGGTAAAAGTGCTTTCGCCCCAATTTGGTCAAATTGCACAATATTGTCCGAATTTGACCAAATTGTGAATTGAAGCGAAACACTTTAAACTCCGTTTCTAATTCATCCGCACTAGATCATTCCCGGCGCAGGTGGAATAGCAATAGTAATGCCATAAAACGCGCCCAGAGCCTGCCGAACGATTTTCGGAAATTCCGGGTCGAGAACAGCCGGAGCCGCCACTGCGTCATTTCGCGGCGAAAGCGCGTTGGAAGCGATGTCAAATCCGTTGACCGGATCAAAATCTACGCCGAGCGATCCGACATTCGGATTGCTTTGAATTAAAAGCCGGTCGGTCACTGTATCAATATCGTAAAGCGTCGTCGTCGCCGCTACGCCGAAACTGTTGGTATAAGTGGCGGCAGTCACTCGCGGCGTTCCCGGATTTAAATCTCCGTCAACGACAACCGCGCCGTTATTCGGGTTAAGACGCAGGTTTTGTCCCGAATCAGAGACGACGCGAATGCGGTCAACCGTCGGGTTAAAATCAAATCCGAAGTTTGTTCCGGTTAATAAAGTCGGAAACTGAGGACCGACCGCCGTCGCCGCGCCCGTTGTTCGGTTAATGTTGTAAAGTCGGTTCGAACTCCCTAAACCGAAAAGTTCGCTGGTCGCCGGTCGGAAATCAATTCCGAGAATATTTTCGCCCGGCTGCAAACCGGTAACTTGTCCGATGGTGATCAATGTGCCGGGTGTCGCCGCATTGAACTGTACAAGTTGATTGCCGGTTGTCACCCCGAAAAGCGTTTGGTTATTCTGGGCATTCGCGCTCATCAGATTGGCGGAGAAGACCATGACCAATAAAAAAGACGCCGCGACAAAGCTCTGCCGGTTGAAAATTTGGTTCATAAGTTATCCCTCCGTGAAAACTGCCAGAAAAAATAGAACATCGTTGTTTTGTCGAACGATTTTAAAAACAAGTGATGTCCAAAGAAATAATGCTACATAAAAGCTATTCGCGGATTGTTCGATAACAGATGCACACTACAAATAAATTTTGGAAAATCTTTGCAGACTATAGCGGTAGCGTAAAAATTTACCTAGATTTTTACACTACCGCTTTTACCAGCCGAAGGTCAGAGCCTGGTTTTAAGCCCGTCTCGCATTATTTCCTAAACGCTAAAAGGTTGAGAAAAATTTCTTCCACTCCTTGTTTACATCCGATGACAATTCTAAGCGTTTGAAAAAAAACTTCTGTCTGCCAGATTACAAATTTGCGGAAAAGCGAATAAAATTTTGTTTGAAATATGCGAATTCTATGTATGTTTTGTTATTGTTAATGTTTGGTTTTACGTCTTACCTTGTTAAGAACCTAAGTTATGAATTCAGATTTAATTAGAAACTTTTCAATCATCGCCCACATTGACCACGGCAAATCAACGCTCGCCGACCGCCTTTTGCAAATCACCGGCGCGGTTGCCGACCGCGATATGGAAGCCCAACTGCTCGACGATATGGATTTGGAACGCGAGCGCGGTATCACGATTAAAGCTCACGCCGTTCGCCTTGATTACACGGCGAAGGACGGGCAGCAATACGTTTTGAATTTGATTGACACGCCCGGTCACGTTGATTTTTCTTATGAAGTGTCGCGTTCTTTGAGCGCCTGCGAAGGTGCGCTGCTGATTGTTGACGCATCGCAGGGCGTCGAAGCGCAAACTTTAGCAAACACTTATCTCGCGCTCGAAAACGATTTGGAATTGATTCCGGTTCTCAACAAAATTGATTTGCCGTCCGCCGAACCCGACCGCATTAAAGAGCAAATCGAAAACATCATCGGCTTGGACACGAGCGACGCGGTTTTAACAAGCGCGAAAACAGGCATCGGAATCGAAGAGGTTTTAGAAGCGATTGTAAAGCGAGTTCCCGCGCCGAAAGGCGATAAGGACGCGCCGCTCAAAGCCCTGATTTTCGATTCGTGGTATGACAGCTATCGCGGCGTGATCGTTCTTTTCCGCGTTATTGAAGGCACGATAAAGAAGGGAACGAAGATTAAATTCTTTAACACCGGACGCGAATATATGATTGAAACAATCGGTGTCAATCGCCCGCGCCCGACACCGATTGATAAGCTCAGCGTCGGCGAAGTCGGCTTCATCACCGCTTCGATAAAAACCGTCGCCGACGTGCAAATCGGCGACACGATAACCGAAGCCGCGCGTCCGGTTGACACGCCGTTCCCAGGTTTTCAGGAAGTCAAACCAATGGTTTTCGCCGGACTTTATCCGATTGATTCGGCGCAATACGAAGACTTGCGCGACGCGATGGAAAAGCTCAGATTAAACGACGCTTCGTTTTTCTTCGAGCCGGAAAGCTCGACCGCGCTCGGCTTCGGTTTCCGCTGTGGCTTTCTCGGATTGCTGCATATGGAAATCGTTCAGGAAAGATTGGAAAGGGAATTCAATCTCGATTTAATCACCACCGCGCCCGGCGTGCGTTATCGCGTCACGACAACCGACGGCGCAGTTACTGAAGTTGATTCGCCGTCGAAAATGCCGGACACGGGCAGAATTGTGAAAATCGAAGAACCGTTCATCGAAGCGACGATTCTGACCAATGACACTTTCTTAGGCGGAATTCTGCCGCTGCTCGAAGAAAAACGCGGCATCCAGAAAAAGTTTGAATTCGTCACCTCAAACCGCGTGATGCTCGTTTATTCGATTCCGCTCAACGAAATCGTGCTTGATTTTTACGACCGCCTGAAATCGGTTTCCAAAGGTTACGCATCCTTGGATTATCATATGTCGGGTTACGTCGAAAGCGATTTGGTTAAACTTGACATTCTAGTTTCCGGCGAGCAGGTTGACGCGCTCGCGCTGATTCTGCACCGCGCAACCGCCGAATCCAAAGGCAGAATCGTGACGGCGAAAATGAAGGAACTAATCCCGCGCCAGATGTTTGAAGTCGCTATCCAAGCCGCCATCGGCAACAAAGTCATCGCGCGGGAAACCGTCAAAGCGATGGGCAAAAACGTCATCGCCAAATGCTACGGCGGCGATATTTCACGAAAGCGCAAACTGCTCGAAAAACAAAAAGAAGGCAAAAAGCGAATGAAAAAAGTCGGGCGCGTCGAGATTCCGCAAGAGGCGTTTCTGGCGGTTTTGAAGGTCAATGAAACTTAGATAAAAGCGTTGTTCAGATTAGTTTTTTGAAATTCGATGCGAGTTTTAGTCCTTCTTAAAAGCGATAATTAGGTTAATTACAGAAATACTTTAAGTTTGCATATATCAAATTTTCAGGCTCGACTTCAAGTATACGATTAAATGCGGTTTCTGCTTTCGAATCCAAACTGAGATTGCTTATTTCGTGCGCCTATTTGATATAGGCAACGGCAAGACTGTTATAACCGCGCGGTGAATCCGGCATTTTTTCAATTAGAGATTGTGTTTCGAGATTCTATAATATGGTTTTCGTCTTCGGTTAGTTTATAAATTCAATTGCGAACCGAACCTCATCGGGAACAGTTCGCAATTGTCTTAAGTTTCAGCCAAAATTTGACTGTTTGAAATGACCTTTATTTTCGGGAAGATACAATTTCCTTGAGATATTGAACAAAAGGGGTCGGACGGACAAAAGATGTCGGACGGACAGAAGATGTCGGACAAGATCTCAAGTTGCTCCTGCGCGGCTGATTGCCTTGATGCGGCGGTGCCAGATACGGGAAGCGTTGCAAAAAGTCCGTGCCGCCAACCATCGGAACGCCGGTGATGGGGTTGATGCTCATATCGTTTCCGCTTACGCCGTCACCCAAAATGCTGTTCGGGGGAACATTATGACTCGGTGTGAACGGTGTTCCGCCTGCAACTACACGCAGAGAAATGTCCGTTACGTCATCACCGACGCGCCGACCGTTCGGGTAACCGGCAAAGTCGTTGCCAAGCAAACCTAATCGGTTAATGCTGCCAAACGGTGTCGGTGCGATTCCCATATTTAAACGCATCATTTCGTGCGGAATACCGTCATTACCGCTAATCACCGTCGTATAATTTGGTCCCGTAACTGGATTAACGGGAATTCCGAGAACGGTGATTTGTGCAACATCATTGCGCGGTGGCGGCGGAACGCTTGGCACGATTCCGACGGCTACCAATAATCTTGCAAGTTCCGGGTCAAGCACGGCATTAACTACCGCCGGAATAGTCCCGTCAACATTCGGACGGATACTGTTAAAAGCATCTTTCAATCCAAGCGGAATGACGAGTTCATTAATCAGCGGGTTGCCGACTCGGGAAACTTGAACGAAAGGTCCGCTGTTGGACCGCGTTCCGTCACTGGCAATCACCCGCGTTGATTGGCGGCTGGCAGTTGAATATACACCAATTACAGCATTTGCGGAAAGTGAATTGGCAGGAATTTGTCCATCTCTGGTTAATTCCTGAATCGGAACTTCGATGGCGATAGAACTAACATTAACACCATCAGTCGTGCTGACACCGCCGCACGGGGTAATAATTGAACGGTAGTTTAATAAGTCAAATGTGCCGCCCAGGTCAACTAAAAAGCCTTCGTCGCGTTGTCCCGCAAAAATTCTAAAGCCGCTTGGAGTGATGGTGTGAATTTCCTGTGTCGCCAAATTCTGTTCGTAATTCGGCGTAACTCTTGGTCCGACATTATTGGGCGGTGTTCTCACCGGACCTTCAGGCAATAAAACGGTGCTGCCGGTCGGATTGCCGCTTGTGCTGTTAACCCGAGTTATACTGTAGGTTTGCGGCATATTGTAGTCAATATCTCTGGTTGTGCTGACAATACCGTCGCTGGCGGGATTTCCCAGAGTGATAGCGGTATGTCCCAAAATGGTGTTGCTATTGACAGTGCTTGTTCTAAATCGGAACTGATAACTAATATCCGGTAGTCCGTCACCGGTGTTATCAACATGTATCTCATACAAAACCGTATCGTCAAACCGGTAAAACTGCGGTCCGCCTGACGGGTCTTGAAACGGAATAAAATTGGCGATTAACGTAACAAACCCGGAGCGCGCCGGATCAATGCTACGGAAAGCATATAGGTCGGTATTATCAGCATATCTATCCATGCTGGTAAGCGGTGCTTCCGCGTGGCTCGATGCCATCAACGGAACAATCGAAAGGCAATAGACAACCAAAAAAGCTGCCAGACCTTTCGCTATCTTTTTAAATTTCAGTGATAAATTTTTCATTTCTTGATCCTCCCTGCTGATTTGTTTGTCGTTCAAGAGTCAAACTAAAATCAAATGAGTTAAATATATGAATCTTCGCCCGCATCAAATGAACGACTGGTTAATAGACATTGCATTCAGCAACCGTCGCTGTTTTGCCCCAAATTGTGTCGGCTCAAGCCAATATTAAAAATTGGCAGAACGAAAAAGAAGTTTGGTCTCGTTCTGTTTCACAAAATTTAATTTCGTGCCGGATTTATGCGGCATATCAGCTATTACTCGCGGTTAACACAATCACTAGCCCGATAAGAAAAACTTTAACTTCAGCAGTAAGTATCGGAAACAACAGATACTGCCCGGGAAGTGCGTTAAAGAATTAGTTTTACAGATTGACTATTCGTAGACCTTATCAAAACGGATGCAGTTTTAGCAAGATTTTTTGCAAAATTTTTGTCGAACCTCCGAAAGTGCGAATTCCGGCTATGTGATTGCTCTTGTAGATATACGTGATTCGCTTCACGCAAAAACAAAAGAAATTTTTGCCAATCTTCGCCGACAAAATTATAAATTTATAACCACCGAATTTGTTTTGCTCGAATTTGCCACTGCGCCTTCCGCATCTGACTTTCGCGGAAAAGCGTCAATTTTTATCGAAGGTTTGAGTCAATCGCCGGATGTCGAAATCATTCCCATAAGTTCCGAACTGTTCTGGCTCGGTTTTGAACTCTACAAAAATCGTCCCGACAAAGAATGGAGCATGGTTGACTGCACAAGTTTTATCGTAATGAAAGAAATGAAAATTTCAGAGTCATTTACGGAAGACCATCATTTTGAGCAAGCAGGATTAAAAAAACTTTTATAACTGACAATCACGGCGTGAGCCATTTGGTTTCGAGTTCGCCCGTTTCATTCCACACAAAAAGCGAGCGGCGATGTCCGCGCACATTCATTTCCAGACAATCTATTTCTTTGACGGTCGAGGTGACGACGACGAAATTGGCGCGTCCCGTCTCCGATTCTTCGCGCGTCGGTTCGCGGTCAATCAAATCTTCGGGCAAACCGGAAGTCGGTTTTTTGCTTTCGCGCGTTGGAACTTCGCCGATGTAGCAGCGGCGCGAGAAAAGTTCGGTTGATTGCCACTGTTCTTCGGCGAGTTCGTCGCCCAAATGAACGGTCGCTTTTCCTTTGATACGAACTTGCAGTTTTTCTTCCGGGTGATAAAACAGCCAGTAAACATTCGGATTCGCTTTGATGTGTTTTATCTTCGGCGAACCGTTATGCGAATGAAACGCCAGCATCGGCGATCTGCGCCAGAAGCGGCGCAGCACGACCATTCGCAAATCGGGAGCGTTATCGCAAATCGTGCCGAACACCGGTTGATGGAACGGATGTCGCCGCTGGAGCGTTCCCAAGTCTAAATTTTTCCAGATATTTTTGAGAATCTCGCCGTGTGAAATCGGTTTTTCCCAAATGCTTTCAGATTTCATAAAAGCCTAGTTACGAATACAAAAGTCAGCCGCCAAATTACGCGATTGACACAAACAAGAATTGATAAGGGTGATCGCTCACGGATAATTTCTGCGGCGGCTGAAGATTATTATTGCGGCTGCAAACAGTCCAAGCGCCGAACCGAAAAATACTCCTGCTAATCCGTAAACGATTCCGAGGGCAAGTGATCCTGAGACGACTAATCCCAAACCCGGCAACAAAATGCTCGTGCCGCTTCCGACAATCGCTCCAATCGTTGCTCCGACAAAGCCGCACAGCAGTCCGCCTATTGCAACTGATGTTAATACTAGACGTAAATTTGACATCACAAATTCTCCGCGCAAAAATAAGTTTGTATATACTAAAAATCAGCTCATTTACATTTGACTAACAGATATTCAAACCAACTGTTCGTCAATTTCTTTTCGTGTCAATTTGTGCAATTTGTATGTTTTGCCGCTTTTTTCCTGCTACTGCTTCAGCTTATCAATAATGGCATTGGCAAACTCCGCCGTTTTCGCCGTGCCGCCCAAATCTTTCGTAATCGTCGTTCCTTCGGCAAAAACTTCGAGCATCGCCTTTTCGGTTCTCTCAGCCGCGTCGCGTTCGCCGATGTGTTTGAGCATTAAAATCGCCGACATCAAAATCGCCGTCGGATTCGCCACGCCTTGTCCGGCGATGTCGGGCGCGGAACCGTGAACGGCTTCAAAGACTGCGCCGATCTCGCCGATGTTCGCGCCCGGAGCAAGTCCCAAACCGCCGATTAAACCGGCGCATAAATCCGAAACAATGTCACCGTAGAGATTCTCCATCACCATAACGTCGAACTGTTGCGGGTTCATCACGAGCTGCATACAGCAGTTGTCAATAATTTTATCGTCGGCTTCGATTTCGGGAAAATCCTTCGCCACATTATAAAAACATTCGAGAAAAAGTCCGTCGGAGAGTTTCATAATGTTCGCTTTATGAACGGCGGTCACTTTCTTGCGATTTTCACGCTTGGCGAATTCAAAAGCGTAGCGAGAAATTCTGGTCGAAGCCTTTGCCGTAATAATTTTGATGCTTTCGACCACGCCCGGCACGACCGTATGTTCGAGTCCAGCGTATAAATCTTCGGTGTTTTCGCGGACGATGACTAAATCGAGATTCGGATATTTGCACGGAATATTCGGGAGCGCGCGAATCGGGCGGACGTTGGCATATAGATCAAGTGTTTTCCGTAAGCCGACGTTTACGCTGGTGAAACCTTTACCGATTGGTGTCATTAGCGGACCTTTAAGCGCGACTTTGTTCTTCTTAATCGAATCGGTTGCCGCCGCCGGCAAAGTCTCGCCGAATTTCTCCAACGCCTGCGCGCCGATAATATGCGTTTCCCATTCGACATCAACGCCCGTAGCCTCAATGATTCTGACCGTCGCCGCGATGATTTCCGGTCCGATGCCATCGCCCGGAATCAATGTGATATTATGTTTCATTGGTTTGTCTCTCGTCCTTTCTCGCTTGTGTTTTTGCGTTATTATTAAATTTACAACGGACGGCGGACAAAGGACAAAGGACGCGGGTTTGTTTTAATGAATCTCTCAAAAAATCCAGAAGTTTTAATCATCGGCGGCGGCGTTATTGGCTTGTCAATCGCGCGCGCATTACATAAACGAGGAATTGGTAGAATCACGATTCTCGAACGCGGCGCAGTCGGGCGCGAGGCGTCATACGCGGCAGCGGGAATGCTCGCGTCGCAAGCCGAAACCGACGAAGCGAACGACTTTTTTCACCTGTGCGACGAGTCGAACAAACTCTATCCTTCGTTTGGCGAAGAACTTCTGGCGGAAACCGGCATCTCGATTGAACTCGACCGCAGCGGAACGCTTTATCTGGCTTTGACCGACGACGATGTGAAGCAGATTCGCCGCCGTTTCGCGTGGCAGACGAAAGCCGGTTTGAATGTCAAACATTTGAACGCAGACGAGGCGCGAAAACTCGAACCGTTTGTCTCGCCCGATGTGCGCGAGGCTTTGTTTTTTCCGAACGACTGGCAAGTCGAAAATCGAAAACTGCTTGTCGCGCTGCGGAAATACGCGGAAATAAACGGCATCGAGATTGTCGAAAATGCTCAAGTGAAACGCCTTTTAATCGAAAATAATAAAATCGTCGGCGCGGAAACCGAAAGCGAAAAAATTGCGGCGGAAACGGTGGTGCTTGCAACAGGCGCGTGGACTTCGCTCATCAAAGCGGGTAATTTGACGATGCCCGCCGTCAAACCGATTCGCGGACAAATCCTGAGTTACCGCACGGCAAAGCGGCTTTTCCAAACGGTGATTTACAGCCCGCGCAGTTATCTCGTGCCGCGTCTCGACGGTCGGATTTTAGTGGGCGCGACGGTTGAAGATGTCGGTTTCGACAAATCCGTCACGGCGAGCGGCGTTGATTTTCTGCGGGACAACGCACTGGAAATCGCGCCGAGCTTAATTAATCTCGCGCTCGAAGAAAGTTGGGCGGGCTTGCGACCTTTCGCGGCGGACGGTTTGCCGGTTTTAGGCGCGTTTCCCGAAATCGAAAATTTGTTTGTGGCGACGGCGCACTACCGCAACGGAATTTTACTCGCGCCGAAAACGGCGGAAATTCTGGCTGCTAGAATCGTCGGAAACGTCGAATCGAAATATTTGAAAATTTACAGTCCGCGCCGGTTCCAAACGGCGAAAGCATTTTAAAGAAGGAAATAAAACTACAGATGACACGAACGCACACAGATTTTTAGGAAATAAAACTACAATTTTGTCTTTTTCTATCTGAGTTTGTTCGTGTCCGTCTGTGGTTAAATGTAAACGATGCGTATTATTTTTTTTATATCTTTAGTTTTATTTTTATCCGTCAATAGTTCAGCGCAATCACGGCGCGTCAGTCCGAATTCGCCGCAGCCGGCGACTTCGACCGCGGCGGCGGCGATGAAAGATTTAACCGCTGGAGAAATGTTTGACGAAGCGAATACTTACGCGAAAAAGAAATTTGCCGAGTTCGAGACCAAAAAAATCCCGTTCAGCGACAATCTTTTCAAAGTCACCATCAAAGAGCAAAAACAACTCGCAGCGAAATATGCGACCGCGCTTGTGACGCGTGAAAACTTAAAAGCCGAAGACTTTTATTACGTCGGAATGCTGCATTGGCTGGCGGACAATCCTGACGGCGCGACCGAATCTTTCGGTAAATTTCTCGCGTCGGAAGATCCCGCAGCCGAAAAACTACAAACCGCGCGGTCAATCATTATCGTCGTGGCGGCGCGGCGGAAAAGTTTTGAGGAAGCCGAAAAACTTCTCAGCGATTATTTGAAAACCGAGCCGATCAAACTCACCGAACGCGCCCGTATGGAAACGGAATTGGCGAAAAGTTACCGCAGCGAGAAAAAATACGCGAAAGCCGCCGCGCACGCCGACGAAGCCTTTCGCGCTTTCAAAACGGTGTTTCAGGATTCGGCTTCACGCGCCCGCGGGCTAGATGATTTGCTCGACGCGGGAATGACGGCTTTTGAAGTTTACAGAGACGGTGGTAAACCAAAGGAAGCGGAAAACGCGCTTGAAGATTTGCGGAAAACCGCCGCGTCCGTCGGTTCGAGCAGTCTTTATTATACAGCGGTTGACGAGCATATCAAATATTTGATTGCGACCAACCGGAAGCCGCTCGCGCTCGAAATGTATCGCGCCGCGCTCGCCCAATCTGAGAAAGATTTCACGGCGAAACCGTTGCGGGAAGATGTTTCGCGCCGCCTGAAAAAACGCGAGAAGCATTACAAACTCCTTGGCGACATCGCGCCGGAACTCGCCGCGATTGACCGCTGGTTTCCCGGACAGCCGCAGACTCTGGCGAATTTGCGCGGCAAGGTCGTGCTGCTCGATTTTTGGGCGACGTGGTGCGGTCCGTGCCTCGACGCTTTTCCGGCGTTGATCGAGTGGCATCAAAACTATAAACGAGACGGTTTGGAGATTTTAGGCGTGACGAAATATCACGGCGCAGCCGAAGGTTTTCCGGTGGATAACGCGGCAGAGCTTGAGTTTTTGCAGCGATTCAAAAAAGCTCAACGCCTGCCCTACGATTTCGTCGTCGCTAAAGATAACACGAATCAAATCGTTTACGGCGCGACCGCGATTCCGACCGCCGTTTTGATTGACCGCAAAGGCGTAATTCGCTATATCGAAATCGGCACGAGCGCGAGCCGCGAAGAAGAAATTCGTTTGGAAATTGAAAAACTTTTGGCAGAAAAGTGAAGAGGTGAAAAGTTAAAAAGCAGATGAGCCATTCTCAATTTATCTTCTTCACTTTAGAGCGCGATGTCACAAAAAACCGGATTCTCGGAAAGCAAAACGCAGACTTTTTACGACCGCATCGCCGACGTTCACAATCTGGCGATGAAGGTTAACGGTTATCGGTCTTCCGTGGCAAAATATCTGCAATCGCTCAACTTGAAGTTAGATGAAAATTCCTTCGTTTTAGACGCGGGCAGCGGAACGGGAATCGTCACGCTCGGATTTCAAACGGCGGGTTTTCGCCCGAAAAAAACCGTGGCGCTCGATTTATCTTTCAATTCGCTGGATGTCTCGCGCGAGCAGTTTGAACGGGACGAAAATGCGGATGCGGAAAATATCAGTCTCGTGCAGGGCAACGTTACGGAGATGCCTTTTGCCGATGAAACTTTCGATTTGGTTTTAACATGCGGCGTGTTGGAATACGTTTCGCTTGAAGATGGTTTAAAGGAATTTGCGCGTGTTTTAAAAATTGGCGCGAAACTCGTTTTGATTCCCGTCAAACCTTCATTCGTCGGCTCGGTGCTGGAAATTTTATATAAATTTAAAACTCATTCAATCGAAGAAACCGAAGAGATTGCCGGACGTTATTTTGATATTGTCGGCGAACACGAATTTCCGATTATCGAACCGATTGGCTGGTCGAAAATGATTTTTGTTTTAGAGAAGAAGTGAGAGATGAGAAGTGAAAAATGAGAAGCGCTGGTTAAAAAATCTCCTTTTTATTTCTCAGTTCCATCTCTTACTTCTCATTGAATTAAATGCAACTGCCCGCTCAAAAGCCTCTCATCATCGCGCATCGCGGCGCAAGCGCGCTCGCGCCGGAAAACACTCTCGCCGCGTTTCGTAAAGCGATTGAGGACGGCGCGGACGGCATCGAATTCGACGTGCGGTTTGCCAAAGACCGCGTGCCGGTCGTCATTCACGATGCAAAATTAGAACGGGTGGGAAGGCAGAAAGGTGGCGTTTCAAATTACACGTCTTCGGAATTGCAAAGTTTGGATGTCGGCAGTTGGTTCAACGAAAAAAATCCGCATAAATCTAATGGCAAGTTTTCTCTCGAAACCGTTCCGACATTAGAGCGTTTGCTCAAATTTTTGAGCGGTTACAAAGGATTGCTTCATATTGAAATGAAATGCCGCGAAGAAGAAACCGGATCGCTTGCTGAAGCCGTCTGTCAGGCGATTCGGCAAAGCGATCTGCTGCCGCAAATGATCGTTAAAAGTTTCAACCTCGAAGCCATCCGTCAGATACGACGCTTGCTGCCGGAAGTCCGTACCGCCGCGCTGTTTGCCCCGAAAATACTCGACGTTCTGCAAAAAAAGAAACGCCTTTTGAAAAAAGCGGAAGAATGCGAAGCCGACGAAATTTCGATTCATTTTTCTTTAGCGACCGAAAAATTCATCCGCCGCGCCGAAAAGAAAAATCTGCCGGTGACGATTTGGACGGTTGACAATCGGGTTTGGGTCAACCGCGCCGTCAATCTCGGCATCAATGCGATTATCACCAACAATCCGGCGCGGCTTTTAGCCAAACGCGACGAATTATTCAGAATCTAATCGAAAAAACAACGGGATAAAATAATGAATTATTTTATCCCGTTCGTCCGATAGGCAAACACAATTGTTTTGCCATTCTAGGGTTGGCACCTGTTTCTGAAACTATATTGTTTAAGGCGAAAACACAAATCCGCTGTCGTTACATTGATTTGAAAGCCACCAGAAATGTATCGTGAGAATTACAAACGTAGCCGTATGGTTCTGAATAACCGGCTAAACCAAACTTTTTAGTCTCTTCATCAAAAAAAACTTTATAACCTTCGAGCGTTTCGGGTTTTTCTTCTAAAACAATCCAACAGTCTTTTAATTTACCAGCGAAATGAAGTTTTCTCTTTTTCGGACGCGTCAAACATTTTTTCAAATCACAATTATGGGCATTTGAAATTGACCAATCGCCGTTGATTTCTCTTTCAATAATTTTTGAAATTTCTTCGGGTTTCATCAGCTTGCAAAACTATTTACAAAATTAGCTTTCTTTTTTGTCATCATTCGCCGACGGAAAAAGCCACTTGGCGACAATCACAAATAAAGCTATCACGCTGACGGTTGTCGAAGTGATAAAAGCGATCAGAACACTATCGGCGAGCGAGAAAATGTTTTTCAGCGTGGCGGTCAAAGCGACGAGCGCGACGACGACCGCGAGCCACGCCGTTATTAACCAGAAGAGTCTGCCGACGTATTGTTTTCTCGTGTCGTGAAGTTCGGTCAGTCGCAAACTCTCGTCTTTGAGACGCTGGTTTTGCAGCTCCAATCCCTGATTTTCGATTTGCAGTTTTTGATTCTCGATTTTGAGCCGTTCGAGTTCGGTCGTCGCTTTCTGGCGGGCGGTCAATTCCGCTTCTAAAAATAAATCGTTGAGTTTGTCGGGCGGCAGAGAGATATTTTCAGTCTGCGAGTCCAGCATAACCTCTCGATTTTCCGCTTTTACTTCGGGCGGCGTTTCGGCAATTTGCCGATTTACATCGGAGGCGGCGAAATTTTTTTCGCTACGGTTGATTGGCGAATCGTTCATACAAATCTTGACGATAGTGTTCGGCAATAAGCTCATCGGAAATCACGCCGAATTGATTAGTTCTCCACGTTTCGCTCCACGGCGTTCCTTTGCGATGCGTCAAATCCGAGAGCTCCAAACCGGAAAGCTCGCCGAAGTCTTGCCAGACTTCTCTGATTATTTCCATCTCCGCGCTGTCTTCGCTAATCGGCGACGCGTCGGTCGAAATATAATCTTTGACTTCGCCCGCGCCGTAATGACGAAGCGTTTTATAAAGATTCGGAATCACCGGTCCCCATTCAAAGGCGTGAATATTATTGTGAAAAAGCGGTTGGCGAAGTTTGGCAAGCGAGTATCCGTGCGCGATATAGACGAGTTTCTGCAACTGCATATTCGTCAAAAATTTTCCGCTCCGGCGGGCTAAATCGAGAAATGCGTTAGCCACGGATTCTGCGCTATACATAAGTTTGATTTCAACAATTTCGTGACTTATATTTTAACAGGCAAACCTCTCCCGACAAAGCTGAAAAAGATTTAAATTTAACTGAAAAACCGTTTAATCACAAAGTGCTTTCGAGAACCGAGGCGGTTTGTTCGGCGCGAAATTTTTTGAGTTTTTCTCTTAATTCAGGGCGCGAATTCGCTAAAATGGAAATGGCGAAAAGCGCCGCGTTCGTCGCGCCTGCACTACCAATCGCCATAGTACCGACGGGAATTCCGGCGGGCATTTGGACGATTGAAAGGAGCGAATCCATTCCCGCGAGCGTTCTGCTTTGAACTGGAACGCCAAGAACCGGCAAAACTGTTTGCGCCGCGCACATTCCGGGCAAATGCGCCGCGCCGCCCGCGCCCGCGATGATGACTTCGATGCCGCGCGATTCTGCCGCTTTTGCAAACTCGAAAAGCAAATCCGGCGTGCGGTGCGCGGAAACGACTCGCGTTTCAAACGGAACGCCGAATTCTTCTAAAACGTCGGCGGCGTTTTTCATCGTTTCCCAGTCGGACGTGCTGCCCATAATTATCGAAACAAGGGGATTTTCAGCATTCTTCATTGCTTACAAAATAGAAAAGATGCGCGGCGAAAGCAAACTGTGGCGCACATCTTTTAATTTTTGATCCATCAACAAACACTAAATTCTATGTTTGTCTTTATAATTCAATTTGACTCTTTGCCGTGAACAACCAAGCGCATTTCACGAGTAGAGAAAAACCCGTGTTAGCGTTGCTTTTTTATTCTTTGAAACACGCAGGTCAAAACCTTGCACTTTCAGTGCAAGACTTTCAGTAATTTCCGCTAAAATCTATTCGAGGATAGCGAAAGATGAAAGAAAACCGAAAAGGCTCGCAC
>Ga0136611_10001759_pt1 | contig 15043 bp, 14 predicted proteins | sample AntDrymUQ2232306_2_FD_106645 | JGI IMG/M metagenome (GOLD analysis project Ga0136611, IMG submission 106645) | Polar desert sand microbial communities from Dry Valleys, Antarctica - metaG UQ223 (23.06) | ecosystem: Environmental > Terrestrial > Soil > Desert | place: Antarctica: Dry Valley...
AGCAACAATGCCGGCGTCCTTGGCCGCTGCCGCGGCCGTGGCGAGGTCGTCCAGATTCTGGGGCTCATCGAGCCCGAGGTCGCTGAACATGTCCTTGTTGTAATAAACGCCAATGGTCTCCAATTCGCCAGGGACGCCGTAAACGACGTCGTCGGAGGTGACGGTCTCCTTCGCGAAGTCGTATACCTCCCAGCCGTTGTCCTCGTAGGCGTCGCTGAGGTCAAGGAGCAGGCCTGCCTCGGAAAGCGCGCCACCGAAGCCGGGGCCGGACCCCCAGTTGAAGACGTCTGGGCCTTCGCCCGAGCGCAACTGGGTCTGCAGCACGGTCCGCATGGTGTCGAACGGCAAGGTCGAGATGTCGACCGTGATGCCCGACTCCTCAGTGAAGTTTTTGGCTACGTGCTCCTTCAGCGCATCGAGAGCCTCGGCATCCTCGGGCTCCTCGATCAGCCACTTGATCTCCTGGGGGCCGCTTTCGTCCTGCTCGATGTCGGTCGACGTGGCGCCAGTGCAACCTGCGAGGAGGAGCGAGGCGGCCAGGGCCGTGGCGAGCGGGAGGCGATGCCTGGATGCGGACGAGTTCATGAGCTTGTTCTCCGCTCGACGAAGGGTCAGTGTAGGTGACCGAGAGACGCTGATAATGTTTCACCGTGAAAGTATGTTCGTCAAGGGTCATGCGAGCATCGAGCGGATGAGGATCAGGGAAAGTCATGCTGGATGGCGACGGCGGCAGCGCCTCGGGCCCACTCGACGAAGTCCATCGGCATGACCACCGGGTCGATCGTGCTGAGCGGCTCGGCGGCGTAGGCACGTCGACCCGCCCGTAGCTCGTCCGGAGCAATCTCTGCCAGCCGCACACCCTCGCCGGTGAGGATGATCCGCTCCACGCCAGTGAGCGAGGTGATGGCGGCCGTCGCGGTGCCGAGCGCGTGCGCGGCCTCGGCGACGACCCGGGTGGCGACCGGGTCCCGTCGCTCGGCCAGGGCAAGCAGCTCGCTGTAGGACACGTCGCGGCCCAGGGTCTGTGAGGCCGTCGCGCACATCGCTCCCGACGTGACGTAGGCCGACATGCACCCTCGGTGGCCGATCCGACACAGCGGCCCGTGCGGGTTGACGGGGAGGTGGCTGACCGGGCCGACGTGGGTGGGCACCACGCGGTGGTCGATGACCAGCCCGTAGCCCACCCCGGCGCCGATGGTCAAGAGGGCGAAGTCGGCGTAGGTGCGGCCGTAGCCAAACCACTGCTGGGCCATCGTCAGGCCCACGACGTCGTTGGCCAGCCACAAGGGCTCCCCCACCTGCTCCGCGAGAAGAGTGCGGAAGGGAACGTCGTGCCACTCCAGAAAGGGTGAGTCGGTCACGATCTCACCGCCGTCCACGACGCCACCGACGGTCACCCCGACCGCGTGCACCTTGTGCGTGCTCCACGCTCGGAGACGGTTGACCACGTCGGTCACCGCCGCCACCACCTCGTCGACCGCCAAGGACGGCTTGTCGACGATCTCGGTGTGCAGCACCTGGGCGCGCAGGTCCACCAGGACGCCGTAGATGGATTCTCGCGTGAGCTTCACGCCGACGAAGTGCCGGGCGTCCGTGACCACGTCGAGAGGCAGCGAGGACCGGCCCCGTCCGGGAGTGCGGATGGCACCGCCCTCCACCAGGACGCCGGTCTCGACCAACGGCCGAGTCACCCGGGTCAGGGTCGCGGCCGAGACGCCCAGTCGTCGGGCCAGGGTGGCGCGCGGCTGAGGGCCGTGGACCAGGATCTCCACGGCGACCGCGCGCGCGAGCGCGTGCTGCTCGACCTCGTCCGTGGCCATCGCACACTCCTCGCACATGTGGCACACTTCGCTTAATCTTTTCACTATGAAACCAGATGCCGGTGAAGGCGAAGCATGATCCTAGCGATGAAGTCGGCCACTGCGCCTGTCGTCCTGCGTGGCGGCGGGACATCGGTTGTCGTCGACATCGACGGCGGCGTGCCCAGGGTTTTGCATTGGGGCAGGCTCCTCAGTGCCGCCGCAGCCACCGACCCCATGTTGGCCGCGTTGGGCGACTCCCAGCACGGGGCGGACGGATTCGCCGGCCAGCACCCGATCCCTGCGCTGCTGCCGGAGCAGGCCGCAGGCTGGACCGGTACTCCCGGTCTCGAGGGCCACCGGGACGGCCGTCTGTTCAGCACATTTTTCGAGCCGGCGGGGTACCAGCTGGACGATCGCGTTGACGGGGGCCAACGTCTGGTGGTGTGCGGCGTGGACACCGACACGTGTCTCGAGCTGGCCTGCGAGATCGAGGTGGACGGCGTCGGCCTCGTACGCGTCCGCGCCCGCCTCACCAACGTCGACCCGTCCCGCCCCTACACGGTCAACTCGGTGCGGCTGGCCCTGCCGGTGCCGGCCGAGGCCGACGAACTGCTCGACTTCGCCGGTCGGCACCTGCGCGAGCGCACGCCGCAGCGCCGTCAGTTCACCGTCGGCACCCATCTGCGTGAAGGACGCCGAGGACGCACCGGCTCTGACGCCGCCTTCCTGACCGCCGCGGGCACGCGGGGCTTCGGTTTCCGAAGCGGTGAGGTCTGGGCGGTGCACACCGCCTGGAGCGGCAACCATGCGGCGTACGCCGAGCGGGTGCTCGCGGGGACGCGGGTGCTCGGCGGCGGGGAGGTCCTGCTACCCGGTGAGGGCATCCTGGGACCCGGCGAGCACTACACGAGCCCGTGGGTGGTGGCGACGTACGGCGAGGGACTCGACGAGGTCGCCGCGTCGTTCCACCGTCACCTGCGCGCGCGTCCTACTCACCCGACCTCCCCGCGTCCGGTCGTCCTCAACACCTGGGAGGCCGTCTACTTCGACCACGACCTCGACGAGCTGGTCGCGCTCGCCGAACTCGGGGCCAAAGTAGGGGTCGAGCGGTTCGTCCTCGATGACGGCTGGTTCCTCAACCGTCGTGACGACACCGCCGGACTCGGTGACTGGCGCGTCGATCCCGCTGTCTGGCCGCAGGGCCTCGCGCCACTGGTCGCGGCGGTGCGCGACCTCGGCATGGACTTCGGCCTCTGGTTCGAGCCGGAGATGATCAACGAGGACTCCGAGCTCGCCCGCGCGCATCCCGACTGGATCCTGGCCCCCAGTGGTCGACTTCCCTTGTCCGCCCGACACCAGCAGGTCCTCAACCTCACGATCCCGGACGCATGGACCCACGTGCTGGAGTCGATGAGCACCCTCATCGGCGAGCTGGGCATCGCCTACGTCAAGTGGGACCACAACCGTGACCTTGTCGAAGCGGGCGATCGCCGCACCGGTGAGCCGCGGGTGCACGCTCAAACACTGGCTGTGTACGCCTTGATGGACGAACTCAAGCGACGCCACCCGGGACTCGAGATCGAGTCGTGCTCTTCGGGGGGTGGACGGGTGGACCTGGGGGTGCTCGAGCACACGGACCGGGTGTGGGCAAGCGACTGTATCGACGCCCTGGAGCGCCAGCGTATCCAGCGCTGGACGGGCCAGCTGCTTCCTCCTGAGCTGGTCGGCAGCCACGTCGGGGCTGCAACAGCCCACACCACCCACCGCACTCATGCGCTCGCTTTTCGTGCCGCCACGGCGCTGTTTGCGCACTTCGGAATCGAGTGGGACCTGCGCACGGCAACTCCGGAGGAGCTCGACGAGCTCGCCGCATGGATCTCCATTTACAAGGAGGAGCGCGATCTGCTCTGCCGCGGCACGACCGTCCGGGCCGATCATGCCGACGAGACGCACTGGTTGCACGGCGTGGTGGACGAGGACCAACGGCGTGCGCTCTTCGCCTTCGTCGCCCTCGACACGTCCGTGGCCCCGCAGCCCAGCCGATTGCGGCTGCCGGGCCTCAACCCGTCCTTGTCCTACCGCATCGACCCGGTGCCCCTCTCGGCCAGCGCCATGGTGCGAACGCGCAGCGGCCAGCCGAGGTGGTGGACTGAGAGCCCGACCGTGCTAGGTGAGGTGTTGGAGTCGATAGGGCTGCAAGGCCCCATGCTCTATCCCGAGCAGGCACTCGTCTTCCGCGTCGTGGCTGAGGGCCCGACGCTGGAATCCATTGCTGCTGACAGATGAGTGAAGGGAAAGGTCAATGGCCAGAGTGGTTCGTTTCGCTGCCCCCCGGCAGGCCACGGTCGTCCATGTTGACGACCCGGTCCCCGGCCCGAGCGAGGTGCTGCTCGAGACGGCGTACTCAGGTATCTCAGCGGGCACCGAGCTCACCGCTTACCGCGGGAGCAACCCCTACCTCTCCCGACTCTGGGACGAGGAGCGTCGCCTCTTCGTGACCGGCGGGTCGACGCAGGCCTATCCGATGGACGGCTGGGGCTACGAAGAGGTCGGCCGGGTCATCGCGGTCGGCTCTACTCATGACGAGGACCTCATCGGTCGCTGGGTCTGGGGCGCGTGGGGACATCGCTCGCACGCGGTGCGCCTCGCGGACTACGCCCGGCCGCGTGTTCTGCCGCAGGGCAACGACGTGTTGACCGGCGTCTTCGCCAAGATTGGAGCCATCGCGCTCAACGCCGTGCTCGACGCCGACATCCACATCGGCGAGACAGTCGCGGTGTTCGGCGTGGGCGTGCCCGGACAGATCGTCGCCCAGCTCGCCCGGCTCAACGGCGGCCGCGTCATCGTGGCAGACCTCGTCGCGGCACGGCGCCGGTTGGCCATCGAGCTCGGCGCCACCGCCGCCTTCGACCCAGCAGCGGACGGGGTGGCGGAAGAGGTCCGGGCGATGACCGAGGACCGCGGCGCTGACGTCGTCATCGAGATGAGTGGGGCCTACCAAGCGCTTCAGGAGGCGGTTCGGACGGTCGGCTACAGCTCGCGGGTGGTCGCAGGCGGATTCTTCCAGGGAGACGGCGTACCGCTCCGGCTTGGCGAGGAGTTCCACCACAACCGGGTCGCGATCGTGGGCTCCCAGATCTCAGGCGTCGCACCGCAGCTGCGGCACCGCTGGGACGAACTGCGCATGTCGAGAACGGCGTTGCAGCTCGCCGAGGACGGCCGCCTGTCCCTTGGGTCGCTGGTCACCCATGTCCTACCCGACTCCGACGCGCCAGCGGCGTTCGAGATGCTGGACGCCGACCCACAAGACGCCCTCCAGGTCGTCCTCGATTACGGGACCGCGTCGTGATGCCCCGGTCCCGCGGAGAGGTGCGATGGGGCATCCTCGCAACTGGAGGCATCGCCCACGCGATGGCGCGCGACCTGTTGCTCCACGGCCACCGGGTGACTGCAGTCGGCTCGAGGCGGGCTGAGGCCGCGGGCGCCTTCGCGGCCGAGCACGGCATCGACCGGGCCCACGCGTCGTACGACGAGCTGATCGCCGACCCTGACGTCGATGTCGTGTACGTCGCCACGCCGCACCCCCTGCACGCCGAAAACGCCCTGGCCGCGCTCGGCGCCGGCAAGCACGTGCTGGTCGAGAAGGCGTTCACCCTCAACGCCGGACAGGCGCGCGAGGTGGTGCGAGAGGCGGCCGATCGGAAGCTGCTGGTGATGGAGGCGATGTGGACCCGCTTCCTTCCACACATGGCCTTCGTCCGTGAGGTCGCTGCCAGCGGTCGGCTCGGCGAGGTCTGCTCGGTGCACGCCGACCACACCCAAAAGCTGTCCGACGACCCGGCCCACCGGCTCAACAACCTCGCGCTCGGCGGCGGGGCTCTGCTCGACCTGGGCGTCTATCCCCTCTCGTTCGCACACGACGTCCTCGGCCCGGTGGCCGAGGTCGCGGCGTCGGCGACGATGCGCGAGACCGGCGCCGACGCCGACGTGGCAACGACCCTGCGCCACGTCGGAGGCGGTGTGTCGACCTCGTTCTCCTCGAGCCGGACCCGAGGTCGCAACGTAGCCTCAGTCCTCGGCACCAAGGGGCGGATCGACATCGAGGCGGTCTGGTACTCACCCACCGTTGTGGTGGTCCGGGACGCGAACGGCCAGGAGGTCGACCGATTCGAGCAGTCGGTTAGCGGACGGGGCATGCAGTACCAGGCCGCCGAGGTCGAGCGCGTGCTGGCCGCAGGCGAGTTGAGCAGTCCGCTCCTTACGCCCGAACATACGGTCGCCGTCATGGAGACCCTGGACCGGGTCCGGGACGCCATCGAGCTGCGCTACCCCGGAGAGTGAGACTCGTGGCTTCTCCGGAGGGTGCCCAGGTTACGGTCGTCGGCTCCGCAAACCTGGACATCGTCGTCACGGTCAAGCGCTTCCCGGGCCCCGGCGAGACCGTATTGGGCGGCGACCCTCTCGAGATCGCCGGGGGCAAGGGTCTCAACCAAGCCGTCGCCGCCGCCCGCGTCGCCTCGACCGCTCTCGTAGCCTGCGTGGGCGACGACAGCGCCGGTGAGATGCTTGTTTCACGACTGAAGGAGGCGGGCGTGGACACGCGTCACGTTCGCCGGGTAGCGACGCCGACGGGCCGGGCGTTCATTCAGGTTGCACCGAACGGGGAGAACAGCATCGTCGTCGCCGCAGCCGCCAACGCAGAGCTCACTCCTGAATACGTGCAGCAGGCGCTGGACGGGCTGAGGCCGGCCGTGGTGCTGGCCCAGCTCGAGGTCCCGCTCGAGTCGGTGCTGGCAGCGGCCCGCTGGGCCAGTGAGCACGGGGCGAGGTTCGTGCTCAACCCGAGCCCGGTTCAGCAGCTTCCTGACCGGTTGATAGCGGCGTGCGACCCGCTGGTGGTCAACGCTATCGAGGCAGCAGAGGTCCTTGAAGCAGCGCCCGGCACAGAAATCACCGAACTGGCCTCGGGCCTTGGGTCGCGCGCGGTGTCCGTCGTTGTCACAGACGGCCCACGCGGTGCGCACGTGGGGACGTCGACAAGTGTCCAACATGTGCCGGGCCAACGAGTGGACGCGGTGGACACGACCGGCGCAGGCGACGAGTTCGCGGGCTGCCTCGCCGCCGCGTTGGCGACAGGCGGAGCCTTGGCTGAGGGCGTCGCTGGCGCCAACCGGGCTGCTGCTCGCGTGGTGGCGGCCCCGCGCGACCGACGCTGACGAGGCTGACTGAGCAGCTGCGCTCAGGATTCTCCCGAAACCCGATCGCTCGACAGCGCGTCATAGTGGGCGCAATGGGCGAGCTCCATGGCAGTGGGGGTGACATCCGCCCAGGGTTGGCGAAACTGGCCCCGCTGGTCGTAACACCTCTCGTCCGCTGTCCAGACTTCTAGACTCGGATCCTCCGTCCATGAGGGACTCATAACTGCGCGATCTCTAGCGAATCTTTGACCGGATATCGATCAGATCGCCCTAATCGACACTTGCCCGGGTCGTGTGGCAGGTCAAACTGTCGCTCGTTCGTGCAGCAATGCCGGACGCCGCCCGCCAGGACACGGGCGATCGCGGTCGCGGTCGCAATCTGCCTTACTGCGCAGGCCGCCCTGAGGCTCTTGCGGTCGGTGAGGTGCGCACGCACGACGTCGGCCCCCAAGTCGCGCAAAGGCACAGCGTCTGTGTCTGGACGCACCAGGCACCGGACCTCCTGCTCTCGCTCACGCAACCGGCTGACTATGCGATGCCCCAGGTCTCCGGACCCACCAACAACGAGGATCACTTCGAGCTGCATCTCGAGCCTGATGCGAGTGACGCTCAGACCGAAACCAGCATGATTACTTCAACTACCGGAAGCAAGAGCCGGGGTGGTCCATACACAGGACCACCGCAGCCGATGACGCGACATGTGGCCTACCCGACCGCCGCGACTGCCCGACGCACTGCGTCAACGGACGCCGCGATATCGGCGTCGTCGGTCGACCAGTTGCTGACCGAGGCACGCATCACCGCCCGATCGCGCCAGCGTGAACCCGACATCCACGCCGTACCGTCCGCCAGCACCTGCGCCGTCACCTCACGGGTGCGCGCGTCATCGCCGAAGACGCAGCAAACCTGGGTAAAGACCACGTCATTCAGGACCTCGGCACCGTCGATGGCGGAGAATCCGCTGGCCAGAGCACTGGCGTTGGTGGCCAGACGATCGACCAGGTCAGCGACCCCCGCGCGTCCCAGCGAGCGCAGCGCCGCCCACACCGGCACGCCACGGGCGCGTCGAGACAGCTCAGGCACCCTGTCCAACGGGTCGCCGGCCGCGTCGGCGATGAGGTACGACGCATGGCTGCCCATGGCCCGACGCAAAGGCTCTGGGTGGGCGACGACCGCGATTCCGCAGTCGTACGGCACGTTGAGGGTCTTGTGAGCGTCGGTGGCCCAGGAGTCCGCTTGCTCGACGCCGGCGGTCAGGTGCGCGAGCCGAGGGGATGCGGCCGCCCACAGCCCGAACGCGCCGTCGACGTGCACCCACGCGCCATGTGCATGGGCGAGAGTGGTCGCCGCCTCAAGCGGGTCGAAGGCGCCCGAGTGCAGGTTGCCGGCCTGCAGGCACACGATCGTGGGTCCGGTAGCACCCGCTAGGCCCTCCTGCAACGCGTCGAGCACCAATCGCCCCTGGTCATCGGCTGCCACGACCTCCGGCTCTCCCAGACCGAGGTAGCGCAGCGCAAGATCGACGGTGACGTGCCGCTCGGCGCCGACCAGGACGCGTACTCGGGGTGCTCCGCTCAGGCCCCACCGGTCGAGGTCCCAGCCGGCGTCGGTCAGCACCTGTTGCCGCCCGGCTGCGAGACCAGTGAAGTTGGCCATCGTCGCCCCAGTGACGAACCCGACGTCCGCGGCACCCGGCAGGCCCAGCAGGTCCAAGATCCACTGGCTTGCGATCTCTTCCACGACTACTGTCCCCGGCGTCGCGTAACGCAGACCGCTGTTCTGGTCCCAGGCGCTGGTCAACCAGTCCGCGCCGAGCGCGGCGGGAAGCGTCCCACCCATCACCCATCCGAAGAAACGTCCGGACGGGCTCGCCAGGAGCCCAGGCTCGACCGCATCGGCCAGCATGTCGACGACTTCTGCGGCGTCGCATCCCTCGTCGGGCAGCGGCCCGTCGAGGTCCCGGCGCAGGCTGTCGGCATCTCGCTGGGGAGGTACGGCGCGGGTTGGGAGTGACCTCAGCCAGTCCCGACTGCGCGACGCCGCCCGGTCGAGGGCCGCGTCGTAGTCTTCGGTCGGAAGCGCCATAACTCACTATGGCAGAGTCGGCACTTCTCCGATCAGGTGCGAAACGCATGCCATCCCAGAACGGGCCGCGAACCGCCGAGCTGTCGTCGCGCTCAGGTGAGGCGACCCGGCCGTACAACGACGGCTGAGTGAGTTCGCCATCTGTACCGGAGGTCGTCGATTGTCAACCTTCCGGACGTTCCTCGCGGTTCTGTGGGCGCCAGTGGAGGAGCGACAGGACTGTCGGTATGACGCACCTCACCGGCCGTACTCATCGCGGCTGTGAGGGCGGTCAGCAGCTCATGGCGACTACAGCGACAGATCGGTCCTCGTGGTCACGCTTGACATGTGGGGAACCAGCTACGCCGCAGGAACCCCAGTCGTCTCTGTCCCGCGACCAGGTCGTCGACCTCGAGGCGGCACGCATCGTCGCGGCGGCCGACAGGGAGCGCCGCCGTACGACGCCTCGTGCTGGGCCGCAGCCGCCGGATGACCAGTACGAGTAGCTCCCCCCGCCAGCTGCGGCCGCGGTGCTGGGGTGCTCGGTAGTGGCGGTGCGTGCTCACGCCAACCGTGGGCGGATGCCGTCGACATTGGCGTCCGGTCGGCGGTGGCTCCGCCTGCAACACCTCGAGCTCGTCGTGCGGGCCCAGGTGGCGCGATCGTCGCGGCGCGTCTAGCGGTGACCGAGCTCCTGGGTGATAGGTGAGGGTGCACTGGCGGGGCGCTGCCTGGCACCATCAACTCACCCCGTGGCTCCGGCGGCCCAGGTCTAGTCGCCACTTGTACGTGTGTAGTGAGGGGAGCACGCTGCGAAAGGATGGCCGGGAACCTATCCTGGCCCGGGAAGGCCCCATGTACACCCGCTGCACCACCTTTTCTATCAAACAGGACGCCAACGACCAGGCCAGTGAGCTCGCGCGAAGGTACGCGAAGATCATTTACAGCCTTCCCGGCCACGTGAGCACTGTCATGTTCCACGACGGGCAAACCCTGTACTCGATCACGACGTGGGACACGGAGGAGCAAGCCGAGGCGGTCAAGAGCGTTCGCGACGACGCCCAGCGCGAGTTGGGCGATCTACTGACTGATGCTCCATCGACGGCCATCGTGGAGACAATCGTCCACGACGTATCGTGACCTTTTGACGAGGCCTGTGGCTTCGCGTCACCCTTGACCCCCTAGGCAAGGCGGCGCTCAGATCAGGTGTCCGGACTACCAGGTCAGGCTCCGTCCAGATCTTCCGCGCGTGAATTCCAGAGCAGTCGTGGGACGGACGTGGCGCCCCTTAGTCCAAGAAGCGGATGCCAAATTCGTCGGCAAGAGCATCTAGGCGCTCGGTCTCGAGCGCTTCGTAGTTGCGTCGAAAGTAGTCGTCTATCCCGCCGGGCGTGAACATGTGCAGCATCCGCGACCGAGGCGACAGCACCTCGAAGCGGTGCGGCGCGTTCCGAGGACAGTAGACCACCGTGCCCTGGTCGCCGATCAGTTCTTGGTCCCCGACAAGGAACCAGTAGCGTCCTTCGAGGACAATGAATGTCTCGTCTTCTCGCGTGTGTACGTGCAGTCCGGGCCCTTCTCCGACGTTCATACGGCTGGACTCGACCAAGGTGTACATGCCGCCGGTGTCGGCAGCTTGAGCGCGTAGTACGAAAGATGCAGTGCCCATTGGCACCGCCTCACCCTCGCCAACAGCTGTCGCCAGCGGAACTCGTTCCAGCACGTCCCTATTCTGCCTCGCCATGCCGCCAACAGCGCGGAGTTGCTGGGAAACGGCTTGCTCGCGGGTCAGCGCCGTCAAGGCCGCCACCATGCGTCTCGATACCCCCGCGCGGCCTGGTGGCGATCCGTTTGGTCGGATGCGTCAGTTTGACTCTGACGCGGGACCCAGACGCGGTTCAACCGCACCAGCACGTGTGACCGTTCTCAGCAGGATCCCGCCGAGCCACATCCACATCAGGCCGAGTGTCAGGATCGACACCTCGAGGCGTCGCTCGTTGATCGCAGACAGCAGGCCGCCGACGACCAAGGCAGGCAGAATGCTCACGCCGATCCACCACGCGAACCGGTGCGGAACCGATGAACTGCGGTGGCCGAGCAACAGCAGGCCGGCGATGAGGGCCAGCGACGACGCCGCGATGGCAGGCCCCCAGACCTGTCCGACAGCTTCGGTCACGCCGGCCACCACGCCGGCAGTGACGGTCAGGAGTCCAAGGGCGACGGCCGTCGTACGACGGCCGCCACGAAGCTCGGACGTTAACGCCAACGCGGTCAGGGCGACACCGAAGAAAAGTGGTGCTGCCTCGAACACCAAGGGTGGCTGGTCGCCCGTCGCGAGGATCGCTGCAGCTTTGACAACCCAGGCGAGACCGCCGATCGCAGCGGCGACTCCGCCCGGGACGTGAAGGGAGGGGACAGTGATGGCGCCTCCTCCGGTGCTCACTCGTATAGCAGGTCCGGGTCCAGCAACAGTATTGCCCAATCCGGCGGCCACGGGGACCGGCTCTCTTGCGTTGTTCGGCCGCTGTCAACGCGACGACCGCCGCCAATTCCGCTTCAGATTGCGGGCCTGAGTTCGTCGAAGGCGGTGGCCAGCCTGAGCAGCCTCGGGGCCAATCAGCGCTCATCATCAGGCTAGGTCGCGTGTGAGGAGCTGGCCGCGGCGGTCGGGGCGAGCGTAAAGAAGGCGGTTGGCCGGGGAAGCGGATGCTCGGTCCCCGACGTACCAGTTTCGGTCCCAGTGGTGTTTCTTCAGCGTGTCCATCTGCGCGGCTGTCAGTCGATGGTCGTCCATGGTCGCGGCGTTGCATTCGACGTTGCGGACGGAGCGCATGCCCGCGATGACCGTGGACACCGCCGGTGCCTCCAGCACGTAGCGCAGGGCTAGATCTGCCGTTTGGTCGACGGAGATCCCGAGGTCCTCATTGAGGGCGTTGATCCGCTGCTCGACCTGCGCTGGCCGGTCGCCGCGGAAGTAGTTGCTGCGGAAGTCGCCCTCGGGGAACCGGGTGTCTGCTGTGACGCGGCCTGTGAGGCCGCCCTCGTCCAGCGCCACTCGCACGATTACCCCTACACCGTGTTCGGCACAGGCCGGGAGGAGTTGCTCCTCCGGCTGCTGGTGGAAGACGTTGTAGATGACCTGAATGGTGTCGACGACGCCCGAGGCGACCAACTCCAGAGCGCTGTCCGGCTGGAAGTCGTTGATCGAGACACCGAAGGCGCGGATCTTGCCCTGCTCCTTCAGTTCGCTGACCGTCTCGAGCCAATCTCCGCGGCCGATCCACTCGTCGCTCCAGACATGGAACTGGAAGACGTCGAACGCCTCCAGGCCCGAAACCCGCAGGCTGGCCTCCAGGTTGGAGCGGATGTGGTCTCCGGGGAACGCCTGTGCCGGGTCGATACCACGCGCTGCGGGAAAGGTGCCGTTCTTCGGTGGGACCTTGGTCGCGACGTATAGATCCTGGCCCGGGTGGCGCCGTACAACCTGCCCGACGAGCCGCTCGCTATCGCCGTAACCGCGAGCGGTGTCGATGAAGTTCACTTCGAGCTCGACGGCCCGTTCCAACGCCCGTAGCGACTCGTCGTCCTCAGCGCCGACCCACCCAGCCCCACCGATGCCCCACGCACCGTAGCCGAGCGCGGACACCTTCAGCCCGCTCTTGCCCAGTTCCCGGTACTGCACAACGACCTCCCTGGCCGACGCTTCTCTTTCCGTGATCCTTCCAATCCCAGTGAAGGGCACGCGAGATGCGCCACCATGTGAGCGCATCTGCGTACGTCGGGTGGTACCTCCCGGGACGCCGTAGGCGCGGGCTGCAGCCGGCGGGTCGTGCTCAGCGGATCGGCGAAGGAAGCCGCGAGCGCTCATGCTGAAAGCTGGTTGAAAGGACCCCGCTTCTTGCCGGATGCGGATGCGGAGGCGGTCCTCGTCGTTGAAGGTGGGGTCGATCACGCACCCCAGTGGACGAGGCCCTGTTGCGGACGCGTCACGTCATGGCAGCCAGCGTGACTCAGCAAAGCGCACTCGAGGTTGTGCCAGGCCGGTGAGGACGCCGTCGGGTTCACTGGAGTACGTTCCCGACCTAGGTGTTTCGGCGACGTTTCCGCCGGCAAGCACCAAGCCAGACGGTCTGCCCTTGCCGTCGGTGTCGAGGTGGATCTCGCAGATCACACCGCCTCGGGACCAGCCGATCGCGTTGTCAGGCGGGCTCGGGACCGCAGCCTGGTTGCAACGGATTCTTGAAAGTCGATCCGCCCCGTGAGGGTGGCCCCGTTGACTGTCCAGCGCGGTTGCTACGGAAGAGTCGCTATGAAGGCCTTCAGGTCAGCGGCCACCCGGTCGGGTTGTTCCCACAGGACGAGGTGGCCGGTTCCTTCGTAGATGATCAATCGGGAACCAGCGATGGCACGGGCGAGAGCATCTTGTTCTTCGCGCGCCAGCAGTGCATCGCGGTCGCCCCACAAGATCAGGGTGGGGGACGTGATGCTGCCCAGGTCGTTTGGGGGTGTCGCGTCGCAGAGGCCGTTGAAGGTCTCACGCCACACGTGGGCGGGTGTGCGGACACCGTCGCGGACGCGGTCCTCGAGGTACCACTCGGGCACGGGATGGAACAGTGGGAACCACGCCAGCGACGCTCTGACCCACTCTTCGTCCACCGGGTCGCAGAGTCGGTCGACCTCGTCTGCGAACGGCGGTCGGCCTTGGAGGCTGCGGGGCGACCCGACCAGCACAAGCCCGGCCACGCGGTGTGGGTTCATGGCCGCTACCTGTTGTGCGACGTAGCCGCCGCTCGAGGAGCCCAGCAACACCGCGGAGGCGATGTCCATGGCATCCATGAAGGCAACGATGTCCTCAGCCATCCCTGCGAGGGAGTACCCGGTCCTCGGTCTCTCAGCGTCTCCGTGACCGCGCTGGTCGAGGGCGACAGCGTGCACAGAGTCGGCGAGCATCGGGATGAGTCGGTCAAAAGACCGACGGGACTCACCCCATGCGTGCAGCAGTATTACCGGTGTTGCGGACCTGGGACCGACCGAGACGTAGGGAACCCTCACGCCGGTCGACAGATCAACGCAACTGGTCCTCTGGTCCATCGACCAACGTTAGCCACCCAAGGGGAATTCTCGGACGCTTAAGCCAAGCGCGCTGTCATTCGCCGAAACTGGTAGCCCGTTCCTTTTGCGCCTTCGAAGACCCATGTCACGGGTCCGCAGACTTGAGGCGCCACGGTCCCGAGACCGTTGCGCGGCTGTCGGGGGTCAGCCCTTCGCGTAGGTAGCGGCACCCTTGAATTCGAAGCCGACGAACTCCTCATCGCCCTCTACCCAGGCCTCGTGACCGGGTGCGATGCGGTAGGCATCACCTGGCGACAGGGTGAGTTTCGTGCCGTCTTGGTGCTCGACGCCTAACCGACCAGAAGCTACATAGCCGACGTGGTCTGTCTGGCACGATTCGGTGCCGGCAACCGGCTTGATGCACTCCGACCAGCGCCAACCGGGCTGGAACGTGAATCGACCTACCTCGGTGTCGCCGAGTCGAACGACATCCACTCGCGTTTTGTCCGGTGTTCGAGTCTCGTCGGGCTCGTCGAAGTTCTTACTGTCGATGCCTGCCATGTGATCACTCTTTTCAATCGCTGGGTTTCCCCGAGATCCTCTTCTCTCTTAGTAGCACTCCCGGCGGGCCAAGGACAGAGGAAACCCGAGCCCTCGTGCCGACGGTGCGGCAACGCGACGGCCACGCCGTGCTCTGGCGGGTTTGCAGAGGCGGGAGTCCCCCGACTGTGGCAACATCTACAAGAGGGGCTCCCCCTGAAAGGCGCATGCGCATGAGCGACTCACCCACCGCTGACAACGACAATGGCGGCGCGACTCAGGCCCGAAGACTGCTGTGGCCGGTCGCAGTGGTCGTCTTTTTGTTCACGGTTTCCTACCCGGCCAACGACATACTCCGCCCGGATGCGGAGACGCTCACCTTCCCAG
>Ga0136611_10001760_pt1 | contig 15040 bp, 13 predicted proteins | sample AntDrymUQ2232306_2_FD_106645 | JGI IMG/M metagenome (GOLD analysis project Ga0136611, IMG submission 106645) | Polar desert sand microbial communities from Dry Valleys, Antarctica - metaG UQ223 (23.06) | ecosystem: Environmental > Terrestrial > Soil > Desert | place: Antarctica: Dry Valley...
GTCAGGCGCACGCCGTTAAACGTCTGCCCGAACGCAGTCACCGTCGCGCCCGCGAGCATGGAGCCCGAGAGAAGAAACACCGCCGCCACTTTCAAGGATGAGCCGGTCATACCCCGCATCACACGTTGCCTCCAGAATTGAATAGGTGCATCGCCGCTCCCATCAGGGTGCGAGACGCCGCGCGGCGCCTCTTTCGGGCGTCTGCCCGCAAAGCGTACGGGCGCAACGATACCAGCGGATGTACCGAATTGTCTTTGGCGGATTTCTCCTCAACGCGCGCCATCAGAAGACGGCGAGAATCCGGAATAGATAACGCCAGGAAACCCCGTGAGGCGCTTTGCCATGATCTGGCACGCATCGGGATTGCTATCAGCAAGCAGAAATCTCCGGCCAAGGGCGGCACACACTGCTCCCGTTGTCCCGCTCCCCGCAAAGAAGTCAGCGACTACTCCTCCCGGCGGCGAGGATGCCTGCACGATCCGGCGCAGAATACCAACCGGTTTTTGAGTGGGATAACCCGTGCGTTCGCTGCCGTTCGTCGGAACGATGGTATGCCACCATGTATCGGTCGGCAGCTTGCCGCGCGCTGCCTTTTCCTCTCCCACAAGCCTAGGAGCCATATACGGTATGCGCTCGACTGCCTCGGCGTCGAAGTAGTACTCCGAAGTGTTTTTTACATACACCAGAATGTTGTCGTGCTTTGGCGGCCACTTCTTCGTGGTCCGCGCACCATAGTCATACGCCCAGATGATTTCATTCATGAAGCAATCACGGCCAAAGAGGCAGTCAAGTAATACCTTGCAGTAATGCACTTCACGATAATCGACGTGAAAATACAGGCTGCCCGATTCACGCAACACCCGGCGAATTTCCGTCAGGCGTGGCTCAAGGAACGCCAAATAGTCATCATGAATGTCAACGTAACTCAGACTGCCTAGCTGAATGGTTCTGTACCGCTTGCCCTGAAACCCGCTTCGATCTCCATTGGTTTCATCGCGCTCAGTGCGTATGCGCCGCAGAGTTTGACGTTGACCTGTATTGAACGGTGGGTCTATGTAGACCAAGTCAATACATGCGGCCGGAAGCGACTTGAGAAGCGGGAGATTGTCCCCCAAGACAACATGGCCCGTTCCCCGTCGAAGGATGTCGTCCACCGTCAGGGAGCGTAGCACCCACGATTCTGCGGCCGGTACGCTCGAGTCACGTGGCAGATGGCGTGAGCGCTGACCCTCCTGGCGGTTTACCATCGGGCATCTTGGAGATGAACGGACCTGCTATCAGCGTGCGCGGTCTGGTCAAGCGTTACGGTCAGCGCGCGGTGGTAGATGACGTGACTTTTGACGTGGCGCGGGGTGAAGTCTTCGCCATTCTGGGGCCAAACGGCGCCGGCAAAACCACCACGGTCGAGGCGCTGGAGGGCTATCGCGCGCCGGATGCCGGCGAAGTGCGCGTGCTCGGGTTGGACCCGATCCGCGACGGTGAAGCGCTCAAGCCGCGAATCGGGATCATGCTCCAAGGGGGCGGCGTCTATCCCCAGGTCACTCCGTCAGAAGCGTTGCGCCTCTTCGCGTCGTTCTTCGCCGAGCCAATTCCTCTTCATGCGCTCCTGCGTACCACCGGTCTTGAAGACGTGGCAACAACCCGTTATCGAAGGCTGTCCGGTGGAGAGAAGCAGCGTCTCTCGCTCGCGCTCGCGTTGATCGGGCGGCCGGAGCTGCTCTTCCTTGATGAGCCATCAACCGCGATGGACCCTCAGGCCCGACGCGTCACCTGGCAGCTCATCCGTGAACTCAAGGCACAAGGCGTGACGGTGGTGCTTACGACGCACTCTATGGATGAGGCCGAGCAGCTTGCCGATTGTGTGGCCATCCTGAACGCGGGACGGATTGTGGCGCTTGGTCCGCCAAGAGAACTGGCTGCGGCGAGCGGCGCCGTGTTCCGCTTCCGTACTCGGCCGGGACTCGATGTACAACACGTCAGCGAAGCCCTTGGCGGTAGCCGGGTGACTGAGGACACGGGCGGCTGGTACGCCGTTGATGCCGCCGCGACGCCGGAGGGGATCGCTGCGCTTACCGCCTGGATGGCCGCGCAGGGCGCGCTCATTTGCGAGTTGCACACGGCGTTTGGCACGCTTGAAGAGGTCTACCTGCGTCTCACGAGCTCGCCGGGCGCGGAGGCGTCATGAAGGCGGCACCGCTTCCCAGAATGTTTGCTGCCCAGGCGGGCATGGAGCTGCGACTCGCCCTGCGGCGAGGTGAAGCCGTGCTGGTGACTCTGGTCATTCCACCACTGCTACTGGTTTTCCTGGCCCAGGTGCCGCAGATCGCGTTGTCGGTAAAGGAGCTTCTGCCCGGCATGCTCGCGCTCGCCGTCATGTCGGCCGCCATGGTCAGTCTGGCTATCTCCACCGGCTACGAACGGTATTACGGCGTGCTCAAGCGGCTGGGAGGCTCGCCTCTACCGCGATGGGCGCTGATTGCCGCCAAGCTTGCCGCTACCCTGCTGGTGGAGCTGCTCCAACTCACGCTACTAGCCGGCGCGGCTCTCCTCCTGGGCTGGCGGCCCGAGGGAAGTCTCGCGCTGACGCTGCTCGCTATGCTGCTCGGTACGGCTGCGTTCGGCGGCCTCGGATTGTGGATGGCGGGAAGTTGGCGTGCCGAAGCCACACTCGCCGCCGCGAACGCGCTATACATCATATTGTTGCTTTTTGGCGGCATCGTCGCATCTCCGGCCGCGCTGCCGGGTCCAGTGGGTGCTGTCTCATCCCTTCTGCCATCCGCGGCGCTGGCGGATATGCTGCGCGGCGCACTTGGCGCCATCGATGGCGGCGTACACACTGGCTCAGTCGTTACGCTTGCCGTCTGGGCCATTTTGGCGCCCGCGCTCGCTGCCTACACCTTCAAATGGGAGTGACCACATGACCAACCCTACAGGGCACGCCGTGCCTGCCGGACCGGGCAAGAACTCAGACCAAAAGCTGCGATGGGGCATCCTCAGTACGGCGGGCATCGCACGACGGGCGTTCATTCCTGGCGTGCGCAATGGGACTGAAGGCAAGGTAGTCGCCGTCGCCAGCCGTGACGGTGCTAGGGCGCTGCAGTACGCCACGGATCTCTCGATCCCGCGCGCCCTTGACTCCTACGAAGCGCTGCTGGCCGATCCCGATGTGGACGCCGTCTATATTCCATTGCCAAACGGGATGCACGCTGACTGGACAATCCGCGCGGCGGCGGCCGGTAAGCACGTGTTGTGCGAGAAGCCGGTTGCGCGTCGCCGCGCGGATGCGCAGTCGATGGCGGATGCGTGCCGCGCAGCCGGCGTGATCTTGATGGAAGCGTTCATGTACCGCCTGCACCCGCAGCACCGGCAGGTGATGGATCTTATCCACGCTGGTGAGATTGGGAATCCGGTCTTCGTGCGCGCTTCATTCTGCTTCGCCATGGGCGAGGCCAAGCGCGCCCAGGGCGACCACCGGCTGGAGCCTGGGCAAGAGGGTGGCGGGCTGATGGATGTGGGCTGCTACGCAGTCAACACCGCGCGCTACCTCTTTGGCGCCGAGCCAGTCGAAGTCTCGGCCCAGCAACGGGTTGACACACGCTTCGGCGTTGACACGGCCTTCGCTGCCGTGATGCGCTTTCCTGGAGATCGCCTGGCTGTTGTGGACGGCAGCTTTGACGTATCCGGCACACAGCGTTATGAGGTGGCTGGTCCTAAGGGACTGATCCAGGTTGAGAAAGCCTATCTACCCGGTGCCGGACCGGCCGCCATCACGATCGCCGCGGGCGGCCAGCGCCGCACTGAGGTATCAGAGGCCGTCGATCAATACGCGCTGGAAGCCGATCATTTCGCCCGCTCCGTCCGTGCTGGCAAGTTGTTGGCGCCGGCGGAAGACGGTGTGGCGCAGGCGGCCGTGATCGAAGCGCTGTACACATCGGCGTCGTCCGGCAGAAGCGTAACGCTGGCCGCATGAGCGCCGAGGGCGCAGGCGCCCTCGCCCCCAGCGTAACTAACCCAATCCAAGGGTTTCTTGAACCGCCGCCAGTACCTCTCTATAGGGTGCGCGCTCCAGGCTGCCCCAAGCAGAGTGGCGGCGGTAGGGGCGCGAGCGCGGCGTGAGCACTTGGCATAGCGCTCGGGCAATTCCAACAGCGTCCTGGCTGCACTGGCCAGGACGCGCCATTTCCCTCACGGCGTCGGGATCGAACGCTGCGCGCCATTCCCACGCTTGTAATTGTGCTTCCTCCACCGGAGCGGCGCCCTGGCAGAGGTCGCAGATCCCGCATGGCGTGAGGTCTTGCTCCCCCAGGTAGGCAAGCGCGTATGCCTGCCTGCAGTGCCGCTCCAGGACGAAGCCGCGTACTGCCGCCAGACGGTGGCCGTCGCCCGCCACCCCTGCATCAACGGAGGCAAGCAACGCGGGCAGGTCGGTGTCACGGTCGGGCTTACGCAGCACGCGGTACCGTTGTAGCGTTCCAGAGGCACGTACCTCCACAAGCCCATCGTCCTCTATCCGGCGTAAGACGCGCCGGACGTCCTGGTGCGCTAATCCAGCGCTCGCGGCGCTGTTGGAGACGCTGAGAGTAATCCAGGTGCGTCCGCGCTTACCCGCGCCGGCCAGCGCTTCCCAGACGCGGCCGTCTTCAGACCCGAGCGCCTGCGCTACCTGACGGGCATCGTGATTGATTGCCACCTGGTACTCGTCGAATGCGGGCGTGAGTGCGGCGACGACACCGCGCAGCTCAAGCCGCGCGAAGAGTGTGCGCACGGCCAGTGGATCAACGTCGGTCGCGTCGCCCACAGTGTGAGGACTGAAGGCAATGATGTCCGCCGTTTCACGATTCGACGGTTGGAAGGCTAAATTCAGTGCTTCCCGGACCTGGTCCGCGCTGGGCGCCTTCGCCTCCACAAAATTGCCAAGCGCCGCCAGGTCCAGCTCATCGTAGAGCAGGGCGCCGGTGGCGGGTAATCCGTCCCGTCCGGCCCGTCCTACTTCCTGCACGTACCCCTCCAGGCTGCGCGGCGCGTGAGCATGGATGATGCGCCGCACGTTGGGTTTATCCACGCCCATTCCAAACGCAACGGTGGCGATGATGCACGCCAGTTCATCGTCCAGGAAGCGATCCTGAACGTCGCTGCGCACGTCCGTATTGAGCCCCGCGTGATACGCCGCCGCGCGGATTCCCGCTCCTACCAATAGCTCTGCCAGACGTACTGTGTCCGCCTGACGGAGCGCATAGACGATGGTCGGCGCATCAGGTTCGTTCCGTACCAGCTCAATCACGCGCGCCGCGCGTTCCGCTTCAGGGACGAGCTCCACGCGCAGTAAGAGGTTTGGCCGGCGCGCGCCGGTGTTGATTACACCTTCGACCGGAATGCGAAGATCCCGCGCGATGTCCCGCTGCACCTCGGGCGGCGCGGTGGCGGTCAGTGCCAGCACAGGCGGATGACCCAGGTTCTGAAGCAAGATGGGGAGACGCAGGTAATCCGGCCGAAAGTCGTGCCCCCAGGCGCTGATGCAGTGCGCTTCATCCACCGCTATCGCCGCAATGTGAGCCCGGCCGAGTGCGCCAATAAAGCGTTCGTTCGCTAGCCGCTCGGGCGCAACGTACAGCAAGTCCAGCTCACCGGTGGCCAGCGCGCGCAGCACCGCATCCGTTTCGGATCGCTCCAGCGTCGAGTCAAGCCGCTCCGTACGGAGAGTCCCACGCAGCTTCTCAACCTGATCACGCATCAGCGAGAGCAGCGGCGACACAACTAGGACAGTGCCGGCCATCAAGGCGCCCGCCGCCTGAAACGCGAGGCTCTTGCCCGCCCCCGTCGGCATGATCCCCAAGGAGTTCTGACCGTCCACCGTGCGCCGGATTAACGCAAGCTGCGCCGGCCTGGGATCGACGCCAAACCGTTCGCGAACGGCCGCGGCCATTGCCCAGTCGTCCATCTCTAGCTCTTTCGCTCCAGATCAATCCCGAAGTGCTCGGTTAGAGCAGCGCGCCAGTCAGCGTCGTCTGCCAGTAGACGTTCCTCCCGCGTGCCGGGGCGTGTGACGACCAGCCGCATACCGTCCAGGCTGACACGTCCCTCCTGGGTGGAGATGCTTGTCATGCGTCGCTCAGTCCACCAGGGATCGGCCTGTTGTTCCTGGCGACGTGGGTCGAACTCGGGCAACAAGCGAGGCTGGAGGTCAAGCGAGAACAGGGGAGACCAGGCGTCCAGCCACGCACCGTAGACCATGCGCCGGTTGGAGCCGTCTGGATCCGGAATTACCTTGTAACGGTCGCCGGCGGTAATCTGTGTATCGGTTGTGTCCAGACGAAGGGGGTCGACGGGGCCGCGCGCACCAAATCCGGCATCGGCAAGCCAGCGCTCCTCCAGGTGAACGACTAGCACCAGGTGGCTGAACTCGGGCGAGACTTCGCCGGTCACCCGATGGACACGCGCGCTGTGGTAGGTCAGCCGGAATTCCAGTGTCTCGAGCAAGAGGGCGAAAAGCCGGTTGAGCTCGTGGCACCAGCCACCCCGGCGGCGGCGCACAACTTTGTCAAAGAGTGCTTCAGGCGCGTGGGACAGCGGACGGCGAAGGGCGACGTCCAGGTTCTCATACGGAACGTTTCGGCGATGCGCTGCATGCAGGCCGACCAGTGTCGACAAGCTCGGATCGCGCGAGCCGGAGTAGCCAAGCCGCGCGAAGTACTCGTCTACGTCCAGGCGCCAGGGAGCGGGAGTGCTGCTCACGGCTGCAACGGTAGCACTGACCCCACCGGGGTAGCATTGGGTGCATGGCCACCAGGAAGCAGCCCGCGCACCCCCAGCGACCAACCCGGCGATTGGCGCGGAGACCGGCAGAGCGACCGGATCCGGCGTCACAAGCGCAGGCGCTTCAGCGCCCAGTGCCGCGAGCGCCACAAAGCGGTCGATATCCGCAACTCCACTTGCATCGGGAGCGCGAGGCGACGGTTGCCTTCCGTCACCCATGGGTCTTCTCGGGTGCCATCGACGAGCCGCCCAACCCGGCACTGCACGGGCAGATCGTGCAGTTGGTCACTGAAGACGGGCGCATCACGGGCACCGGAACGTATTCGGCGACGTCGTCCATTGCCGTGCGTGTCTTTGAGTTTGGCGATGCTGTCATCGACCGCGGCTGGCTGACCGAGCGGATCGGCACAGCGAACGCGCGCCGCCGGCTTCTCGGTTACGGTCCAGGAACGGATACCACCGGGTACCGCGTCCTGTTTGCCGAGTCAGACGGGCTACCGGGTCTGGTGGTAGATCGGTACGGTGACGTGCTGGTAATTCAGCTTTCTACTGCCGGAATGGATGCGCTGCGCGAGACCGTGATTGACGTGCTGCTTGACCTCTTCCAGCCGGCCGCCATCATTGAGCGCAGCGATCTCTCGGTGCGGCGCGAGGAACGCTTAGAAGAGGTGGTGGCCGTCCGGCATGGGGACGCTCCGGCGCGCGTGCCCTTCACTGAGTGGGGTGTGCCGCTACTGGCAGACGTCATGAGTGGCCAAAAGACGGGCTTCTTTCTGGACCAGAAGGACCTCCGCAAGTTGCTGCGCACCCTGCCCGAACGCCTTTCCGCTGCCGGACGTGACGTAAGCGTGCTCAACCTATTCAGCTACTCCGGTACAACGGGTCTCGCGACGCTGCTTGGTGGCGCTACGCATGTACACAACGTGGATGGGTCCGAGGCAGCGTTGGGTCTTGGCCAAGAGCACGCGCATCTCAATGGCATCAACGAAGATCGCTTCACTACCGAGCGCACAGACATCTTTCAATGGCTCAGCTCGCATGCCGATCCCGACTTCGACATTGTGCTAGTGGACCCGCCTGCGCTGATCAAGTCCCAGCGTGATACCGAGCATGGGCGTCGCGCGTATCACTTCCTCAACCGCGCGGCGCTTCGTCTGGTGCGCGACGGCGGGCTGCTCGTCACGTCCTCCTGCTCGCACTACTTTCCTGAGGAAGACTTCATGTTTGAGCTGCGTCGCGCCGCCACAACGTTGGGCGTGATCCTGCACACGCTTGCTTCAATGCGCCAGAGTCCAGACCATCCACTTTCGGTGTATTTCCCGGAGGCTGCGTACCTCAAGACGCTGGTCCTGCAGGTGAGCCGCTAGAAGCTCTCATGAGCCTGCTACCTTCACCGCCTTGGTGACCGACGGAGACACAGAACGGACGTGACAATCGTGACAAACCAGACCCAAGCCACCCAGGAAGACGGCCCTATCCGGCGCGGGGCGCAGCAGCGCCAGGAAGCACTCACCGATCCTAGGCTGGACTGGTGGCGCGACGCCCGCTTTGGCATGTTCATCCACTGGGGGCTGTACGCTATCCCAGCCGGCGAATGGAAGGGCAAACCGATCGCGGGTATTGGCGAGTGGATCATGCTGCGTGCCCGCATCCCCGTGAAGGAGTACGAGCAGCTCGCCAAGAAATTCAACCCCGTCAAGTTCAACGCATCGGAATGGGTCGGGCTGGCCAAGCGCGCGGGCCAAAAATACCTCACCATCACGGCTAAGCACCACGATGGTTTCTGCCTCTTTGATTCCAAGGTGACGGACTACGACATCGTTGACGCGACGCCATTCGGTCGTGATCCGCTCAAGGAGCTAGCGGCAGAGTGTCAGAAGCAGGGCATCAAGCTGTGCTTCTATTACTCCCAAACCCAGGACTGGCACCACCCAGGCGGTGACGGCAATGATTGGGACTATCAGGTCACCGACGCACAGTTTGATGAGTACGTCACGGACTACGTCGCAGCTCAGGTACGTGAGCTGCTAACCAACTACGGCCCTGTCGGCCTTATCTGGTTCGACACGCCTAAACGCATGAACCCGGACCAGAGTCGCTTCCTGGCCAACCTGGTCCATGAAGTTCAGCCCGATTGCCTGGTGAGTGGCCGGATTGGCAACGACCTCGGCGATTATGCCGAGGCGCGCGACAACGTGATCCCCGAAGACATGATGGAGATGGACTGGGAAACGCCAGCCACCATCAATCACACCTGGGGCTTCAAGGCTCAAGACGAAGACTGGAAGCCTGTGGACGAGCTGATCCGCAAGCTGGTCGACACTGTCAGCAAGAACGGCACCTATCTTCTCAATGTTGGCCCCACCGCCGAAGGTGTAATCCCACAACCCAGCGTCGAGCGATTAGAAGGAATGGGCCGTTGGCTGGAGCAGAACGGCGAGAGCGTGTACGGGACGAAGGCGGGCCCGCTTCAGGGCCTTGGTTGGGCACGCTCGACCGCTAAACGAACAGACGCAAACACCGTCTATCTCCACGTCTTCAAGTGGCCTTCTGGTGGCACGCTGCGCGTCCCGTCGCTTGGTAAGTCCGTAGCCTCGGCACACCTTTTGGCCGCCAGCACCCAATTAGAGGTGCAGGCGTCAAGTAACGAAACAACGATCACAGTGCCAGCTCAGGCACCCGACCCAGTCGACACGGTGATCAGGTTGCGGTTGGAATGAGCGCTTCAAGTCAGCGCGTAGCAACTAGCCGTTGCGTGGTGACACTAGGTCCGGCGGGCTGACTTTGGCGCCTTCAGGTACAGGGACGGGTCCCTGGAGGAGGGGGTCAGCCGTCTCTTTCATCCAGTCCTCCAGGCGCTTGCCCATCTCACTCTTCGTCTCACGATATCGATCGTCCCAGATCAGGTTGTGGCGCTCTTGGGGGTCGAAGACAAGGTCGTAAAGCTGCTCAGTCGCGGTGTCCTGATCACTCCAGCCGTAGCGCAGCAAGATGTCTTTGCTGGGGCCGTCGTCGCAATTGGCGAGCAGGGGCTTTCCAAAGTTGTCATAGCGTCGAATGTATTTCCAGCGTTCCGTGCGGACCGAACGCTGAGGCTCATACGGGACGTGGTAGTTCACTTCGCCAAAGATGGCTTCGTGCACGTGGTTCACTTCGCCACCCGCAAGAGGCACCAAAGAGGCGCCTTGCAGCCAGTCCGGTGGCGTGATTCCGGCCACCTCGCAGACGGTGGGAAAGACATCCAGGTGAGTCACCATAGCGTCCATCGCCGCGCCGCCTCGCAGCTGGAGGTGGGAGGCCGGTCCGCGTACGATCAGCAGGACGCCGGTGCCATGATCGGTGAGATTGCACTTCATCTGCGGGAAGGCGATGCCATGATCCGTGGTGAGGATCACCAGTGTGTCGTCTGCAAGGCCGTGCTCATCGAGCGCGTCTAGGATCTGGCCAATGGCGCCGTCCAGCACGCGCGCGCTCGCCTTGAAATCGGCCATGTCCTTGCGCGTCTCCGGCGTGTCTGGAAGCGGTGGAGGCGGCAGACAGTAGCGGGGGTCTTCGGCTGTACTTTGGGAGGGGGCCGCGTCATGGAAAACACGATGTGTCTCCGTGAAGCCAATGTCCATGTAGAAGGGCTTGTCGCGTGGCCCGGTGGCATGCTCGCGCAGCAGCTCTAGTGTCGTTGGCGTGACACGCGCCGCGTTTCTGCCTTCAGTGAAGCTGCGCTCGTAGCCGGTCGCGGCGATCCGATCAGGCTCGTTGCGCACTACATGCTGAACACCAACCAGGGTCGTTGCGTAGCCGTTGTTGCGCAATGTCCACGCTAAATGGCGCTCTGGGTGCTCGAGCTCGAAGCCCCGGTGCGCCAGTCCCAGCTGCCCGCACGAATGCGGCGTCTGCCCGGTCAGAAGCGCCGCGCGGCTGGGCGAGCACGTTGGCCCGATACAGAAGTTCTGCCGGAATAACACGCCTTCTTCCGCTAGACGCTGATACGCCGGAGTGGGGACAGCGTGGCCGTAAGGTTGCACGTAGCGGCCGGTGTCGTGCGAGTGCAGGTATAGCACGTTGGGACGGACACCGGTACCGCTGGGATGGTCTCGCATTGCCATGGTGCTCCAGGGTATACAAGACGCCCGTACGGCGTGGGTCTACGCTCGGCCCTCAGTTGGCCCCAAGCGGGAATTGGCTCAATGGCTATCTTGCAGCAGGCGGCATTTGAAATCTACGAGTACAGGCAATTGGTGGAGGCGCTGAAGTCTAGAGAGACTTCCAATCAGCGACAAGACACCGAGCCGTGAGCCTTCTTACCAGTTCACGCACGGCACCGCTGCGCTCCATCTTTAGGTAGCATGACGGCGACGTGACCGCTTTCAGCTCTCGCACACGCGTCTTTCTGCCGCCAGCGGCTATCGCGCTGGCCGCCATGCTTTGGGGATCGGATGGGATCTGGCGCAGCACGCTGATCGTGACCATGCCTTCCGGTTCCATCGTCTTCTGGGAGCATGTAATCCTCGTCGTCGCCTCCGGCTCCGGCGCTGTCGGCCGGTTAGCCCCCGAACTCCCGTAGTCAATATGACCAATCTGGAAACGCCGCCGCACAGCCAGGACGCGGACGGCGCAGGGCATCCCGAGACACGCGACTTGCGAATTCGGAGCATCCGACCGCTTTTGCCACCCGCCATCCTGACCGACGAGCTTCCTTTAACCGACGCCGCCGCAAGCACCGTAAATCGGGGGCGCGAAGAAATTCGCCGTGTGCTGGATGGGCGTAACGATCGGCTGATCGTCGTCGCCGGCCCGTGTTCTATTCATGACGCAGATGCCGCGAATGACTATGCTCGCCGCCTGCGCGAGCAGGCGGACGCCTTCGCGGACGAGTTGTGCGTGGTAATGCGTGTCTATTTCGAGAAGCCGCGCACCACTGTTGGCTGGAAGGGGCTGATCAACGATCCCCATATGGACGGCAGCTTTGCCATCAACGAGGGACTTCGCCTCGGGCGCCGCATCCTCGTGGAGGTCAACGAGATGGGACTTCCCACGGGCTGCGAGTTCCTAGACCCCATCTCACCGCAGTTCACCGCGGATACTGTCGCTTGGGGCGCCATCGGCGCCCGCACCACCGAGAGCCAGGTACATCGGGAGCTGGCTTCCGGCCTCTCCATGCCGGTGGGCTTCAAGAACGGCACGGATGGCAATGTCCAGATTGCGGTCGATGCCGTGCGGGCGGCGGCGTATCCGCACCGCTTCATCGGCGTGACCGAGCAGGGCCTCGCCGCTATTGTGGCGACCAGCGGTAACCGAGACTGCCACCTCATACTGCGCGGCGCGGCAAGCGGCCCCAACTACGAGGCACCCCACGTCCAGGAGGCGCTTGCGGCGCTCCGCAAGGCCAATCTGTCGCCGCGCCTAATGATCGATACGAGCCACGGCAACAGCAGCAAGGATTACGCCAGGCAGCCGGTCGCGGCTTCAGCGGTCGCCCGGCAAGTGGCAGGCGGCGAGCACGGTATCGCCGGCGTGTTGATGGAGAGCTTCCTGGTAGATGGCCGGCAGGACTTCCAGGAAGGCGCCGGCACGTCCTCCCTTACCTACGGCCAGAGCGTTACGGACGCCTGCATGGGTTGGGAGATGACAGTCCCCGTTCTGCACGAGCTAGCGTCAGCGGTCCGATCACGGCGCAAGCTACCGGGTTGAGGCTAGCCCTCCACCGGCTCCCACTTCTTACTCTTCATTGACCGGTAGCACGCGTCTACCACTCGGTTGACTGCGACGCCGTCGGCATAGGTTTCACGCGGCGTCTGGCCCTTGGCAACGCACTCAACGAAGTGGCGCATCTCCTCGTGGTACCCGTAGACGCGTGCTTCGTCCGGCACCGGAAACACCCACCCGGTCTCGGCGTCTGCCTTTTCCAGCAGGTAGCCGGCCCCGCCGATGGTGAAGGCGCGTACCGGCGTGCCTCGTGTCACATCGGTGAAGGCCGCGCCGCGGTCGCCGTACACCTCGTTTCGCAAGTCTAAGCCGCCAAGCGCGGCCCAGGACACCTCCGCCGTGCCGAGCGCGCCAGACTCGAACCGGATCATCGCCACTGCATTGTCCTCAGCCGTCGTCTTCTCGTGATGCACCATGCGCTCACCCCACGCAATGCACTCCATCGGCTTATCCTCCTTTCCGAGGAAGTATCGAAACGCCTCGATCATGTGACAACCCATGTCCATCAGCGCACCCCCACCCGAGCGCGCCGGATCCCAAAAGTGCGGCGCGTGCGGCCCGGAGTGCGCCTCGCGCGATCGCATGGTGAAGATCCGTCCGATGGCGCCTGCCTCAATCATCTGGCGCACCCGAATCACTGCGGGCGAGAACACCTCTGTCTCGGCGTAGCCGTGCAACACGCCCGCCTCCGCAACCAGCTTGAGCATCTCAGCAGCTTCATCGCCGGAGCGCGCTAGCGGCTTGGTACACACCACATGCTTCTTCGCTTGCGTCACCACGCGCGTCGCCTCTAGGTGGATGTCGTTCGGTAACCCAATCAGTACCAGGTCCACGTCGTCCCGATTGACGGCGGCGGCAATGTTGTCCGTTGCGTTCGGGATGCTCCACTTTTGCGCGAACGCACGCGCCCGTTCGATGGACTGCGAGTAGTTTGCAACCACCTCCTGGCCCGGCACCTCTACTAGCCCATGCATGTAGAACTCCGAGACAAAGCCCGACCCCAGAACCGCGATCCGCACGACCATTAGCTCATCTCCTTTGGTGTGATGCCCGACGCACGATAGCATGATGCGCATGGCGGTCACGGAAGCGGCGGCAGCAGCGGACCGGCTGACCAATGCCAGAGTCCGGCATGCTTACACGCGCAGCCTGCCCCGCCTGCACTACGTTGAAGCCGGACCGCCGGACGGCAAGCCGGTCATGCTCCTCCATGGCTTCCCGGACTTCTGGTACGGGTGGCGTCACCAGATCGAACCGCTGGCGACGGCGGGGTACCACGTTTTCGCCGCCGACCAGCGTGGCTACAACTTGAGCGACAAGCCCAGGGCCGTCTCTGAGTTTCGCCTAGATCGTATCGCAGAAGATGCGCTTCGTCTGGCGGATGAGGTCGCGCCCGGGAGGCCAGTCACGGTGATCGGCCACGACTTTGGCGCGGCCGTCGCCTGGTGGCTCGCGCTCCACCGGTCCGAGTGCCTGGACCGCATCGCGGTTCTAAACGTGCCACATCCGGCCGTTTTCCAGCGCGCGCTGCGCCGCAGCCCGGCGCAATGGTTGCGCTCCTGGTACATCCTGTTCTTCCAGTTGCCCCGGTTGCCCGAATGGGGGATGCGCCTTTCGGCCTTTCGGAGCCTGTCCCAGGCGCTCCGCCAATCAAGCCTACCGGGTGCCTTCTCGGATTCGGATCTTGAGCGGTACCGGGAGGCGTGGGCTCAGCCGGGAGCGCTCACCGCCATGCTCCATTGGTACCGGGCGCTCCTGCGCTCTCCCGCTTCGATCAAGCGTAATCCCCGCGTGCGCGTCCCAACGCTGATTCTGTGGGGCATCCAGGATGTTGCGCTTGGTCGCGAGATGGCGCCGGCAAGTCTTGCGCTGTGCGATCGTGGTCGTTTGGTGGAGTTAGAGGACGCCACCCACTGGGCGCATCTGGAAGTGCCTGCCTTGGTGAACGATGAGCTGCTTGCGTTCCTCGCGCCGGCGGCTTAGGACTCGCTCGCTCGCTCGCTGGGTTGCGTCATAGTCAGTGGCAGCAGCGGCCCGTTGCCCGCTTCCCACGCGGCACGTGCCACCATGTCCATGGGGGCCGCCGACGCAGGCGCAAGCTGGCGAAGCTGGCCACTCGCATTGCGTGCCACCTTCAAGGGGATCGTCGCCACGGCGCCGTCGTACTCTACGTCGAGTTGAACTTCCGCCGTATTCGCGTCATTAAGCGCAAAGTTCATGGTCATGCGCCCATCGGCGCCAGAAGGGGCACCCAGACTGAGCTTGGGCGCCGTGACGAGGGGGCGGTTGGAAGAGTAGCTCCAGCGCGCGCCCTTTACCCGAACCGCGCTAAGTGGCCGGCCAGTGGTGTCAACAAACTGGACCGTGACCGTCTGCTGTCCAGCGGCGTCAGGGGCTGAGACGGCATTCTGCGTGTCCTCTGACTTAAATGCCGAATGGGTGGTGAATGGCCAGGTGTACGTGCGCTCCTCCAGCGTGCCGCACGCCGTCACAACCTGCGCGAGGTAGGTCGTGTCCGGCCGCAGAGGCGCCTGCGGGAAGAACATCACAAAGCGCGCCTCGCGCTCTCCACCCTCAGCCTTTA
>Ga0136611_10001761_pt1 | contig 15032 bp, 17 predicted proteins | sample AntDrymUQ2232306_2_FD_106645 | JGI IMG/M metagenome (GOLD analysis project Ga0136611, IMG submission 106645) | Polar desert sand microbial communities from Dry Valleys, Antarctica - metaG UQ223 (23.06) | ecosystem: Environmental > Terrestrial > Soil > Desert | place: Antarctica: Dry Valley...
CCGGCGACGCTGGGCGCGCGGGTGGGCGTGGAGGCGGCGGGGTGAGCACATCGACTGACAGAGGACCGGCTGTCGGGACACTTCCGCCCGGCACCTTCTACTTGGCCGCGATGTTTGCGGCCTGCCTTACGGCTCTGCCGATGGCCACGTATTTCAGCCTGCCCGCGTTGGATCCGGATATCTATTCCCAGCCGTTTTTCAATCTACTCGCAGGGCAATTCATTCTCATATTCCTGATCGCCTGTCCGGTCTGGATGCTCGGCGTCAATTCGGTAGGGCTGGGCCTGTGGGCGGAGTTGAATACGAAGCGCGTCAGCGCCGTCAAGGTCGCCCTGATCTGTATGGCCTCGGCAGCCGGTCCCGCCACCATCCTCGCGGCTTTCGCGTCGGAATTTGGGCCGGGCTTAGCGTCGATCCTCTTCGTTGGCGCAGGCGCGTTCTCGGGCGCGGCCGCAGGCGCCTTCATTCACCGCTATTACGAGCCGCCCTCGGCGGGGCCTGACGATCTGCGTCCGCAAGTCAACGCCGCTCCCGACCATGCGACACCCGAGTAATGACCACGACGTCATCAAACACGCGGTAGCGGACGACGTAGGGGCCGCGGCCAAAAGGAACGACGAGCTCGCGTGGACCCTCGTGCCCGCGACCGCGCCGAGGAAACGTCGCCAATGACGCCAGGGGGGCTGTACAGAACTTGGAGATGACCACCCTCATTGAGCAACTCCCTTCTTGAGAGCAAGCCTGATCGGAGAATGCCCGGTCGGCTTCGGCGGTTCAAGGCCAAGCCGCTTCGCGGCGGCTCCGCCGGCCTTGAGCCGCCTGCGCCGACCGGGCTGAGGGCTGGCTGTGAGCTTTGGAGACGAAAGTGGTTGCCGAGCATCAGACTTGCAAACCGTAAGGTACTGCCCGTGAGAACGACAGATCAGGTCGACTTTCCAATCTTTTCCTTCTCACCGTCGAGCCCCTCAATGATCAATGTCGATTTCCGTCCAAAATGACGGTTCTGCGCGAGGAGAAAAGTCTCAAATGCCCGACGAGAATCAATGGAGAGATCAGCTGCGAACGCGTCAATTTGTTCGATGAGATCATCTAGCATCGCTAGCGGTGGACCAAGCCGGCGGATCTCTGCAGCGGTGAGGTCGGACAACACCCGGTCTGTGCCGGGTACAACCTCACCAGAGACATTATAGAATATGCGAAGGCGAAGCGTTCTATACTGGGCCGTCGATGCAACGAGAGCGGCGTGCCTATCGTCAAGGTCACCGAAATCGTTCAGAAATTGCTCGCCGGCAATCTTAGTCGCGCGATATAGTTCATCTGTCTAAATCATTTCGACAGGTGGATCGTTCGCGAATGGCCGCAACGCGAGGCACTTTGGCTGACCAGGCCGCGTTAACGCACGCTCACTTCCGGCCTTCCAATGCCGCCGGATACCCACCTGTGCTGAATATATGACATTCCGCTTCCGAAAAATAGAGAAGGCAGCAACTTTGTCCTTCTCAAACTCAGACCGCGTAAGTTGCCGCTCTGCAACATAACCGGAAACGAGTGATCCTACGACAGCCCCAATCAGAGTTCCGATTACCCCGAAGACGCCAGCCAAAATTTCAATATCTTCCCCCGCAGCATGTCCCACAAGGACAAGGCCCGGGCGTTTCCGCCCGGGCCTCCGGTAGTCTCAACAGCTGAGCGTGGACCCTAGAAGTCCATGTCGCCCATGCCGCCCATGCCGCCGCCACCCATGCCGCCGCCGCCGGAGCCGCCCGCGTTGCGCTTGGGCGCTTCGGCGATGGAGGCTTCGGTGGTGATCAGCATGCCGGCCACCGACGCGGCGTCCTGCAACGCGGTGCGGACCACCTTGGCGGGGTCGATGACGCCCATCTTGACCAGGTCGCCGTACTCCTCCGTCTGGGCGTTGAAGCCGAAGTTGGGGTCGGAGTTCTCCATGATCTTGCCGACCACGATGGAGCCTTCGACTCCGGCGTTCTCGACGATCTGACGGAGCGGCGACTGCAGGGCGCGGCGCACGATGGCGACGCCGGCCTTCTCGTCGGCGTTCTCGCACTGGACTGAGTCGAGCACGTGGGAGGCGCGCAGCAGGGCCACGCCGCCGCCCGGGACGATGCCTTCCTCGACCGCGGCGCGGGTGGCGTTCAGCGCGTCGTCGACGCGGTCCTTACGCTCCTTGACCTCGACCTCGGTGGCCCCGCCGACACGGATGACCGCGACGCCGCCGGCCAGCTTGGCCAGACGCTCCTGCAGCTTCTCCTTGTCGTAGTCGCTGGTGGTGTCCTCGATCTGGCGCTTGATCTGGGCGATGCGGCCCTCGATGCCGTCACGCTCGCCGGCGCCGTCGACGATGGTAGTGTCGTCCTTGGTGATGGAGACCTTCTTGGCTTTGCCCAGCATCTCGAGCGCCACGTTCTCCAGCTTGATGCCGAGGTCTTCAGAGATGACCTGGGCGCCGGTGAGCACGGCGATGTCTTCCAGCATGGCCTTGCGGCGGTCGCCGAAGCCCGGCGCCTTGACGGCCGCGACGCGCAGACCGCCGCGCAGCTTGTTGACCACCAGGGTGGCCAGGGCTTCGCCCTCGACGTCCTCGGCGACGATCAGCAGCGGCCGGCCGGACTGCACCACGGCTTCCAGAACGGGAAGCATGGGCTGCAGCGAGGAAAGCTTCTTCTCGAACAGCAGGATGAGGGGCTCTTCGAGCTGGACCTCCATCTTGTCGGCGTTGGTGATGAAGTAGGGGCTGAGATAGCCGCGGTCGAACTGCATGCCCTCGACGACGTCGAGTTCGGTTTCGAGGGACTTGGCCTCTTCCACCGTGATGACGCCTTCGTTGCCGACCTTCTCCATGGCCTTGGCGATCATGTCGCCGATGGCGCGCTCGCCGTTGGCGGAGATGGAGCCGACCTGGGCGATCTCGCTGTTGTCGGAGACCTTCTTGGCCGAGGCCTTGATCTCGGCGACCACGGCGAGGACCGCCTTGTCGACGCCGCGCTTCAGATCCATCGGGTTCATGCCGGCGGCGACCGACTTCAGGCCCTCGACGACGATCGACTGGGCCAGCACCGTGGCGGTGGTGGTACCGTCGCCGGCGGTGTCGTTGGTCTTGGAGGCGACCTCGCGGATCATCTGCGCGCCCATGTTCTCGAACTTGTCTTCGAGTTCGATTTCCTTGGCGACGGTGACGCCGTCCTTGGTCGAGCGCGGGGCCCCGAAGGACTTCTCGATGATGACGTTACGGCCCTTGGGACCGAGGGTGACCTTCACCGCGTTGGCGAGGACGTTGACGCCGCGCAGCATGCGCTCGCGGGCGTCGGAAGAGAACTGGACTTGTTTGGCGGCCATGGTGTGTTCCTAGGTTCTAGGGTTCAGGGTCTAGGTTCTAGGAAAGACAGGTTGAGGAACGAGCGGCAACGCTCTAGATCCTAGCCCATATTCCCTAGACCCTCCTCAGGCGGCTTGCGCCATCGCGACGTCCTGGTCGAGTACGCCCAGGATGTCGGTTTCCTTCATGATGATAAGATCTTCACCGTCGATCTTCACCTCAGTGCCGGACCACTTGCCGAACAGGATGCGGTCGCCGGACTTGACGTCCATCCGGATGTATTCGCCGTCTTCGTCACGGCCACCGGGGCCCACGGAGACGACTTCGCCTTCCTGGGGCTTTTCCTTGGCGGTGTCGGGGATGATGATCCCGCCCTTGGTCTTGGATTCTTCTTCGACGCGGCGAACCAGCACGCGGTCTCCGAGCGGACGGAACTTCATGTTCGTCTCCCTCTAACGGGTTGATGATGGGGTGCGGACCCGAGGGAGGAGGAGCGGTTAGCAGCCGCGTCCCTCGAGTGCCAACGTGGCGGGAGGTATGGTCGGGGCGGGTCCAAGTCAAGGCTGGAGACGCTTCGTCCGCCGCCCGAACGATCATGAACGCTTTGTAACTTGAGGCTGGCAGATAACTTTGCGATGTAGAGTGCATTACCGTTTGGGGCGATGGAGGCGAGGCGATGACCGGGTTCAAGGCGAAGACGATCGGCGCGGCGGCGGGGCTGCTGGCGCTGGGCTGCGCGGGGGCGGCGCTGGCCGGGGATGTGACCGTCACGGCCACCGGCGTGCAGGCGCGCACCGGCACGCTCTACGCGGCGCTGCAGGGGCGCGACCAGTTCATGCAGACCACTTTCACCCGTGGAGCGCTGCGGGAGAACCCGACGGCCGGCACGGTGGAGCTGGTGTTCAGGGACGTGCCGGCGGGCGACTACGCCATCACCCTGCTGCACGACGAGGACGACGATCGGCGGATGGGCATGAACGGCATGTTCCCACGCGAGGGTTACGGCATGGTGCGGCGGGAGGAGCTGCGCGACTCGCCCACCTTCGACATGGTCAAGGTGGCGGTGCCCGCGTCCGGGTCCCGGTTCTCCACGGAGATGGTCTACTACGACGGGCGGATGCCGACGGGCGCGCCGCGCTGAGGCTTGCCGGGAGGCGCGCGGCGGGGGCATGAGCCTTCGTCGTGCGCCTCGATCCCGATATCCTGCAGGGCCGTTTCGTGCGGTTGGAGCCGCTGACGCCCGAACTGCGCGACGACGTCCGGGCGGCGCTGGACACCGACCCTGACGCCTGGGCGATCATGGTCTCCAACGGCGGCGGCGAAGGCTTCGACGGCTGGTGGGCGGAGGCGACCGGGGGCATGGCGGCCGGGATGCCGACCTACGCCGTGCGCCGGCTGCACGACGGCATGGTGGTGGGAACCAGCGGCTACCATGAACTCTACCCGGAGCATCGGCGGGTGGAGATCGGCTCCACCTTCTATCGGCCGGACGCCCGCTCCGGGGCAGTGAACCCGGAGTGCAAGCGGCTGCTGCTCGGCCACGCCTTCGAGGGGGGGGCGCACCGGGTGGAGCTGATCACCGACGCGATCAACGCCCGCTCGCGCGCGGCCATCGCCCGGCTGGGCGCGACCGAGGAGGGGGTGCTGCGGCGGCACAAGGTGACCTGGACCGGGCGGGTGCGCGACACGGTGATGTTCTCCGTCACCGACGAAGACTGGCCGCGGGTGCGCGTGGGGCTGGAGCGGCGGCTGGCGGCGTTTTCTCCGTGAGCGGCCGCGCGCCCTTCCTCAAGGACCTCGGCTGGCGGGTGGAGGCGGCGCTGTTTGGCCTCTACACCGGGCTGTTCCGCCTGGCGCCGATCGACACCGCGTCGGACGTCGGCGCTTGGCTGCTCAGGCGAATCGGGCCGCTGGGGGGCGTGCACCGGATCGCGCTACGCAACCTGGAGATCGCCTTTCCGGAGATGCGCGGAGCCGAGCGCGAGCGGCTGCTGGGCGAGCAGTGGGCGCAGACGGGGCGCACTTTCGCCGAGTTCGGCCTGATCGACCGCATCGCCGCCGATACGTCTCGGCTCGAGGTGGTCGGGTTCGAGCGGCTTCAGGCGATCGCCGCCGAGCGCCGGCCGTCGGTGCTGGTCAGCGGCCATTTCGCCAACTGGGAGGTGATGGCGGCGGTGATCGTGCGCGCCGGGATCACCTGTCAGGTGACCTATCGCGCGGCCAACAATCCCTATGTCGACTTGGCGATCATCGAGAGCCGTCGCCGCTACGGCGTCAGCCTGTTCGCGCCCAAGGGCGGGGACGGCTCGCGCGAACTGTTGGCCGCGCTGAAACGGGGGGAGTCGGTGGCGTTGCTCAACGACCAGAAGTTCAACGGCGGGGTGGCGGCCCCCTTCTTCGGCGTGATCTGCCACACGGCGCCGGGGCCGACGCGCCTGGGCCTGCGCACCGGCGGAGTGCTGCAGCCGATGAGCGTGCGGCGTCTGAAGGGCGCGCGCTTCCGGGTGACCATCCACGAGCCGATCACGCTGGAACAGACCGGCGACCGAACGGCGGACATCCGCGCCGGGGTGGAACAGGTCAACGCCTTCGTCGAAGCGCGGGTGCGGGAGGCGCCGGAGGACTGGTTCTGGAGCCACAAACGCTGGCCGACGGAGGTTTACGGCTAGGTTGACATCCTGGTCATGCGGAACTGCGTGAACTCCGCATGCGGTCAGACGGTGATCTCTCGACAAGCGGCCGCGGGGGTCAGCGTTCGACCGGGCAGTCGCCGACGTGGACGGCGTCGACGTCGACGGTCACCGTGGTCGGCTCGCCGGCCGCCTCGCCGGTCAGGGTGGTGACCGTCTCCGAGCGGATGCGGAAGCGCGACTGGAAGTCGCCGGTGGCCGTGCCGGTGCTGACGGTGGTGAAACCCACCCCCTGGCTCTCGCCCGCGCAAGTGGAGCGGAACACCCAGGCGCCGTCCGGGCGGCGCGTCGGCGCGGCCTGCCGCCCGCAGAGAACGCCCGGCTGCGAGGCGTCCAGGCCGAACGGGTCGGCGGCCTCGGCCTCGGTGACGCACACTCGCTCCACCGACCGCGGCGCGCCCGCGGTCTCCACGCCGACCTCCCAGAGCCCGGGCCGCTGGCGGGGCCCGCCAGCGGTGGACGCGGCGGGAAGGGCCGGGTCGCCGGAGGTCGCCGGACCGACCCGCGGCGTCCCTGGAGCGGCCGACGCAGCGGGGGCGGGGCCGGCAGGCTCGCTCCGACGCTCGCAGGCGCCGAGCGCGGACAGCAGCGCTACGGCAATAGCGAAGGCCGCAGGGGCTCGTGGGGTCATCCTGATCTCGCTCCTCAACTCATCCGCTCCGCCGGTTTGGGTTCATCGGGCAAGGGGATGAACTCGCGATCGTCGTCCGGCGGAAGGGCCAGGCGGCCGTTGGCCCAGTCGTCCTTAGCCTGCTCGATGCGGTCGCGGGAGTGGCTGACCAGGTTCCACCAGACGATCCGCTCGCCGATCGGTTCGCCGCCGAGGCAGGCGCAGGTGGTCGGCTCCAGCGCGGTGATGGTGGGGCGGTCGCCGGGAGCGAAGATCGCCAGGCGGCCGGGCTCCAGCCGCCGGCCGTCGATCTCCACCGCGCCGGTGGCGACGTAGAGCGCGCGCTCCGTGTGGCCCTCCGGTGGGGCGGTCCGAGCGCCGGGCTGCAGTTCCCAGTGGATGTAGAACATCGGCGAGAAGGTCTTCACCGGCGACACGGCCCCGAACGCCGAGCCGGCGACCATCCGGCCCCACAGGCCGCCGATCTCGTAGGTGGGCAGTTCGGCCGCCTCGTAGTGGTCGAAGGCCGGGTCGGTCTCCTCGTGTTCCACCGGCAGCGCGATCCAGGCCTGCAGGCCGTGCATCCGTCCGCCGTGCGCCTTGATGGCCGGGTCGGTGCGCTCGGAGTGGACGATGCCGCGGCCGGCGGTCATCCAGTTCACCTCGCCGGGGCGGATAGGCTGGGTGCAGCCGAGGCTGTCGCGGTGCACGAACTCGCCGTCGAACAGATAGGTCAGGGTCGACAGGCCGATGTGCGGGTGCGGCCGCACGTCCAGCCCCATGCCGGGCTGGAACTCCGCCGGGCCCATGTGGTCGAGGAAGACGAACGGGCCGACCATCCTGCGGCGGGCGTGGGGCAGGACGCGGGCGACCTCGAAGCCGCCGAGATCCTTGCGGGCGCCTTCGATGACGTCGACGATCATGGTCGGACCCTTTCTCAGAACGGGAAGAAGCGGGGGATGGCCCACATTGCCGCCGCCCAGGTGATCAGGTTCAGCGGCAGGCCCACGCGGACGAAGTCGAGGTAGCGGTAGCGGCCCAGCTGGTAGACCACGGCGTTGGTCTGATAGCCGAACGGGGTGGCGAAGGCGGCGCTGCCGGCCATCATCACCGCCACCACGAACGGCCGCGGGTCGACGCCGAGGTTGTCGGCCAGACCCACCGCCAGCGGCGTGACCAGCACAGCCACGGCGGCGTTGGACAGCAGCTCGGTCAACAGCAGGGTGACCCCGTAGAGCACCGCCAGCGCCGCCAGGGGCCCAGCGGGCCGGTGACGGTCGCCATCATCTCGGTGGCCTCCAGGCCCAGCCCGGTGCTCTCCAGCGCCAGGCCGACGACGATCATGCCGCCGATCATCAGCAGGATCGAGGGCGGCAGGCCGGAGTAGGCGTCCTCCGGCGTCAGCACCCGCAGCAGCACCAGCAGCACCGCGCCAGCGGCGCCCCGCCGAAGGCGCCGCCGATGACCGCCGCGAAGATCGCCAGGCTGATCAGGGCCGGCACCGGTCTGAGGACCGGGCGCGGGGCGGCGGCCTCCGGCTGACCGTCGTCGGCGCGGCGGCCGTCGCCGAGCAGGCGCGGCGCCACCAGCAGCAGATAGAGCCCGCCCGCCGCGGCCAGCGTCAGGCCCACCGGGGTGATCTCGAACAAGGTGAAGGCGGCCAAATCCGAGGCCTGGGCCATGTCGTCGACCAGCAGGTTGGTGGAGGTGCCGATCAGGGTGCAGCAGCCGCCCAGCACCGCGGCGTAGGACAGCGGCATGAGGTAAACGCGCGGCGACTGACCCAGCACCCTGGCCATGTCGCGCACCAGCGGCGCCCCGAGCACCACCATGGGGGTGTTGTTGAGGAAGGCCGAGATCGCCCCGAGGAAGCCGATCACCACAGCGCCGGCGGCCGGGCCGATCCGTTCCGCCATGTGCACCGCGCCGTCGATCATCACCGCGAGCACGCCTGAGCGTTCCAGCGCGCGGGTGATGACGAACAGCGAGGCCAGCGCCAGGATGGCCGGGCTGGCGAAGCCGCGCTGCAGCTCGGCGGGGCCGACGACGCCGAGCGCGACCAGCGCGCCGGCGGCGGTCAGGGCGGCCACGTCGGGGCGCACTTTCTCGCTGACCAGGGCGACGACCACCGCGGCCAGCACGGCCAGGGTGGCGATCTGATCAAAGGTCACGGACGAGGCCCCCCGGCGCGTGCGGTCAGCTGCGCGGCGCGATCCTGAGTATGCGGCCGTCGTCCAGCGCGGCGTAGAGGGCGCCGCCGGGTCCCTGGGTCACGTCGCGCACGCGTTCGCCCACCGGGATGCGCTCCTCGCCCACCACCCGGTCGCCGTCGAGCACCAGGCGGACCAGGCCCTGCGTGCCCATGCCGCCGATGAAGACGTTGCCGCGCCACGCGGCGGAGCCGGCGCCGGTGTGCACCACCATGCCGGAGGGGGCGATCACCGGGTCCCAGTAGTAGAGCGGCTGCTCCATGCCTTGGCGCGCTGTGACCCCCTGGCCGAGCGGCGCGCCGGAATAGTCCTCGCCATAGGTGATCACCGGCCAGCCGTAGTTGCGCCCCGCCTGCGGCCGGTTGAGCTCGTCGCCGCCGCGCGGGCCGTGCTCCACGGTCCACAGGCGGCCCTGGCCGTCCAGCGCGGCACTCTGCAGGTTGCGGTGGCCGTAGGACCAGATTTCCGGCAGCACGCCCTCGCGGTCGACGAACGGATTGTCGCGAGGCACCGTGCCGTCGAGGTTCAGGCGGATCACCTTGCCCAGCCCTGTGCCGAGATCCTGCGCCAGCTGCCGCGGTTCGGCCATGGAGCGTTCGCCGGTGGTGATGAAGACATGGCCCGCGCGGTCGAAGACGATGCGCGAGCCGTAGTGCATGGTCGAGCGCCAGGAGGGGGTCTGCCGCCACACCACACGCACGTCGGACAGGTTCGGCCGACCCTCGCGCCACACGCCGCTGGCCACAGCGGTGCCGTTCTCGCCGTTCTCGCGGGGTTCGGAATAGCTCCACCAGATACGGCCCGACGTGCCGAAGTCCGGCGCCAGCGCCACGTCGAGCAGGCCGCCCTGCCTTCCTCGGGCGTCCACCGCCGGCAGGCCCCCGATCGGCGCCGACAGCGTGCCGTCGCGGGCGACCAGACGCAGGCGACCCTGTCGCTCGGTAACCAGCATGCGGCCGTCGGGCAGAACCTCCACGCCCCACGGGCTTTCCAGGCCGCGGGCGACGACGGTGGTCTGCACGGGGACGCTCTGCGCCACGCCGGGCGCGCGGGTCTGGCCGGCGAAGGCGGGGCGCTGCTCCGGCGTGTTGGCCGTGCCGTAGTCGATGGCCGCTCCGGCCGAGCCGCCGGATCGTGCCGGCGCGTTTCCCGTCACGTGCGCGGGCTGGCCGGAGCCCTGCGCGTTGCAGGCGGCGCCCAGCAGGGCTACGGCGGAAGCGGCGGCGAGAAGGGCGCGCATGGACGGGGCTCCGGGGGCGTGAGGCGGGCTCAGCGGTTCGGCAAGACAGCGGCGAGGGCGTCGGCGGGTTCCATGCCGCCGACGTGGATGTTCCACCAGACGGCGTAGAACAACAGCGGCCAGCGGTGCTTCTCGCCGCCGTCTCGGGCGAAGATCGTGTGGACGACTTCCATGTCGCAGACCTGCGCGAGGCCTTCGTGGCTGGCCATCGCCGGGGCGAGGTCGGGGGCGCGGGGGGCGATCCAGGCGGCGACCGGCACGGTGAAGCCCTGCTTGCGCCCCCACGGGTCGGCGGCGGGGCAGTGGCGCTCCAGCCATTTGCGCAGGATCCACTTGCCGTGCCGGCCGCGGATCTTGAGTCGGTCGGGCAGGTTGAAGGCGAAGGCGGCCACCTCGCGGTCGAGGAACGGCGTGCGGCCCTCCAGCCCGTGGGCCATCAGGCAGCGGTCGAGCTTGAGCAGCAGGTCGCCCGGCAGCCAGGTGGCGATGTCGGCCCACTGCGCCTGCTGCAGGCGGGTGAGGCCGGGTGGCGGCGTGGCGGCTTCGCGCCAGCGGTCGAGCGCGCCCGCGCCGCCGTCCTTGAGGAACGGCGCGTCGACCTGCGGCTCGGCCGGGCGGCCGCCGAGCAGCTTGGGCCGGAGCGCCCGGCGGTAGCGGCCGTAGCCGCCGAAAAGCTCGTCGCCACCCTCGCCGGTGAGGATGACGGTCAGCGTGTCCTTGGCGGCCTCGGCCAGCTTCCAGGTGGGCAGGATGGCGTAGTCGGTGGTGGGGTCGTCCAGCGCCCAGGCGACTTGCGGCAGGATACGCCAGAAGTCCTCCTCGCCGAAGGTGGTCTCGCGCCAGTCCAGGTTCAGAGCGCGGGCCACGCGCTCGGCGGCGGCGCGTTCGTCGCGCGCACCCGGAGCGTCGAAACCGCAGGTGTAAGCGGTGACGGGGCGTTCGTTAAGCCGCGCCATCAGGGTGGCGATGGCGGCGCTGTCGATCCCGCCGGACAGGAACAGCCCGTAGGGCACGTCCGACCGTTGGTGCATGCGGACGGAGTCTTCAAGCAAGGCGTCGAGGGCGTCTATGGGTTCGTCGGTGCGATGTTTATCTTCCCACCGGATAAGCCGCTGCTGGTCCACCAGATCAAGAACGAGACGAGGTCTTTCAGCAGTCCACGTGTTGAAAGTTGTGGCGGAGTAGACGCACTGAAGGTAGGGCTTGCAGCCGCCATCATTTGCGTTTCCCGGACTGTTTAGTAGCTCGCTGACTTCCCCCGGTGAAAATTTTTGCGCTCGCAATCGAATATCTCCAAATACGTGCCCATATCCGAGCGACAGCAGTTCCTCTGCGCACCAAGGATCTACGGCAGGCGATGCAAGGGGAGTGTCTATAAACGCACGCGCTTCCGAAGCGAAGACGACCGACGATGCAGTATATTCATAATACAATGGCTTAATCCCGAACGGGTCTCTCACGAGCCACGTGCGCCCGTCCCCGCCGATCAGGCAGAACGCGTACATGCCCCGCAGACGCGCGAACGCCTTCTCCCCCTCCCGCGCGTACAGGTGCAGCAGCGGCTCGAAATCGCTGCCGGTGGCGCACTCCAGCCCGTGTTCCTCGATCAGCTCCAGGTAGTTGTAGATCTCGCCGTTGCCGATCACCGTGCTGCCGGCGGCGTGCAGCGGCTGCCAGCCGCCTTCCAGGTCGATGATCGACAGGCGGGCGTGGGCCAGCACCGCGTCGCCCACGCGCTCGATGCGCACGCCGTTGGGACCGCGGTGCTTGATCTTTTCGATCATGGCGGCGGCCTGGGCCTCCGCCTCGGGCCCGCCGCCCAGCACCCCGGCGATGCCGCACATCAGGCCGCTCCCAGATCGGTGAACAGCGCCCGCCACTGCGCTACGACAGCGGCCCTGGAGAACTCGCCCTCGACCCGCTCGCGGCCGGCGGAGATAAGGCGTTCGCGCAAGGGCGGGCTGTCGAGCAGGCGCTGGGCCTCGTCGGCCAGCGCGGAGGGGTCGTCGACCGGCACCAGCAGGCCGTCGACGCGGTCGCGGATCAGCGCGCCGGGGCCCTGCGCCAGCGCGGCCACCACCGGCAGGCCGTGCGCCCAGCACTGGATGACCACGTTGCCGAGCGGCTCGAACCGCGAGGGGAACAGGCAGACGTCGGCGGCGGCGTAGAGCCGGCCCGGATCGTCGCGCCAGCCGAGCCAGCGCACGCGGTCGGCGACGTCCAGCTCCGCGGCGAGCTGCTTCAGCCGCTTCTCCTCGGGGCCTTCGCCGGCGATCCACAGCCAGGCGTCCGGCAGGTCGGCGAGCGTCTGCAGGGTGACGTCGTGGGCCTTGGACTCGTGCAGCCGGCCCATGCCGAGCAGCAACGGGACGCCCTCGGGGGTGTCCAGCGCCGCGCGGTCGAGCGGCTCGGCGGGAGGGCCTTCCGCGAAGTTGGGGATGTGGTGCGCGCGGTCCGGCGCCCAGCCCTGCTCGACGATCCAGTCGCGGATATGGGCGGTGTTGCCGACCAGGGCGTCGAAACCGCGGTAGTTCTTAAGATCGTAGTAGCCGCCCAGCCGTCCGACGCGCTTCCAAGGTCCGGCGGGCGCGTGCCGCGCCGCGCGGTTCATCCAGGCGACCAGCAGGCGAGCGTCTTGGTCACGGGCGAAGCGGCCGACCGCGGGGCGGGTGCGCAGGTCCAGCGGCCCGCCGAAGGGCAGGACGGTCGTCGGCACGCCGGCCCGCTTCAGCGCCGCCTCACGCCCGGCGTTGGCGCGGATCGCCGCCGTCGTCGGCGTCTCGGGCGCCAGCGCGGTCACCAGGTCGACGAAGTAGGTCTCCGCGCCGCCCTCGCCGGCCGATCCCAGAAGGTGGAGCGCGCTCATCGGGGCGTAGGTAGACCCGCTCGCGGCCAGCCCCAAGCCGGTTGAAGCGGCGGGATCCCGGCCCTATACACCTGCGCCTCGCGCGCCAGCCTTTGAGGCTGGCGGCGACGCCCGTGGCTGGGTAGCTCAGATGGTTAGAGCGGTGGATTCATAACCCACAGGTCGGCGGTTCGATCCCGCCCCCAGCTACCATTTCCTGAAATGACGGAGACGACAGGGTTCATCACAAAGAACACGACGGGGGTGCGATGGCTGAGAGACCGTCGGGTCCTTTGTGGTGTGTCGTCGTGTCCGTCGCGAGGAACCTACTTCTTGCCCGCCACACGCCTCAAGCCGCCGCCGATTGCGCCTCCGGCGCCGGCGCCAACGCCGCCGCGAGCGCGGCGAACAGTTTCTCCGGCTTGATCGGCTTCTCCACCACCTCGGCCATGCCGGCGGCCAGGTAGGCCCGCGCCGAGTCCGCGTCGACGTTGGCGGTCAGGGCGATGATCGGCACTTCGCGGCCGGGGCCGGGCAGGGCGCGGATGGCGCGGGTGGCGGCCACGCCGTCCATCACCGGCATGCGGATGTCCATCAGCACCGCGTCGAACGACCGGGCGCGCACCGCGGCCACCGCCTGGGCCCCGTCTTCGGCGGTCTCGATCAGGCAGCCGGCCATCTCGCAGAAGGCGGCGGCGACCATGCGGTTGGTGGCGTTGTCGTCGACGATCAGCACGCGGGGCGCCCGACCGCCGTCACCCAGCGTCTCGCGGGCGGGCGCGGGCGCGGCGGCGGCCTCGGGCAGGCGGACGTCCAGGCCCAGCAGCCGGCCCTCGCCGGCGGCGCCTTGGGCCCAGACGCGGCCGTGCATTCCCTCCGCGACCCGGCGGGCCAGCGTCAGCCGCAGGCCCCGGCCGTCGAAGCCGCGGCCGTCGTCGTCGGCGAAGGCCTTGAAGGTGCGCGCCAGGGCGGCGGGCGCGGGCGCGGGGCCGCGATCGCGCACGGTGGCCTGTAGCAGCACGCCGCCCTCGGCGCGGCGGACCGCCAGGCGCAGCTCAACCATGCCGCCTCGCCGCTGCCGGGCCAGCGCGGCCTCGACGAAGGCGTCGGCACCTGAGCCAGGCGGACGGGATCGGCGGCGACGGCGAGTTCCGGATCGCCGTCGTAGGAGACCGCCAAGCAGGTCGCCTGGCGCTCGGCCGGCGCCGTCCAGCGGCCGTGCGCCTCGTCCAGCAGGGCGGCGGGCCGGACCGGCTCCGGGTGGAACAACAGGGCGGCGCCGTCGCCGCGACCCACGTCCAGGGCGTCCTCCAGCATCCGCTGGAGGGCCGAGGCGGACTCCACGATGGCGTCGACCAGCGACAGGGCGTCGGTATTCAGCGGCTGGCGGCGGAGCAGTTCGGCCACCGCCAGCACCCCGTTCATCGGCGTGCGGACCTCGTGGTTCATCATCGCCAGGAAGCGGGCCTTGTCCTCGTGGGCGACGGCGGCGTCGGCGCGGGCGCGGACGAGGGCGCGTTCGGCCTGGGCGAGAGCGGCGTCGCGGTCGAGAAAGACCGGCGGCTCCGCGGGCGCGACCGGGCCCTCGGGAGCCGGGGCGGCGCGGCGTTCGATACTCTGCAAGGCGATCGTCCGGGGAACCGCTGCTACTGACCACCGCCCTGTCGGCCCCGGCGGCTTGCAGGGTGGTTAACGTCGGCCGGATTTCAGGCGCCGTGGGCGGTTTCCTCTTCGATCCAATGGAGAAACGGGGTGTTGGAGGCGACGGCGTCCACGCTCAGGGCGACGATGGCCGGCGTTTCGTAGGGATGCAGCCGCGTCAACAGAACCCGAAGGCTGTCGGCGGCTGCGGCGGTGGTCTTTAGGATCATCGGCGTCTCGCCCGCCTGCTCGACAGCGCCGTTCCACCGGTAGATCGAGGTCATGGGCGCCAGGATGTTGACGCAGGCGCAGAGCCGAGCCTCGACGGCGGCGCGCCCGGCCGCCTCGGCCGAGGCGGCGTCGGGCCAGGTGGTGTAGATCAGCAGGACTTTGGACACGTCGCGGTTTCCCTCATGTTTCCGTCACGCCCGTGCATGTCACGGGCGTCCATACGGCGCTTGA
>Ga0136611_10001762_pt1 | contig 15027 bp, 17 predicted proteins | sample AntDrymUQ2232306_2_FD_106645 | JGI IMG/M metagenome (GOLD analysis project Ga0136611, IMG submission 106645) | Polar desert sand microbial communities from Dry Valleys, Antarctica - metaG UQ223 (23.06) | ecosystem: Environmental > Terrestrial > Soil > Desert | place: Antarctica: Dry Valley...
GCGAGCTTGCGAGCTCATCATCAGCGCGGCGCGAGCTTGCGAGCTCATCATCAGCGCGGCGCGAGCTTGCGAGCTCATCATCAGCGCGGCGCGAGCTTGCGAGCTCATCATCAGCAGGGCACGGGAGAACCTTGTGGCTGACTGGCCTCCCGTCGGCCGGCAAGACGACCATCGCGCGTGCGGTCGAGAAGCGCCTGCTCGACCAAGGTCGAAAGGTCGAAGTGCTCGACGGTGACGTCGTCCGTACCCACCTCACCAAAGGCCTCGGATTCTCCCGAGAGGATCGCGACGAGAACGTGCGTCGCATCGGCTTCGTCGCCGATCTGCTGTCGCGCAACGGTGTCGTCGTCCTGTGCTCGGTGATCTCGCCCTACCGCGCGATTCGCGACGAACTGCGGGAATTGCATCAGGGCCGTTTCCTCGAGGTCTATGTGTCCACTCCCGTCGAGGTCTGCAGCGAACGCGACGTGAAGGGCCTCTACGCCAAGCAACGGGCCGGCGAGATTTCCGGGCTCACCGGCATCGATGATCCCTACGAGGCCCCGGTGTCCCCCGAGGTCACCGTGGCCACGCAGGACCTGACGCTCGACCAGTCCGTCGAACTCGTACTCGGCGCCATCCGATGACCACGACCACGTTGTCCGCAGACGACCTGGCCGTTCTTTCTGAGGGATTCGAGTCTGCACCGGCCTCGACGATCGTGCGATGGGCCGTTGACAACTTCGGGGACGACCTCTGCATCACTGCGTCGTTCCAGGACGCCGTGCTCATCGACGTGGCGACGAAGGTGAAGTCCGACATCGAGGTCGTCTTCATCGACACGGGTGACCACTTCCCCGAGACCTATGCCACGGTCGAACGAGTACGGGCCCGCTACGACCTCAACCTCCGGGTGATCTGCGTTCCCGAGCCGGCCGTGCCCTTTCACGTGACCGACCCGGTGCGGTGCTGCTCGGACGCCAAGGTCGCGGCGCTCGAAGAAGCGCTGACCGGGAAACTGGCCTGGCTCAGCGGGCTGCGACGGGCGGAGGCCACCACCCGCGGCGGAGCGCCCATCATCGGACTCGACAAACGGGGGCTGGTGAAGGTCGCCCCGCTTGCCCTCTGGAGCGACCTCGACGTCGGCGGTTACGTCGCCGCCAACGACGTTCCGTACAACCCCCTCCTCGACGAGGGATACCCCTCGATCGGTTGCAAACCGACGACCAAGCCCGTCGAAGCGGGCGCTGATCCTCGATCCGGTCGTTGGGCCGGATCGGACAAGACCGAATGCGGACTTCACGAATGAGATTGCTCGTTGCGTCGACCACCAGAGAGAACGGCATGTCCCCCACCCTCGCCCCCACGTCCGGTCGCAGTCGCCGCCTCACCCACCTCGAGGCGCTCGAAGCCGAAGCCATCTTTCTGATGCGGGAAGTGGCAGCCGAGTTCGAGCGCCCCGTCCTGCTCTTCAGCGGCGGGAAGGACTCGATCGTCCTGCTGCGGCTGGCAGAGAAGGCGTTTCGCCCCGGCCGGTTCCCGTTCCCGCTGATGCATGTCGACACGGGCCACAACTTCGAAGAGGTCTACGAGTACCGCGACCGCCGAGTGGCCGAGTTGGGCGAACGCCTCATCGTGGCCTCGGTACAGGACGACATCGACGCCGGCCGCGTGGTCGAGGACGTGAAGGCGGGTCGCAACCGCTTGCAGACCACGACCCTCTTGCGGGCCATCGAAGAGCATGGCTTCGACGCCGCCTTCGGGGGCGCTCGCCGCGACGAGGAGAAGGCACGGGCGAAGGAGCGGATGTATTCCTTCCGTGACGACTTCGGGCAGTGGGACCCGAAGAACCAGCGGCCCGAGCTCTGGAACATCTTCAACAGCCGCATCCGCAAGGGCGAGCACATCCGGGCGTTCCCCATCTCCAACTGGACCGAGATGGACGTGTGGCAGTACATCGCCCTCGAGCAGCTCGAGGTGCCGAACATCTACTTCGCCCACCACCGCAAGGTCTTCAAGCGGGACGGCATGCTCTTGGCGGTCACCGACGTGACCCAGCCCCAGGAAGGCGAGGAGCCCTTCGAGGAGCTCGTGCGCTATCGCACCGTCGGCGACATGAGCTGTACCGGCGCCGTGAAGTCCGATGCCCGCAGCCTCGAAGAAGTCATCACCGAGGTCGCCGCCACCCGCATCACCGAACGCGGCGCAACCAGGGCCGACGACGAGTTCTCCGAGGCGGCCATGGAAGACCGCAAGCGAGAGGGCTACTTCTAAGCCTCTCGGCTCGGACACTGTCATGACCGAACTTCTCCGTTTCGCCACCGCCGGGTCCGTCGACGACGGCAAGTCCACGCTGATCGGGCGTCTGCTTCACGACTCGAAGTCGATCTTCGAGGACCAGCTCGAGGCCGTCGAACTTTCGTCGCAGCGACGCGGCGACGGCTACGTCAACCTCGCATTGCTCACCGACGGGCTGCGGGCCGAACGCGAGCAGGGCATCACCATCGACGTCGCCTACCGGTACTTCGCCACGCCCCGCCGAAAGTTCATCATCGCGGACACGCCGGGGCACGTGCAGTACACCCGCAACATGGTCACCGGGGCGTCGTTGGCCGACCTCGCCATCGTGCTCGTCGATGCCCGCAAGGGAGTAATCGAGCAGAGCCGGCGCCACGCCTTCCTAGCCACCCTCCTCGGCATCCGCCACCTCGTCCTGTGCGTCAACAAGATGGATCTCGTCGAGTGGTCGGAGGAGATCTTCGACACCATCGCTCGCGACTTCGAAGCCTTCGTCGATGCGATCGACTCGACGCATGAGGTCGAGGTCACGCCCATACCCGTCTCCGCGCTCAACGGGGACAACGTCGTCGACCCGTCGCCCCACCTCTCCTGGTATGCCGGTCCCCCCTTGCTCGAGCACCTCGAGAAGGTCGACGTACACGACCACGACCCGATCCAGGGACGCTTCCCGGTGCAGTACGTGATCCGGCCGATGTCCGACGAGTACCACGACTATCGCGGGTACGCCGGCCAGGTCGCCGGCGGCACGTTCCATCCGGGCGACGAGGTGGTCGTACTTCCGTCTGGGTTGCGCTCGACGATCGTCGCCATTGACACTCTCGAAGGCGAGGTGACCGAGGCCTTCGCTCCAATGGCTGTGACCCTTCGGCTGGCTGACGAGGTCGACATCAGCCGAGGCGACCTGTTGACCCCGGCCGGCGAAGAGCCAGCCGTGGTCACCGACCTCGAGGCCGACCTCTGTTGGATGATCGACAAGCCCTTGGTGGCCGGCAACAAGTACTCGATCAAACACACCACCCGCATGGCCAAGGCGGTCGTCACCGAACTCGTGCATCGCCTCGACGTCAACACCCTCGAAGAGGACGCGAAGCCCACCGAACTCGGCTTGAACGGAATCGGGCGCGTGCGGCTTCGCATCAGTAGCCCGCTGGCCGTCGACTCCTACGCCCAGAACCGCATCACCGGGTCGTTCATCCTGATCGACGACGCCACCAACGCCACTGCAGGGGCCGGACTGATTCGACGCTGAGCTTCGGGTCAGAACCGGGCGGCCAGATTGCGGAGGCTTGTCCTCTGCATTCGGAGCAGGCGCCGGCCGAGCACCCAACGCTCTATGAAGCTGAAGGGCCCTGCCGGAAACTGCACCTCGATGGCGTGATGCACCCTCGACCCGCTCGCCGTCGGCGTGACCACCCACCGACTCACGAACCGAGCGCCGATCACGACTTCCTCGGCGAGCACCTTTCCGCGCTCCGCCTCGGTGACCTCGCTGGCCCCGACGAAGTCGTGGAACAGGATCGAACTCTGGCCGGTGAACCTGTCACCCACCGACAGCGGACCGGCGACGGCCTCGACCCGGACGAGTTCGGTCATCCACGACGGCCGGGTCGAAGGCTCGGCGATCATGGCCCATACCTCTTCGGGCGGCGCCGACACGGCGGTGGAACGGTCGACTGAAAGCGGAATTTGAGGCACCCGCCTAGCTTGCCCTCGTGCTGCGGGTACTGACACTCAACATCTGGAACCTCTCTGGCGACTGGCGGGCGCGGCGGCAAGAGATCCTGCTGTGGCTCCGCCAGCTCGACGCCGACATCGTCTGCCTGCAAGAGGTGGTCGATGACGGCACCCGTAACACTGCGGCCTGGTTGGCCGAGCGGGCCGGCTACCCCGGGTGCACGTTCGGGGGCGTCGAGGCCAGGCCCGGCCGCATCTTCGGCCCTGCGATCTTGTCGCGCCGACCGCACGATCACGAGGCCACGTACCCGCTGCCCAACGAACCGGGCCCAGTCGACATCGAGCGGGTGCTCGTCCACGCTCGCACGGGTGGCGTCGACGTCTTCACCACCCACCTGACATCGATCTACGAGTCGGGGAGGTTGCGGGAACGCCAAGTGCAGCGCATCGACGAGCTCATCGCCGAACACGCCGATCCGACATCACCGCTGCCGCCCGTGCTGGCCGGTGACTTCAACGCCGAGCCGGACAGCACCGAGATCCGATTCCTCACCGGATCGACGTCACTCGAGGGCCGCAGCACGTACTTCCAGGATGCGTGGCGGGTCGCCGGCGGGCGCGAACCGGGTTGGACGTGGCACAACGACAATCCCTTCGCAGCCGCCGACCTCGAGCCCGATCGGCGCATCGACTACGTCTTCGTAGGTTGGCGACGCGACGACGGCCGTGGACGAATCACCGCTGCCAGCGTCGTGTGCGACTCCCCCCTCACCGGGGTCTACCCGAGCGATCATTACGGGGTGCTCGCCGACATCATCACCTGAGCCGATACCCTGAGAACCGAGCGGAACCGCGGAGCGAACGATCGACATGGACGTGGGTTCGCCAGAAACCTGGCGATGGATCTGGATGGTGGCGGTGATCGCCTTCACGGTCGGCGAGCTGGCCTTTGCCGGATCCTTCTTCCTCGCTCCGTTCGCCGTCGGGGCCCTCCTGGCTGCGGTCGCCGCCTTCTTGGGCGCGCCCGTCGCCGTCGAGTGGGCCGCCTTCCTCGGCGGATCTGCGAGCGCTTTCGCCCTGTTACGTCCGCTGGCCCGGCGGCTGGAGGCGACGAACGAGCACGCCCACGTGGGCGCCGGCCGTTGGGTCAGCCGGGAGGCGCTGGTGATCGAGGACATCCCAGGCGGTCCTGGCGGCGGCGGGCGGATTCGCCTCGACCGTGAGGAGTGGCGGGCCGAAAGCCTCACCGGCGTACCGATTCGAGCCGGTTCCACCGTGCTGGTGAGCAGGGTCGATGGCACTCGTCTGGTGGTCGTGCCACTGGACGAGCCGTTGACCCTCCCAAGAGAAGGAGACACCTAGATGGCGATCGTCATCGTGCTGGCCGCATTCGCGTTGTTGCTCTTCGCCGTCGTGCTCAGCGGCGTCAAGATCATCCGGCCGTTCGAGCGGGGACTGGTGGAGCGACTCGGCAAGTACCACGACACGATCGAGCCCGGATTGCGGCTCATCGTCCCGTTCATCGACCGGATGGTGCGGGTGGACATGCGAGAGCGGGTCGTCGACATCCCGCCCCAGGAGGTCATCACATCCGACAACGTCGTCGTGTCGGTCGATGCCGTCGTGTACTACGAGGCGACCGACCCACAGCGCCTCGTCTACAACGTCGTCGACTTCTACCTCGCGGTGACCAAGTTGGCCCAGACGAACTTGCGCAACGTCGTCGGCGACATGCAGCTCGACGAGGCGTTGACCTCACGAGACACGATCAACACCCAGCTGCGGATGATCCTCGACGATGCCACCGACAAGTGGGGGACGAAGGTCGTTCGAGTGGAGATCCAACGCATCGATCCGCCGGCCGACGTCATGAGCGCCATGCACGAACAGATGAAGGCGGAACGCACCCGGCGGGCGTCAGTGACCACCGCGCAGGGTGATCGAGAGGCCGCCATCGCCCGGGCCGAGGGAGCCAAGCAGTCGAAGATCCTCGAGGCCGAGGGGCACCGCGAGGCGCAGATCCTCGACGCCCAGGGGCGGGCGGAGGCGACCAAGGCCGAAGCCGAGGCCGAGCAGTTCCGCCAGACGGCCGTCGCCGCCGGACAGGCCGATGCCATCCGATCCGTGTACCAGGCCATCCACGACGGCAACCCTTCGGCCGACGTGCTGGCCGTCAAGTACCTCGAGACGCTCGTGGCCGTGGCCAACGGGCAGGCGACGAAGATCTTCCTGCCGCTCGAGGCCTCGGCCGTGCTCGGAGCCCTCGGTCCCATGCGCGACCTCTTCGGCGGAGAGGCCGTGAATCCGTCGACGAACGGGGACGCTTCCTAGAGGTGCAGGTGGGCGGCGTCGTTGTAGCGCACGAGCCGCCATCGATCGCGGTGGCGGGTCCACTCGGTCAACGAGGAGTTCTCGGTCACGAACCGGGCGGGCACGTATCCGCCGGACATACCGAGCAGCTCGAGCATGGACGTGTCGATGACCCCGCCGTGGCAGGCGATGACGATGGTCTCGCCTGCGTGCTGGTCGGTCACATCGTGGAGGGCGTCCTTCACGCGGCACATGAACCCCGTCCAGCTCTCCCCGCCGGGCGCCGTTGGAATGGACGGATCCTCACGCCACTTGGCTGAACCCTCGGCGTAGAAGGTGGTGCTGTAGTCGGCGAACGTCATGTTGTCGGCATCGCCGGGATGGAGCTCACACAACCGTTCGTCGGTATTCAGGTCGAGGCCGAGTGCTCCGTTGATGATCTCGGCTGTTTCGACGGCTCGCGGCAAGGTGCTGGCGTAGAGCACGGTGGCGTGGCGCAGTTCGCCGGTGCGTTCGAGCCGGGCGCGCAACTTCGTCACCTGCTCACGCCCATTGTCCGACAGGCCGGAGCAGCCGAGCGGGCCCCCGAAGCGCTTGGCCACGTTGCACTCGGCCTCGCCGTGGCGGACAAGGACGAGGCGGGTGATGACAGCGGGCACGGGTCAGCTCTCCAGATGGGCGGCGTCGTTGAAGCGACGAAGCGTCCAGCGGTCGACGCCGCGGATGTCGGGTTCGAGCGCCCACTCCGTCATTGAACTGTTGGCGATGTGGAGGCGGAACGGCTGGCGGAGCGGGAGCTCGGCGAAGACCGAAAGGGCGGCGCCTATCACCCCTCCGTGGCAGACGACCACGATCGTCTCGCCTGCGTGGGCCCGGGCCAAGCGGTCGAGCTCTCGCCCGACTCGCAACACGAACTCGGCCCACGGCTCGGCGCCTTCAGCCCAGGGGGCATACGGATTGACGGTCGGCGGCCACTCGTAGCCGGCGCTGAACTCTTCGAAGGGCCGACCGTCGAGGCGCTCGTCGACGTGGAGCTCGCACAACTCGCAGGTGGACGTCAGCACATGACCCCCGATGGCCGGATTGATGATCTCCGCCGTTTCGATGGCGCGGGCCAGGGTGCTGGTGTACACGGCGCTGGCGTCAGCCAGGTCACCGGTGCGGGCCAGACGATCGCGCAGAGCTAACGCCTGTCGACGGCCGAGATCGCTGAGACCCGTGCACCCCTGGGGTCCGCCGATGATGCCGTTGACATACGACTGTGCTTCGCCGTGTCGGACGAGCACGAGGCGGGTCATGCCTCCGACCCTAGGATCCCGGCGTGCCCAGCATCGCCACCAACACAACGGTCGATCGCGAAACGTTGCTCGAGTTCGTCCGGGCTCGGCACCGTGTCGTGCTCGGCACACAGCGACGGGACGGGTCGACCCAACTCTCGCCGGTCACCGCTGGGCTCGACGCCGAGGGGCGCATCGTCGTCGCGACCTATCCGGAGCGGGCCAAAGTGCACAACCTGCGACGCCACGCGTCAGCTACGGCCCTCGTGCTCTCCGACGAATGGAACGGAGCCTGGGTCCAGGTCGAGGGCGGAGCCGAGGTGCTCGATCTCCCCGACGCAGTCGAACCGCTCGTCGACTACTTCCGATGTATCTCCGGGGAGCACAGCGACTGGGACGAGTACCGAGCGGCGATGCAACGTCAAGGAAAGTGCCTCATCCGCGTGACCCCACAACGATGGGGCCCAATCGCCACCGGCGGCTTCCCCCCGGGGCTCGCCCCCTCCTGAGGGCGGCGCCAGGAGCGCCAGCGACCAGCCGCCACGTCGAGCGGCAAGGCATCTGCCCGGAGGGCGGCGCCGCCGAGCGAGACCGAGATTACGTGAGTTGTTCGACGAACTTCTCGAGTTGCTTGAGGTTGCGGCACTCGAAGACGCCGTTGCAGTGCGAGCCGTATTCACTGACGATCGAGTCACCGGTGTCCCAGTAGGCCTTGGGCTCTGGATTGAGCCAGTAGACGTGGCGAGCCCGCTGCTCGATCTCTTTGACGACCCAGGCCTGCGACGCGTGATAGTTGTTCCGGGCGTCACCGAGGAAGATCACTGTGGACTTCTTGGTGATCTCCTTGCCCCACTTACTCCAGAACACTTCGAAGGCATGGCCGTAGTCGGAGTGACCGTCGACCCAGATGACGTCGGCCTCGGTGTTGATGCGGTGCACCGCCTCCATGACATCCTCGACGCCTTCGAAGTACGACGTGACCTCGTCGATGCCGTCGATGAAGACGAACGAACGCACTTTCGAGAACTGTGAAGAGATGGCGTAGACGAACTGCAGGGTGAAGCGAGCAAAGGCGGCCACCGATCCGGAGATGTCGGCGATGATCACGATTTCGGGCTTGGACGGACGCGGGTACTTGAACTTCGGTTCCGCCGGCACGCCGCCGTACGACAGTGAGTGACGAACGGTGTTGCGGAAGTCGAGCGGGCCCTTACGACCGTGGCGGCGCTTCCGGGCCAGGCGTACGGCCAGCTTGCGGGTGAGCGGATAGATGGCGCGCCGCAACATGGTCAGCTCTTCACGCGATGCGTGCATGAAGTCGACCTCTTCCGGGAGAGGCTTGCGGAGCGTCTTGGCCATGGCCTCGGCGCCACGATCGGCCACGAGGCGGCGGCGGATCTCGGCCTCGACCTCCTTTTTCATCTTGTCGATGCGGTCCTCGTACTCGTCCTTGGCCAGGCGCTCCTCGAGGTCGGTCATCCCGCCGTCGGCCTCGTTCTGCGCTTCCTGCATGAGCCGCTCGAGGACGCCGTCGAGATCGAGGTTCCGCAGGGTCCGGTAGAGGTAGTAGGTGCCGCCGACGGGCCGGCCCGGCTCCATACCCGAGAATCGCTGCACGGCCTGGCGGGCGATGGCGCGCATCATCGCCTGATCGGCGTTCAACATGGCCTTGTAGAGCATCTCGGCCAGTTCTTCGGGGGTCATCCCCTCCATGCCGCCGCCCTGTTGATTCTGCTGCTGGCCCATCATCTCGGCGATCATCTCGGCGAGCTTCTCGTCGTCGGCATCGAGGTCGCTGATCTTGTAGTGCGGACCGCGCATCGAGAAGTACACCTCGAAGACCGTCTCAAAGGTCTTCCAGTGTCCGTTGTTCTTCACGAGGGTGGCGGCGAGCGCGTACTTGAAGGCGTCGCGATCCTCGAGCGGGATGTGTTTGATCGCCTCCATGGCGTCGAGGTTCTCGGTCAACGACACCGGAAGGCCGGCGTTGCGGAGTTCGACGATGAAGCCGGCGAGCAGGTCGAGCATCAGAGGGACTCCGAGCTACCGGGAGCCGTTGGTGCTGAGTTCCTTGGCGGCCTTGGTGATGTCGGACTGGTACTTCAACAGGATGTGCAGGGTGTCCTTGGCCTGCTCGGCATCGATGTTCTCGATACCCAACAGCACCAGGGTGCGCGCCCAGTCGAGGGTCTCGGAGACCGAGGGGTGCTTCTTGAGTTCCATCGAACGGATCGAGCGGACGATGCGCACAATCTGATCGGCCAGGTGATCGCTGACGTCGGGCACGCGAGTGAGGACGATCTCCTTCTCGCGCTCGAGAGTCGGGTAGTCGAGGTGGAGGTAGAGGCAGCGACGCTTCAGGGCTTCGGAGAGTTCACGGGTGTTGTTCGAGGTGAGGAACACGAGGGGGATCTGCTTGGCCTCGATGGTTCCGAGTTCGGGGATCGAGACCTGGTAGTCGGAGAGGATCTCGAGCAGCAGTGCCTCGGTCTCGACCTCGACGCGATCGACCTCGTCGATGAGCAGCACGACCGGTTCGGTCGCCGTGATGGCTTCGAGCAGGGGGCGGGTCAACAGGAACTCGTCGGAGAAGATGTCCTCTTCGATCTCGGTCCACTTTCCGTTGCCGCCCTCTTCGACCACCCGTTGGGCCTGGATGCGGAGCAGCTGTTTCTTGTAGTTCCACTCGTACAAGGCCTTCGACTCGTCGAGGCCCTCGTAGCACTGCAGGCGGATCAGCCGGGCGCCGGTCATCTTGGCGACGCTCTTGGCCAATTCGGTCTTGCCCGTACCGGCCGGACCCTCGACGAGGATCGGCTTCTGGAGGCGATCCGCGAGATACACCACGCCGGAGATGCCCTCGTCGGCGAGGTAGTTCACGCTCTGCAGGGACTCGCGGACGGCGGGGACGGACTCGAACCGATGGTCTGCCATCGGGGCAGCCTAACGGTCGACTTGACCGCGCGGTCAAGTGGAATCCGGAGCTCAGCGGCGTTTGTGAACGCTCAGGCCGAGATACCGGCCTCGGTGTTCACGAACGGATCTGGCCGGTGCCGGTGACGACGTACTTGGTGGTCGTCAGTTCGCGTAGCCCCATCGGGCCTCGGGCGTGGAGCTTTTGGGTGGAGATCCCGATCTCGGCGCCGAAACCGAACTCGCCGCCATCGACGAAGCGGGTCGAGGCGTTGACTACTACGGCTGCGGCGTCGACCTCGCGCGTGAAGCGCTGGGCGGCGGCGAGGTCCGCGGTCACGATCGCCTCGCTGTGTCCCGATCCATACCGGTTCACGTGGGCGATGGCGTCGTCGAGCGAACTGACGACCGCCACACTCATCTTGAGGTCGAGGTACTCCCGCCACCAGTCGGCTTCCTCCGCCACCCCGATGGACGGCAGCAACCGGCGGGCCGCTTCGTCGCCGACGAGCTCGACATCCTCGAGGACGTGCTCGGAAGCGGCCAGGAAGTTCTCCGCTATGTCGGCGTGCAGCACCAGCGACTCGGCGGCGTTGCACACCGAAGGGCGCGACGTCTTCGCATTACGCACGATCGACAGCGCCATGTGCAGATCGGCCGAGGCGTCGACGTACACATGACAGTTGCCGTCGCCGTCGATGACATACGGGACGGTGGCATGCTCGAGGATGGCGGCGATGAGCGACGCCCCTCCCCTTGGGATGAGGCAGTCGATGACGCCTCGGAGCCGCATGAACTCGACCGCAGATTCGCGTGACGTGTCCTCCACCAGCACGAGCGAGTCCTCGGGCAACCCCCCGGCGGCAAATCCGGACCGCAGAATCGAGGCGATGGCGATGTTCGACTTGATCGCCGCCGACGAGCCCCGGAGGAAGGCGGCGTTGCCCGACTTGACGCAGAGGGCGGCGGCGTCGCTGGTGACGTTCGGCCGGTTCTCGTAGATGATGCCGACGACACCGAGGGGTACTCGCACCTTGTCGATGTGCAGACCGTTGGGCCTGGTCCATCCCTCGACCACCTGCCCCACCGGATCAGCCAGTGCGGCCACGTCCCGCAGGCCGACGGCCATGCCTGCTACCCGATGCTCGTCCAAGCGGAGACGATCGACCACCGTCGGGCTCGTGTCGGCCCGCTCGGCCCGTTCGACATCGAGACGGTTGGCTTCGAGTACGTCGGTGGTGCGTTGCATGAGGAGGTCGGCCGCTGTCAACAAACCTGCGTCCTTGGCCGACGTCGAGGCGAGGGCCAAGGGGCGAGCGGCAGCCTTGGCCCGTCGTCCGAGGTCTGCGAGGCTGGCTTGCGTGGACGCCACGCACCCAATCTACCGGCGCCCTTGAGCGTCAAGGCCGGCCTCGCCGCCGGGCTCATGCTGGTGGTCACTGGTGCGTGCCGACCCTCCGAACCTGCGCCTCCCGACCGTCTGACGGCTTGCGAGATCGTGGGCAGAACGGAGATCGCCCGCATCCTCGAGCGTCGCGTCGGGGCGCCGAACGAGAGTTCGGGAGCCGCCACCGACAACCTGGCGGGACGCAGCGGATGCGCATGGTCGAGCGCGGACGCACGCATGGCGGTGTTGATCGAGCTCGTTCGCACCGGCGATATGGCCACATCGGTGCGCCGCACGGGGTTCAGCGCGGCCGCCCGCTTCGCCGCCGTGCGAAACGGGCATCCGGACGCAGACCAGCCCGCCATCGACGGAGCGGAGGCCATCTACGTCGAGGAGACGGCGTCGCTGCACGTGCTCGCCGGCCGCTCCTACGTGACCATCGAGGTGGCGGCGACGCCCCCGTCGATCGTTCGAGCCATCGCCGTCGAGATCGCCGTGAGCGCAGTTGCCCGGCTGTCCCAGACCGACGCGACAGACTGAGCAACCCATGAACGATCTGCTCGAGATGCCGGTTCGACGGTTCATCGAGGAGTTGTCCCCCGTGCTCGCCAGCATCGCCGACGAGGTCGTGCCCGGCCTCCCCGGTGACAAGCCGCCGATGGACGTCACCAACGAGGCCTTCAACCTCGCCGCTGCGTTCATCGACGTCGACTCCCGCCAGACAGATGAAGAACTCTGGGCTCTCATCACGGCGTTCGCGCCACGGATGAACACGATGCTCATCCACGCCACGCCCGACGACGTTCGCAAGGCCGAGCTGGTCACCGGCAAGCGGGCGTGGCTGGCGACGCCGTCGCTGCTCTTCGACATCCTCGTCGAGACCGACCGGATGCGACGCACCCGCAGTGCGTGGCGCTATTACGAGCTGGCCATGAAGATCGCCCACTCGGTGTGCGCCACCGACGACGTGCCCAGCGACACCGAACTCGCCGGCGTCGAGCGCTATCGCAACGTGCTGCTGCGGGCCATCGACCGAGGAGGCCTGGCCCGTCCGGGCGGTGCTGCCGGAGCGCCGGCGAGCGAGGCCGCTGCCGCCCGACCCCCGTCCGAGCCCCAGGAACCGCCCCGGCCCCTGGAAGAGTTGCTGGCCGAGCTCGATGGTCTCGTGGGTCTCGCACCCGTCAAGGCCGAGGTCAAGCTCGTGACCAACCTGTTGCAGGTGCAGAAGCTCCGCAAGGAGCGGGGCCTCCCGGTCGTCGATTCGAGCCGTCACCTCGTCTTCACGGGCAACCCCGGCACGGGCAAGACGACGGTGGCCCGCCTGCTCGCCCAGATCTATCGGACGTTGCAGGTCGTCGATCGCGGCCACCTTGTAGAGACGGATCGAGCCGGGCTGGTCGCCGGTTTCGTCGGTCAGACGGCGTTGAAGGTGACCGAGGTGATGGAGACGGCTCTCGGCGGCGTCCTTTTGATCGACGAGGCCTACGCACTGGCCCGAGGAGGCGGAGGTTCCGGCAGCGACTTCGGCCAGGAGGCCATCGATACATTGGTGAAACTCATCGAAGACCACCGCGAAGACGTCGCCGTTATCGCCGCCGGCTACCCCGATGAGATGCACCAGTTCATCGAGTCGAACCCCGGATTGCGATCGCGCTTTCCCAAAACGATCCACTTTCCTGACTACACGACCGACGACCTCGTGAGCATCTTCGAGTCGATGGGCAAGAAGGCCTCGTACAACTGCACGCGCCAAGCGGTCGAGACGGCTCGCTCGTTCTTCGACGCCCAGCCTCGCGACAAGGGGTTCGGCAACGGACGGGTGGCCCGCAACCTCTTCGAGTCGGCCATGGCCCACCAGGCCAGCCGGCTCGTGCAGATCGACAAGCCCACCAACGAGCAGTTGATGGAGCTGGTGCCAGAAGACATCGTCCCGCCCGTTCCCGGGGAGAAGCGCTCGTGATCAAGCGCATCCTCGCCCTGGTTGTCGCGGTTGCCATGGTCGGCGGCGCCTTCGCCTACCGTTCGTCACGCGACGGCGGGGATGCCGGTGGCGGCGGTGACTCGACGGACGAGGTCGCCGGCGGCATCTACTGCGCGGCCGAGCTCGGCCCCGTGTGCGACGCGATTCCGGGGGCAAAAGTCCAGGCGACGACCGAGACTTTCGAACGCCTCGTCACAGCCCGTTCCGCAGCCGATGCCGGCGTGCGGGTCTGGGTGACCGCCGGTCCGTGGGCCGACATCGTCGATGAGGCTCGGACCGGAAGGCCCCAACTCTTCTCCAAGTCCCGCCCCCTGGCGTCGACGCCACTCGTCAGCGTGCTTCGCAAAGGCACGCTCCCCTCGGGTTGTGGAGCCACGGCCTCGTGGAAGTGTCTGGGCGATCTCGCCCAGGAGGCCTCCGCCGGGCTCGGTGGGGACCCGCCCACCGACGTCGGCCATCTCTTCATTCGTGCCGCCGCGCTTGGAGGCTTCCTGGACAAGACCAACTACGCCATCAACGATCTCGACGAGAGTTCTGCCGCCGAGAGCTGGATCCTGAATGTCGATTCGTCGCTCGATCGGGGCAAGAGCTTCCAAGCCGGGTCGCTGAGCGATTACCTGGCGACACGCGGCGTCGGGGCCCGGGTCTTCTTCACGACGGAGGTGGCGGTGAAAGCAGTAGGGCCGCTGCCGGACTTCGACGTCTTCACACCGACGCCTGCGGCCATCATCGGAGCCTTCGTTGCGGTGGCCGATGGGGGGCGCGCGGACGTTGATGAGGACCGGATCCGCGAAGCGCTGACCAAGGCGGGTTGGAAGGCGGCGGCTCCACCGGCTGAGGACGGGCTACCGTCGCCGGGCGTGCTCGTTGCACTTCGAGGGAGACTGGGATGAGGCGTCGCCTCTTTGTCGGATTGGCCATGGCCGCGCTGTTGGCGGGAGCCTGCAACGTCGATGTCGACGAGGGCAGCGACCTGGGCGGCGGTGCCGAGATACCGGACGGCTGTGCCGCCGTCGACATGGCGGTGTCGCCCGAGAAGTTCGACCTCCTCACCGCGCTGGCCGAGGACTTCAACACCAGCGATGCCGGGAGGAAGGCCGAGCCCTGCGCGTTCGTGCGAGTGAACAAGACCTCGTCCGGTGTCGGCGCCACCCTGCTCACCGACGGCTGGCCCGATCCCGGTCGCGACGGCCCGAAGCCCGTGA
>Ga0136611_10001763_pt1 | contig 15020 bp, 16 predicted proteins | sample AntDrymUQ2232306_2_FD_106645 | JGI IMG/M metagenome (GOLD analysis project Ga0136611, IMG submission 106645) | Polar desert sand microbial communities from Dry Valleys, Antarctica - metaG UQ223 (23.06) | ecosystem: Environmental > Terrestrial > Soil > Desert | place: Antarctica: Dry Valley...
AGCAGTCGCATTCCCCAGAATGGTGACCGCGCAGGCCGATGGCTGCGCCCCCATTGTACGGGCATTCGCGGCCGGCGCCGAGCGAGCGACGCCATGGGAGAGTCCGCAGACACACGCCAGTGGTCTTCGCGTGCCCGGACCGTTGGGCGACCGGCTTATCCTCCGTGCGCTTCGGGAAAGTAGCGGCGATGCCGCCTCGGTCAGCGAATACGCGATTCGGGCCGCCACCAGCCGACTCTCACGAGCCAGTGGCATCGACGCCGCGCCGGAAGGCGGATGCGCGCTGGCGGTGCTCGAACGCCTGGTGGCGGAAAAGCGGGTTGCTCATGACGCCGAGGTGCTACTGTTCAACACGGGCACGGGTGCGTCCTACCGATTCTGACGCCCTGATCGAACCGCCAGTGTCGCTCGTTGCTCGTCTCTTTATCGTTCACCTCTCGACTCCATAGTTCCTATCGTGCGCATCGCGATACTGGACCCGTTCAGCGGCATCGCCGGCGACATGACGCTCGGCGCACTCCTGGGGTTGGGCCTGGAGCCGGAATGGCTCCAGAGCTTGCCCGAACGCCTGGGGCTGTCGGACATTGGTGTGCGGATCGACAAGGTGCAGCGCGCGGGCATTGCGTGCTTCAAGGTGGATTTCGACATACCGCCTCAGCCGCATGGCCGTCATCTCTCGCACATCCGGAAGATCGTGAACGCCGCCGACATCCCGCCCGATGTGAAGGAGAAGTGCGACCGCGCGTTCACGGCCATTGCGACCGTCGAAGCCGAAATGCACGGCGTGACGGTCGATCGCGTCCACTTGCATGAAGTAGGTGCGGTCGATGCGATCCTGGACGTCGTCGGATCGATCTGGGGACTGTCGGTACTCGGAGTGGAGCGCGTCTACAGCACGACCATCTCCATGGGCGATGGCTTCGTGAAGGCCGCGCATGGCGTACTGCCCGTTCCGGCGCCCGCCACGCTGGCCTTGTTGGAGGGGCTCCAGGTGCGACCGGGCCCGGAAGGCTCCGGAGAGCTGGTCACGCCGACCGGCGCCGCACTGGTTCGGGTGCTTTCCGAAGGTCCACCGCCCTCGCGGTACACTCCGGTGCGCACGGGCTACGGTGCCGGCACGAAGGAGTTTCCCAATCGCGCCAATGCGCTGCGTATCACAGTGGCCGACGTGCCGGATACGGCGGGCCACCTCGAGCAGCTGATCGTGCTCGCCTGCGATATCGACGACATGTCGGGTGAGTATCTGGCGGCTCTGGCCGATGACCTTCGCACCGCTGGGGCACTGGACGTGGTCATCATTCCTACCATAATGAAGAAGGGACGTCCGGGAGTCCGCCTGGAGGTGCTGACCGGGGAGTCGAGTGCAAGCGATCTGGAACGGCGTCTGCTTACATCCAGCACGTCTATCGGGGTGAGGCGCCACCAGGTTGACCGGCGGGCGTTGCCACGCGAAATGACCACTGTCCACGTGACCGGACATGCGATCCGGGTGAAGATCGTGACGCTGCCGGATGGAACGCGACGCGTGAAGCCGGAATTCGAGGACATTCGGGCGGCTGCGGATCAGACTGGCCAAACAGCTGCCGAAATGGTCAGATTAGCCATTGAGGGGGCGGAACAGTCGCGGAATATTCCGAGTACAATCAGCAGGGCCGAAGAGGGCAAATAACTCCCGAGGAGAGATCGATGAACGGTATACGCAGCGTGTCGCTCGTTCTGGCGCTCGCCGGTTCGCTCGCAAAGGGCGTTCAGGCGCAGAAAGCCTCCTGCAAGGTCAATGAAGGCGGGCCGTTTCAGCTTACGAGCGCCCGCATCTACCTGAACAAGGCTTCTCTGGCGGGAGCCAAGGCGGACGAGCGTCCCAGTCACCTGAAAAACTCGGTGCGGGTGCTGACAGAAAATCCCGACAAGATTGGTAACCGGGTCGGCCGGCACATGCTGCTGGGCAGGACGCTGTTCCTCTGGAGTCGCGAGGCGAAAATGTCGATGCATCCGACCCGCGGCAGTCTTGGCTATTCGAGCAATGTCGGACAGCCGCAGGACCTGCTCGCGGCGATCGACAGCTCATTCGACGTGGTTGAAGCCGAAGCGCCCGGATGCGCTGATTCGCTGCGGGTGTTCCGCCGGCAAATCGGCGTCAACCTGCTGAATGCCGGCATCAGTCAGATCAACACCAACCAACTCGATTCCGCGACTCGCACTATCGAGAGCTCGCTCGTCATTTTGCCGAATTCGCCGGCCGCGTACAATGCGCTCATCGTCATCGCGGGGAAGAAGTCAGACACCACAGCCCTCGCCGGCTATTCGCGCAAGGTGCTGGAGGCCGCGAAGGGCGACACGACTGCCGCGACCAGGAAGTTGCGTCTGTCGGCGATGTACAATTTGTCGATTCACCTGATCGGTCAGGCCTCCGGCAACTCTCCGAACAAGACGGCACTGCTGGGGGAAGCGCGGCAGTTACTGAAAGAATATCTGGCGGAGGTTCCCGGAGATCCGAATGCCCAGCAGGCGCTGGCGCGGGTGGCGACGGAATCCGGCGATACCACCGCGATCGCGGGGATCTACTCGGACATGATGACCAATCCCGCGAAGTTCAGCGACATTCAGCTGTTCGAGGCGGCGTCTTCGATGGCGATTTCGAAGAAGTATGACGACGCAACGAAGTTGTACGAGGCGGGGTTAAAGGCCAATCCTTACTACCGGGACGCGCTCTTCAATCTCACGACGGTCTATTTCGAGCGGAAGGATTACGCCCGGATGCTACCCGTCGCCAACAGGCTGGTGCAGGTGGACCCCAACAATCCGGATAACTGGCGTCAGCTCGCGGCGGCCCACCAGGGGATCATGCGGACCACGAAGGATGCCAAGCTGAAAAAGACGCATCAGGATAGCCTGCTCTACTATCTAGGCAAGTCGGATTCGATGCCGGTGAAGGTCTCGTTTACCGAATTCCGCCATGCGGGGAGCAAACACATCCTCAACGGCATGATCGAGAACCGTGGCAAGACGGCGGGGAACTACACGCTCAAGGTGGAGTTCATCGACAAGGCGGGCAGCGTTGTGACGACTGAACAGGCCGTGATCGGAGTGGTGGCACCAAAGGAGTCCAAGTCGTTTTCCGTGCAGACGGACCGGACGGGAATCGTGGCTTTCAGATACGCGCCTATCCGTTGATACTCTGGCTGGATCGGGGTACGAAAAGCCGTCCGCCACGCGGGCGGCTTTTCGCATCTCGCTGCCCGGAATGGGAGGGTGCGATACGCTCCAAGTGTATCATTTCACTTGATTTCCGTGCCCTGATCTCCTAGCTTGCATGAACTCTGCGCGAAGGAAGAATTCGCTTCGCGGCGCCGCGGGGAAACCACCCTTCCTGATTCCCCTCCTGAGCTTCCGATGATCCGAGTCGCCCGAGTCCGTTCTGACAGTATCGCGGAAGAGATCGGGATCCTGCCGGGCACCGAGCTGCTGACCGTCAACGGTCGCGTGCTCGATGACTTTCTGGACTGGGAGTTCCTGACGGCCGAAGAAGCCATCGACGTCGAGGCGCGGCTACCCGGTGGCGAAGCCGTGATCTACGAGATCGAACGGGAAGACGGCGAACCGCTTGGCGTCGAGCTCGAACCGCCGACCGTACGTCGCTGCGCGAATCGTTGTGAATTCTGCTTCGTGGAGGGGCTTCCGAAGGGCCTCCGGCGACCGCTCTACATCCGCGACGACGATTACCGTCTTTCGTTCGCCTACGGCAACTTCGCGACGCTCTCGAATCTGAAGGAGAAAGACTTCCTTCGCATCGAGGAATACCGGCTGTCACCGCTCTACGTGTCGGTGCACGCCACCAATCATGAAGCGCGGCGAACCCTGCTGAACAATCCGCGGGTGCCCGACGTCATGGAGCAGCTCCGTCGGCTGGCCGCGGCCGGAATCCAGATGCATTGTCAGATGGTGATCGTGCCGAGTCTGAACGACGGGGATGTGCTGGAAGAATCGCTTCGTGATCTCTACTCCCTGGGCGCGTCGGCGATCACGGCGGCCGTCGTCCCGGTTGGTCTGACGCAGTTCTCGCATCTGTATACCGGCAAGCGGATGGATCAGCCCACCGCGCTGGCGCTCCTCGAACACGTCGAGCGGTGGGGCAACAAGGCGCTTTCCGAGCGCGGTGAGCGATGGGTGTTCGGCTCGGATGAGCTCTACCTGCTCGCCGGCCGCGAGTTGCCTGCTCCTGAGCACTACGGTGATTTTCCGCAGATCGAAAACGGCATTGGCGCCGTGACGGCACTTCGAATGCGCGTTGCGGAGGGATTATCGGAGTTGCCGCGGCTGGACGGCAAGCGCATTGGCGTAGTGACCGGCACAGCCATGGCGTCGATCATGCCACCGCTGCTGCAGCAGATCGAGAAGGCGACCGGCGCGCGATTCGAATTGATTGTCGCCGAGAATTCCCTGTTTGGGGTGACAACGAGCGTCGCGGGCTTGCTGGCAGGGGCAGACATTCGCCGGGTGCTGCAGCCCCGGACCGATCTCGATTTCGCGCTCATTCCCGCGGATTCGATCAACGAGAGCTCGCTGTTTCTCGACGACGATTCTCTGGACGCCGTGTCCCGGTTTGTCCCGATGCCCCTGTACCCCTCCTATGATTTTGCTGATGTGCTGACCGATCTCTCGGGGTCACCCGAGACACGCATGCACCTGAACTCGGCCGCCACGCATGCTGCGTAAGCCGGCGGTCCCTCGTTGCCTACTGGTCACTGCACTGTGCTAGACGTCCCCGTTGTCGCCCTCGTTGGCAGACCCAATGTCGGCAAGTCCGCGCTGTTCAATCGCATCCTGGGCGGCAATGCCGCCATTGTTTCCGAAGAGGCGGGCACTACGCGCGACCGCCATTACGGGCGCGCCGAGTGGAACGGGCGGACCTTCTGGCTGGTGGACACGGGCGGTCTGACAGACGATCCCAACGTCCCGATGGACGTGGCGATTCGTCGTCAGGTAGAGACCGCCATTGCCGAAGCTGATCTGATGATGCTGGTGGTGGATGTTGAAGCCGGGCTCCATCCCGGCGACTCGCGCGTGGTGGAAATGCTGCGGCACGCACAGAAGCCGTGGATCCTCGTGGCTAACAAGGCGGACAATCCGCAGTCCACCGCCTATTACGAATTCTTCAACCTCGGCGCGGGTGATCCAATTCCGGTATCGGCGTCGAACGGGAAGAACTCGGGCGATCTGCTCGATGCACTCGTCGAGAAGCTGCCGCCGGGAGAAGCGAATGATGAGGCCATGTTGCACGTCGCCGTGATCGGGCGACCCAATGTCGGAAAATCCTCGTTCGTCAACAAACTTCTGGGCGAAGAGCGTCTCGTGGTCTCGGAGATCCCGGGCACCACGCGCGATGCGATCGACACGCCCATGCGTTACCACGGGAGATCGCTGGTGTTCATCGACACGGCCGGATTGCGTCGCAAGACGAAGATCGATGAAGGGATCGAGTTCTACTCGTCGCTGCGATCTCGTCGGGCGATCGAGCGGGCCGACATTTGCATTCTCATGATCGACGCGACCGAGGGCCTCCACAACCAGGATCTGAAGATCGCGACGCTGGCGTGGGATGCGGGTCGCGGGTTGATCCTCGTGATCAACAAGTGGGATCTCAAGGAAGAGAAGAGCGACAAGAGCACAGCGCATTTCCAGAAAGAGTGCGCGGAGAAGGCACCCTACCTGGCCTTCGTTCCATTTCTGTTCACGTCGGCGCTGACGGGACAGCGGGTGAACAAGGTGCTCGATGTCATCCTCGACGTGGAGAAGGAGCGCGACAAGCGCGTATCGACGGCGCAGGTGACGGAAATGCTGGGGCAACTGGTTGCGCGGCGGCAGCCTCCGCAGGCGGCTGGGCGCGAGATCAAGTTGGTGTATGCCACGCAGGTAGAGGTCGCGCCTCCGACCATCGTGGTGTTCGGCAACCATCCCGAGCTCGTGCAGGAGCACTACGTCAGGTATCTCCACAACGGCTTTCGGGCCGCGTGGGGATTCACGGGAAATCCGCTGCGCATCATCATGAAGCCCAAGGCCGCCTGAGTGATTGCGGCGGCAGGTCTTCTCTACGCGTACCTGCTCGGGTCCATTCCCGCGGCATATATCGCCGGGAAGACAATCAAAGGCATCGACCTTCGTCAGGTTGGCTCCGGAAACCTCGGGGCGACGAACGTCTATCGCACGCTCGGCTGGAAGATCGCGGCCGTCGTCCTGTTGTTCGATGCCGCGAAAGGCGCGATCCCGGTTCTTTTTTTCCCCGACCTGCTGAACGCGCCGCAGCCCGAGCAATGGGCGATAGCCTATGGCCTTGCGGCGATTATCGGACATGTGCGGCCGGTGTTCCTGCTTTGGAAGGGCGGAGGCAAGGGGGTGGCGACGGCCGCCGGAGTATTCCTGGCCCTTGCCCCCGTCCCGATGGGCATCGCAGTCGCGGTGTGGCTGGTGGTCCTCCTCGTGAGCGGCTATGTGTCCCTGGCCTCGCTGGTGGCGGCAGCGCTTCTCGCGGTTCTACTGCTGGTGATCAAGGGCGTCACGTCACCGATCGCCATCGTGGGAGTCGTACTGGCCGCGTTCGTTTTCTTCACGCACCGTGCGAACATCGGCCGGCTCCGACGCGGCGAGGAGCACCGATTCGGCCGCAAGGCGGTGACTTGACGATGCGCACCGCAGTGGTGGGTGCCGGTGCCTGGGGAACCGCGCTCGCGGACCTTCTGGCGAGAAACGGGCACGAGGTGACCATCTGGGCACGTGAGGCCGATGTGGTCGAGACTATCAACGACCGGCATGAGAACAGTCGGTTTCTCCGCGGCGCCACGCTCGCTCCTGCGGTCACGGCGTCGGGAAGCATGTCGGAAGTCGTCGACGGGGCGGAACTCATTGCCTACGCTGCACCGTCGCATGTACTGCGTTCGGTGTTGCGGCAGGAGAGCGGCGCTGTCTCCAGAGACGCGGTGCTGGTCGTCGCAACCAAAGGTATCGAGCGTGAGTCACTTGCGATCATGACCGACGTCGTTCGCGAGGAACTGCCGGATCGTGGCATCGTGGCGCTCTCGGGGCCGAGCTTTGCCTCGGAGGTAGTCGCGCGTCAGCCTACCGCGGTCGTCGCGGCCTCCAGGGAATCCGGCGCTGCTGTCCTCGCTCAGGCGGCCTTCAGCTCGAAAACGTTTCGTGTCTACACTCATGATGATGTTACCGGCGTTGAACTGGGTGGCGCGCTGAAGAACGTCATGGCGGTGGCGACAGGAATGGCGGAAGGGCTCGGCCTCGGGTACAACTCGCGAGCGGCACTGATCACCAGAGGGCTCGCCGAGATGGTGCGTCTCGGCACCGCGCTTGGCGCCAATCCCGCGACGTTTGCCGGCCTCGCCGGCGTTGGCGATCTGGTGCTCACGTGTACCGGTCTGCTGAGCCGCAACCGGGCGCTCGGTGCGGAGATCGGGGCAGGGAAGGAGCTGGAGGAGATCCTGTCGAAGACGGAGACGGTCGCCGAAGGAGTGAACACAACCCAGAGCGCTCATGCGCTCGCCGCGCGCGAGGGAGTGGAGATGCCGATCGTGGACGCGGTCTATCGGATACTCTTTCAGGGATTTCCGGTCCGGGATGCGATCGGATCGTTGATGGCGCGCGAGCTTCGCTCCGAGCAGGATCAATGAGCGCCGCCGAGCCTGTCCAGGAGTTCTTTTCCATCGGTGAAGTGTGCGAGCTGACCGACCTCAAGCCGCACGTTCTTCGCTATTGGGAAAGCCAATTCAAGTTCCTGAGCCCTGCGAAGAATCGGTCCGGGAACCGGGTCTATCAGCGCCGTGAGATCGAGCTGATCATGCTCGTCAAGCATCTCCTGTACACGGAGAAGTACACCATCGATGGCGCGCGCCAGAAGGTGGACGAACATCGCAAGGCCGGCGAGATCAAGGTGGCCTCCCGGGCGGCGCTCGATGCGGAGACGATCTCCGGACTGGAAGGCGAGTTGAAGGACATCCTGAAGATCCTGCAGGCGCCCGAGGGCGGCAAATGACAGGGACGCTGGCCTGCATCGTTCCCGCGCTGAACGCCGCCGCTTCGCTGCCCAGGGTTCTCGCGGGGCTGCGGGAATCGGTGCCCCACGCATTTCTCATCGGTGTCGATGATGGATCCGTCGACGATACCCGGTCCATTCTGGAGGCATCCTGCGACCACGTCATCGTCCACGAAGTGAATCAGGGTAAGGGGGCCGCCTTGAAATCGGCGTTCAAGGAGGTGCTGGCGCGAGGGTTCGAGGCGACGCTTACCATCGATTCCGACGGGCAACACGATCCGGCCTTCGCGAAACCAATTGCAGAGGCACTCGACCGTTACGACATCGTCGTCGGGGTGCGCAGCCGGGCGGGAACGCGCATGCCGTTGCATCGGCGGATCAGTAATGCGATCTCCAGTCGCGCCATCAGTCTGTGTGCCGGGTGCGAACTGCCCGATACACAATCGGGATTCCGTGCGATCCGCACCGAGGTGCTCCGGAAAGTAAATCCTCCAGGCGCGCGGTACGAGTATGAAACGGCATTCCTGATTCAGGCGGCGCGGACCGGCTTTCGACTGGGCGCCGTGCCGATTCCGACAATCTATGGCGCGCCCAGCTATTTTCGGGAGTTCGAGGATGCGGCGCGCATTCTCAGGACGATCTGGCAAAACAGACCCGGGACGTATCGCGGATGAGGCTTCTCTGTACCAACGATGATGGCATTCTGGCGCACGGACTGAGCTGTCTCGTGAAGGCCGCGGAGCAGTTGGGTGAGGTAACGATCGTGGCTCCTGATCGCGAACAGAGCGCCACGAGCCACTCCCTCACGCTGCATCATCCCGTCAGACCGGTGAAGCGAGCCGACCGCGTATACCAGATCGACGGAACGCCCACGGACTGCGTGATGATCGCGGTGGAGGCGTTGATGCCTGAGCGTCCCGACTTCGTGCTGAGCGGGATCAATCATGGCCAGAACATGGGCGAGGATGTTCTGTACTCCGGTACCGTCGCCGCCGCAATGGAAGGTTTGTCGCTGGGCATTCCGTCGATTGCGTTCTCCTTTGCGGGCGGAGATCTCCGTGCGGATACATCGCTGCTCGATCAGCAGATCGACGTCCTGATACCGCTGCTGAAACACATCCTGGAGCTGCCGGCATTCCCGCCGAATACGCTGCTCAACGTCAACTTGCCGCCGCTTCCGAAGGATGACATCAAGGGTGTTCGCCTCACCAATCTTGGCAAGCGCGTGTACTCGGATTCGCTGAAGAAGATGCAGGATCCGTGGGGCCGTGAGATCTACTGGATCGGGGGCGGGTCCATCGCATGGACCGGAGACGACCAGTCGGACTTTCGGGCGGTGCAGGATGGCTACATCTCGCTGACGCCGTTGCATCTCGATCTCACTCATCATGGACTGCTGGAAGCGACGGAGTCATGGTGGCGCGAGCTGTAGAGCATCAGTATGGCGGAGCGCGCCGGCGACTGGTCGAGCTCCTGCAGACAAATGGCATCTCGGATTTGGCGGTATTGCATGCTTTCGATCTGACGCCGCGTCACCTGTTCGTGCCGACGGGTGTGCGCCATCGCGCGTACGAGGACAGCGCCCTGCCCATCGGGAACGGGCAGACGATCTCCCAACCTTCGGTGCACGGGCGCTACCTGCAGCTGCTGGCGCTGTCGGGGCGGGAGAAAGTCCTCGAGATCGGGACGGGTTCCGGGTATCAGACGGTGCTGCTCGCGCACCTGGCGGCGCAGGTCTTTTCGGTGGAACGCATTCCCGCGCTCCTCGATGGCGCCCGCGCCAACATCGCAGCGGCCGGCGTCCGCAACGTGTCACTCCTGCTTGGTGATGGCACCCTTGGCTGGCGCAGCTATGGACCGTACGACGCGATCCTGGTCAGTGCAGCTGCACCCTCGGTGCCTGCGCCGCTGACCGAGCAACTGGCCGACGGGGGACGCTTGCTCATCCCGATCGGGCAGCGTGATGAGCAGATGCTGGTGATGCTCACCCGGCGTGGCACCGACTTCGTACGGACGGAAGTGGCACCGATGCGGTTTGTACCGCTTCTGGGTGCGCATGGTTGGCCCGAGAGCTGATCCGCCGGTAACTTGTTGGGGCGCCCGGCTCACAGGCGCACTGGAGATGAAGCATGCCCGATCCCAAGGACGAACGCCCTGCGGGGCAACCGCCTCGACCGGCGAAGCCAGCGGTACCGCCTTTCAAAGGGCCCGGAAGCGGTGGGCCATCGCCCTTTCGACCGCTCGATGCCAACGCGCGCGGAACCCGGCCGCCGTTCATGCCGCCCGGCCCAGGCGCACGGAAGCCGCCCACACCGGCTTCATCAGGCACGGCACCTTCACAAAGCACATCAACTGCACCGGCTTCACCCACTCCATCAGCGTCACCAGCTTCACGAGCCACCTCGGTTGCACCACCTTCACCAATTACATCAGCTCCACCAGTTCCGTCGGCTCCCTTCGCGTCACATTCTCCGTTCACGGCCGACGTCGAAACACCGATTTCCGCAGCGGTTTCCGAATCGGTTGCCGACGACGAGCTGGGGACACCCGATGAGCCATTGCACGTTGGGTCATCCACGATCGACACTGAGGACAACGCGTCGTCGTCGACGAGCCCCTTTGAGGAGGACCTGGTGGTCATGGCAGAGGAGACCGCACCGGAGATTGCGGAGATCCCTGCCGGTACCTCGAGCTTCGACGCCGACGGCGTGCCGAGCACGGCGTCGATCACTGAGTCAATGTCCTATTCCATTCCAGGTGCGACACGCGCCGCTCAACCGCGCGCGTTCCCGGAGGACGACGCATCGGAAGGGACTGCCGATCGCGCATCGGAAGAGGAATCGCGGAAGTCAGGCACTTTCGTCGATCCCGCGCCTTTTGTGGGCATCCGCCAAACCGGGCCGTCGATCGCGGACGACGACACTTCGCCGATGCCCGGGCTGGGTGAACAGAAGCCGACCGATTCCGGCGAAGTCCAGGCGCACGGTGGAGCGGCACGCGATAGCGTGACCTCGCATCCGCTCGCGCGCATGCTGAATGATCTGGCCTCGCGCATCGAGCGGCGGGAAATAGAGGTCGGAGCGTTCGAAGAGGGCATGACGCCGGAAGCATCGGTGGCAGCACTCCTCGCCGCGATGCTGAAGCGCGCGCAATGACCGATGGCTCGGCGTCAGTGGGTCGTCAGTGGCAAGGTGCAGGGCGTGGGATTTCGCTGGCACGTGAGAGAGGCTGCACGGCGCCTGAGCCTCGCCGGGTGGGTGCAGAACCGATCGGACGGATCGGTTGAGATTGCCGTCGAGGGGGACGAGCCCAGCCTCGACGCGCTCCAGCGTGCGGTCGAGATCGGGCCGCGTGGCGCGCGGGTGGACGCGATTCGCCGAACCGTGGAATCAGGCGAACCATTGAAAGCGCCATTCTCGGTGCGCCGGTAACCACGCACAATGACGACCCCCGCGCTCGCGGCTCGGCTCAAAAGTGTCATCCGCGATGTGCCGGATTTTCCGAAGCGGGGCATCGTGTTCAAGGACATCACGACGCTCCTGGTGGAGCCTTCGCTTTTTCGTGAGGCAACCGATGCGATGGCGAAACCGTTCGATGACGATGGCATTACTCATGTCCTCGCCATCGAGAGCCGAGGGTTTATTTTGGGCGCCCCGGTGGCCCAGCGGCTGGGGGCAGGGTTCATCCCCATTCGAAAGGCCGGGAAGCTGCCGTTCAGGACCGAGTCGGTGGAGTATGCGCTCGAGTACGGCACGGACACCCTTGAAGTCCACCTTGATGCCTGTGGAGCAAACGCGCGCGTGCTCGTCGTCGATGACGTCCTGGCGACCGGCGGTACGGCGCGCGCTGCGTGCGCGCTCGCGGAGAAGATTGGCGCGGACGTCGTTGGGTGCAGCTTCCTGATCGAGCTGGGTTTCCTTTCCGGGCGGACGAAGCTTGGCAGCCGACGAATGACATCACTCGTCACTTTCTGATGACTGGGGCGGGGCGTCCGGTGGGTCGCTATATTATGCCGTCTGGCGTAGTTGCCCCCGTAGCTCAGGTGGATAGAGCAGCGGTTTCCTAAACCGTTGGCCGGGTGTTCGAGTCACCCCGGGGGCGTTTGCGCGCCACCGTTTCTCATAACTTTTCAGGATCATGGCCACGACCTCACCGACCGGCGCCGTACGCGCGTCCGACGACGATGCGTTTCAGAACTTCCTCCTCTGGGCCCAGCGTTATTCCAAAGTCATCACCGCGATCGCCGTTGCGTTGATCGTTGGCCTGGCAGCGTGGATGTTCTACGGGCGCTCGCAGGCGATCAAACACCGCCGTGCCGAGGAATCGCTGGGGCGGGCGGCCCAGTCGCTGGGCAGCGGCAACATTCCGCTGGCGCAGTCGGATCTGGAGAAGATCATGACGCGCTATTCCGGTACCCCGGCGGCGACCCAGGCGGCCTTTCTGCTGGCCCAGACGTATTACGACGAGGGGAAGGCGCAGGCCGGGATCGACCGGTTAATGAAGGTACGGGACGGCGTTGGGGACTTTTTCGAGCCTTCGGTCGAGGCGCTCATCGCCGATGGGTACGACCTCCTTGGCAAACCCGTCGAGGCGGCCAAGCATTATCAAGTCGCGGCCGAGAAGACGGATTTTGAAGCAGATCGGTCGATGTACCGGGCCAGTGCCGCGCGGGTGCTGCAGCTGTCGGGGGACAAGGCGGGCGCGCTCAAGATCTGGACTGAGCTTGCTGCGGATCCGGACAACCCGGTCGCTGGCGAGGCGCGCGTGCGCCTTGGTGAGTTGACCGCGCAGCCGTTCAAGCAAAGCTAAGGTCGGCTCTGACGGGCTCCAAGGCCGACCGCCTCGGGCGGCTGGCTGAGATCCTCACCGGATTCCAAGGCGGATTCCAGGCCCGATTCCAGGATCTAAGGGGCGGTTCGGTTCAGTTTCCTGATCGGATATGGTCTCGTTGCTGTTGGGTGACTGCGGTCAGTTAGACCGATTGTCAGAATTGTTGTAAACCGATAGCACACCGCAATTTACGAGGGCGGTGGGGTACTTGGCGAGCAACCTGGCTACTTCGTATAAGATAGATTATGTAAACTAAAAGTCGGTAGGTCTGTGGAGAACCCGATCAAGTTCTCCACGAAGCCCTGCCCGGCTCAGACGGCGGCCAGCTCGCCACGAAAAACCAGGCGTCCTTCGCCGAGTAATGAAGGCAGCCAGCGCGACCCGTCCCTCCGTAACGTGACCGTCAACGACCGCCCGGATCGCGTCCGAAGCACCACCGGTCCCGATGCTTTCCCCCAGACGGTCAGCAGAATGGCGCTGGCCACGGCACCCGTGCCGCAGGCCAAGGTCTCACCTTCGACCCCTCGCTCGAACGTTCGGATGTTCCAGTGGTCTCCCTCCGGCGACACGAAGTTGACATTCGCCCCTTCCGGCTCGCCCGGGTCATGCCGGAGCCTGGCGCCGCGCCGCTCGAGTTCTACGGCCTCTACGTCGGCGCACGCGGCGACCAGGTGAGGCACCCCCGCGAGCGCGAAACCCAGCCCCTGCTCGCCTTTCTCTTTCGGAATGCCGGCGTCGTCCCGAACAATCGTCACAGGCTCGAAATCGATCTCGGGCTCGCCGTCGCGCACCCTCGCCTGCAGAAGGCCCGCGTCGGACTCGAATGTGAACCCTTCAGGCGAAACCATACCGAGATCCACCGCCAGACGTGCGCTGCACAGTGACGCGTTTCCACAGAGCGAGGCGCGAGAGCCATCGCTATTGAAGTATCGCATGAGGTAATCGGCGGTACTGGAACGCTCGAGAAAGACGACGCCGTCGGCACCGACGCCCGTGCCCCTCGCGCAGACCTCACGGATGCGTTCCACCGTCTGCAGCTCTCCAGGTGCCTCGACGCGGGCGTCAAAAATGACGAAATCGTTCCCCGAACCGGTCATTTTATAGAAAGTACGGCCGTCGACGGGCCCTCCTGAGCTGGAACCAGCGACCATCGGTTGGCGAGTCCGCTCACCGGCCCCTTTCATTACAACCGTCCGGTCATGGACCACCAGCGGAGCCGCCAGACCATGAGCACCGCCTCCCGAACGATGTGACCGGCCATCTTGCTCTCCCCTTCCGTACGGTCCACGAAGACGATGGGCATCTCGACGAGACGAAATCCCTTCCGCCATGCCCTGAAGCTCATCTCGATCTGAAAGCCGTAACCGTTGGAGCGGACGTCGTTTAGATCGATGCCTTCGAGTACCTTGCGACGGAAGCACTTGAATCCGCCCGTGGCGTCCCAGAGTGGCAGCCCCGTCACCGTCCGCGCGTAGACGTTCGCGAAGTAGCTCAGGAGCAGCCGGGCGATAGGCCAGTTGACCACGGTCACCTTGCCGTCTCGATACCGAGAGCCCAGCACCAGGTCGGCGTCCTGAATCGCCTTCAGGAACTGCGGCAGGTGCGCGGGATCGTGGGAGAAGTCGGCGTCCATCTCGAAGATGTACGCAAAGTCGCGCTCGAGTGCCCACGCAAACCCGGCTCGATACGCGGTCCCAAGGCCCCGTTTCGACGGGCGATGCAGAATGTTGACCCGCGGGTTCGCCGCCCTGATGCCGTCGACAATCGCCCCCGTCCCGTCGGGCGACCCGTCGTCCACGACGAGGATCTCGAGCCGGGCATCCTTCGACAGCACCTCGTCGACAAGACGGGCAATGTTCTCCCGCTCGTTGTAGGTAGGGATGATGACGAGGGCGCGCTCCCCTGCCTGAGTCGCCGCACTCGGAGACCGATCAGGCGTCAACGGCTACCCTTTGGGCTCGCGGCCGGCCTTCCGGCGCTCCACCACGAACCCGCCGATGGCCCACGCGAGCGCGAGCGCCACGGCGATCAGGGTAATCATTTTCCCCGTCCGATACGGCTCACTGTCGAATCGCAGCTCGATCTTCGTCGCCCCGGTGGGCAGCGGCACGCCGATGAGCGTGAAGTCGGCTCGGCCAACGACGACAGGACG
>Ga0136611_10001764_pt1 | contig 15012 bp, 16 predicted proteins | sample AntDrymUQ2232306_2_FD_106645 | JGI IMG/M metagenome (GOLD analysis project Ga0136611, IMG submission 106645) | Polar desert sand microbial communities from Dry Valleys, Antarctica - metaG UQ223 (23.06) | ecosystem: Environmental > Terrestrial > Soil > Desert | place: Antarctica: Dry Valley...
AAGACCTCCTCGTAGTCGTGCACGTTCACGTGCGCGTCCACGATCACGACCGACTTCGAGAGGCTGAGCATCCCGAGTCCCCAGATCGCGTGCATCACCTTGCGGCCATGCCCCGGGAACGACTTCTTGATCGAGACGATCACGCAGTTGTGGAAGGTGCCGGCGACAGGCAGGTCGTAGTCGACGATCTCCGGAACGGTCAGCTTCACGGCCGGGAGGAAGATCCGCTCCGTTGCCTTCGCGAGCCACTGATCCTCCTGCGGCGGCTTGCCCACGACGATTGACGGATAGATCGCGGCGCGGCGCATCGTTACCGCGGTCAGGCGAAAGACGGGGAACTCCTCGGGCGGGGTGTAGTAGCCCGTGTGGTCGCCGAACGGGCCCTCGATTCCGACCTCGTCCTTCTCGATGTAGCCCTCGAGCACGATCTCCGCCTGCGCGGGCACCTCGAGGTCGACGGTCTTCGCCTTGACGAGCTCGACCGGCTCGCCCCGGAGGAAGCCGGCGAGCATGAACTCGTCGATGTGCTTCGGGAGGGGCGCGCTCGCGGAGTAGGCGGTGATCGGGTCGAGCCCGAGCGCGACGGCGACGGGGATCCGGCCGTCGGTCGCGAGGTAGTCGGCGCGGCCGTCCTTGTGGATCTGCCAGTGCATGAACGTCGAGCGCCCGTCGATCTTCTGCATCCGGTACATGCCGACGTTGCGGTTGCCGTTCCGCGGATCCTTCGTGATCACCGCAGGGAGCGTGATGAACGGAGCGGGGTCGCCGGGCCAGCAGCGCTGAATAGGAAGCAGGTCGAGGTCGATCTCGTCGCCCGTCAGGACGACCTCCTGGCTCGGCCCGCGCGAGACCGTCTTCGGGCGCGAGTCCGCGATCGACTTCAGCTTCTTGAGACCGCGCACCTTGTCGACGAGGCCCTCCGGCGGCTGCATCTCGAGCACGTCCTCGAGGCGGGCGGCGATGTCGTCGAGCCGCTCGACCCCGAAGCCCAGGCACATCCGCCGCTCGGTCCCGAACTGGTTGATCAGGAGCGGGTGACTCGCACCCTTCGGGTTCTCGAAGAGAAGAGCAGGGCCGCCGGCCTTCACCGTGCGATCGACGATCTCGGTGATCTCGAGATCCGGATCGACCTCGGCGGAGATGCGATGGAGCTCACCTTCCCGCTCGAGGAGCCGGATCCACTCGCGCAGATCGGAGGGCGGAGCCATCTCCGATTCAGTGTACGGAGACGACTAGTGGCGGCGGCGGCGGAGCCATTGCGAGGTCTCGCCGAGGGCGATCACGGCCAGGAAGATCAGCCCCGTCAGCAACATGCCGGTGATCACGTTGCGCCCTTCTTCGGCGGCGTTCGCGAGGAGCCAGGCGACCATGTGCGCGAGTTTATCCGAACCGGTCTGCGTGAGTGGCGAGTGCCGCGTCGGCTCCGGAGGCATCCCCGCCGAGGCGGACGCAGGTCTCGATCCACGCCTCGCCGTCACCGGGAGCCGCCTCACCTCGCAGGTGCGCGCACGTCGAGATCAGGTCGGCAAGCGCCGTGACGGCGTCGAGCTCACCGGTCTCGGTGACCCGGACGAGCCCGTGCGCGTAGAGGTAGTCGCCGAGCAGGATCGCCTCGTCGTCCCCGGGTGGAGCGAAGAGACGCGGGCGACCGTAGTGGACGAGGTACCCCTCGTAGATCGTCTCGAGCGCGAGCGCGAACCGCTCCGGCGCGAGCGGGGAGAAGACGGGAAGCTGTTCCGGGTCGTCGCGCAGGGCGGCCTCCCAGAGCGGGCTCTCTGCAGCCGCCTCGGCCGCCAGGGTCGTCCAGATCTCGATCATCCTGGGCTCAGCGGACGAAGAACTCGGCAACGGCCTCGACCGTGCGGTCGATGTCCTCGTGGGAGTGGGCGAGTGAGAGGAAGAGGCACTCGAACTGGGATGGAGCGATGTAGATTCCGCGCTCGAGCAGGTGCCGGAAGAGTGCTCCGTAGGCGTCCGGATCGCTCCGCTGCGCGTCCGCGAAGCTCCGGATCGGGCCGTCGCCGAGGAAGAGGGTCGCCATCGCCCCCACCCGCTGAACCGTTCCGAACGGGCCCAGCCCCGCCTCGAGCCGCGCGCCCTTCCGCTCGAGCTCGTCGTAGACGGCCGGGTCACGGAGCCGTCGGAGGACGGAGGTGCCGGCCGCGGTCGCGAGCGGGTTTCCGGAGAGCGTCCCGGCCTGGTAGACGTCGCCCGCGGGGGCGAGTCGTTCCATGATCTCGGCGCGCCCGCCGAAGGCCGCTGCGGGCAGGCCGCCGCCGACGATCTTCCCGAGAATCGTCAGGTCGGGCAAGACGCCGAAGCGCTCCTGCGCGCCGCCACGCGCGATCCGGAAGCCGGTGATCACCTCGTCGAAGACGAGGAGCGCGCCGGATGCGTCGCAGAGCGCCCGCAGCGCTTCCAGGAAGCCCGGCTCGGGCGGAACGACGCCCATGTTTCCCGCGACGGGCTCGACGACGATCGCCGCGAGCCCTTCCCCGTAGCGCTCGACGGCCGCCGCCGCTGCGTCGACGTCGTTGTAGGTGGTCACGATCGTGTCCTCGGTGACCCCGCTCGGGACGCCCGGACTGGAGGGGATTCCCAGCGTCGCGACGCCCGAGCCGGCGCTCGCGAGCAGTGCGTCGACGTGCCCGTGGTAGCCGCCGGCGAATTTGAGGATCCGGTCGCGGTGGGTGAAGGCGCGGGCCAGACGGATCGTGCTCATCGCCGCTTCGGTGCCGGACGAGACGAGGCGGACGAGCTCGACGGAGGGGACGGCGTCCACGATCTCCGCTGCGAGCTCGACCTCACCCTCGGTGGGCGCGCCGAAGGTCGTCCCCCGCTGCGCCGCGTCCACGATCGCCTCGAGCGTCTCCGGGTCGGCGTGACCCAGGACGAGCGGGCCCCACGACATGACCCAGTCGAGATAGCGGTTGCCGTCGACGTCGACGATCGTCGAGCCCTCGCCGCTCCGCATGAACACCGGCTCGGCGAGCCCGACCGAGCGCATGGCCCGGACCGGGGAGTTGACGCCGCCGGGAATCAGCTTCGTGGCTCGACGCCAGAGATCCGACTTCGCCACTAGAGCCACCGCGCGAGATCCTTCGTCCAGTACGAGAAGACCATGTCGGCGCCGGCCCGCTTGATCGCAGTCAGCGACTCGAGCGCGGCCGCTCGCTCGTCCAGGTGGCCCGCGGCGGCGCCCGCCTTGATCATCGCGTACTCGCCCGAGACGTTGTAGGCGGCGACGGGACAGTCGAAGCGTTCGCGGACGGCGCGGATCACGTCGAGGTAGGGCAGCGCGGGCTTGACCAGCAAGACGTCTGCGCCCTCTGCGAGGTCGAGCTCACACTCGCGCAGGGCCTCGCGAGCGTTTGCCGGATCCATCTGGTAGCCGCGCCGGTCGCCCTCGGCCGGGGTCGACTCGGCGACCTCGCGGAAGGGCCCGTAGAAGGCGGAGGCGTACTTGGCTGCATACGAGATCAGCGGCGTCTCCGGGAGCGCCTCGCGGATCACGGCGACGCGCCCGTCCATCATGTCGCTCGGCGCGACCGCGTCGGCCCCTGCCTCCACGTGGCTGACCGCGGTCCGGGCGAGGAGGTCGAGCGTCTCGTCGTTCTGGACCTCACCGTCGCGGAGGACACCGCAGTGACCGTGGGCTGTGTACTCGCACAGGCAGACGTCGGTGATCAGGACGAGCCCGGGCTGCTCCGCCCGGAGTGCGCGCAGCGCCTCCTGGACGATCCCGTTCTCGTCCCAGGCGCCCGAGCCCTCGTCGTCCTTTTCCTCCGGGATCCCGAAGAGGAGGACGGCCTTGACGCCGAGAGAGGCGAGTTCCCCTGCTTCGCGGACGAGCTCGTCGACCGAGCGCTGAGCGATCGCCTCGAGACCCTCGACGGGCCGGACGATCCCCTCGCCCGGGCAGGCGAAGAGCGGCATCACGAAGTCGTCGAGGTCGAGGCGCGTCTCCCGCACGAGCGAGCGGAGCGCATCGGTGCGACGCAGCCGGCGCAGGCGCGTGACGGGGAAAGCGTTCACGCCGGAAAGGGTACGTCAGGCGGGAAGGCGGGCGACCGCGCGGCGCGCGAAGGCGCCGTAGACGAGCGTCAGCCCGACGAGCCAGGCGCCCTCACGGGCGAGGGCGCCCCAGGGATCGAGTTCGAAGAGCGCCGTCGAGAAGAAGCGGAAGCCGTGCGCGAAGGGAAAGACATCGCTGAGCGCCGCGGCGGCCGGAGCGACCTCGCGCGGGACGAGCCCGAGGAAGACGATCGGGAGAACGGCGAGGATCGCTACGAGCGACGCCGTGCGACCGTCACGCGCGAGTGCCCCGAGGAGCGAGCCGAGCGCCCCGAGCGCGGCGCCGGTCAGTGCAAGCCCGAGCGCGAGCAGCGGCAGCCTCGTCCACGGCTGCCCGCCCTCGACGTCGCCGAGCTCGATGATCAACCCGAATGCCGACGCAATCCCCACGCCGACGACGAGCGCCGCGACCGCGGCGAGGCCGACCTTGGCCGCGACGAGCTCCCCTGGCCCGACGAGCCCGCGCCGCAACCGCGCGAGCGCCCCTTCGTCCCGCTCGCCGGCGAGCGCCGCCGCGGCGAGCAGCAGAGCGAGGAACGAGATGGTGAGCGCGAGCGCGTACGACTGCACCTGCGCCGAGAGCGCCCACGTGCGCCCCGAGTCCGTCGACTCGACCAGGACGATCGGGTTCGCCGTCGCGCGCAACGCGTCGTCGGTCTCCCCGAGCGCGATCTGTGCCGTCCGGATGAAGGAGCGAAGACGATCGAGTCGCGGGCCTGGTGGCAACTCGTCCAGCAGCCGTCTGGCCCCGGCGAGGCCGAGCACGTCGAACCGCTGGCCGAGAAAGTCGCCGCTGCCCCCGTCGAGGAGGAGCTCGATGTAGCGGAGGTTCGCCTCGACGTAGGCGTCCGAGAGCTGGCGATTGAGTTGGTAGACGAGCGCCTGCACCTGCTGCGTGACTCGGATCGAGAGGCCGCCGCGAGTCGTCTCGAGCTCGAGTCGCGGGCTTCGGGCCATGCTCCGGAGGTCTGCCACGAACCCACTCGGGACGACGAGCAGCGCCACGATCCGGCCCGAAGCGAGCTGGCGCTCGGCCTCGTCGCGGTCGAGCCGGACGAGCGTGACCTCCTTCGCGACCCGGTCGATCGTCTCCTCGACCTTGAAGGTCTCGTCGCCGATCAGGATCGTGGCCGGGAGGCCGTCCTCGTCCACGAGCGCTACCCGGGGTTGGGCGTTCGCGTAGCTCGCGACCAGACCGACGAGGGCCGCGACGACCAGTGGGTAGGCGAGGAGGACGCCGAGCGCGACCGGCGAGCGCCAGAGCATCCTCAGGTCCTTGCGCAGGATCAGGAGGACGCGGGTCACGAGAAGTCGAGCCGCCCGTGCGCGATTCGCGCGACGCGGTCGGCGCGGCCGACCTCCTCAAGGTTCTGGGTCACGAAGCAGACTGCGCCGCCCGCGGCGCGCAGCCGCTCGAGCTCGGCCCAGAGCTCTTCCCGCCGATCGACGTCGAGCGAGGCGGTCGGTTCATCGAGGAGGAGCACCTCCGGGTCGCCGAGCAGTGCGAGCTCGAGGTTCAGTCGCTGGCGCTGGCCGACCGAGAGCTGCGCGGCCGGACGCTCGGGAAGGTCCGAGATCCGGGGCGCCACGTGCGCCAGGGAGGCGAAGAGCGCCAGGTTCTCGCTCGGAGTCAGCTTCCCGTAAAGCGCCGGTCGCTGCGGCGCCCAGCCGACCGTTGCGTCAGACTCGACCCGGCCGGTCGAGGGATCGAGCGCGCCGGCGAGGATCGAGAGGAGCGTCGATTTGCCCGCACCGTTCGGACCGACGAGCGCGACGGTCTCACCGCCCCGCAGCTCGAGCGCACAGGGCTCGAGCACGGTGCGCGAGCCGAAGCGCCGGGAGACCCCCTGGGCTCTCAGCAACGGCACGGCCCGATGCTATCCCTCGCCTCCGCCGAGGTCCGGGTGGAAGGTTTCGGCAGACTCGGCTATCCTGCCGCCAATGGCTTCGGCCCGACAACGGGACGCGGCGCGCCTTCGTGCACACAGGCGCCGCCCGCGCAGCTCGACTTCTTCATCGCTTGGACGCCACGGGGGACGGGTCGTCCTCGCCGCGGTCCTTTCGTCGATTCTCCTCCTGACCCTGCTCCTGACCGCATTCGGCTCGGGCACGGACGTTGTCGCCGCCGCCCCGCTCGCCGCCACCGGCGTCCTCCCCGGGGGCCGCCCGCAGCCGCAGACCGTCGCCTCCGCGGCCGAGCTCCAGATCCAGCTCCCGATCGCCCAGACCGCGGTCACGGCGATCGGCTACCACCGCGCCGGAAGCGGCGCCCTCACGCTCGACCCGGTGGGACGGCAGGGCAACGCGGGCCTCTTCTCGCGCGTCTGGCACCGGATCGCAGGGTCGAACACCGAGGCGCTCGTCTGGTACCAGCTCAGCGGCAACCGTGGCCCTGGCACGTCGGCGATCGACATCGGCGCGGCGCCCGGAACGGACGTCTACTCGCCCATCGCGGGCACCGTCGTCGGGATCACCGATCACGTCCTCTCGAATCGCGTCCACGGCGCCCGGATCGACATCCGGCCCCAGGAGGCACCGTCCGTCGTCGTCTCGCTGACCCACCTGAGGCCGGACCCGGCGCTCACCGTCGGCTCCGCGGTCGCGGCGGCCGGCTCGAAGATCGGCGTCGTGGTCGATCTCTCCCGGGTCGAGCAGCAGTCCCTCGCCCGCTTCACCCAGGACGCCGGCAACAACGTGTCGCTCGAGGTGCATCCCGCAGCGACGTTGTCCGTCCGCTGAAGATCCTCTTCGTCGGAGACGTGGTCGGCACCCCTGGCCGAAAGGCCGTGGAGGAACGACTCCCGGGCCTGCGCGAGGAGCTCGGCGCAGACTTCTGCATCGTCAACGGCGAGAACGTCGCGGACGGGGTCGGGATCACGCCCAAGCTCGCCGAGCGGCTGCTCGCAGCCGGCGCCGACGTGATCACGCTCGGCAACCACACCTGGCGGCGGCGCGAGATCAACCCGTACCTGACGGGCTCCGAACGCGTGATCCGGCCCGCGAACTTCCCTGCGGCATCCCCGGGGCGAGGGCTGACCGTCGCCACCGGGACGAACGGGACGCCCGTGGCCGTGATCAACGTGATGGGCTCGCTCTTTCTCAACGTCGCCCAGGACATGTGGGAGACGATCGACGGGCTCGTCGACGAGGCGAAGCGTCAGGCCGAGGTCGTGATCGTGGACGTCCACGCCGAGGCGACCAGCGAGAAGGTCGCGCTCGCCCACTGGCTCGACGGCCGCGTGACGGCCGTCCTCGGCACCCACACCCATGTCCAGACCTCCGACGCGCGCGTTCAGCGCGGCGGCACTGCGGCGATGACCGACGTCGGCATGACCGGGCCTCACGATTCCGTGATCGGCGTCAAGGCGCCGCTCGCGATCCAGCGGATGCGAACGGGGATGCCGGTGCGCTTCGAGGTCGCGGATGGCGACGTCCGGCTCGAGGGCGCGCTCGTCGAGTGCGACGCGGCCGGTCGCGCTACGGCGATCGAGCCTGTTCGCGTTCGGGTCTGACGAGGACGACGAGAAGCGCCACGAGCACGAGGTCGCGCGCCAGCACGAGTCCCGAGGGTAGGGGCTGGAACTCGAGCGCCAGTTCCCAGTAGCGCGTCGGGAACCAGAGCTGGGTGAGCACGAGCGCGACCGCGAGGAGCGCGGACGCCCGGATCCCGCGCCGACCCGCGACGAGCGGCACGAGCGGGGCCAGCCAGATCAGGAACTGCGGCGAGAGCACCTTGCCGAGCGCGACGAAGGCGACGAGCGCGGCCGCGCTCCAGCGGACGAGCTCGACGCCCGTTGCGGGCCGGCGCAGCCAGATCCAGACGAGCGCGCCGAGCTGGACGAGCGTCAGCAGGAAGGCGACGACGGCAGGCCCGGTGCCATCGAGGTTCTGGGAGCCGTGGCCGGAGCGCATCTCGATCTCGAGCCCGAAGAGGTGGTGCGCCGCGAGGAAGAACGCCGAGCCGAGGCTCTCGATCTGGAGCGGCCGGCCGAGCTGGCGGCCGAGGCTGTAGGCGACACCGTCAGCCCCGAGGACGACGAACGGTAGGAAGATCAGCGCCACGACGCCAGTGAGGACACCGAGGCAGAGGAGCGCCTCACGCCGCCCGCGCCGCCGCCAGACGAGCGCCAGCGCGAGTGGGACGAGCACGGCGGGGAAGAGCTTGGCCGCAACCGCGATCCCGAGCACACCGAAGCCGAGCCGATGCCGCTCCCAGAGGAGCGCCGTGAGCGCGCCGAGAACGAGCGCTGCGGGCCAGAGGTCGAAGCGGGTGAGCACGACCGACCCGAGCAGGAGCGGGAAGACGGCGATCGTCATCAGCGCCCCCACGACTCGGGCCGGGGGAGCGCGAAGCGCGGCGAGGATGAATGCCGCGAAGACGATCGCGAGCATGCCGCAGGCCGCCATCACCCACTCGAAGGCCCGCCTGAACGACTGCTGGTCGTCGCGCTCGCTCAGGAGCGCGGGCAGCGCGAAAACGGGCAGAGCAGCAGGCGGGTACTCGAGGCGGAAGTCGCGGTAGGGCACGTTCCCGCTCTCGATCGCGTTGCCGTAGGTCTCGTAGACCGGGATGTCCACGATCTCCTCGTCGTCGTACCAGCCCCCATGCACCGCGCCCCAGGAGCCGAGGAAGATCAGCAGCGCCGCGAGCGCGGCGAGGCTAGTGAACCGGCTCGACGCGAACACGGGCGCTGAGGACGGCGAACGCGACGAAAGGGAAGAACCAGGGGATGTAGAGGTAGAACCAGTGCGTCAACACGAGCTCGAAGCCGATCAGGACGGCCGCACTCAGGGCCGCGAGCTGCAGCGGCGACTTGCGTCGGGGGAAAAAGGCGAGCGCGACCGCCCCGGCAACGAGGGCCACCTCGAGCACCTGCTGGATGAGCTGGAGGTCGGGAACGCCTGCAGCGTGGTACTGCCCCCAGCCCCAGAGCGAGAAGGGCGACTCCCGGTCGAGCTGGAAGCCGAACGTGCGCTCTCCAAAGACCCTGGCCGCGTGCAGCGGATCGGGCTCCAGGAGGAGGATGCTGAACGCCGCCGCCGTCGCGACCGCGAATCCTGCGGCCCAGCGCCACGCGCTCCGGCCGAGCCGCGGCGACCAGCGCAGGCCGTTCGGATACCCGAGCCAGAGCGGGGCGAGCAGGAGCGCCGCGAACTTCGTCCAGCCGGCGAGCGCGACCGCGCCACCGCGGGCCCACGGCGAGGACGCGAGCCAGAAGCCGAAGATCAGGAACGCGGGCATGATCGCGTCGTTCGTGTTCGAGTTCGAGGCGTAGAGCGTGAACGGGTAGGCCGCCCAGGCGAACGCGAGGGTCGCGGCCAGCCGGTTGCCACCGAAGCGCCTACCTACGAGCGCGAGCCCGAGGAGGCAGAGCCCATCGAAGAGGAGCGAGGTCGCGTGGGCCGCCCAGAGCTCGTCCCACTTGCCGGTCCAGCCGAAGACCGCGTACCCGGGGACGTAGGCGAGGTAGGAGACGGGGCCGTAGGTGTCACCGCGCCCGTTCGAGGCCTCGCAGCGGCCGTTCGTCTGGATCCGCTCGCGGATCTCCCCGTTCGCGTCGGCGGGCCCGCACGGCTTCAGGCTTCCCTGATCGGGCATGTGGCCGTAGGGCATTTGGCCGTTCGCGATCCGCTGGCCGCCGATCACGCCCGCGAAGCCGACGTCGATCGTACTCCGCGGAGCCTCGACGTTGAGGCCGACCCGGAAGCCGACGAGGAAGATCGCCGCGGCCGCGAGAACCCAGACCGGCCAGAGGGGTCGGGAGGCGCGCGGCGGTCGGTCGCGACGGGCGATCCACAGACAGCGCAGGAGGAGGTAGACGAGCGGCGGGTAGGCGAGCGGCGCGCTCCAGAGCACCTCGCCCTCGTTGAAGAACCGAAGCGAGATCGTGAACGAGAGCAGGACGAGCAGGTCGAGATTGCGGAGTGAGCGGAGGCGACGGAGGTCGGCGAGCCCGAGCAGGAAGACGCCGCAGAAGAGGAGCCAGACCCAGGCGGTGTTGATCGTCTTGCCGCCGAAGGCGCCGGTGCCGCCGCGTGCCATCGTCCACGCCACCTGCGGTCCCGTCCAGGCCTCGCGAACCTCCCCCGTGCGGTCGTCGAGCTTCCCGAGCGCGATCTGGCCGGCTTCCCCCGACCAGAGCTTCAGCGTCCACTCGTCGGTCGCCGGCTTGTACTCGCCGTCGGTCGTCGGCTTCGGGGGGTAGCGGGCGAGCCAGGCGGCGACCTTCGGCTCCCGCCGGAAGATGTCCAGCGCCTGCTGCTCGGTCAGCCGTGCCGCGCCGCTTTCGGGTGCGAACGGAACCTGCACGAGCCGGCCCTCGTCGTCGTAGACCGGAACGGTCGAGGTGGTCGCCGCCCCGGCCGTGCCGACGAGGGCGAGGGCCGCCACCGCGGCTGCTAGCGCTTTCTGAACGACCAGACCTTGTTGCCAATGAAGTTGAGCGGGGTCACGAGCATGATCGCGATCGCCTGTGAGAGGACCTCTCGATCCCAGAGCTGCACGAGCACGTGGAGGATGACGAGGTTCGCCGCGAGCGCGAAGCCGGAGACGATCAGGAAGCGCAGTCCCTGGTAGGCGATGTGCCCGCGGTCGTCACGAAAGGTCCAGAGCCGATTCCAGACGTAGTTGTTCGTGACGGCGACGAGGAACGAGCAGGTCGCGGCCAGCAGGTAGTGGAGTCCAAAGCCTTGAACCAGGAGCGTGAAGACGGCCAGGTTGACGGCGTAGCCGCTGCCCCCGACGGTGCAGAACTTCGCCAGCTGAAGCCAGTTCGCGCGGCGGCCGAGCGCCTCCCTCGTGCGGGCGAGCGCGCCCAGGGCGCCGACGTCTGAGGACCGCTCCATGAGACGCGGGCGAGCGTAGCAGCGGGCTCAGGCCGCGAGCTCGCCGCTCGCTGAGATCTCGACGTCGTGCAGCCCGGTCTCCGCAACGAGCGAGTGGCCATACCGGTGGTAGAACGCGCGCTGGTCCTCATCCAGAAGCGTCAGCGTCGAGTCGACGACGAGGCTCCCGCCGGCGATGTCGGCAGCGGGAAAGGGCAGGAACCGGTGGACATCGTCGCCGCAGAGGACGTCGAACCCGAGCACACGCGTTCGCTCGGGATCGAGGATCAGGTCGACTGTCTCGCCGAGCCGCACGCCGCGCAGCCGGACCGGCCGCCGCAGCAGCTCACGAGCAAGATGACCCCTCATCGCTCTGAGGTATGCCCGCCTCGGCGGCGGCCAACCCTCAGCGGCGGGCGTACGCGGGTGGCTCGACGCCGAAGTGGCGGAGCGCGAGCGGCATCACATCGGTGATCGAGCCCGGTTGCTCGCTCAGCCCGACGGTCAACATCGGGACCTCGGAGTCGCCGACGAGGAGCGAGCCGTGGGAGCCGCCGCCGGTGTGATGGCGCCCGGCGAGGTCGGCGAACTCCCAGCCGAGCGCGGCAGAGACCAGCAACTCGCCCGCGTTCGGGTTCGCGAGAGCGGCCCAGGCGCGCTCGAGGCCCTGCGGGTGGTCGAGATCGAGGCGTCGCCGCTCGTCGTGAACGTTGTGCCCTCGCGGGCGAAACGAAGCTCGGAGGCGTCGCGGCGCGCAATCGCCTCCTCGCCTTCCCGGTAGAGGACGACGTCGACGGCCTCGTGCCCGTCGAGCCGGGAAGCGAGCGAGCGAAGCTCCGCGTCCGGCGCGTAGATCATTCCGGCCCGATTCGATGCGGTCACGAGCTCGTTCGGGAAGACGTCCTCGAGCCGCGCCGAGTCGGTCACGCTGGTCTGGCCGTGATCGGCGCAGACGACGACCGCGTAACGCTCGAGGAACTCCTCGTCCCCTCCCGCAGCGGCGATCAGCGAGCCGACCGCCTCGTCGCAGCGCGCGAGGGCCTCGTGGGCGGCGTCGGGGCCCTGGACGTGCGAGGCGTAGTCGTAGTCGGAGAGGTAGTAGACGAGGAAGTCGAAGCCGTCACGGGTGACGAGCCAGCGGGCGACTGCGCCGGCGTAGGCGTCGATCGTGCCGCCGGGCCGGTTGCGGACGGAGAGCGGAGCCCCGGTGACGTCGGACTCGAACAGGTTGTAGAAGAAGAACCGCTTCGGCCCGTACGCGGGACGGGTCAGGATCGGGACCGTCGGCAGGTGCGGGTGCCGCCCTCGGTAGCAGGTGATGTTGACCGCGGCGGTCGTCAGGCCGGCATCCTCGAGTGCCTCGTAGACGGTAACCGCGTTCTTGCCGAGGTGGCTCGCGTTCAGCTCGTAGACGGTGTCCTGGAGCGAGCGGCGCGTGCCGGCGGCCCGGACTGCGCCAAACGAGGAGCCGTACTCGACGAGTCGTTGCTCGGCCCGGTTGAACCAGACGAGGTGCGGGATCTCGTGCACGTCGGGGTGGGCTCCGGTCGCGAGCGCGGACAGGCACACGGGGGTGAGCGAAGGGAACGTCGAGATCGCGCGGCGGTAGCGTCCGTGCTCGGCGAGGAACGCGAGCGCGGGGGCCGAGCCGTCGCCGACGACGGCTTCGAGCATCGACGGCGTCAGCCCGTCGATCACGATCAGGATCAGCTTCTTAATCGCGGGCGAGGGAGCGGAGACCGGCATAGCGATCGGCCTGCGTCCGCCGGAGCCTCGCGGCGAGCGCAGGGAGCGCGATCGCCTCGACGTAGCCGACGACCGGGATGAAGGCGAGGGCCGCGAGCACGATGGCCGCGCCCGCGACGATCAGTGCGAGCCCCACTCGGGTTCCCCCGCGCCGCAGCGCCCCCGCGACGACGACGACCGACGCGGCTCCTCCTGCGATACCCGCTACGGCGCCCGCGACGAGCTCTGCGGTGTCGTCGATCAGGATCCCCGCGAGGGCACCGGCGATCCCGGCGAGCACGATCGCGGCGAACCGGCCGAGGGGCGTCGCCGAGAGCAGGCCGGCGAAGAGGGCGCCGAGAGCGACGCCGACTCCGAGCGCGATCCCGATCGAGTACCAGTCTCCCATCGCCCGAAGTCTAGAGCGCCGCCACGAACCGCCCGAGTTTCGACGAAGCGTTTTCTGGATATACAACACGCGACCCGCTCGACTCTGGAGGAGAGAAAACTTGAAGGAAGATCGTCCGCTACTCGTGTTCTTCTGGTCCGAGCGCTCAGGCCCCGCGCGCCGCATGGAGAGCCTGCTCGCCCACCTCTCGAGGAAGGAGCGCGCCCGCCTGCGCGTCCGCCGCGTCGACATCGACGCCAGCCCCGAGCTCGCCGAGCGCTTCAAGGTCGAGGTCGTGCCGACGCTCGTCCTCGTCAAGGACAAGCACGCGGTCGCCCGGATCGACGGTCGTACGAGTGCGCCCAGGATCGAAGCGATGCTCGAGCCGCACCTGCCGGCAGAGCTCGCGCTCGCCTAAAACCGACCTCCGCCCACTCGCGTAGGAGCAGTCGACGGCCCACCCGGGCCGGTCGGCGTCCTACGGGGATGGAGGTTCGGGGTGCGAAAACTCGGTTTGAAGGCGGCGTTCGTCGGTGGGCTCGTTCTCCTGGTGAGCCTGGGTTCGTACGCGGTCGCAGACGGCGGGTCGAAGAGCTTCAAGGCCAAGGTGCTGAGCGGCTACGAGGAGAACCCGGACGTGTCGTCGGTGGCGAGCGGCTCGTTCGAGGCGAGGCTCTCGAAGGCGGGTGACACGCTCGCGTACGAGCTCAGCTACGGCGGGCTCGAGGGCACCGTCACCCAGGCGCACATCCACTTCGGCAAGCGGGCCGTGAACGGCGGGATCTCGATCTGGCTGTGCGAGTCCGCGACGAACCAGTCGCCATCGGCTGCGACGCCGACGTGCCCGCAGTCGGGCACGGTCAGCGGCGAGCTCGACATGACCGAGGTGTTCGGGCCGACTGGCCAGGGGATCGCACCGGGCGAGCTCGGGGAGATCCTGGCGGCGATGCGAGCCGGACACGCCTACGCCAACGTGCACTCGTCGAAGTTCGGCGGCGGCGAAATCCGCGCGCAGATCAACGACCGAGGAGACGACGACTAGAGGGGGAGCCGGGGCCGCGAAAGCGGCCCTCTTCAGAGGTCTTCGCGCGATGGGCATCCGCTCCTGCGGATGCTCATCGCTGCGCTAGTGAAGCCGCGCGATCACGTCGAGCGCGAACGCAGCCGCCCGCGCCCCGTCGACGACGCGATGGTCGAACGTGACGGACACGTTCCCGACCTGACGGACGACGACCTCTCCGTCGCGAACGACGGGGCGCGGCCCGATCCGGTGGATCCCGAGGATCCCCACTTCGGGGTGGTTGACGAGCGGGGTGACGAACAGGCCACTGAGCTTGCCGGCGCTCGTGACGGTGAAGGTGCTGCCTCGAAGCTCGTCCGGCTTCAGGGAGCCTGCCCGGGCCGCGTCGGCGAGTCGGGCGATCTCGGCGGCGATCTCCTCGAGCGAGGCCGTGTCACAGCCGCGAACGACCGGCACGACGAGCCCCTGCTCGGTCTGGACGGCGATCCCGAGGTCGTAGCGGTCGAGGTAGACGATCTCCTCACCCCCGTCGCCCCCGTCGCCGCCGCGCTCGAGGCGCGCGTTCAGCTCGGGGTACTCCGCGAGCGCCGCGGCCGTCGCCTTGAGGACGAGCGGCAGGAGCTGCTTGGTGTCGACCCCGGTGAAGTCGCACTCCTCGACGAACGTGACCGCCGGGACCTCGCGGTGGGCGCGGGTCAGGTGCTCGACGATCAGGCGGCGCACGCCCCGGACGGGCTCGCGTCTGCCTTCCGAAGTCTCGTGCTGATCCGGCCCGACCTCCCCGCCACCACCGGCGGCGCGCACATCGGCCTCGACGATCCGGCCGTTCGGCCCGGACCCGTTCAACCGAGCCAGATCGACGCCCAGCTCGGCGGCCAGCCGGCGGACGAGAGGTGTCGCCTGAATCCGCCCGGACGGAACACCGGGCCGATCCGACGCGAGGTCCGGCGCCGGCTGGCCGCCGAGCTGGGCGTCGATC
>Ga0136611_10001765_pt1 | contig 15009 bp, 16 predicted proteins | sample AntDrymUQ2232306_2_FD_106645 | JGI IMG/M metagenome (GOLD analysis project Ga0136611, IMG submission 106645) | Polar desert sand microbial communities from Dry Valleys, Antarctica - metaG UQ223 (23.06) | ecosystem: Environmental > Terrestrial > Soil > Desert | place: Antarctica: Dry Valley...
GCTCAAGACGTTTACAACCGGACTGCGCAAAGGAGTGCCACCCGTGCATGGATAATATCGGCAAGGGACCGCCTAGCGGGACACTGGCGCCTCGGGGCGTCTCGTGCACCGGTCACGTAATGGTTTACCGAGCGGTTTCGGGTGTGGTTTGCTTCCGCCCATTCGTCGTGGCGAGCAGGTAGCGAAGCATGCGCCCAGAGGTGTGGAGCCCGCTCGTCGAGCCGTCGGCAGGGGGAGCGGATGGTGATGGGTCGGGTCAAGGGGACCAAGATGTTCGGGTTCCTGCGCGGGAGGCGGCACGAGGTGTACGACGAGGCGTTCCAGCAGGAGCTGGGAGAGATGTACGCGGACGCCGCGCGCGGCTCGCGTTCGCGACGATCCTGCAGGCGTAAACTGGCGCGTCGGACGCCGAAGCGATCGAGCCAACGGGTGTGGGACTGGAATCTCCGTTTTGGTGTATCAAGGAGTACCATCTGGGTCTCAAGCAGTGCTGTGACAGGGAGCGGTACCAGGTCCGGAGCGCCCACGGGCAGCGAGCGCTCTTCGGCATCTCTCTGCGCGCGTTCCTCTGGCAGGAGGCGAACAGGCTCAACACGGGTACCAGTTGATACGAGGTCCACATAGTTGTCATCCGAGCCGGTGTTCGCGACCACCTGGCATAACCAAGCTAGAAGCATCGGTCAGATGCCTAAATCTTCAGAATAATGCTTGCGAGAGTGAGACGATTCGTCGCCTCAGGTTCAGAGTTCGGCCATTGCCGTATCGCATTTCGCAGTGACTCTGTCGAAGATGGGGCAAACCGTTACGGAACCGTTACGAACTTGCGTCGTACAGGTCGTGCTATTCGCATTAAAACCGTCTATACTACGCGTTAAGGATAAAATTTGTCACACGCACGCAAATACGCTCCTTACTCTATCCTTTGGATAGATGAAGCCAAATACAAGCGCTCGGCAGTTCGAGCTCATAATCTTAAAGGCGGGCGAATATGCGCAACAGGCTACGCACACGCAGCACGGCCGAGGAGGCCCCTTCTCTGAGCAATGCGATCCTTTCGGTGATGACCGCACGAGGAATGTCGGCGACGGATATCGCCGAGAAGATGGAGTCGGGGCGGAACCGGGCAACGCTTTACCGCATTCTCAGCGGCGCCACCCAGGATCCAAAGATCAGCACCTTCGTGGACATTTGCCACGCGCTAGATGTAAGCCCGATTGAGGTACTGCAATTAGCGCACATAGTTGAACATACGCCTCGTGATACTGACCTGCTGGATATCCGGTTGCGTCAGATCTTCCGCCGGGTTCAGGCGCTGCCTGAACGGTTCAAGCGGCTCGCGGTCGCTCAACTCTCCTCAATTGCGGAAACGTTGCACAATGACATTGACGACGATGGACCGACACGACCGGAGGCTGTAAAGTAGGGTTTGCTGTTGCGAACCGTGCTCAATTACGTTGAATGCGGCGTAAATGCGTATTCGCCAGCCAGGTACCGGTCTCGAAAAACCCGTACACTCGGCGGCTTCGTTCCATATCAAGCGAGGTTCTTGAGCGATGTGTTGCGGCGTCCCAAACTCCGACAGCAAGTTCGTCGATGCGCTCTCGCAATTCGACCGGCGTGCGGGGCACCTTGATGTCCGCGTAACTAGCGTAACCAGGGTAGCTTATCTCCCCCTTCGGGGTGCGAGGCAAGGAACCGAACACGACTTCTGCATGTCTGAGCGCCATCACCTTGCCCAGATCAGGGGACACGGGCGTCGGATCGGTTCGCGGCTCACTGGACCAGTCTGTCACATCTTCGGGCCGTAAGACACCACTAAGCTCTCCGCGCGGCACCTCGTCGGTTCTCAAAGTCCAGCGATATCCCACGTCGATATCATCGATGTGCGATAGTGTCATAGTAGCGAGGAATTGCACCTCCTCCGGTCGCAGCTCGCCACCGCGGATCCAGTAGCTGTGGAACACCTGTCGCGTCTCCCGAAACAATGTCCAAAGCGCCAGCAGATCTGGCGTCGCTCTCTCGCTTCCGTACATCTCCTGCCTCCCCTGGGTACACGTCTGGATGTCGCGTAGAGGTTTTGGAAGATAGTACCGCCTTCGTTTGTTGTTTACAATAGCCAGTCAACATGATCGGGCGGTCATTGATCGATACAGCCCCCGCAGAAGGCGAGGTAACCTGATAGAAGACCTTCACGCACTAGAGTCTCTCGTGCCTCGGAGCAATGAGTCAACCACCGGTGTCGCCAGGGTGGCGATGTTGAGCGTGCACACCAGCCCGCTCGCAGCGCTTGGTGGGCGGGACACCGGCGGGATGAACGTATATATCCGGCAACTTGCCCGTGAGCTTGCCGCCCGAGGAACCCACGTTGACGTATTCACACGCCTTTCGGATCCTAATATTCCACGCATTCAGCACGATGTGCCGGGTTTTCGTGTCCTGAGCGTACCGGCGGGACCTGAGCAAGCGGTAACCAGGGAAGAACTGCACGAGCTGCTGCCTGGGGTCGTTGCGAGCATAGAAGACCTCGCGCGCGCTGAGGATGCGACATACGACGTACTACACTCTCATTATTGGCTGTCAGGCCTCGCTGCCCGCCAGCTCACCAATCTTTGGCAAGTGCCTTGGGCTCACATGTCCCACACGCTTGCCCTCCTGAAGGACGAGCATCGAGGGCCCTTCCAGCAACCGGAAACTGCACTGCGACGCGAAGGTGAGGACGCCGTACTGCGTTCGGCTGACGGTGTTGTTGCGTCCAACGAGATCGAGCGCCGCGAACTGGTAGACCGCTATGGCCTTGCGCCGTCGCGCATTCATGTAGCTCCGTGTGGAGTTGATCTCGGGCTCTTCTGTCCCGAGAGTGGCCTCGAAAACCACGCTACGGCTCGTCAACGCATCGGCCGGAACAGCGACGAGCGCATCGTGCTGTATGTCGGGCGTATCGAGCCGCTCAAGGGGCTCGATACCCTGCTCGCAGCAAGCGCGCTGCTTCGCGACCGTGTCCCTGGCCTGAAACTCCTGATCGCCGGCGGCTCGCACACATCGGATGAGCCGACCGAACGGGAGCTCGCGCGGTTAGACGCCATCGCTGGGTCGCTGGGTCTGCACGACGTGGTCGAGTTTTTGGGGCCGAAGTCTCAGGCCGAGCTGCCGGACCTGTATCGTGCCGCCGATGTTTGCGCTGTGCCGTCACGGTATGAGAGTTTCGGAATGGCGGCATTAGAGTCGCTCGCGTGCGGAACGCCCGTCGTCGCCTCACGAACGGGCGGCCTGCAGAGCACTGTCCGCGACGGTCGGAATGGGTATCTAGCGCCGATTGGCGACGAACACGTATTCGCGGAGCGGTTGGCGTCTGTGTTGTGCGAATCCCGCCTCGCAAGGCGACTGGGTGAGGAGGCGGCGCGCACCGCTCTACGGTACTCCTGGCAGCGGGTGGCGGATGCGAATCTGGGCGTATACCACAATCTGCTCGCACCGGACCGTACCGAGGTTCCGCTGGAGGTCGGTGCGGATCTGGGAATGTAACGGCCTACTCCCGTACGGACCGGGTGGCGCCCACAGTTGCGATGGTAACAAGCGCAACCGCCGAAAGCCCACGCAGCCCAATGTTCTCGTTGAGAATCACCAGGCCGACTAGCGCCCCCGCAGCGGGCTGAAGGCTCATCATCACACCGAAAACGTGGGCTGGCAAACGCCGCAACGCCGCTAGTTCCAACGAATACGGTATTGCCGCAGAAAGTAAGGCAACTCCGAGACCCGTCACGAGTACCGAGGGTGCGAGCAATCCTGTACCGCCGCTGAGGAGGCCCACGGGAGTAAGCATTCCCGCAGCTACCAGCATCGCGATAACCAGTCCCGAGCCGCCAGGGAAAGCGCGGCCCACCCGCGCACTGAGCAGGATATACGCAGCCCAAAGGCCGCCCGCGGTCAAGGCGAGCGAAGCGCCAAGCACATCCAGATCTGCCCCACCGACTGGTGACAACAGGAGCACGCCCGCTCCGGCTAGAACGACCCACAAAAGATCCAGTGCCCTGCGCGAACCGAAAACAGCCACTCCAAGCGGGCCGACGAACTCCAGCGTCACCGCAATGCCAAGGGGAATCCGATTCAGCGCGGAGTAGAAAGCGAAGTTCATACCGCCGAGCACCAGCCCGAACACTACCGCCGCGGCATAGTCCGCTCGCGCGTATCCTCCCAGTCTGGGCCGCCATAGCACCAGCAGCACCAGCGCCGCAAAGCCGACGCGGACGAAGACAGTACCGCCCGGCCCAACCGTCTGGAAGAGGCCCTTGGCGATTGCGGCACCGAGCTGCGTGGTGAAGATCGCCAGAATGATAAGGACGGTAGGCGGTAGCGCAGCGGCAGCCGAACGCGCGCGGCCCACCCGTCGGCCCAGCAGTGATTCTTCAGTCCCGAACATTCCCGACCTTCTAAACGTTTGAGCGTCTCGTGTATAGCTGTCGGTTTGTTCCTTGCAATCTCGTCATTGCGTATGAACGCGGACAGCGGGAGAAACCGGTCCGTTCGACAGCAAACGACGACTGGGACCCTGAAGTGTAGCAGGATGGACCGCACGGAGGCATAGGCGGTATACTGTTGTGATGATGAACGGTTGTGTGCAGATGACACGAATACGACAAGTGTGAGCGGGCCCCTTCGGGGTCTGTTACTCGGGTACGTCCTGGCCCCTGCCGCTCTTTGGTCGCAGCTGGATTCTACGCCATGACGCTCTTTTAACTCCTTTCACCAAAGGGTTCCGCTCCTTCAAGTCGCACTTGCCGAATGGCAGTGCGGCTATTGTGTGCGCCCCCATTGTGAGAGGAGCCGTCGTATGCACAAACCACGTCATCGCAGCATTCAGCTTTCCCAGAACTTTCTCCGGAGCCACTATCTTGTGGACTACCTCCTGAACGCCGCCGACATCGCGGCGGACGATCTGGTATGGGAGGTCGGGCCTGGTAACGGAATGATCACGGAATGCCTTGCCCGCCGCTGTCGCCAAGTCGTGGCCATTGAGAAGGATCCCGCACTCGCTCGCCGGGTGGAACGTTCCCTCTCCGCACTCGGCAACGTCACTCTCATCTTTGACGATTTCCGAGTTGTAGAGCTGCCCTCAGTGGCATACAAAGTGTTCTCCAACATTCCGTTCAACATAACGACCGCCATCGTGACCAAGCTGACTGCCGCTCCATATCCACCCCTGGAAAGCTATCTCATCATGCAGCGGGAGGCGGCGGCTCGCTTCACTGGACAATCCGTGGAGTCGGTCTACTCGATTCTGCTCAAACCGTGGTTCGAGCCGACAGTGCTGTATCATTTTCAGCGCTCGGACTTTGCGCCGTCACCCAGCGTGGACGTAGTGATGCTCCGGCTCCGCAAGCGAGGACCGCCGCTCGTTGTCGAGTCTGACGCACAGCTCTATCGAGACTTCACTACGCACGTATTCACGGCCAGTTCTACTAGCATGGTTCGATGCCTTGGCACCTTGCTTGGATACCGGCGCGGGCCTCGTGATTTCGGCATTCGCGACGATGCCAAACCGAGTGAGGTTCGGTTTGAGCAGTGGCTCGCGCTCTTCTACTGCTTTAAGCTGGTGGCAAGTAAGGGCGCCCGCCAGCTGATTGCCGGAGCGGAGGAGCGTTTGCGCCAGCAGCAACAGGGACTGCAAAAGCTACACCGCACCCGAGCGAGGACCAAAAAACCATCCGCACATAGTTGACCATAGATCGTGCGGGGGAGTTGAGCGGCGCACCGCACAGAAGTGCTAAGGTTATCAACATTCGATGGCACCCTCTAGTTACCATGTCAACGAGACTGTAGAGTGCAAGATGTACCCGGTGAAACAACTCAAAATGACGGAGATGATCACAGAAGTCACCAGTTCGAATGCCTTGGCGAATCGACTAGCGCCGTGCGACAGCGCGGGCCACGATTGGTATCGCTTCGTCCTTTCCTATCCTCCACATTTGGTGCGAACCTACCTCGACCGCTTTGGGGCAACCGAACGGTCGCTCGTCCTCGACCCCTTTTTCGGTACCGGCACAACACTCGTTGAGTGTAAGAAAAGGCGCGTTCCATCGATCGGTCTCGAAGCACATCCCATGACCCACTTTGCCTCGTCAGTCAAAACACAGTGGGCGATTGACCGTGACGCCCTCCTTCGCCACGCGCGTATGGCGGCAGAATTGGCAAGGGCTGAACTCGAAGGTCAACGGGTAGGCGTTGGTCCTGATGCTGCAGCGATGTCGATAAGTAACGAACAAAGCATTATCCTGCCGGAGGAAGCACAGAAACTCCTGCTCGCTGGCTCTATAAGTCCCCGGCCGTTGCACCGGGTTCTAGTACTACTGCAAACTCTGGGTCACTGTCGAAACGATGTCTTTCATCCTTATGAGCGACTGGCACTCGCCAAGGCGCTGGTGTACTCCATTGGAAACCTGTGGAAACCTGCATTTTGGTCGCGAAGTAGGAGTTGGCCCGGCAAAGCCGGACGCGCCTGTGATAGGTCCCTGGTTAGCGAACGTAGAATCGATGGCAGCTGACGCAATGCATGCCGACGCCCGGCAACTATCTGCAGTTCTGCGAACCGGCTCGATAGATGTCGTTATATGTTCACCCCCGCACCCCAACGAAAAGGACTATACATGGACCACTCGTCTGGAATCGGTACTGCTTGGTTTTATCCAGACGAAAGCGGAGCTTCAGCAGGTCAAACGCGGGTTGGTGCGATCCAACACGCGAACGGTTTACACGTGGGATGATGACGACCGCTTCGTCGCTCAACACACCGGGTTTGCAGAAGCATACTGAAACCCGGTGCTCATCTCGCGTACGTGGTGGGCGATCGGGCCTCGTACCAGTGAGTCATGATCCGTACTGGTCAACTCCTCGCCCAGATAGGCGAGAACCTCGGCTACAAGGTCGTGAGTATCGATCTGTTCTGCGCCAGACGAGTGACCGCAACGCGTGAATGATTGCGTGAAGATGTCGTGGTTCCACGCTTGCCGGGCGGACAGTCTAGAGTATGACGGGCGTATTTTCACAGGCAATCAGAATTCATACAGCCGCAGCATCGAACGATAGTTACTCTCCAAGTGCGTTGAGGTCTATCGTGAAGTAGCGTTTTTGCGGCGTGACATTGAAGACGCAGCGAGGGATCTGGGTATTGAACTGCCGAAAAATCTCAGTGACGTCATCTACTCCTCCCGATAACGCACGCTCTTTCGTCGGCGTTTTCGCGCAGTATGCCTTTACGAACAAACAGGCACTGCTAGCGCGTGTGCGCTACAACCAACTTATCGACATTCTAACTTCGGTTGTCTGCTCTTCCCTTCAGAATCACTTGCGGACTTCCATAGCGGGCATTGGCCAGGTGGAGACCGACGAAATATACATTGGCATCGACCGACGGGGTGTCCACTACGTCTTCCCGGTGCAGGCAAAGGGGGGGAACGATTTGTTGAGCGTCGTGCAGATCGGACAGGACATCGCAATGTGTGCTGCGAAGTTCCCCACATTACTAAGCCGCCCGATTGCTACACAATTTATTGGACCGGATCTGATTGTCCTGTTCTCATTTGGGCTAGACAACGGACGAGTGGTGCAACTCGATGAACGGCACTATCGCCTGGTTCCGCCCGAGGAGATCACGCCCGGTGATCTACAGTCGTACCTCCTTCAGCCAGTGCCTGAACAGAATTAGACACATTACCGGTGCTCAGACTTGAATGCAAGTACCCCGAACGCCTTCGGCTTGCCGACGACGCGCGAGAAGCCAGCGTTGTGCAGGCGGCGGACCACGCCACGTGATACCTTCCCGCCGAGGTTGCTTTCGGGGTTTCCGACGTAGTGAAAGAGAAGGCCTCGTGGCTTGAGCACGCGATAAAGCTCGCGGTATATCGCGCTCCCGTACAACTCCCCCGCGAGGCTGAAGGTCGGCGGGTCGTGTATGATCCGGTCAAACGCAGCATCGGGAAAGCTGGCCACGACCTCGGCGCTGTCGCCGACCAGTTGTCGGATGCGCGGGTTCTCGAACAGGTCCCGGGACCATGGATTATCGCGCGCGATCTCCAACACCGCCGGGTCAAGCTCGATTGTTGTGACGTTCGTCGCCGTGCGCGCGGCATGGATGGCCGTGTAGCCTAGCCCGGTGGTCGTGTCCAGCACATGGCCGATCACCGGCGCTGCGGCGCGGATCTTCTCGACTGTATCCGTATGCGGGTCTGTCCCTTTTATCCGGTGCATCGGGATGCTGGAGATCAACAACGTTGGCGCGCAGTGCGTGGGCATGAGGCTGTAGAGCCGGTTGTGCTCCTGAGAGAACTGGGAGATCTCTCGCGGCGTGCCCTCCTCGATTGCGTAGCAGTGACCTGTCAGCCTGCCGCTACGCTTTGAATCGCGGATCATCTCCAGGTCCGACCATCGCACCGTACTGCCACCTGGAAAGCACGAGCCTTCTTCCGTGAGCACGACATCAACCTCACTCAGACCAAGGTCGGGCGAAGCGCGGAGCGTCGGTCGCCGGTCCTGCCGCGCGCGGAGAAGAGGCTCCACCTGATACGGCGAGAGGATGGGCACTGGGGGATTCGTCATCGCAAAACTACTCCATGTCCGGCAGGCCGAGATGATCCCGGACGGCCGCTCGCGCCGCTTTCGCCGCGTACTCAGCGCAGTGACGCTTGTTCACGGGCAGTCCGAGCAGCGCATCCTCTATCTCTGCGGCATCCAGTGTCAACGCGGATCGGAGTGAGCGTCCCTGGAGCAACTCCGTTGTCACGGATGCCGAGGCTATTGACGCGCTACACCCAAACGCCCGGAACCTTGCCTCCATGACCGTCTGGGCGTTTGCCCGTATCTGGATCTGGATTAGTAGCTCACCGTTTGTGCCGTCACCTGCCTGTCCGTTGCCCGTCGCGTTCGGGAGCGCTCCGGGGTTGCGCGGGTTCTGGAAGTGCTCGACGACCTCGGGTGTATACTCCGTCAACACCGCTCCCTTTCGTTTGTTCCGCTCCACGCCGACCTTTGCCAGCTTATGGGGAGCGCGTCACATCTAAATGCAGCCTTCACCGCGATACTCTGCGCCGTGGGCTAGCCGTGATGGCGCATTACTCGCTGGTCGTTCCTCGACGCGGGTTCAACCGCATACCTTGGTCAGGACGACTACGCCCGTTACTCGCCCGCCGCTTCGACCTCCAGGCGCTCTGCATCCGGTGTCAACTCCTCGGTGATAATTGTTTGGCTTTGCTCCCGGAGAAACTGCTGGACGTAGTACGGGCCGAGCCCGCCTTTGCCAGTCGAGCCACTGCCCTTCCAGCCACAGAAGCTCTGAGAACCTGGCCACGCGCCAGTAGTTGCGCCACCTCGTCTATTCGCGTACGTTACGCCGGCTTCGATCTCGTCGAAGAACCGGTCCACCTCGGACAAATCCTCGCTATACACGCCCGCCGTCAGGCCGTACTCGCTGTTGTTCGCCAGCCGGAGCGCCTCGTTCAACGAGTCTACCGGGGCGACCGTCAAGAACGGCACGAAAAGCTCCTCGCGGAACAACCGGTGATCCGTCGGCAAAGCACCAGCGATCGCCGGTTCCACAAACGTTCCATTCGCGTACTTGCTCTCCGTCAGGCGCTTACCGCCGAACAGGATTTTGCCGTCTCGATCAGCGTCCTGCACCGCCTGGAGGTAAGTTTCTACTGCGCTCTCATTGATAACTGGACCCATGAACGTTCCCTGCTCCGTCGGCTCACCTACCACGACCTCCTGGGTCCGCTCCACCAGCAGGTGCACGAACGCGTCGTGAACCTCGCGCTGAACGTACACCCGTGAACATGCGGAACACTTCTGTCCACTGTAGCCAAACGCGGAGCGCATCACCCCTTCAGCCGCCTTTTTCAGGTCGGCGTGCGCGGTCACAATAGCGGGATTCTTCCCACCCATCTCCGTAATGCACGGTCTGGCATAGGGCTGTGCGAACTTACGGTAAACGCCACTGCCAACCTCCCGTGAGCCGGTGAACACCATACCCTCGACGAGGGGATTCGTTGTCAGCTCCCCACCAATCGTGCCGCCGCCTCCTGTAATGAAGTTGATGACCCCGTCAGGCAAACCGGCCTGGGCAAACATCCGATAAACGAGCAGGCCGGTATACGGCGTGGCGGACGCTGGCTTGAAGACCACGGTATTTCCCGCGACGAGCGCGCCAGCAAGCATGCCGGTCGAGAGAGCGACGGGAAAGTTGAATGGCGCAACAACGGCCCAAACGCCGAAGGGCCGCAGCACGCTCACGTTGCGCTCGCCCGGCATTAGCGGCACCGCGTCGCGCACATACCCGCTGTTCTGCTCCAACTCGTCACAATACGTCGAGATAAGGTCGGCGGCTTCCTCGACTTCCCCTAACGCTTCAAGCCGGTTCTTCCCCGCCTCAATGCTCAGTAGCGCCGCGATATCCACCTTTTGCGCGCGGAAATTGTCCGCCGCCGCACGCAGGAGCGCGAGCCGCTCGCCGTACGGCATATGGCTCCAGTGCCGGAAGGCCGCGTGCGCCACCTCGATCGCATGCCGGGCGTGCTCCGCTGTGCCAAGCGGAAAGCGGCCCAGGAGCACGGTGCGATCCGCTGGCGCGCGCACAGTGAACTCATCCGCGGTACGCACCGGCTGGCCGCCGATATACATCGGATGGCTATCACCAAACCCTTTCCGAACCCGGCCCAGGGACTCCTCATATGCCGAGTGAAGGATGTCCATTTCTTCCGTCGGTATCGCGGCGTACGTCACCTTCGGCACGCGAGTGGCTGTCTGCGCCATGTGCGGCATACTCCTCACTTAAGGCATACTTGAATCTGACCCAATTCTACCACGCGACCTCGCGAGTGATGAGCAAGCGAATCGCGGCAGGTGGGCGTCGAATGGGTAAGAATCAGACCGAGCAGGACCGGGAACGCGCACAGCACACGATGCCGATTCACGTTCGGGTATTTGCGACGCAGGTATGTGCCGCTCTGGTGTCAGTTGGAGGCGACTGGACGTTTACTGGCGCACGGCTCTGGCAATGATCGTGGGAGCCGTACTGTTTTCGACGGCGTCGCTCGGAATTTTCTTGTCCATTTCTGTTTTTAGTGCAGCATACGGAGGAATCGGCAACATTGGTAGTGAAGACCCAGGGAAGTTTGCAAGGACTCCGGCGGGCAAACCGTGCAACCGCAAAGCTACTGCGTGACCTCGGACGGATGGCGAAACCGGGGGTTAGGACGCGTGCGTTGAACGATTATGCGATGGACTACATCAGGCGGCTCGGCGCTGACCCGGTTTTTGCCACGGAGGAAAACTTTCCTGGCTGTATCAATACCTCCGTGAACGACGCGGTGGTCCACGGCGTGCCAGACGACACTCTACTCAGGGACGGTGATATCTTGAGCATCGACGCGGGGTTGGTACTGGATGGCTACTGTGGTGACTCCACGATCACGGTCGCGATCGGCTATGCAACGGTGGAACACCGTCGACTCATTGCGACAACCCGCGAGGCGATGCTTGCCGGTATACGGGTCGCGGTTCCAGGCAATCGAGTCGGGGACATCGGCCATGCAATCCAAACCCACGCGGAGAGCCGCGGCTATAATGTCGTGAAGGAGTTTATCGGCCACGGCCTTGGCCGCAAAATGCACGAAAAGCCCGATGTTCCCAGCGTCGGACGACGGGGTGGTGGCCCGGTACTTGAGGATGGACTCGTCATAACCATCGAGCCGATCCTTGTCGAGCGTTCACCTCGAGTGCGCGTAGACCCCAGCGACGGGTGGACGGTTCGCACCATCGATGGCGGATGGGGCGCTCAGTGGGAGCACACCATCGTCGTTCGACCGCGCGGCGCACACGTACTGAGCGAGCCGTAAACCAACAGTAGGCAGCCGCTGGGTTCGCGACGCGCCCAGTGCGAAGTATGTGGCGGGAGGGTGCGTCCATGGAGTTTGCTGAAGCAAAACGTGGGTATGTTCAGTCCGGGTCGACGCGTCTCAGTTTCCAGGAGTTGGGCGAGGGGCCGCCCTTGATCCTGTTGCACGGCTTTCCACAAAGCACATACTGCTGGCGTCACCAAATGCCTGCACTTGCCCGGACACACCGAGTCCTTGCGTTTGACCTAAAGGGGTATGGAGAGTCCGACAAGCCGCGCGGCGGCTACGACCTGGGTACGATGACGACCGAAATGCGCGCCGCCGTGCGGGCACTCGGCTATGAGCGCGCCGATTGGGTTGGGCATGACTGGGGCGGTGGGTTGCTATGGGCCCTCGTTCTGCGGCATCCAGAGGCTGTGGAGCGCTTTGCAATCATCAATGCTCCATTGCACAAAATCCACCCGCTGCATTCCTGGTACATCGTCCCGTTCTGCATACCGGGCCTCATGGAGACCGTACTGACGCGTTGGAACAACCGCTTTGTCTACGGCATGCGCAGGTTTGCATCTGATCCTCGCCGCCTTGATACGCAAGCGCTGCGGGAATACGCCCGCGCTTTCGCTCTGCCGGGTGTCCACAACGCTGCGCTGGCCTGGTACCGCAGCCTGTGGAAAAGTGGGCCACAGTTGCGCTGGTGGCTCCGGCGCAAGGTGCGTAGACCATGTCTCGTCCTCTGGGGCATCCACGATCCCGCCCTTCCCGTCAGCCTGCTTCAGGGTATAGACAAGCACTTCGAGGCGCCGTTAGAGATCGTGCCGCTACCTCGATGCGGGCACTGGGTTATGGAGGAGCAGCCTGACCGCACTACCCAGGCACTTCTCAGCTTTTTCGATCAGGCTTAGAGTGGCACAGTGCCAAAAAACGCGACACGTAGGCGTGGAACGCGCTATAACATCTTGCGATATGCTGTCTGTAAAGTAATGCGAGAGGAGGTCCTATCATGGAGTCACGCATCGACGACGTTCATGGTGGTTGGCAAGTTTTCGATCGAGATGGCGCCAAAATTGGTACGGTGTACGACGTTGGTCTGGACTACGTCCAGGTACAAAAGGGTATCTTTTCTACGACGAACATTTACATCCCGTTCACAGCGATAGTCAGCACCGCCGACGAGCGCGTTCTTTTGGATGTGCTCGAACCTGAGATCAAGAACCTCGGTTGGGACATACCCCCCTCAGACTAATGCGCGATCCGGTAGATTGCAATCAAGTCTCAGCACTGCAAGGACGCGGCGTGCCGTGTCCCTGACCGTGAGGGAGCCGCGGCGTCTATCCGGAACCGGTCCGACCTCGGAGGTTACCGTGGTAATGGGTGTGGCCTCGGACTTCGCCCCTGATCGCCTCGTGGGGAAGTAGTGGTCTGGAGGTGCGGTGCTACACCGTGTAAGCCCTACTGCCCGGTTCCGTGGCCCTACCTGGATCTTCGCCCCAGTACCTCGCCGACCCTCAGAACGTCTTCCTCGGTGTTGTAGAAGTGCGGCGACACCCGGAGTCCCGCGCCCCTTAACGACGTCACTACGTTTGCCGCCATTAGGCGCTCGTACTGGCCCTCGGGGTCCGGTACGCCGATGAGCACTATCCCGGAACGCCGCTCAGGCGCGAGGTTCGAAAGGACGGGGTACCCCAGACCACTAAGATCGTGGATCAATACATCCGTCAACGTAGTCACGCGCTCGCTGATCCGCTCGATCCCCACCTCGTGTAACAGCGCAAGGGAAGCATTAAGCGCCACCATGCCCAACACGTTCGGCGTGCCCAGGCTAAAGCGCTCCGCGGTGTCCTGCAGGGTGAAGTTAAAATCAAGAAAGTTCAGCGGGTCAACGGTGCTTGCCGAGCCCACATACGCGCCAAGCTGCAGTTCACGAAGCAGATCGTGTCGGCAGTACAGAAAGCCGGCGCCCGGCTCGCTCAGAAGCCATTTCTGCGAGCCGCAGGCGAGAAAGTCGATTTGACACTCCTGCACATCAAGCGGAAACGCGCCGAGCGTCTGGATGCCGTCGGCGACGAAGTAGATGTCCCGCTCCCGGCAGAGCCGCCCCACCGCCGCCATGTCGTTGCGGTACCCGGTCGCGAACATCGCGGTGCTTATTGCAATGACGCGCGTCTTGTAGTCGATCCGCGCCTGGAGCACATCAAGGTCGAGCCCACCTTGCAATTGCGGAACGACCTTCGTCAGGACGCCCTTCGGTGCAAGGTTAAGCCACGGATATATTACCGCCGGATAATCGCCTTCCAGCACTAGTACGTTGTCACCCGCGCGCAGCGGTAGGCTGTTCGCTGCGGTGTTAATACCTGACGCCGTACCCCCCATCGGTACCACTTCGTCGGATCGCGCTGCGTTGATCAGCGCCGCGACGCGCTGCGCGAACTCTTCCCGCAGCCCGAGCAGGTCTGGCAGTAACCGGTCGTAGGGCTGGCTTTCCCCGCGTGCGAAATATGCCGTGAGCGCCTGTATCACCCGGTGGTTTTGCGCCGAGACCGAAGCGTGGTTGAGGAACGCGTGCCGATGTGTGATCGGGAACTCCCGCCGATACTCATGTAGTTCCCTAGTGCTCCCTCATTCCGGCACGTATGTGGCCCTTGGTCCCGGTAGACGACTCGGCAAGCATAGCACCCTCCTGCCGTTCCGGAGCATGGCGAGACTCCGTGCACATACGCACCGGCTGGCGAGCGTCATGCTGCGCAACCTCGACGCGTGTCCTGGGGTGGGATAGTAGGCAAGCCACGAGTACTGGTTGCGAACAACCCGAAGTCGGTGCGGGTACCCGTGCGGATCGACTTCGTTTGGGGCCGGACCGATATTTTCCATTGCTCGGAGGTGGCTTAGTGACGCCGCGGATGAACAAACTTCTCCGGCGGGCGCGGCAGTCGGCACAGTGGGAAGCAAGGCGTGTGGCGCGGGTGGGGGTGGCTGCCTGCTCTTCCTCGTCGCCGATGGACGTTGGGACGAAGTTGAGACAAGCCTCCGCCAGCACGGAGCCATGTTGACCCCCTTCGAGTTTCACTCCGGGCCCCTGCTACAAAACGCTGACCACTGTCTGCCGTGCAATGATCCGCGTTTGGACAAA
>Ga0136611_10001766_pt1 | contig 15003 bp, 17 predicted proteins | sample AntDrymUQ2232306_2_FD_106645 | JGI IMG/M metagenome (GOLD analysis project Ga0136611, IMG submission 106645) | Polar desert sand microbial communities from Dry Valleys, Antarctica - metaG UQ223 (23.06) | ecosystem: Environmental > Terrestrial > Soil > Desert | place: Antarctica: Dry Valley...
AGTGAGGTCATCAACGCGGTGCACGGCTCGTCCGCTGGTCGCTCTCGCGTGACGCGCGCCGAGCTGAACGAGCTGCTGCAGTCGGAGAACCTGCCGGCGATCATCACCTATGACGCCAACGTCGACGTCGACGGGGCCACCACGCGGATCATCACCGACGACAAGGTGATGTTCACGCCGGACAACGCGGGAGAGCTCGGCTACACCGCCTGGGGCGTCTCTGCTACCGCGCTGGAGCTCATCAACAGCAACCAGTCCGAACTGTCCTTCGAGGACGCTCCCGGGATCGTCGGCCTCGTCGAGAAGGCGGGTCCGCCCTACCGCGAGTTCACCTTCGTCGACGCGGTCGGCCTGCCCGTGATCAGCAACCCACGGGCGCTGCTCGTGGCCGACGTGGCGTAAGCCATGGCCAAGCTGAGCACCACTGTCCACGTGGGAGGCGTTGCGTACGGGCCGGGCGAAGACATCCCTTCGGAGGTCTCGGCCCTCATCTCCAACCCGAACGTCTGGGAGGGAGACGCCCCCTCGAATGCGGGTTCGGAGGTCAAGCCCCCGCAGACCTTCCCCCTGCCGGCGGTGAACCAGGCTCCTAAGGAGGACTCTGGCATCCCTCCGAAGGGTGGTCCTGGCTCCGGTCGGGCTGCCTGGGTCGCCTACGCCGTTGACCACGGTGTCGAGGTGCCGGAGGAGGCGACCCGCGAGTACATCGTGACCCTGCTCGATGCCTCGGACGTCCCAACCGAGTAGCCCTACCGCCCGGGTCGGCCTTCCCCGGCCCGGGCGCGCACGTCCGTGACCAGCAGATGAAGGAGTCCCCCCGTGTATGTCCTTCTCGGCACTGACCGTCCGGTGGAGTCCTACCGGACCGAGGTCGACCCGGGCTTGTCCGCGAAGCACCTGAAGGCGCTGGCCGTCGAGGCCGGTGTCGAGGTCGGGGACAACCCTGGCCGGGATCTGCTCGCGGCCCGGCTTGAGTCGGTGACCCGGAAGCGAGACATCGCCGGGCCGAGTGTCGTGACCGTGAACTTCCCTGACGGGATGCCGTTGATGGAGTGCGCGAACACGATCACGCTGCCGCAGGGCATCTGGGACTCGCACTCCCCCGGCGCGTTCGCTGACTCGGGCAGTCCGCTGTGGGTCGAGTCGGACTCCCCGGCGTTGCAGGCCCTGCTCGCCGAGCACTACGGCTGTGCGGCTGGCGCACCGGCCTCGTTGGAGAATGACTACTACACCGAGAATGGCCCGCCGAGCACCGGTCCGAAGAAGTCGTCGGGCAAGTCTCCGCCGACGGTCCCTCCGCTGCTGCTGCTGATGTGGCTGTTCCTGCTGCTGACGCCCCGACTCCGCGGCGCCCCAGGGCGGGATTTCCAGGCGCGCGTTATGGGGGACACGGCCAGCACCGGCACCGGCCTGTACGCGGCGGCTAACTGGATCGCCCTGACCGAGAACGCAACCGCCCCGGCGGACGCTGACACGGCTCTGACGGGTGAGCTGACGGCGGGCGGGTTCGCCCGCGCGCAGGCCGTCTACGCGCACACCGCGGGTTCGTCGACTTACACGCTGACTAAGACGTTCACATCTGCGGACGCCACGACCCGGACGTTGCAGAAGATCGGCGTCCTGAACCTGTCGGCGCTCGGGACACTCGTGTTCCAAACGGCGATCCCGTCCCCTCCGGCGCTCGTGTCGGGCGATCAGGTGGCCTTGACCAGCACCGTGAATTTGTAGGAGTTGGGGTGCCCCGCACTCCGCAGGCCCGGCATCTTCGGACGACTGGCACCGGCACGGTCCGCAACCTGACGGCGGTCGGCACGACCTCGACGGTCACGACGATCGCCCGGTTCGCTACGGCCGGGATTGTCTCCACGATCCGCTGGTCCCCCGCTGTCGCTGCTACTGCCGCCGCGGCGGTCCCCGCCGCCCCTTCGACGGCGGTCGCCGGGGTCGGCTGGCGGGATCTGGTGGCCGGGTCGGTCGAGCCGATCACGTACGCGGCGGGGACGTGGACGTTGCAGTTCCGGGTGAGCAAGAGCGCCCAGACCATTGAGAACGCCATCATCATCCGTATCACTGCGATCGTGTACGAGGTGACTTCTGCGGGTGCGTGGGTCACAGAGATCGGGCGGATGGGCGACAATGTTGTCGCCGCTGTCGTGGCGGGGAATGTGTCTGCGTCGTTCACGACCGGCGCGCCTACGCCGATCGGTGCCGGCAACAAGATCCAGGTGGAGATCGTCGTCCAGCCGGTCATTGGGGATCTTCCCACGCCCCCCGCATCTGGTGTGGATATCTCCCTGCATTGTGACGGCCCGGCTGCTGAGACAACGTCGTTCACGGCGGTTCCGCAGTTCACGACGCAGTTCGCCCGCGCGACCCCGGACACGGCTGGCGCGTCCGGGGCTGTGACCCGCGGGGTTATCCAGACTCGCGCCCTGGCCGACACAGCCCCGGCTGCTGATGTGCTGACCCGCAAGGCGACGTTCCCCCGCGCCACCGCCGACACGGCGCCGGCAGCGGACAGCCTGACCCGCATCGCCCGGCGCCCTCGTGCTATCTCGGATGCCGCCCCCGCCGCGGATGCTGTCAAGCGCCAGACGGTGCAGGCAAGGTCGACCACGGACACTGCCCTCGCCGCCGATGCCTTGGCTCGCATTCTCATTCAGGTCCGCGCCACAGCGGACACTGCGCCGGCCGCGGACACACTGACCCGGGTGGCGTTCCGCCCGCGAGCCACCGCCGACACAGCCCCGGCCGCGGATGCGCTGACACGTACCGCGCTTCGGTTCCGCTCGACAGCGGACACGGCTCCGGCCGCGGACAGCCTCACCCGCATTCTGATCCAGGTCCGGAACTTGACCGACAACATCGGCCCGACAGGGGCAGGAGGCGGCGGTGAGGCTCCGGTGACACCCGCTGACATCGCCGCCATCGCGAACGCCGTGTGGGATGAGATGACAGCGGAGTCACGCCTCGCCGGGTCCTATGGTGCGACGGTCGCGGCCCGCCTCGACGCGGCTGTCTCGTCCCGCTCGACCCCGGCGGACGTGACTGCGGCACGGGACGTCGTGACGACTGCCGTGGGCACACCCGCGCAGGTGGCCGCTGTCACCGCGTTGGGGTCGCCGGCCCAGGCCGGAGCACTCGCGACCCTCAGCACGTCCGTCGGCACCCCGGCGCAGGTCGCGGCGCTCGCGGCTGTTCATGCGGCTGTGACGGCCCTCGGGTCACCGTCCCAGGCATCCGCCTACACGCCGGCCAGGGCGGCTCTGCTCGACGCGCTGGCCCGTCTGGACGTGACGGTCAGCACCAGAGCAACCCCCGCTGACCTGCAGGTCAGCGTCAGCCCAGGACCCACAGGGACGGTGAGCTGATGGCGACGGTCGACAAGCCCGCCGGGTCAGGCGGCACCTACACCTACACGCTGACCGCCGCCCCGGCCGCACCGCCGACCCGCACCATCTTCACCGACGCCGCCCGGACTGTCACCGCAGCCGCCGCGCAGGTCATGACCGCCACCGGCAGCCCGGTTCAGTTCACCGGCACCTACCCGCTTACGCTCGCGGCCGGACGCTACTTCCTGCGGCACGCGTTCAGCACGGCCGGCGGGGCGGCGCTCGTCGACGACGACGACGAACTGCTGCTGGTCGCCCCGGACGGAACGGTCGGCGGAACGTACGCGACCGTTCAGGACGTCGCCGCAGGCTTCCGTCCGCTGACCGCCCCCGAGGCGCTGATCGTGCCCACGCTGATCGACCGCGCGGAGTCGATCCTGCTAGCTACCGTCCCGTCCATACCCACCCGGGTCGTCAGCGGCACGCTGTCGACGGCCGTCGTCGTCGCGGTCGAGACTGCGATGGTCGAGCGGGTCCTGCGTAACCCCGGTGGTCGGCGGCAGGAGTCGCAGAGCATCGACGACTACACGACGTCATGGACGATCGACAACGCCGTGTCCTCCGGTGCGCTATACGTCTCTGACGCCGAGGTCGCCCTGCTGTCCCCGCCCGGGGTCCGGCAGTGGGCCGGCTCGGTCCGGCTCGGACTGTGGTCGTGACTGCGGCCAACGCGACCTTGGCCGGCAGAGCAGCCGCCGAGGCCCTGATGGTCGACGCCTGCACGGTCACGGCGCAGCCGGCCGCGCAGGTATACGACCCGGCCACCGACACCTACACGACCCCGGCCGGGACGCTGCGTTACACCGGCCCGTGCAAGGTGAAGCCGCGGGACAACGACGATCAGGTCGTGGACGCCGGCGGCCAAACCGTCAGCCTGTGGCCGTACGTGATCTCCGTCCCGATGACCGTTACCGACGTCGACCTCAACGACGTCGTGACGGTCACCGCGTCGCTCCTCGAGCCGGCGTTCGTCGGCCGCTCCTTCCGTGTCCGCCAGGTGTTGCAGGGGTCGTTCCTGACCGCCCGCCGCCTGTCGTGTGAGGTGCAGGAGACATGAGCCTCGGCGATCTCCTCAAGGAGTTCGAGGCGTTGGCCTCAAAGGTCGAGGGCCAGGCGTTGCGGAAGGCGATGCAGGTCGAGGCGTTCCGCATGAAGCAGGAGTGGCGGGAGAATGTGCGCGGAACCCGCGGTCTGCCTGGCCTGGCTGCGGCTGTGTCCTACGACGTGACCCGCACCGGCCCCGCGGAGATCACGGCCGAGGTCGGCTACGACAAGACGGGGCAGGGCAACCTCGGCAACCTCGCGGAGTTCGGGTCCTCGCAGCATGGTCCGATCCGTCCGACCGGCGCCCGCGTGGTGAAGGACGCTGCGGAGCGAGCCGCTGCCTTCCTGGCGGATCTCGGCGCCGACTTGTGAGCGCGCAGGCGCACGTCGATGCGGTCAAGGCACTGATCGGCTCGGGCGTCCGGCTGTTCGAGGGTGAGCGCCCTGAGACGTCCCCGCTGCCGTGCGCGGTCCTGTTCATGGACAACGGGACGAGCGCGCGCACGAACCTCTGCCCTATCTCCGACCGGCGGGACGTGTCCTTCCAGGTGACGAGCGTTGCCCTGGACGGAACCGGCGCCCGGTCCGTCGCCGAGCGCATCCGCACCAGCGTCCTCGACAAGCGCCCGGTCATCGCTGGCCGGCGGACGTGGCGTGTCGTGCAGGACGCCGCGGAACCGCTAAGGGTCGACCGGGACGTCACCCCGCACCTGCTGTACGTCGTCGACGTATACAGCTTCTCCTCCATCCCCGCCGTCTGAGCTAAGGAGCGACCATGCCGACTTTCGTCCGTGTCGAGGACAAGGGAACGGGCGACCAGTACGACGTCGACTCGACCGCGTTCCGCAAGGAGTTGCACACCAAGCTGAACGACCGGGAGCAGTGGCCGGACGTGACAGGGGATGGTGCGCGCCCGCGCCCCGCCGTGATCCGCACCACCAAGGCCGGCGTGCCGGCGACGAAGAAGGAGACCTGACATGACCACTCCCAACTCCCTGCCTGCCGATGGCAACCTGAAGGTTGTGTGGGTGCCGACGATCGCCGACACCGCCGCGCCGTCCGCCGCGATCCTCAACGGCGCGACGAGCATCGACCTCTCCTGCTACCTTACCGCCGACGGGTACTCCCCCGGCGGGGACGAGGCCTCGATCACCGACGACCGGCTGTGCTCCCGGCAGACCTTCGAGCGCCCGGGCCGGTCCTCGGACACCCTTGACCTGATGTACGTCTACCAGGCCCAGGCCGCTGCAGCTGCGGCCGACAACAAGGCGTTCGACACCCTGAAGCACCTGACGACCGGCTACATCGTCACCCGGTGGGGCAAGGACTACGCCCTGCCGTTCATCGCCACGGACAAGGTCGACGTTCTGCCGGCGCAGTGCGGCAAGCAGATGAAGTCTGCGCCGGAAGCCAACTCGATCCTGAAGGTGGCGCAGAAGGTGTTCGTGACCAGCACCATGAAGCGGGACGCCGCGGTCGTCGCGTAGCAGTCGCGGCGGGGGCTGTTGCCTGGCGGTGCAGCCCCCGCCGTTCCAATCCCCACCGCCAGGAACACCGCCAGGAGATGCCATGCCGAAGAAGCCTGCCCTCGTCGGGCTGGATCAGATGCTCAGTACCGCCGCGCTACCCGAGCGCACCGTCGAGGTCTGCCTACGCGGCGACCTCGTCGCGCAGGTCGAGGACCTCGAGCGGGAACTGCGGGACCTGCGGACCAACACGGTCACGATGGCCGACCGCGGCCGCGCCCGCGGTCTGGCTGAGCAGATCGAGACGCTACGGGTCGAGATGCAGTCCTCGGTCGTCGTGTTCCGGCTGCGTGGGCTGAACCGCAAGGCGTGGGCCGGCCTCCTGGGGCTGCACCCCCCGCGCAACGACCCGGGCACGAGCAAGAAGGACCAGGACACCGACAAGGCCCTCGGCTACAACGTCGAGACGTTCTTCCCCGCCCTCATCCGGGCGTGCCTCGTCGAGCCGGCGATGAGCGATGAGCAGTGGAAACGCCTCGAGGAACTCCTGACCTCGAAGCAGTACGACGACTTGATCGACGCGGCCCTCGCGGTCACCCGTCGCAAGGTCGATGTGCCTTTCAGCTTCGCCAGCTCGGCAATGTTGGCGACCTCCGGCGAGACGTCGAGGCAGCCGAGCGCCTAGGCATCTCACTTCGGCGTTTTTGGGGATGGGAAGCCACCACCGTCTACCAGTACGACGACGATTGCGTGCTGATCTCCTCCCGGCCCGAGTGTGAGTGGGACGAGGAGCAGCAAGGCTGGATGCTGGCGCTTGCGATGTACCGGGCTGAGCTGCATGACTGCGGTCATCTGCTGAGCGACACGACCGACCCGGCCGCTGAGTCGGCGTACACCGTGGGGCCGCCGACGCGCTGCCACGCCTGTACGGCTATCGCGATCCGGCAGCAGGACTACAAGGACGCCCGCCACCCGAGCGCGCTGCTGTGGAGCGCCAGGACCCGCTGACCGCTAACCGAGGGGGTGAGCATGGCCGCTCGTACCGTCGCGGTCCGCCTCACCGCCGAGGTAGGTGGGTATCTCGCTGGGCTGAAGTCAGCCTCGTCCGCGACGCAGGACTTGCAGTCCCAGGTCGCGGGCCAGGCTGAGAGCGCCGAGCGGAACTACGACGCGATCGGCGCCGGTCTGCTCGCGCTCGGCGGCGCTGCTGGTGCGGGCCTGGCCGTGGCGGTTAGCAAGTTCGCCGAGTTCGACTCGGTCATGTCGGGTGTGCGCGCCGCGACGGGCGAGACAGCCGAGGGGATGGTGCGGCTGAAGGACGCGGCCCTCGAGGCGGGCGCCCGCACTGCGTTCTCGGCGAGTGAGGCCGCGCAGGGGATCGAGGCGTTGGCGAAGGCCGGTGTGGCGACCGAGGACATCCTGAGCGGTGGCCTGAATGGTGCCCTTGATCTCGCGGCGGCAGGGGGGCTCGAGGTCGGGGAAGCGGCCGAGATCGCCGCGACCGCGCTGACACAGTTCGGGTTGAAGGGCGAAGACGTCGGGCACGTCGCGGACCTGCTCGCCGCCGGTGCTGGTAAGGCGCAGGGCGAAGTCACCGACATGGGCATGGCACTCAAGCAGGCCGGCCTCGTGGCGTCGCAGACCGGCCTGACGATCGAGGAGACAACCGGTGGCCTCGCGGCGTTCGCCTCCGCTGGCCTGATCGGTTCGGACGCTGGCACGTCGTTCAAGACGATGCTGCAACGGTTGAACCCTACGTCCGACGAAGCCGCCGGCCTCATGGACGAGCTCGGCTTGCGTGCGTATGACGCGCAAGGCAACTTCGTCGGCTTGAGTGAGTACGCCGGGCAGTTGCAGAGCGCCCTCGGGGGTATGAGCGCCGAGCAGCGCAACGCGACGCTCACGACTCTGTTCGGCTCGGATGCGATCCGCGCCGCCGCGGTGCTGTACGAGCAGGGCGCCGCCGGGGTGGAGAAGTGGGAGACGGCGGTGAATGACGCCGGCTTCGCGCAGGAGACAGCCGCAACGAAGCTCGACAACCTCGCCGGGGACATCGAGGCGTTCGGTGGGTCGTTGGACACCGCACTCATCAAGGGCGGGTCGGCGGCGAACGACGGCCTCCGGACGCTGGTGCAACTGGCGACCGGCGCGGTCAACGCCTACAGCGAACTGCCCGGCCCGGTCCAGACCGCCGGCACGGCCGTTGTCGCTCTCGGCGCGGGCGTGTCGATCCTGTCCGGCGCGGCGCTTCTCGCCTACCCGCGCGTCCTGTCGCTGCTTTATAGCGTGAACGCCCTCGGGTTGAGCGCCCGGGCGACCGCTATCGCGATGGGTACGCTGAAGTTCGGCATTGTGGCTGCCGGTGCTACCGCTGCGGCCGTCGGTGTCTCCGCGCTCCTGAACGCGCTGGCCGACGCGCCACCCTCGACGGCGGCGTTCCGTGACTCGATCGCCGATCTGGCTACCGGCGCGGGGACGACCGGCGCGACCCTGAAGGTATTCGGCAAGGACTTCGCTGGTCTGCGCGAGCAGCTCGACCAGGCCGGCAAGAACCGCATCGCCGGCTTCTTCAACATCTTCGATACGTCATGGGATGACGCCGCGATCAAAGAGGCGCGCGACAACATCGAGTCACTGGACAAGACGCTCTCGGATCTTGCGACCGGCGGCTACCCGGAGATCGCCGCCGGGCAGATGGATCAGATAAAGCGGGCGGCCGAGGAGCAAGGCGTCTCGGTCGAGGAACTCGCCGAAGCGTTCCCGCTTTACAACGACGCGCTGACCGCGAACAGCGCGAGCGCGAAGCTCACCACAGCGACGACCGCCGAACTGTCGAAGGAGGTGCGGCTGTCAGCGGAAGAGGCCGAGGCCGCTGCGGCGAAGCTGTCCGAACTCTCAGCCGTCTACGCCTCCTTCATCGACCCGCTCAGCGCGTACACGACGCTGCTGGCGCAGGTCACCGAGGAGCAGCAGGCGCAGGGGGAGAAGGCCGCTGCCAAGGAGAACGCGAACGTCGACACGAAGATCAAGGCTGTGGGGCGGGAGTTCGATGCCCGGCTCGACGCCGCCCGCAAGACGGGCGAGGTGTCGGCGGAAACTGTCAACCGCATGGAGGACGAGCGGGACCGGCAGATCGGGGCACTGAACGCGCAGAAGAAGTCATGGGAGGACTTCACCGCTGCTGTGGTGGTGTCAGTCGCCGGGTATCTCGCCGAGTTGGAGAAGCAGGTAGCGGCGCAGACCAACTGGCAGGCGAACATGCTCGCCCTGTCGGCCCGGGTGTCGCAGGGAACCTTGGACGAACTCGCCCGGATGGGACCGGAAGGCGCGCCGCTCGTCGCGGCCCTGGTGGGCGCGTCGGATCAGGAACTCGCCCGGCTAGAGACGGTGTTCACCGCGCGCAGCCAGGAAGCCACTACCGCCTTCGCTACGACGATGACCCAGGCCAAGCCGATTCTCGCGGCGATCGGCGCGTCATCCGGGCAGGCGGTCGCCGCGGAACTGGCGGCCAAGTTGGCGAACGGGACGATCACCGTCGAGGGGATCATGGCTTCGTACGGCATCAGTATCGTGAATGGTGTCGTTACCCCGTTGCGGAAGGCGGCGGACGACGCGGGCAGTTTGAATGCGTGGCTGAACGTTTTGGATGGCCGAGAGGTCGGCATCAAAATCACGACCGAGCGGATCAGCAACGGTTCCCCCGGCTCCGGCGGCCTCCTCGAATACGCGGGAGGCGGCTGGGTCGTCGGCCCTGGCACGTCCACTTCGGACAGCATCCTGGCCCGGGTCAGCGACGGCGAGTTCGTCGTGAACGCCCGGTCAGCTGGGCAGAACGCCGCGCTCCTCGAAGCGATCAACAGCAGCCGCGGCTTCGCAACTGGCGGCTGGGTCGCCGGGCAGCGGTCAGGTAGCGCCGCCGAAGTGTCGAGCAGCACAACCAACGACAGGTCGGTGAGCGTCCAGACCATGTACGTCTCGGACTGGCAGGACGCTGAACGCCAACTCGAGCAGCGTCAACGACTGGCGGCTCTCAGTGGCGGATGACCTCGCAGTCCTGGTCCGGGTCCTCGACACTTCGGGCGCGCTGATCCTGAGCCTGACCGAGGCGAACGGTTACCGGCTTGTCGGCGGGGGCCTGACCGAAGGCGTCCGGTCGCATCGTCGGCAGACCGGCGAGAGCGTCGACGTCAAGGGACGCACGCTGATAAGCGCGGTGCTGGACGTCCAGTCCGGCCAGCTCGCTGTGCGCGTCGTCGGAACCACCCACGCCGAGCTACGGACCCGTCTCGCGGCGGTGCGGTCTGCCTTCGAGCAGCGCGCGTTCGTCCTCGAGGTGACGATCGAGGGTGGTGTCGAGTCGTGGCTGTGTGAGGCCGCTGACAGCGCGATCGGTCAGGGCGGCACCTACGACGAGGTGTACGCGATGAACCTCATGCAGCCGATCACGTTTATCTTCCCGCGCCAGCCGCTCTAACCGAAGGGACGCCCCGATGGGACGCCTGTCCGACGCCCAAGCTAACAATATCCTCAACGTGCGGTTTGGTGGAGCCGCGGTCACCGCTCCCGTGACCTACTTCGTGGCGCTGTCGACGACGGCCCCGACGAACACCGGGACGAACGTCACCGAGCCGGTGGGTGGGGCGTACGCCCGGGTCGGGGTGACGAAGAACGCGACGAACTTCCCGGCGGCTGCGGCCCGGTCGATCAGCAACGGCACGGCCATCACCTTCCCCGCGCCGACCGCGAGTTGGGGGACGGTGACGCACTTCGCCCTGTACGACGCAGCGACGGCCGGGGTGTTCTGCGGCTGGGGTGCGTTCGCCTCCGGGACGACTATCAGCTCGGGTGGGTCGGCGCCGGTCATCCCGATCGGTGGGCTCGTGATCGACTCGCCCGGCGTCTGATGGCGAACGAGCTACGCCTACGCGCGGACGGTGTCGCCGGGGCGCTGGACGCTGCCCTCACGATCTCCGGTACGTCGCTGTCCTCCCCGTCGTTGGCGGATCTGCCAGCAGTCGGGTCGACGCAGCACGCCGCGCTGTCACTGTTCGTGCGCGACGCGGTGTCCGGTCGGATCACCGCCCGCGAAACGGTGTGGGTGACCGCGCACACCGCTGCCGCGACGACCGCGACGATCCTACGGGCGCAGGAAGGCACGGCGGCGCAGGCGTGGGCGAGCGGGGCGAGGTTCGTGCACGGGCCGACCGCCAGCGACTTGACCGGCCTCCCTCTGTTCGAGTCGCTCGTTCGGAATCCATTGACCAGCCTCGCTGGGTTCACATCAGACGCCGGAACATGGACGGCACAGACCGATCGCATCACGCAGTCATCTACGACCGCGAACCTCAAGAGCCGGCTGTTTCTGCTCCCGACTCCCGTAGTGCTCAGCAGGGGGATCGCTGAGGTGGAGATCCGTGTGGACGCGGTGGGAACCGGCACGCTTCGGGCTGGGCTCATCATCAACGGTCCAGCGACCCCTGGCTCAGGGGGGTTCCTTACCTATCTCACCGTGACTGCTACACAGTCGATTGATGTTTCCACGGAAGAAGATTCCGTTGTGGGCGTGGCGACCAAGACGCTCCCGACCCCCATCAATCACGGCACCTGGATCAGGTTGCAGGTCGACTACACCCCACCCAACGCGCTCGTCGCAGCGAACGGCGCGGGCCTGTTCCTGTCTGGCGGCGTGAAGACCGTTGGGCCGAACGTTGGGCTCTACACGTTGGGTGTTGCGGCGAGTTTCCGCAATCTACGGTTAGCCACTCCGGCCATCCCGGTTCTGTGACCTTGCTGTGCTGACTTACGCCGCTGGCGCCTACGCCACCGGGGACGGTGACAGCGGCGGCGGCTCCGGCGCGCTGCCATCGGGAACCCTCAGTGCCCCGGTGGGGTTGACCGGAACGCTACATGCGTCCGCTCCCTTGACCGGCACGCTCACTACCCCCGTCGGCCTGTCGGCAACGTTGCTGTTCACCGGCACCCTGACCGGCACCCTCACCGCCACTGTCGGTCTGTCCGGCACGCTGCAAGCCGGCGGCCAGATGACGGGTACCATCAGCCTCCCCGTCGGCCTGACCGCTGATCTCCTGTTCGACCGTGGCCTGGTCGCGTGGGACCTCGACAAGTCGCAGCGGTTCAACGTCACTGTCGGCCTGACCGCCATCCTCGTCTACTTCCCCGCGCCGGTCGCACCACCAGTCGGGCTGGTGCAAGTCCCGACCCGGCGTGTGTCGCTCACGATGCCCGTGCCGACATTGGACCCTCGCGGCCGGGCGGTCAACTGGACGCCAACATCGAAGGTCGACATCGAATGGGGCAGGCTCCAGCTCGTCGTCGGCAGCGTCGACCTCACCTTTCTGCGTGACGTCCCGGCCATCATCGAAAGGTGGGAGGACGGCGAGCCGTTCGGGGACACCACAGCGAGCGTCCGGCTGCCGCAGGTCAGCGAGTTCGAGGCGCTCGGGGTCGGTGACCGGGCGGCGCTCGTCGGTGGCGCGCAGGCACACCTTCGGCTCGTGCGCCCGGACGGCAGCACCCTGACGTTGTGGAGCGGGCAGCTCGTCAGCCCCGAAGGCAACCGCGGGGAACGGGAGCAGGATCTCGGCTTGCAGTGGCAGGGCGCGCTTTATCAAGCCGACTGGTCCCGTAAGCCGCCGTCGTTCGACCTGGCCGCCCGCGACATCGGCGACGTGATCGCCGAGACGCTGAACGGCTACGAGTCCCGCGACTATGGGCACTGCGTCGCGGTGGTCACCGGGATCACCACCCGGTCGCGTGGGGCGTGGACACCGCGGCTATCCGGCTACGTGCAGGACTTGCTCGCGACCGCGACCGACAGTGCGGGCGGGCAGTACACCGTCGCACAGGAGGGGCGCATCCCGGTCGTCCGGCTCAAGGACCGGACGACGGTCCACGCGACGTTCACGATCGGTAGCCCTGGGATCAGCGACCGGCTCGAGTCGGACCTGCTCGCCGGCGCGAACGTCATTTTTGGTGAGGGCACCGACGTCGACGGGTGCAGATGGCGGAACACGAAGTACCCGAACCTGCGGACCGACGACGCACCGGTGTACCCGCTCGCGGCCGGGTCGACGTTCACCGCCGGCAGCAGCACTGCCGGCTTCGCCCCGTTCGCCGATGAGCTCCGCCTCGCCGGCTACACGATGGCCAGCGGCAACACCTACAGCAGCCCCGACGTCGCGGAGGTCCGCGACGCGCAGGCCCGCGCCGGGATCAACGTGGACGGGATCGTTGGGCCGCAGACGTGGGCGGCTATCTTCCAGACCGGCAGCGACGGTGGGGACCTGTCCGGGGCGTACTTCGCCCCGATAGCCGCTGACTCCCGGGTGATGCCACGGCTGTACAACGCCAAGGGCGCGGACATCGGGCCGAACCCTGCCTTTCTGCCGGACCTGCCCCGGATCGAGCGCTTCATCAACTACGGCGAGGGCGTCAGCAAGAATGAGGGCGCCGAGTCCGCGAACGCCGACCTCGCCCGCGACGCAGCCCCCGGCTGGTACGGCACCGTCACGTTCCGCGCCGACCCGCAGGAGCTGTCCCGCTTCGAGCTCAAGTCGGGCATGAACCTGCTGGCTAAGAGCCACAGAGGCGCCGACCGGATGTTGCACATCGCTCAGCGCTCCGTCGACTGGCAGTCTCAGACCGTGACCTGCCAGGTGGACAGCAAGGCCCGCGACCGGCTGACCCTGGCCGGACTGCGGTCCCGGAACAAGGATGCCGCGCAGGACCCCGGCCGCCGGGTCAGTACGCAAGGCCGGTCCTCGCGAAACGTCAGCGACTCGACGTCCGTGTTCGACTGCGAATCAGGCGCCGGCGTCGTCCCCCGGCACGCCCTGTTCCGCGGGCTGTGGACGGTGTTGCGCATCCCGGCCGGTCAGGTCGGGAGCATCGCCCGAACCGAGTTCCAGACCGACAGCGCCACCACCTCGTTCGCCCTCGGGATCTTCTCCAAGCCGGTGACCGCGAACCTGCTCAAGTCGCTGGTCGGCAATCCGCTGTCAGGCGCGCGGCCGTGGAACACGTCCGCCGACGAGCTGCTCGACGCGGGCATCCTTGAGGCGTGGGGCTCGCAGACCGAGCCGTGCGGCTACTACCCGGGCGCCCTGTCTGAGGGCGACGGGTTGACCGGTCGTTTCTTCGACGGCGCGGCCTGGTCGTACGAAAGCGCACACCCGCCCTACCTGTGGGTTGCCGAGTACGCGCCGGTGTCCTGTTTCATCAGCGGCAGGTTGTTCGCGGCGGTCGGCTGATGACTTTTGGCCCGTGGATTCAGCCGCCCGATGATGAGATCGGGGAGGTTCTTGGCGGTGACACTTCGGCGGCAGCGGGCGCGACGAGTGCGGACGCTCTTGCCGGGGCGAGTACATCCTGGTCACCGAATCAGACCGCGAACTCATCCTGTCAGTTGGTTTCGACTCCACCCGGCCGAAGCGCGGCGGTCGTTGTGTGGCGCTACAAGCTCGGGAATCTTCCGCGCGCAACTCCACCGCCCCCCGAATGGCCTGCTGGCGCTGTCGACGTCGAAGAGGACGGGGTAAGCACCTTCCTATTCGCTGTGGCCTACGGGTTGCTTAGCGCGTCCCGTGAGGTAGGCGTCGCGGCTTCCCCCGCGGGCGTGGCGGGGAACTCGCTCGGTCGGATACCTGCAACGGCATACGCGTTCAACTCAGTTACCTACTTGGAACCGCGGTGGTGGACACCCGGCGAGATCGCAGCGTTCACGCTCCTCGCGGAGAACACGACCGAGTACACCGACACGATCGTCCGCACCAGCTTCCAGACCGCCGCGCTGTCCCTCGACAGTAACAATCAGATCATGCTGCTTCACAGCCTGAACAGGATTCGCGCGAACACAGCCTGGGACAACTTCTACTTCGGCTACGTCGAGGAGTTCGCCGGACTACCCGGGCTCGGACTCACGGTCACCTACCGGCCGGTCCGCTACCGCTTCGTCTTCGTCGGCGCCCCTCCCCTGCGGCACTTTCAGCGCAACGACGGACTCGGGATGGGCGCGCCCCGGCAGATCAACAGGTCGAGCCGGCAACGCTCGCTGCGGCAGGGACCGCGCACCTACCGCTGAC